>Ga0153932_1000277_pt1 | contig 17496 bp, 18 predicted proteins | sample TSNJ016MetaG_FD_102273 | JGI IMG/M metagenome (GOLD analysis project Ga0153932, IMG submission 102273) | Attine ant fungus gardens microbial communities from New Jersey, USA - TSNJ016 MetaG | ecosystem: Host-associated > Fungi > Mycelium > Unclassified | place: USA: New Jersey, Wharton State...
AAGTTGAATGTGCCTGCATTCGTACGAGTATTTCCACTCAAAAATAGCCGCCCAGAGTTGCCTTAATCGCGCCGACCGGTTGGTCCATGGTGACACGATTGCCGACGATCCTCACCTTAGGGTCGATGTTTCGCTCATGGCCGAACCCCGTCCTCTCGAACTTTGAAGTCTTTCCCAATTCGTCCGTTTACGTCGGGCAGGAGGGGACCCGAAGCGGACAGGCTGGTGGGACCCGCTACAAACTGGCCATAGCATTGTCGATTTCTATGTTGAGCAACGAGGCAATCCGCCTCGCTACTCGACAGGAGCCGACCCATGACGACTCCCAGCCCGAGCATCAGTCCGCTACGCCAGCGCATGATGGACGACATGCGCATGCGCCGCCTCGCGCCGACCACGCAAGTCAAACATCGGCTTAGCCCTCAAGTGCAGCATCGCTGGTGGCCTATATGCTCCAGCCATTATCAATGGATGTCGGCCGCCTTGCGCAAGATCGCCTCGATGCGTTGATGGGCGTTGGCTTTCACCTGCACGGCGCTCGCCAGCGCCGCGTCTACTGGCCTCAGAACGCCATGGTATGCGGCATACGCACGGGGCAAGACCCTTGCACGGCCCCATGTCAGGGATGGGAAAGCCAACTTTGATTGCCGAGGTGTCGAGGTCCATCACAGTAACGATGAATTACGCTTGACTCCATCCAACTAGTTGGTATCATGTGGTCATGAAATCTGATTTTTCTCCAAAGGCGACGGAAGTTATCCAATGTGCGCGGGCATTGTTAGCCGCGGGCGGATACACGAGCTTTAGCTATGCCGACATTGCGGACACGGTACACATCACCAAGGCAAGCATTCACGGTCACTTCGCGACCAAGGCAGACCTCGTGAGAGTCGTTGTCGCTCTTTATCGGCAAGAAGCACTGGCTGGCATGGCGGCGCTTGACGCTCAGATCAGCGATCCGCTTGAGCAGTTACGGGCTTACATAGCGTTCTGGACAACGTGTCTCAAGGACCGCACGTCGTCCTATTGCATTTGCGCAATGCTTGCAGCGGAACTGCCCACGTTGCCGCCGCTTGTTGCTGACGAAGTGCGCGGCCATTTTCAGGACTTGACGAATTGGCTCGCTGCAGTCATGGACAAAGGTCTAAAAGATGGCAGTTTCAGCTTGCAAACCGACCCGAAATCGGAAGCGATGGCATTCATGGCTGTTGTTCACGGCGCCATGCTCGCTGCCCGTGCGTACGGTGACGCTCAGATATTTGCGGCCATCATGGACCCCGCTTTGAGGCATCTCGCTCCACGGGCTTGACGGCGTGGCGCGCCAAGGAAACTTCTTGGCTGGTAATGGTGGAAACCAAGTTGCGGTTATCTTTACGCTGCGGCGTTGACCGCGGTTCGATAGCTTGCATCTAAGTATGGATTATGCTGAGGATAACATAATTTTTGGTGTGAACATTTGAAGGTCCCTGCACGAGCAGGTTTATAACCGGGACAACAAATTCCTTAATTTTTATAATGCAATTAGGAGTACAAATGGTATCGCTTTCTAGCAAGATAAAAGCATGTTTGACTGCCGCTGCCTTGATGATGACTGGGGTCGCGTTCGCACAAGCACCAGACGCCAAGCCCACTCGTATCCGGGGCGATATTGTCGCGGCGTCTGATGACACGATCACCATACATCGCCGCAGCGGCGACACGGTGACCGTCGACATCAAGAAAGAAACGCCAGTCGCGGCGCTGAGGAATATCGGACTAGCCGATATCAAGCCGGGATCGTTTGTTGGCACCGCCGCCATGACGGGAACCGACGGAAAATTGACCGCGACCGAAGTGCTGGTGTTCCCTGAAGCTTTGCGTGGCGCGGGCGAGGGGCATTATGCCTATGACCTGTCGCCAAACAGCACAATGACAAACGCAAACGTCGATCAGGTTGTGACAGGAACAAGCGGTCATGATCTCAAGCTTTCTTACAAGGGCGGAAGTAACACCATTACCGTGCCCGAAGGCGTTCCTGTCGTTGCGTTGGCACCCGCTACGCACGCAGACCTGGTTGCAGGAAAGAAAATATTCGTCCTTGCAACTCCGGTAAATGGGGCCGAGTTCAAAGGCTTGCAGGTAGTCGTCGAAAAGGATGGAGTCGTGCCACCGATGTGACGAGCCGTTGCTCGAAACGGGTTGCCAAGGAGATTGTTTTGGCGACCTGCATCAAAGCACGGGAATCGCCGTATGTCTCTACTGCATCTCTCAACCCGCTTCGTTCTGGAGCGCTGAGTATCCAGTCTTGGCCAAAAGCATGCAAGGACCCGGATCGATGAATACCATCACGCCCATCGCAAATGCTTTGCAACAGATCGACGCGATCGATGCCCCGAAAATCAGTGATCCGCTTCCCGTTGCGGTCATCAACGATGGCGGGGTTGCCTTCGTCCCTGGGTTTGGCCAGATGCTGAAGCAATCGCTGCAAAAGATCAGCACCGCTCAGGTGTCCGTCGGACACGCGTATGCCACGTTCGAGATGGGTGCGCCAAACGTCTCGATAAGCAACGTCATCATCGACGGTGCGAAAGCAAGGATCGCATTCCAGGAATCGATCGAGATCCGTAACAGGATGGTCAGCGCTTATTCGACGATCATGCAGATACCCGTTTAGAGAAGTCTTGTCGGATAGCTTTGGCGAAAAGGCAGGTGATATCGATCTTTCTCGGAACATATCGTTACGCGAACAGATCATATCTCCCGTGAACGAGCTTGTCGTCTAGTCCAGTCGGCTTAACCGGAGCACCACTCATGCAGCACCCATCTTCTAGAATTGACCTGGTTGCACCTGGCAGCGCCTGGTTAAAGACTTATTATTTCATACGGGCGGTGGTCTCGATCGTCTGGATCGCCCTGGCGGTTCTGGTCGGAAGGACATCTTTGCCCATCGCGGCAATCCTGATCATCCTGTATCCGGTCTGGGACGCACTCGCCAATTTCGTGGATGCCCGGAAGAACGGCGGCATCAAGGCCAACTTCAGCCAAGCATTTAATTGTGTGGTTAGCCTCACCACGGCGGCTTGCATTGCTTATGGCCTTGGCATCGGCATGAAGCCAGTGCTATTCGTATTCGGCGTTTGGGCAATTCTCGCCGGTGCCTTTCAACTCGTCACCGGCGTTCGTCGCTGGAAATCGTACGGTGCGCAATGGGTCATGATCCTGAGCGGCGGGCAATCAGTGCTTGTGAGCGGTCACTTCTTCAAGAAGGCGGTCGCCTCGCCGCCTCCCGGTATTGAGGCGATCGTCCCCTACGCAGCGCTTGGCGCATTCTATTTTCTGCTCTCCGCTATCTGGCTGACCGTAAAGGACGCGCGCAAGCGCTCCGTGCATGCCGCTGGCTAGCATCGGCCGTTCGCCATCGGTTCGGCCCTGAGACGCTATGCAAAACACTTCGATACCCGAGGGCGAGCGACTGTGACCACGGTCTGGATGAGGGCAAACGGACTGACGTTCGAGGTCGCGCAGGCGGGTGCGGGCGATCATCTCGCGTTGTGCCTGCATGGTTTCCCAGAGCTCAATTACAGCTGGCGATACCAAATGTCGACGCTTGCAAAAAAGGGGTATCGCGTCTGGGCGCCCAAATCAGCGAGGCTATGGCGGATCGACGAAACCGGTGGGAATTTCGAGTTGCCGGGCCAGTTCTAGCATGCCTACCTTGCCACGGATGACCTTCTGTTCCTGAGTCATGACGGACTCCTTGCTGTTCGCAGCGCGCGTTGCCATTACGGGCTACGCCCTTCACGCCAATGCGCGCCAGCATGAAAAACCAACCACTGTCAGATTTAGTCTAGTTCACTGCATTTACTTTGATACGCCCAGTCGTTTGTACTAGGCTTTAGGCAGCGTTCGTCAGCGTCCGAGAAGAACACGAACGGAGGTCCATATGGCGGCGACCGGTGCCCCGTTTTAACAGCCGGAGCGAGGCTATGTTTCCACGCCAATGCACCCCGGCAGGCTGCGCACTCGCAAAAAACGACTAAACACCTAATTAGATAAGAACCGCTGCGAGGCCAGGCGTATAACTCGCGCGGCTGCTTTTCTTAAGAGTCCAACTCACGGTTTCTTCGACGATGTGAGGGCCGTTATGAAAACGCTAACGCAGGAACAACTCGCACAACTTATTCTGGCCTCAAGACCTTCGTCGCGTCAGCGGGTACAGCCGACTGAAAGGTTGCGCCGCATCCACACCCAGGCGGCCGCTCGACAACAACGGGCCATAGAGCAGCTCCGGTCGACATTTCCGGAAGTCCTTGTGCATGAGTTTGAACAGGCCGCCGAGGAATATAGGAAGGAATTTAGAGAGCTTCTATCCGGGGTACCATCCAGAGTTACGACCGCAGACGAGCGCCAACTAATAGCTGAGCGAAACCGGACCGCGTTTGAGCCACTACTAAAAAGGTCTCAGCACCTGACCGATGCGAAGCAATACGTCAAATATATCCTGCTGACGGTTGCAGAAAATATCGTGTGGTCGCCCGCTATTGGTGTTGTGGCGCATGGCGCCCAAGCATGGAACAACTACGTCGATTTTTGGGGTTCCTGGGGCACATATGATAACGACCTGTACGTATCGTTTTTGTTTCAATGGCAGGACCCGGGCCGGGGTATGGTAATCGCGGACATTGACGCTTTCGTTACTTGTGATGGCATCTTGCTCGCATACGCATCTGGCGGCTTTCTCACCTCTCACTATGCGGAGTTGCAGGCCTCGGTGAGGATGACCCCTTTCACTGACCTGGGGCCGCCGGCGACCTTGCCTCCTCCGCAGTCTCAACAGACCCAGCAAGTGGCCGACGCTGTGGCGTCCGCCGGTCTTTCTCATGCCGAAGACATAGTTTACCTGGATAACCGGCTTTATGTGCCCAGTTATCAGGGGGCTACCATTCTGCCAGATACTTACGGGTCGTACTGGGTGGTCGTGACCCTCGACCTGAACTCCTATACCTCATTCGAGAGTGAAGATAGCGCGAATACAGGAGCCTATGGTCCAAACTGGGACGGCCAGTTTCGGGTAAATTGTCCGTTCGTGCAACTTAACATCACTTATTCAGAACTGGCGCTCCCCTAGTAGCAGGCCTTCGATACTCGGTGTCAGCGGTGTCAGCGGTGTTCTCGAGGGAACGAAAAAGCTAGCCTCGAAGTATGAGGCTCGCGGTAACTCATCGGCTGCAAAACGCCGTAAGCGCGTGCTACGTCTTGACGCGGATTACGTGGCCCTCGTAAAGCGGGCCGTTCGCCAGGATTTCCTGGTTCGTCGGGCCGTGGGGAACAATGAAATACGCGCCGAAGAGTCACTGTCTCAGCGTACTGCGAACCGACTCCTGGACGCAAAAATCTCTCAGTTCTTTTCAATATAGAACGGTGTACTACAGTCCGGAAAGTGGCGAGAGCCAAGGTGTCGTGTACGAGTTCATCAACCAGGATGGCTCTTGGCTTTTAAATTACGCATCATTCTGAATATCGAAAGCCGCTCAGTCGGTTCGCAATATACGTAAGCATCGTTGCCGACGGAGATGAGGTCGCACGTCACGCCTCGATGCTTCGAGCGCAACCAAACGTTCTACGAATGGCAGCGCTGCATTGACTTGGTCGTGATGAAACCCGGGGCGCTACAACGGCGCTCCATTCATGACCATGTCGGAGCCTATGCAGCGTTTGCAGCGGCATTTGCTGGGTCAAGAGGGCGGAGATCGTGTGATGGTGCAAGTGCACGCGGCCGCTCCCTGCAAATAGCCTCTTATGTTCCACAGATGACCCATTTTGTATCTGGCGGCACTATCGTATCTCGAACGCGAGCGGCTTCCATTCAATACTGTAAGACACTTTCTGCGGGCAGACGAACGTAAACAAGATATCTGGATTTCTCCAGTGACCCGAGCTCCGCGCCTCACGTAACTGCCAGTTTGTTTTAAGCAATCCGATTATCATCGGCTCCTTGCCGACTTGCCGAATCTACTCGTCTAAAGGGTTAACACTCGCCGACTACTTGATACCGGGACAGTGTTTTAAAAATAGGCTTGGGTCTACGTTCGAGCAATGGGACCTTGGTCCTATACGGGGCAGACGTTAGCTATTCGTTTAATTCGGCTGTCGACTTGCACTATGCCGACAGCGGGGTATATGCGCTGAATTGCTTTACGGAAACAAATACAGCGTCTAAGATTTTGATAAGAATTGGTTACCTGTTGGATGAGGCCGGTCGGGTCGTATACGGACAGTACGATTTAGTTTTCCTGACGAACGTTGAGTAGTAGCCTAAGAAACCGTTGCCTATTGATCCCAGAAAGCATGCCGAAAGAAATAAATTAAATACCCCCGCTCGAGACTTCGTGGAATAAGAATCTAGGACGTTCTCGTTGCGATGTCGCACGATGCTTGTTCGGCAGGTGCATGCACGGACACAAGCCCGGCGAAGTCGGACCTTCAGAAGTCCAACTCGCCTGGGTTGCATGCCTGCTTGAGCTTCAGAGGGAGCACGGCGTCATGACCACGCTTTCTGCTGTTGCCGTATCTGCATTGGTCGTACTGCTTATCTTTATTAAAATCAGACGAATGCAAACGTCGGAACCGACGATTGGTTTGCCTATCGACGGCGAATGGTCTCGGCGGAGGCATAACAACTATGCCTTCGCGGTGTCTGATAAAGCGGCGGGAATGGAGCGGGCTGGCGACGCCCTTCAAGACCAGACAAACATTCGCCGCAGTGCTGGTTTCCGCCCACCAAAATTATCCGCTCGCCACTTCGTGCACACGCATCTTGCGATCCTGCCCAGGGGGCGCTTTCGTCGGACGTCCTTAGAGAACGAGTTGCAGCCGTCTCACGTCAAATCTCGTACAGAGCCAGACGATGACTCATGGACTGCCGCGCGGCAGTCGCGGCAGATTGAACGGTTTGGCGCCACCCTTGATCTATTGCCGCTCACCATCCTGGTGGCTAATTCGCAGGAAAAAACCCTCTTTGCCAATACGGCAGCGGAGAAGCTCTTCGGTTATTCCCGGGAAGAGTTGAGTGGCGTGCCTGTCGGCAAGCTGGTTCCTGCATTGCACCTCAACGTCAGCGCCGCAGATTCAGCCTGCTCGAATATGGCACTTGGAGGTAGAGAGCCGGACGGCCACCGGGAACTGGTCGCGAGGCGCAGGGACGGCACAGAGTTTCCGGCCGAGGTCACCACCAATCCTGTTTCTTGGGAAAACGAGGCCTGTACGCTAACAATCGTGATCGACCGCACAGAGCGCTATGAGTTGCTGCGCAATCGGCAACAGCTTGCCCATTTGACCCGCGTGTCCACGCTTGGAGAACTGACCGGATCGCTCGCCCATGAGTTGAATCAGCCGCTTACAGCCATTCTAAGTAACGCGCAGGCAGCGCAACGCTTCCTGGCGACAGAGCCGGTCAACCTTGCGGAGGTGCGCGAGATATTGCATGACCTTGTCGAGGACAATCACCGCGCAAGCGAAGTTATCCGGAAGATTCGAGCTCTCGTCAAAAAGGGTGAGCTTGAGGCTATGCCCCTAAGTATTGCGAGCGTAATCAGGGATGTGACTCTGCTCGTGCGCAGCGATGCGATCGTGCGCGGAATCCGCATGTGTGTGGCCGTTACTCCCGACTTGCCGCCCGTGCACGGTGACAAGGTGCAACTGCAGCAAGTCGTGTTGAATTTATTGCTCAACGCGTTCGACGCGTTGGAGTCTTGCGCTGCGCTCAATCGGGAGGTCGCTATTGAAGTCACCCCTGAAGGGGGGGACAGGATACGTGTGGCGGTACGAGACGGTGGCACGGGTCTCGCGGGCAACACACTGGACAAACTGTTCTCGCCTTTCTTTACCTCCAAGCGAGACGGACTTGGCCTTGGACTTTCAATTAGCCGATCTATTGTCGAGATGCACGGAGGATGGATCTGGGCCCAAAACAATGAGGATCGCGGCGCCACCTTCTATTTCACATTGCCCACGGGGGCCACGCCCGAGCGAAGCTTTCAACGGGGGCGGCCATGAGCGAGGCGAGGTCAACCGTCTTCGTGGTGGACGACGACGAGGCGGTATGTCGTGCGCTGACGCGCCTGATATGCTCTGCTGGATATTGCGTCGAGTCCTTCGAATCCGCGCACGAGTTCCTTGAGACCTGTCCTCATCTTGAGGGCTGCGCCTGCCTTGTGCTGGACATTGGACTGCCAGACATCAACGGTCTCGAATTGCAGAACGAATTGATCGCTTTGAACAGATCATTGCCTATCATCTTCATCACGGGTCGCGGTGACATCGCGATGACAGTCAAAGCGATGAAGGCAGGAGCGACAGATTTCCTTGCGAAGCCGGTGCGCGACTCTGAGCTCCTGTCCGCGATAGCGAATGCGCTGCGGGTCTCTTCGCAGGCCCTTTCGAGCCGCATTGAACTGGACTGCATTCACCGTCGTATGGCGCGGCTCACACCGCGCGAGCGGGAAGTGTTAGCGCTTCTCGTTGAAGGCCGGCTTAACAAGCAGGTGGCGAGTGAACTGGGCGTCGCTGAAAAGACCATCAAAGTCCACCGGGCCCGCGTGATGGAAAAGATGGAAGCGCACTCGCTCATCGACCTGGTGCGAGTCACCGATAAGGTCTGTATTTCTCCTTCACCTGGTCAGTCATCCTGACGCTGGACGACGGGTCTCGCCATCCGCCCGCTCCTGTGCGGATATTGGACCAAGGTCCAATATCCGGATCCTGCAAATCGTCCTAGTCTCAATTCAGCGTCGAACCATGTCTGGTACCGAGGTGCTGTATTAGGGATATTCGCCATGAGCCAAGTCAAACCGTTCGTCGCAGTAGTCGATGACGATGAATCGGTGAGTCGAGCCATCAAGCGACTGTTGCGTTCCGCGGGACTTGCGGCAGACACCTTCAAGACGGGCGCCGATTTTTTGGACATGTTCGATTCGATCCCGTCGTATCGTCCAGCCTGCATCGTGCTGGACATACAGATGCCGGGTCTAAACGGACTTGAGGTCCAGCAGCGGCTGGCCGGCAGCGGTATTCCGGTCATTTTCATCACGGCACATGATGACGCAGTCGTTCGCGAGCAGGCCTTGGCGGCGGGCGCCGCAGGTTACCTTCGAAAGCCATTCAACGATGAAATTCTTATCAAGGCCGTACGTTCTGCGATCGATCCGGCTCCTAAGTCCTGAGGAGTTGGCGGTCATTCTATTGACGTGCTATTGGACCAAGGTCCAATTGTTTTAGGGGAACATTGATCGCACTATCAAGCTGGTCCGAAAGAATATCCGGGCGGTCGCACAGGTTCCTTCCTGAAGTCATTTCCAATGGAGCACGCATCATGATCAGATACTTTCGGCTTATCCTCGCGATCCCGCTGTTCCTGGTCGCGATGGCCTGTTCGACAAACCCGACCGTTGCCAACGGTGGCGACCCGGAGCTAGAAGCGAAAGCGCGTGCAGCCCTGCAGCAACTATTTGACAGCACGCCGAAGGCGCAGGATCTCCAATACCAGGCGAAAGCTGTCGTCGTGTTTCCCGACATAGTCAAGGCGGGCTTGATCATTGGTGCGCAAGGGGGCAAAGGCGTGATGTTCGGCCCGGATGGCAAAGTACTTGGCTACTACAGGGCCAGGGCGCTTTCGTACGGGCTGCAGGCAGGCGCACAAACGTTTTCCGAGGCCATGTTTTTCATGACTGACTCGGCAATCACCGAGCTCACGAGTGGCACAGGGTTGTCCGTTGGTGTGGGGCCGAGCGTCGTGGTGGTGGATGCAGGGATGGCCAAGTCGATGACCACCAACACAATGAAATCAGATGTGTATGCGTTCATTTTTGGCCAGCAGGGATTGATGGCCGGTTTGGGCGTTCAAGGGCAGAGAATTGTTAAGTTTGATCAGTGAAGCGCGCGATATCGCCTGTGCCTTCAGAGCCACCGATCCTCTTACGCGATGCACCTTGGCGCTGCACGCCGCGCGCTGCGCAGACATTGAAACGTCAGTAAACAGGTCGACTGTAGAACACTGAGGGCCTCAAGCCATGCAACGAATGCAGCGAGTCGCAATTGGTTTGGCGGTATGGGCGCTGGCATGCGCGGCTGCCGCGCAGCAGCCCATCATCTATCCGGCGAAGGGGCAGAGCGCGCAGAAGCAAAACACGGACACCGCGGAATGCCAGTTGTGGGCGAAGCAAACGACGGGCGTCGATCCCGTTGCGATAGCGCAGCAGGGAGCGAACCAGCCGGCGGTTCCCCGACAGCAAGGCGGCATGCTTAAGGGTGCAGCTGGTGGCGCCGCGCTGGGTGCGTTGGGGGGTGCGATCGGAGGCGACGCGGGCAAGGGTGCGGGGATCGGAGCGGTGGTCGGCACGGCGGCGGGAGGGCTGCGTCAGCGCCGCAAGAACGAGGCCGCTGCCGGGCAACAACAAGCGAACAATCAACAGGCCTCGCAGCAAATGGCGACTTTCAACCGGGCGGTGGCCGCATGCATGACGGGCCGGGGATACACCGTTCAGTAGCGTCGACCAGCGCAGCCAGCGCGGCCAGCGGAGATGCAAGCATGATGACCAGACTAAGGCGAACAGCGTTGGCGGCGGTCTCAGCGGCGTTGCTCTGCTCGACCGCGGTGTTCGGCGCGGACTTCGACGGCAGCACGCGGTTGATATGCGCGACCGTGGACGCGCACGCCTGCGACCCAGGCGAAGCCTGCCTTCGCGGGCTGCCGGACGACCTCGGCTTGCCGCGTTTCATGCGCATCGACTTTGCCGCAAAGACGATCGCAGGACCTAAGCGCACGACCCAGATCCGCTACATGGACGCCAGCGCGGATCAGATCCTGATGCAGGGCACCGAGCTCGGCTATGCATGGACTGTCGTACTCGACAAGGTTGACGGCGCGATTTCAATGACGCTTGTCAGTCGCGACGACGCGTTCACGGCCTTTGGCTATTGCACACCGCCGTAGCCGGCTGCGCACCCGGTCTTACGCTTGTGGTGTTCCACGAGTCCGGGTTCCCACTGGGAGACTCACATGGTGATGTCAGCTTCGCGGATCGAGAATGGTGATGGCCGGTGCGCATGCACCAGTGCCTGGTCGCACCGCCTGTTTGCCAGTGCGGTGCTGGTCGTGCTCGCCGCCTGCCATAAGCCGCCGCCCGAGCTTCCGCGTCAGGCGATCGATGTAACGATCATGACGGTCTCGGAGAGCGATACGCCAGTTGACTTCGAATTCACCGCCCAGACAGAAAGCTCGCGCGAGGTTGAGATTCGCGCTCGCGTGGACGGTTTCCTGGACAAGCGGGTCTATACCGAGGGCCAACTGGTGCATGCCGGGCAGACGCTCTTTCTGATGGATCCCAAGCCCTTCCAAGCCGTTTTGCAGTCCGCCCGGGGCCAGCTTGCGCAGCAGCAGGCCCGCCTGACTGTAGCGAAAGCCAACCTTGCCCGGGTGGTTCCGCTCGTCGCACAGAACGCCCTGAGCCAGAAGGAACGTGACGACGCGATAGGCAATGAAAAGGAGGCAGAGGCCGCAGTGATCGCCGCGAAAGGCCAGGTCCAGACAGCCGAACTCAACCTGAGTTACACGACGATCAAGTCCCCGCTCACGGGCCTGTCGAGTTTTGCGCGGCAGCAGGATGGCAGCTACGTAACAGCCGCTGCAACAGGCCTGCTTACAACGGTGTACCAACTCGACCCGATGTGGGTGAACTTCAGCATTTCCGAGAATGAGTTGTTGGCATACCGCGACCAGATCGAAAAAAAGCAATTGCGGTTTCCTGCGAACGACGATTTCGAGGTCACCGTGATACTTGCGGACGGCACGGTGTTTCCATCCCGCGGCCGGATCAATTTCGCCAACCCCGCGTTCAGTACGCAGACGGGCACCTTTCTCGTACGGGCCGCGTTCGCGAACCCGCAAGGCAGCTTGCGCCCTGGACAGTTCGTGCGCGCACGGGTGTCGGGGGCCGTGCGTCCGAACGCGATCCTGGTTCCCCAGCGCGCGGTGCTGCAGGGATCGAAGAGCCATTTCGTCTGGGTTGTTGACAAGGACTCTAAAGGCCATCAACGCGTGGTCGAAACCGGCTCGTGGCACGGCGATGACTGGTTCATCACAGATGGCCTGAAGCCAGGCGAGCGAATAGTTGTTGATGGCGCGATTCGCGTGATTGCGGACACGCCCTTGAAGATCACCCAGGCGCCGCCTGCAACGCCCAGTGCCACCGATGAGCGGCAAGGCGAAGCGCAGACTATGGCACAGCGTCGGTCCGATCACACTGTGCCGAACTGAGCGGCGGTCGAAATGAACATTTCCCGCTTCTGCATTGACCGGCCGATTTTCGCAGCGGTCATTTCGATCGTCATCACGCTCGGTGGTGCGTTGGCAATGCTCAGTTTGCCAATCGCGCAGTATCCTGACATTACCCCGCCGCAAATCACCATCTCCGCCAACTACCCCGGTGCGACCGCCGACGTGGTCGCCAACAATGTAGCCGCGCCGATCGAACAACAGGTCAACGGTGCGGACAACATGATCTACATGAACTCGTCGAGTTCATCGACGGGCAACTTTACGCTCAATGTTTATTTCCAGATCGGCACCAACCCCGAGCTTGCACAGGTCGATGTACAGAACCGCGTGAACCTGGCGTTGCCGCAATTGCCGCAGTCGGTCCAAGCGCAGGGCATCCAGGTACAGAAGAAGTCGTCGGCGTTCATGATGGTCATCGCCATCTATTCGCCAACAGACCGCTACGACCCGACCTACATCGCCAACTACGCGAACATTTACGTGCTCGATGCGCTCAAGCGCATTTCCGGCGCCAATCAGTCGAGTATCTTTGGTACACCTGATTATGCAATGCGCATCTGGCTCAAACCGGACCGCATGGCGCAACTCGGCGTCACGGCCTCCGATGTGCAGAAAGCCGTTGCCAACCAGAACCAGCAGTTCGCTGTTGGCAGCATCGGCCAGTCGCCGACCGGCACGCCGGTCGAGCAGTCATTTGCGGTGACGACCACCGGCCGGCTGAGCGATCCAGCCGAGTTCGAGAACATCATTATTCGCGCGGCGAGCGGTAACGCGGCGATCGTGCGTCTCAGGGATATCGGCCGGGCTGAGCTCGGTCAAAAAGATTACTCGATCCGCAGCAAGTTTCAGGGCAAGCCAGCGACGATCATCGCGGTGTACCAGCAACCAGGCGCTAATGCGCTCGACGTGTCCAAGCAGGTGCACGCAACACTCCAGGAGATGAAAAAGTCCTTCCCCGAGGGCCTCGATTACGACATCGCGATGGACACGACCGACTTCACGCGTGCGTCGATCTCGGATGTCATTCACACCTTCTTCGAAGCGCTGGTGCTGGTCGTGATCGTGGTCTACGTATTCCTGCAGAGCTTGCGTGCCACATTGATTCCAGTGATCGCGGTGCCGGTGTCCATTCTCGGAACCTTCATGGGCATGCTCGCTCTGGGCTTTTCGATCAACATGCTCACGCTGTTCGGCATGGTACTGGCCATCGGCATCGTGGTGGACGACGCCATCGTCGTGGTCGAAAACGTCGAACGGAACATGAACGTCTACAAGCTGAGTCCGAAGGACGCCGCCAAACGAGCGATGGACGAGGTCTCCGGGCCGGTTGTGGCGATCGTGCTCGTGTTGTGCGCGGTGTTTGTGCCAGTGGCGTTCCTTGGCGGCATCACGGGACAACTCTATAAGCAATTCGCCATCACGATCGCGATCTCCGTGGTGTTCTCGGGCGTGGTGGCGCTTACGCTGTCGCCGGCGCTGGCAGCCTTGCTGCTGAAACCCGGGCATCATGAAAAGAAGGGCTTTTTCAGGTGGTTCGACAACGCGTTCGGACGGATGACCGCCGGCTATACGAGCTCGGTCAAGTTGGTTATCAAGCGTTTCGTGGTTGCCCTGTTGCTGTTCGCGGGGATGATCGCGCTCGCGGTCGTCATGATGAGGTCGATCCCGACTTCATTTCTCCCGCCGGAGGATCAGGGTTACCTGCTCGGCGCGGTCATCATGCCGGACGCGGCAAGCCTGGATCGCACGGGGGCCGTGTCGCAGCACGTCACTGACTATTTCATGAAGCAGCCGGCGGTCAGCAGCGTAACGGTGGTCGATGGATACAGTTTGCTTGATAGCCAGAGCAAGAACAACGCGGCGACATTTTTTATTGGTTTCAAGAGTTTTGACGAGCGCTACAAGTTTGCCAACATCAAGACCCAGAACGCACGCGCTGTCCTGATCGGCGCGTATGAAAATCTCTCGACGGTGAAGGAGGGGGTCATCTTGCCGGTCAACCCTCCGTCGATTCCGGGACTCGGAACGACAGGCGGCACGGAGATGTGGATTCAGAGCAAAGGGGACGCCACCATCCCTCAACTCGCAGGCGTGGTGAATGACTTCATGGCAAAGGCGAAACAGCGGCCCGAACTGGCTCGGGTCACCTCGACGTTCAATGCGTCGTCTCAGCAACTGCAGGTGAACGTTGACCGGGACAAGGCGGAAACGCTGGGGGTTCCGATCGAGGAAGTGTACAGCGCGATGCAGACCATGTTCGGTTCGCTGTATGTGTCGCAGTTCAATCGGTCCAGCCGGCTGTGGCAGGTCATCCTGCAAGCGGAACCGTCGTACCGGCTCAAGCCTCAGGACCTCGACCAGATTTACGTGCGTGGCAAGACGGGCAGCATGGTTCCGCTCAAAGCCGTAGTCACCACGAAATTCGTTACCGGTCCGGATCTGGTGACGCGCTTCAACAATTTCCCGGCAGTCAAGGTGACGGCCAATGCGGCGCCAGGCTACAGCTCGGGGCAGGTTCTCTCCACGCTTGACGAGGTCGCTCATGACGTGATGCCGCCGGGTTACGACGTCGGATGGAGCGGCGAAGCGTACGAAGCAAGACAGGCTGGCGGCACCTCCAGTCTCGTATTCGTGTTCGGTCTGATCATGGTGTTCCTGATTCTCGCCGCCCAATACGAGAAGTGGAGCTTGCCGGTGGGCGTGCTGATGGCGGTGCCATTCGCGCTCTTTGGCGCGTTGCTCGCCATCCTGCTGCGTGGCCTCGAAAACGACGTCTACTTCCAGATCGGCCTGACGATGCTGGTCGCACTGGCCGCCAAGAACGCGATCCTGATCTTCGAATTCGCGGTGCTGAACCGCGAGTCGGGCGAGTCGGTCTACGACGCCGCAGTGACGGCCGCGGCAGAACGGCTTCGCCCTATCGTCATGACGTCCCTTGCCTTCATCCTGGGTTGCGTGCCGTTGGCCATTGCCACTGGTGCGTCGGCGAACAGCCGGCATTCGATCGGCACCGGTGTGATCGGCGGCATGCTTGGCGCCACGGCGATTGCGGTGTTCTTCATTCCGATGTTCTTCTACGTGCTTGAATCGATGTCGGAGAGAAGTAGCGGCAAGAAGACCCCTGGTCCGACGACGAGCCCGCCAGATCCGGGTGCGGGCGCGCCGACGGCAACGCCGTCTGCCAGACGCGAGGGCGACTGACATGCGCACCTCTAATCTATCGCTAGTTGCATTGCTTGTGCTCAGCGGCTGCTTGCTCGGACCCAACTATGAGCGGCCGGCCGTCGATGCACCGCCCGCATTCCGCTTTGCCGAGTCGGACGCGAAAGATCTCGTCAATACAGCGTGGTGGGAACAGTTTCAGGATCCGGCGTTGAACGCGTTGATCGCCACGGCGCTGGCCGATAACAAGGATGTGAAGATCGCGGCGGCTCGGGTCGAACAGTTTCTCGGGCAGTTCGAGACCACGCGCTCGCAATTATTCCCGCAGGTGGCGGCAGGGTTCGACGCGCAACGCCAGCGTACGACCCAGCGTGGGCCAACGCCATTGCCGCTTGGCATCAGCCCGGTGTTCAACCAGTTCCAGGCGACGCTTTCCGCGTCCTGGGAGATCGATTTTTTCGGCAAGCTGCGCCGTCAGACGGAAGCCGCCCGTGCGAACCTGCTATCGAGCGAAGAAGGCCGGCGTGCGACGATCCTGACGCTGGTGGCCTCGGTGGCGTCGTCGTATGTGAACCTGCTGTCGCTCGACCGGCAACTCGATATTGCGAAGTCCACAGTCGCGAGCCGTGCGGCTTCCGTCAATGTGTTCCAGTTGCGCTTCTCGGGTGGAGAAGTTTCCCAGATGGAGCTGGCGCAGAGCCAGTCGGAATACCAGGCCTCGCTCGCAACGATTCCGCAGATCGAGTTGCAGATCGCCCAGCAGGAGGATGCGCTGTCCATCTTGCTCGGGCACAACCCCGAGGTGATTGCGCGCGACCGTGAGCTTGACGATCTGGCGCTGCCTGCCGTACCGGCGGGGCTGCCGTCCGAATTGCTCGAGCGCCGTCCCGACCTGCGTCAAGCCGAGCAAGACCTGATTGCCGCGAACGCTTTGATCGGCGCGGCGCGTGCGCTGTATTTTCCATCGATCTCGCTCACCGGTCTGTTCGGCTCTGCGAGCACACAGTTCTCTTCGCTCTTCACCGGGCCGGCACGCGTATGGTCCTATGCCGGAGCGGCGACGCTGCCGATCTTCACTGCGGGCAGCATCAGCGGTCAGGTGAAGCAGGCTGAAGCCCAGCAGCAACAAGCGCTATTTCAGTATCAGAAGTCGATTCAGGTCGCGTTCCAGGAAGTCGCCGACGCGCTCGTGTCGTTGCAGAAAACGCGTGAGCAGCTCGTGGTGCAGGGCAGTCAGGTCGACGCGCTGCGTAGCTATGCGCGCCTCGCCCGGTTGCGCTTTGAGGGGGGCTATACGAGCTACATCGAAGTACTCGATGCCGAACGCAGTCTCTTCAACGCCCAACTGAGCTACGCACAGATGCAAGGGGTGGTGTTCACCTCGACAGTGAGCCTCTACAAGGCGATGGGCGGCGGCTGGGTCACCGACGCCGAGCATATGACCTCGACGACCTACGACGGGACCACGGTCATGGTGAACCCGGGAGCGGCCGCGACGCAGACCAAGGGGCCGGCGCCATGAATGCTGCTCGCCTGATTGCCTGTCACGAATGCGACCTGCTGCAGCGCGAGACGGCGCTGGCCAGCGGTGGAACCGCGCGCTGCCGGCGCTGCGGCGCGACGCTGTATAGACGCCCGCCCGCCAGTGTCGACCGCGCGCTTGCCCTGACGCTCGCGGCGATGGTCCTGTTCGTGGTGGCAAATGCCTTCCCGATCGTCGGGCTCTCGGTGAACGGCAATCTGGTCGAAACCACGCTGTTCGGTGCGGTCCGCGTGCTCTATGACGATGGCGTGTGGCCGCTCGCGGGCCTCGTTTTCGTCACGACCCTGCTGATGCCGCTGCTGGACATGGCGGCGGTGACGTATGTGCTCTTGCCGCTGCGCTCGGGGCATGTTCCTCGCCGGCCCGATATCGTGTTGCGCGTGCTGCGCCACGTAACGCCTTGGGGCATGATCGAAGTGCTGATCCTCGGGATGCTGGTCGCGCTCGTCAAGCTTGCGGTTATTGCAAGCGTTGTCCC
>Ga0153932_1000278_pt1 | contig 17495 bp, 17 predicted proteins | sample TSNJ016MetaG_FD_102273 | JGI IMG/M metagenome (GOLD analysis project Ga0153932, IMG submission 102273) | Attine ant fungus gardens microbial communities from New Jersey, USA - TSNJ016 MetaG | ecosystem: Host-associated > Fungi > Mycelium > Unclassified | place: USA: New Jersey, Wharton State...
GTGGAGCGCGAAGCCGCCGACTTAGACCCTGAACAACGACGAGCGATTCGTGAGGAGCGAGGCCGGCCAATTGCGCAGGCATTGCACGTGTGGATGCTCGCTCAGCGCCAACTTGTCGCCGAAGGCTCGCCGATTGCCAAAGCACTGGACTACAATCTCAAGCGTTGGCAGGCGCTCACGCGCTATCTCGACGATCCTCATGTACCCATCGACAACAACGTCATTCATGCCGCTAGCGGCATGAATGACGTAGTACTAACCCGCTGACGCGGGAGTGGGAGGCAGGAAGACCGCGTTGTTGTTGCGCGCGGACCGAAAGAGAATCGATTTCGTCCATCGATCGACGCGTTGTTCCGATCAATCGCCTACGAATTTGGACCGCGTGCAATCGGCATCGTTTTATCGGGCGCGCTTGACGACGGCACGTCCGGATTGTGGAGCATCAAGCGGCTTCGCGGTGTAACTGTCGTTCAAGATCCATCGGAAGCTGCTTTTGACTCGATGCCGATGAGCGCAATGCAGCAAGTGGAAATCGACCACTGCCTCAGCGTCGCCGCCATTGGTTCTCTATTACAGGGTCTCGCGATGATACGTCCCAAAGAACCATGTGAATCGCCGTCGGACAAGGAGCGCATGCGCAAAGAAATTTCCATTGCGGCAGAAGGCAACGCGTTCGAGAAAGGCGTAACTGAATTCGGCGACTACACGCCATTCACTTGTCCAGAATGCGACGGCGTACTTATCCGCATTCGGGAAGGGGCGAATTCCCGTTATCGATGCCATACAGGTCACGCCTACAGTGGAACCTCACTGCTGTCTGGAATCGCGGAGCGGATCGAGGCGGGGTACTGGTCGGTGATGCGCAGTCTCGAAGAGACCGCGATGCTGCTAGATGACATGAGCGGTGTGTTGGTCGCCGACGAAGAGAATGAGATCGCGTCTGCTCTACGCAAGGAGGCGAGCCTCGCCAAACGCCAAAGCAAGCGGATCCTCGCGATGGCTCTGGAGCAAGGCCAAGCTGCGACCTATGTCGCCGCCGGAGCGAACAAGCCGAAAAGATGACTTGCACGCGGCACATGGTTTGCTCACTACCTTAATCGTGACGGACCGGATGATTCCTGTGGCGGATGATGGTGACCAGCCCGCTCAAATCATCAGACATCACGCCATACGCCATATCCCGCATTCATGATGGTAAGCAAGAGCCCATTCGAAGTCACATGTCGAGGGCGAGAGTTTCCATCGCCCCGCAGCAGAAAGGGCCCGCACTTAAAACTGAAGAATGGCATGACGCACGCCCATCGCCATGCCGAATTGAAGGGCACAGACGCGAGTGACTCGGTCCCCTCGGGCGTTAATCCAAAGCGAGCGACAGTGCGGCATTGTCTGCGTACCTAGAGATCCCGCCAGTGCATAAGGAGGGCATCTTCGGCCGGCACTGCCAAGCATCCCGGTGGAGGCGTGACATGCAAGAAACAAGGGGTAAGAAGCCGAAGATCATGCTTTATCGTCACCGCAAAAATCAGCTCGCGCGGCCCCCGTCGACCGAAGACGACTTCATGGTCTATGCGTCATATCTAATCAACGCTGGCGGCATGTTCGTCGGCAGCCTTAAGGTCGTGAGAAAAACAGATAGCCGTCTACTCTTTCCCTTCGACGGGGCTGCGACCATCGGCCCTTTTTCGAGCAAATCCGAGGCACTTCGCGCCGCTGAAGATCGGGGACGCGAAATAGTCGCGGCCGACTTGAAAAACCCCGAGCTGTCGTGACGCGCCCAGCAATGACCTGCGCACCGGCGATCACACGATGGTTGGCGCGATCCGCGTCGTGCTAGATCGACTGCCCAAGTGTGCCGCTTATCAGTAAGCGATCAACACCGAACAGCGCGTATTTACTTGCGGCGAAACCGAAAACATCCGCTCGCGAGTCAGAGCAGTCATCGCTCTTTGAAGAACAGAAGGGCTAGGCGTTGTACAGATTTTCGGGCAGGGGAAGAGAATCGGAACGCAGAAAAATGCGGACCCGGGTCCGAGTTTTGCCCGTTTCGGGTGACATTATCCTTTGTCCGACCGCCATGCCCGATACCTTTACTCGACCGCTTGTGATATCGCCGCATTTTGACGACGCCGTCTTCAGTTGCGGGGCGATGATTGCCGCTCATCCCGGCGCGGTCGTTTATACCGTCTTCTCCGGCAGCCCCGCCTCAGAGATCACGACAGACTGGGACCGTCACTGCGGATTTGACAACGCCGCCGACGCAATGCGGGAACGCTCGCGCGAAGACGACCGCGCCCTTGATCTCCTCGCTGCGCTGCCCGATCGAGGCGCTTTTCTCGACGCGCAATATGTTCCGTTTGCGCCGCCTGCGCACGCCCCAACCCAGCACACCATTGCCCAGGCACTCGATCGAGCGCTGCGGCGCCATGCAGCCCGCACGCTCGTGATCCCCTTCGGCTTGTTCCATTCCGACCACCAACTTGTTCATCGCGCATGCGTTGACGTCTGGCGTGCCCAGACGGAGTTGGCTTGCTTCGCTTATGAGGACGCGCTCTTTCGGCGCCTGCCCGGCCAATTGCAAGCGCGCCTGGTGGACCTTGTTACGCGAGGGATCATCGCGACACCAGCCATTGAGCACGGGCGAGCCGATCGCTCCCACCAGGCCGCGAAACGCGATGCCGTCAACGCGTACGCCAGCCAGCTTAAGGCGTTCGGGCCTGATGGCTATGATGACGTCTTTTCTACCGAGCGCTACTGGAAGCTAGAGCTTGCAGCAAGAAAAAGGTGAGGACCGTGCAGAACCAGAAGAACGTAGACGACGGGGTGGACGACCGATCTTCCACAAAAGCACGCCCGAGGATGTCGGTGGTCGTGCTTACGCACAACAGGTCGGCACAAGTGCTCGAGACCATTGCACGACTGATCGCGCTGCCTGACCAGGCGCATCTGATCGTTGTCGATAACGGGTCGACCGATGGCACGCCGGAACGTATTGCCGCTTGCTTTCCCGACGTCACCCTCCTTACCGCACATAAAAACCTCGGTGCAGCTGGACGCAACGTCGGCGTCGCCAGCGCCACTACGGACTACGTCGCATTCTGTGACGATGACATGTGGTGGAGTCCGGGATCGCTATCGTACGCGGTCGAAATGTTGGACCAGGCACCACGCGTTGGTGTGTTGAGCGCCCAGATCCTGGTCGACGAAGCAGGTGAGCTCGACGCGACCTGCCGCCTGATGGCGCGTAGCCCACTCCACGCCACCGGTTTGCCCGGACCCTCGCTGATTGGATACTTCGCAGGGGCCTGCGTTTTCAGAACGTCGCTCTTTCGGCAAGTAGGCGGATATGAACCACGCTTCTTCATAGGGGGAGAAGAAACACTGGTCGCACTCGATGTGCTCGCCAACGGCTTTGCGATTGTCTATGCCGAAGAGCTGATCGTCCATCATCATCCTTCCCCGTTGCGCGACAGTGCACTCCGGCGTCGCATGCTGGCTCGAAATGCCGCGTGGGTTGCATGGATGCGCCTGTCGTGGCGAGAAGCATGGCGCGCCACCTGGGCCGCCTTGCACGTGATGCGTCGCGAGGGTACGTTAATAACCGATGCCTTAGGGTTGATCGCTGCATTGCCGTGGGCTCTAAGCCGACGCCGCCCGCTTCCGCCAGAAGTCGAGGACATGCGAGAGGCAGTGCGCCGATCCGAGGCGCTCGACGCCCCGTGCTGACACCGGTCATGACGCTTTCTACCGGCACGGTGTAGTTCTCACCTGCCGCACTCACGACTCTATTTCGCATACCTTTAGAAACGAACGCAAGAAGAATGCGTAGGTATCGCAACGAACCAACTCTTGTTTCGTTCGCTCCGCCATGGGCACAACGAATGCTGCGAGTCATTCACGCCGATGTTGACCACGGCGAGCCACTCGCATATCAAGACTCGTAGACAAAGGACACCACTGTGAAGATCGCACTCATCAGCGAGCATGCGTCGCCGCTCGCCCCTACCGGTAGCGTCGACAGCGGCGGTCAAAATATCTACGTGGCGAACGTTGCGCGTCAGCTTGCCCGAAAAGGTCATCACGTCGATGTCTTCACGCGTTGCGACAGGTCGTTGTTGCCTCTTGTCTCCCGTCTGGATGGAGCCCGTGTCATTAATGTACCGGCGGGGCCGAAACGACAATTGGCAAAGGAGCAACTTCTTCCATACATGGAGGACTTCGCACGTTTCGTTATCCAATTTTTTCGTCATGAACCGTCACGATACGACGTGGTACACGCCAACTTCTTCATGTCGGGGCTAGTGGGTTTGCGCGTGAAGGAAGCGCTTGGCATTCCTCTGGTTACGACCTTCCATGCGCTGGGTCGCGTTCGGCGCTTACATCAGGGCGCAGACGACGGTTTCCCTGACGAGCGCTTCGAGATCGAGGACAGGCTCGTGCGCGATTCCGACTCGGTGATCGCGGAGTGTCCACAGGATGAATCGGATATGATCGCCCTTTATCAAGCAGATAGCGGTCGTATTGACCTTGTGCCCTGCGGTTTCGATCACGATGAATTCCACCCTGTCGACAAGCGTGCGGCCCGCGCGGAATTAGGCTGGCCGCACGACCGTTTCATCGCGCTGCAACTGGGACGGATGGTGCCGCGCAAGGGCATCGACACCGTGGTGCGTGCCATTGGCCTGTGCAACCGGACTCTGGGCGAGGAAGTTCATCTTTATGTGGTGGGTGGCAATTCCGATGAAGCCAACGAGATCGCAACGCCCGAGATCGGCCGCTTGCGCGCTATTGCACGCGAATGCGGCGTGACGGATCGTGTCAACTTCCTTGGCCGGCGGGCGCGTTCGCGACTGCGTCTTTATTACAACGCCGCCGACGTATTCCTCACAACGCCCTGGTATGAACCGTTTGGCATTACTCCGTTAGAAGCGATGGCCTGCAGCACGCCAGTAATCGGCGCGGATGTTGGCGGCATTCGTTATTCTGTGGCGCATGGCGAGACGGGATTGCTTGTGCCGCCGAAAGATCCTCTGGCTGTCGCCCATGGCCTGGTCACGCTCAAACGCGATCCGCAACGTGCGCAACGCATGGGCGCGGCTGGGCTTGCCCGAGCGAATGAGATGTTCACGTGGGAAAGCGTAGCGGACACACTCAGCGAGGTCTATGCACGCGTTGCCCAGATCGATTTCGCCGCAAGTGCTGCACCATCCGCGCACAATGGACGGCTGGCGGCCCGCGGTGCATCCGCATGACGCCCCGGACCCGCATGCATGGGAAGGCGTGGCCCCGCCACGCTGTCTTCCTCGACAAGGACGGAACGCTGCTCACCGACGTTCCGTATAACGTCGATCCGCTTCTGATGCGGCTCGCGCCGGGCGCGTGCGAAGCGCTTCGAATCTTGGCGGAACTCGACTTGCCGCTCTATATCATCAGCAATCAAAGCGGCGTTGCATTGGGAAAATATTCAATCGATGCGCTCGAGAATGTCGAGAAGCGGCTCCACGGACTCGTCCGCGATTGCGGTGCGATGCTCTCCGGCATCTACTGGTGCACGCATCATCCCGAGGGCAGCGTTGCCCCTCATAACCGGCCTTGTGAATGCCGCAAGCCGGCGCCGGGCATGCTGCTACGCGCCGCTCGCGAACACGGGATCGCACTCGAACAAAGCTGGTTTGCCGGCGACATCCTCGATGATGTCGAGGCGGGCAATCGCGCCGGTTGCCGCACGATTCTCATCGATAACGGCAACGAGACCGTGTGGCGTCGTGGACCCTTCCGGGAACCTGAGCGGGTGGTAGCCAACCTTCACGAAGCTGCGTTGACAATTCAACACAGCATGTTTGGACAGGAGTTCTCGACATGACCCACGCGCCGGTGGTCCGGATCGCCATGGACGCGCATGCCCGCGCGCCTGCAATCGTGTCGGCGCGGCCGTGGGGCGCCGAGATCAAACGCATCCTCTGCGTACGCCTGGACAATCTCGGCGATGTGCTCATGACCACGCCCGCCCTGCATGCGTTGCGCACCTCGACACCGGATCGCCATATCACGCTGCTGGCGTCCCCTTCGGGCGCATGCGCTGCAGGATTTATTGACAGTATCGATGCAGTGATCGAATACGACGCGCCCTGGGTCAAAAACAACCGTTCCGCCGATGCGGCTGTGGACCTTGCGATCGCGCAGCGCCTGAGCGAAGAAGCTTTCGACGCTGCCGTGATCTTTACCGTCTACAGCCAGAACCCGATGCCCGCCGCGATGCTGTGCCATCTAGCCGGTATTCCCCGACGCCTCGCGCACTGCCGCGAGAATCCTTATGCACTGTTGACCGACTGGGTCGCCGAACCCGAGCCCCAGACCGGTACACGACACGAAGTCGAACGGCAGTTGGCGCTGGTCCGCCATGTGGGCGCGGTGTCATCGGAGCAGCGCATGCGTTTGAGCGTTCTACCTTGCGATGCCGCGTCACTGAAGCCCAAGCTTGCGCAGCGCGGTATCGCTCTCGATGCGCCTTTTATTGTCATGCATCCGGGCGCTACGGCCGCATCCCGGCGCTATCCCGCTGACCGTTTCGCGCAGGCCGCCGCGCAGCTCTCGGACCTGACCGGCTGGCCGGTACTGATCACCGGCGGTGCGGACGAAGCGGACGTATGTGCGCAGGCACGCGGGATACACCGCATGACCGTCAATCTCGCAGGCGCGCTCGAACTCGGTGAGCTGGCAGCCTTGATCGATCGCGCCAAGGTGCTGGTATCGAACAACAGTGGACCTGTGCATATAGCGTCGGCGCTTGGTACCCCGGTTGTCGACCTGTACGCGCTGACGAATCCGCAACATACACCGTGGCAAACGCCGCATGTCGTATTGCATCACGACGTTCCTTGCCGATGGTGTTATCGCAGCGTATGTCCCGAAGGACATCATGCCTGCCTCACCGGCGTCACCGTGGGACAGGTGATCGACGCAACCATGCGACTGCTGCGTTCCGATATCGCGTCGAGCTCCGCCGACGAAATCCTCGCCACTTTATGAAACGCTTCGTCACCGGGTTATCGAACCATGTACACACTAGGTATTAACGCGGTCTACCACGACAGCGCGGCTGTGCTGGTCAAGGATGGTGTCGTCATTGCGGCGGCCGAGGACGAGCGCTTTACGCATATCAAGCACGCGAAGCGGCCGGTGCCATTCTCTACCTGGCAATTACCCTTCGATGCAATTGACTACTGCCTCAAAGAGGCAGGCATCGAGCTCGCTGATATTGATCACGTCGCGTACTCGTACGATCCGAAGCTGCTTTCTTCCATGCCGGCTCATGCAGGCGCCACGATAGAACTGCCGCTCGAACCAGGGCTCAAGCCACTGGCCAATCCATCCGAGTCGCCCTGGGACCCTTTGTTTTTAAGCTATATCGTGAATGCCAAGGCACAGCTGATGGACGGCGCGCCGCATCATCTGATGAAACGCTTTCGTAGCGGCGGCCGCAAAATGCGGTTCGAATGGCATTATGTGGATCACCATCTGTCGCATGAGGCAAGCGCGTTTCTCGCCTCGCCGTTCAAGGACACCGCGGTGCTAACCATGGACGGTCGCGGCGAAGGTGTGACGACAAGTCTTGGGCAATTCGTGGACGGGCAATACACGCGGCTAAAACAGGTGGAGTTGCCGCATTCGCTCGGGCTGCTCTACGAGAGCGTGACCGCGTACCTGGGGTTCCTTCACTCCTCCGACGAATACAAGGTGATGGCGTTAGCTTCCTATGGCAGGCCCGCCTATGTCGACACGTTCCGCGAGATCGTGAAGTATCGGCACGACGGCACTTATACCGTCGATGCCCCGCGCCTGGTCGAACGCTTCGGGCCGGCACGCGAACGCGGTGGGTCGCTCGAGCAGAAGCACTTCGACATCGCGCATTCGCTGCAGGTCATACTGGAAGAAACAGTGCTGAAGCTCACCGGCTGGCTGCACGAGCAGACCGGCCTGGAGCATCTGGCGATGGCAGGCGGCGTCGCATTGAACTGCGTGATGAACGCACGCGTGCGGGACCGTGGTCCGTTCTCGGAGGTATGGGTGCAACCGGCGTCGGGTGACGCCGGTACGGCGCTCGGCGCCGCGCTATGGACCGATTATCGCAAGCGCATCGAATCGGGCGACCGCTCGCGCCAGTGGCAGATGGACCACGCCTACCTCGGGCCCCAATATGCAGACGACGAGATCGAACAGCTTTTGAAATGGACCAAAGCGCCCTATCGTCGCCTTCACGATGTGGCCGGCGAAACAGCCGACATCCTCGCATCCAACCAAGTGATCGGCTGGTATCAGGGGCGCACGGAGTTTGGTCCGCGGGCGCTTGGCGCGCGCTCGATCCTCGCCTCGCCTATCGATCCGCACATGCAGGCACGGCTCAACGAAATCAAGGATCGGGAAGACTTCAGACCGGTCGCCCCCGTGGTGATGGAGGAATATGCAAACGAGTGGTTCGTGGACGGCGCCGTTGCGCCGTTTATGCTGTTCATATTCGATGTGCGTCCTGCCAAGGAAAAGCAGATTCCGGCGGTACGCCATGTAGATGGAACAGCGCGTGTGCAAACCGTGAATCGCAGTCAGCATGCACTGTATTACGACCTGATCGATGCGTTCCGGCAGCGAACCGGCGTGCCTATCCTGGTCAATACATCGTTCAATACCAGAGGCGAACCCATGGTGAATTCGCCGCGCGACGCGCTGGAATCGTTCTGGACTTCGCCGCTCGATGCGCTGGTGATCGGCTCGTTTCTGATCGTGAAAAAGGGAGCTGGGGAATGAGCGTACTCGAGAGCGCACATGCGACCGATGCCTTTGACGAACTCCGTAGCAATTCTCAAGCAATTGCCATCGATTCGCCGGTAGCGCGGACGCCCGATGTCTCCGTGGTTGTTCCGACATACCGCCGTCCGGCAATGCTTGAAAGATGCCTCGCGTCGCTGCTGACGCAGGATTACGATCCAGCTCGTTTTGAAATCATTGTCTGCGACGACGGTCCTGACGAAGCGACTCGCGCCAGCGTCGAGCGTATCGCGCAGGAACACTGCGCGAATGGACCGCGCGTGCGCTATGTGCCGGTGACCGCAACGCAGGGTCCGGCGGGTGCGCGCAACGCCGGGTGGCGGCTCTCTCGTGCGACTAGCATCGCCTTCACCGACGACGATACCCAACCCGACGCTCGCTGGTTATCGGCGGGCGTCAAAGCGCTGACTACCGGCGCCGGTGCTATTTCCGGCCGTATCATCGTGCCGCTCGGAGAGCGTCCCACGGACTACGAGAACGATGCAGCCGGACTCGCGCGCTCGGAGTTTGCTACCGCCAACACATTCGCGAATCGACGTGCGCTCGAACGCATAGGCGGTTTTGATGCCCGTTTTACATCAGCGTGGCGGGAAGATTCCGATTTGCAATTCGCGCTCGTGGAAGCAGGCATCCCAATCGCCCGCGCCGACGACGCGATCGTCTTGCACCCGGTCCGGCCGGCACGCTGGGGTGTCAGCTTGGCGCAGCAAAAGAAAAGTCAGTTTGACGCGCTGCTTTATAAAAAATACCCACTGTTGTACAAGCGCCGTATTCGACGCACGCCCCCATTGTTGTACTACGCCATCGTCGTTGCATTGATCGTTTCGTTTTGCGCTGCGCTCGGGGGTCATGCACGTGCAGCGAACTGTGCTGCCGCGGCGTGGCTTGCGATGACTACCTGGTTCTGCGTCGATCGGCTATCCGACACATCCCGCGCGCCCGCTCACATCATCGAAATGGCGTGTACGTCGGTACTTATTCCGTTTCTCTCCATCTATTGGCGCCTCTACGGTGCGTTCAAGTTCAGAGTGTTCTTCCTATGAGCGAGAAGATCGCTATCTTCCGCGCACTTCAACTCGGCGACATGTTATGCGCCGTGCCTGCGCTGCGCGCCCTGCGGCGGGCGAAGCCCGAGGCGCACATAGCCTTGATTGGCCTTACGTGGGCACGAACTTTCGTCGAGCGCTACGCGCATCTGCTCGATGAGCTGATCGTCTTCCCTGGCGCGGTGGGGTTTCCCGAGCAAGCGGAGTCGAACGAACATCTCGAGGGCTTCTGGCAAGCCATGCGCGAACGTCGCTTCGATCTCGCGATTCAGATGCACGGAAGCGGCGGCGTCGCGAACGATATCGTCCAGAAAATGGGCGCGCGCACCAATGCCGGTTTCGTACAAGTTGGGGAAGCGCCGAGGAACGGCATTTTTATCGGCTGGCCCGACGTGCTGCCTGAGATCCTGCGCTATACCGCGCTGATGAACGCAATGGGCATCGAAACGCAAGACACTAACCTTCAGGTTCCTCTGAGCAACAATGACCGCGCCGAGTGCACGTCGCTGATGGACACCTACGCGTTACATGCCGATCGCCTCATCCTCGTTCACCCTGGTGCGCAGTTGCCCTCACGCCGGTGGCCGGCTGATCGATTCGCCCGGGTGGCATCCTTGCTCGCCGACGATGGCTGGCAAATTGCGATTACCGGCACCGCAGCCGAACGCATCTTCACAACGAACATAGCGCTCGCGACGAACGCACGAGCGGCTGATCTGGCCGGCAAGACATCGCTTGGGGGGCTCGCTGCGCTGGTATCGAAGGCACGGCTCGTTGTATGTAACGACACCGGCATGTCGCACATAGCCGCCGCGATGAAAACACGCAGCGTGGTGATCGCGTCGGGCAGCGATACGCGCAGATGGGCGCCACTGGATCACGAGCGGCACCGGGTACTCGCTCATTACCCGCCATGCCGGCCATGCAGCTTTCGCGACTGCCCGTACGGGCATCCGTGCGCACTGAACATAAGCATCGAACAGGTGGTAGACACCGCGTTCGAGCAACTCATGCGTGAATCGGACGAATCGGACAACGCTTACGGGGCGGTGAGTCATGTCGAATAGTCCTTCTCGACGCCTGCGCGTGCTGACTTGGCACGTTCACGGCAACTACCTGTACTACCTCACACGAGCCCATCACGACTTCTACCTCGTGACCAAGCCCGGTCATCCGCCGGGTTATGCCGGAACAGTCGGCGTTCTGCCCTGGGGTAACAACGTTCACGAGGTGCCGGCAGAGCGGGTTGCATCCCGGGAATTCGACGTCATCCTGTTCCAACATAAAACGCAATGGGATGACGACCGCATCAACCTGCTTAGCGAAGCGCAACACCGTTTGCCACGCATTTATATAGAACATGACCCACCGCAGGAAAACGCGTTCGAACAACGCCACTGGGTGGACGAGGCAAACACACTGCTGATTCACGTCACACATTTTAATCAACTGATGTGGGACTGCGGCATTACGCCGACGAGGGTGATCGAGCATGGCGTGATCGTTCCCGAAGGTGTGCTTTACACCGGCGAGAAGGCACGCGGGATTGCTGTCATCAACCATCTCAGGCAACGCGGCCGGCGGCTGGGCGACGATGTCTTTGCAAGTGTAAAAGCGCAGGTTCCACTGGATCTTGTCGGCATGGATGCGAAGGCCGTGGGGGGTATCGGCGAGATTGGTAACCTAGATCTTGCAGCATTCAGTGCGCGCTATCGCTTCTTTTTTAACCCGATTCGCTGGACCAGTCTCGGGCTTGCCGTCGTAGAGGCGATGACGATAGGCATGCCCATCGTCGGGCTCGCGACCACCGAACTTGCAACGGTCATACGCAACGGCGAGAGCGGCTATATCAACACAAATGTGAGCGCACTAATCGACGCGATGCAGGAACTGCTGCGCGATCCAGATGAAGCACGCAAGCTCGGTAACGGCGCGCGCAAGGTCGCGATGGAGCGCTTTCACATCGACCGGTTTGTGCGTGACTGGAACCATACGCTGCGTTATGTAACCAGTTGAGTCTCGCTCAAACTGGAAAACCTGACGAAAATCTCACCGAGAGAACCAACATGAAAGAGCATCATCGCAAGCGTATTCTTGTCACCGGCGGCGCCGGTTTTCTCGGCTCGCACTTGTGCGAACGGCTGATAACGCAAGGGCACGACGTCTTGTGCGTGGATAACTTCTACACGGGAACGAAAGACAACATCGCCCATTTGATGGACTGCGCGAACTTCGAGCTTATGCGTCACGACGTAACCTTTCCGCTCTACGTTGAGGTGGATGAAATCTACAATCTGGCGTGCCCCGCTTCGCCGATTCACTATCAACACGATCCGGTCCAGACGACCAAAACGAGCGTCCACGGCGCAATCAACATGCTCGGCCTGGCGAAGCGCGTCAAGGCACGTATCTTCCATGCATCGACAAGCGAGGTCTATGGCGACGCACTAGTTCATCCGCAAAAGGAGGACTACTGGGGTCATGTGAATCCACTGGGTCCGCGGGCGTGTTACGACGAAGGCAAGCGCTGCGCAGAGACGCTTTTCATGGACTATCGGCGACAACATGACTTGACGATCAAGATAGCCAGGATCTTTAACACGTACGGTCCGAGGATGCATCCGAGCGATGGCCGGGTGATCTCCAACTTCATGATGCAGGCGCTTTCGGGCAAGCCGATCACGATCTACGGCGACGGTTCGCAAACACGATCATTCTGTTACGTGGACGACATGATCGAAGCATTCATGCGCCTGATGAACACATCGGACGACATAGCTGGTCCGATGAATCTCGGCAATCCGCATGAGTTGTCGATGCTGGAGATCGCACAGCGTATTATCGAACTGACGGGATCGTCCTCGGAAATCGCATTTGAGCCATTACCCGCGGACGACCCTTGCCACCGCCAACCGGACATCCGATTCGCAATCGACACGCTTGGATGGGAACCGGAAACCGGACTCGACGAGGGCTTGAATCGCACCGCGAATTATTTCCGTCGCCTCGCGCAGGAAGATACGGCACGAACCGATCTTCCTTTACCTGCATGATCCAGACGTTGTGACAGGCGCATGTTACGTCCAGTCGACGGGATTCACCCGCCCTTACTCAGCCGCTACACCCTTTTGCTTCGCAAGATTTTGTGCCATCTGAAAGTGCTCCTGGATCGTCGGCTGCGCCTTCTGCGCAGCTTTCTTCAGGTCGACGTTCTGCCCATCCGATATCTCCTTCTGAAACGCATCCAGCGCTTGCTTGTGCCCCTCAAGTCCAACCTTCTTGATGTAAGCGTTATCGAACTCCTTGCCCTTCAGCGGTTTGAGCGAATCAAGTACCGAGGTGTCTGAATTGTCCTTCGGGATCGTCACACCCTTGGACGCCGCCATCTTCAACTGCAGCGTCAACTTTGTGTGGTCCACGATCATGTGACGCGCAAACGCCTTGACGTCCTTGTCGCTGGAACGGGTCATCGCGAGCTTGCCCGCGTCTATCTCGGTCGACGACGAGCTAGACGCTGCCTGCACAAACGCTTTATCGGCATCCGAGAGCGGATTGGCTGCCGTGGTCGATGCGGCTTCAGTGGCATTTTGAGCGTGGACCAGCGGAGTGCCGGTGATCAGATAAGCGGCAAGCAGCACCGTTAATGTGGTTCTCTTCATTCTCGTCTCCATAAATACATGACCTGTACTTTGCAGCGGAGACCGCCGAGGCGGTCTCGCTACTCAGTGAAAAACTAAATATAGGATGACCAAGACAATTACTGGCACACCGAGCAACCAACCGAGTAGATAAGGCATATGGCTCCTTGCGTTAGTTGAAATTTCAACACTGGATGCAGGGTGGTTACAGGGATCTGCGCGTACCGGGCTTCACCCGGCCGGTGCCACCGCCGTCTTCATACAGCGGTTGATGGCGAAAGCCTGCTGCGCCGGAAACCAATGCGATAATTGCGCCGACAATAAGTGCCGCGAACGAATACCAGGTCGCGCGCGCAACACCACGGGCCGCAGTATCTGCGGTCTGACGGGCATCTTGTTCCGCTTCCGGACTAGATGCAGCAGAGGCTGCAGACGCAACCGCCGCTTGCACTTGCTGTTTTGCCGACTCAATGATTGACGGGCTAGTCTGATTGCTTGCCGCGGCCCCTACTGTAGCGGTCGTTGAGGCAACGCTGCTCGCAGCGCTTATCGTGCCGCCGACAAAAGACGCCATCCCATAAATCACCAATAACGTCATCACCGCCCACGCCAGTAAGCCGTGAAGCCAACCAAGCACCGGTGCGCAACGGCCAGCGAAGTACGAACCGATGAAAACTGCGAGCACGGTCGTCACAATGACCCATACGCCGGAACCAAACCCGAAGCCGTGTCCGGGGTTTTGCTGGGACATCGGCGAAAGCAACGATGCCCCTATCGCTGTTCCCAGTACGCTCATGATTAAATAAACAATGAGCGAGAGAATGACGCCTGCAATCACAGCGCCCCAAGATAAACGTGGAAGCCCGTCGGGAGTATTTAGGAGTCGCATATAGATGTCCTCGCCTTATTGAGTCTTTGTTATAGTTGCGCTAGCGCAACCGGCTACTGTAAAGCAAGCGGCGTTCCTAATATGCGCATGGAAATGCAAGTGAGCCGCTATGAAGCGGGGATCGCAACTCTTTCTTGACTGTTCTCAACCAGAAATCGAGATAGCAACACGCTAATCGCCGACGCTTTGGCTTCCTCGATCGTACGTTACCTGGAACGCAGTCGGTGCTGATGGTTGACGTCGTCGATTTCAAACTCGACCATGTCGACACGGCGAATCCAGTCACCGAACAGGACTAGTACGGTGCAAATCGGTGATAGCGCGCCTAGTAAGGGTCATGCGCGCTCTCATTGTCCTTTGTGTCTTGAGTCTCTACGGTGGCGGCACTTCCAATCAACCGAAACGGTGGTGCGGTGCTCGCCGGTTTTCGGACAAAGAATCCTTCGTGTCCTTAAATTTTCAAGCCCGTACAAGTAAGCGCAAAATCTTCTATGCCTTCCACGCTGCCATTTTCAAGAGAAGATGGCAGGGGTCTCGCGGCCGCGTTGCGCAGCGAAACCGCAGTCAGCATTCAAACGTCAATCGCGAGGCACTTGAATCGGAAGCGAGCGTTTGTGGCCCGTCGCCGTGTAAAACCGGTGTATGGTCGTGAGCACTTCGTTGCTGACTTGCTTTCCTTCCAGAAAGTCGTCAATATTCTCGTAAGTAATTCCATAGCTGTCCTCGTCAGATCGCTGCGGCGTGAGCGTCTCCAGATCTGCGGTTGGTACTTTCATGACAAGGCGCTGGTCGGCACCCATCGAGCGCGCCAGCAAGCGAACGCGCCGTTTCGTCAACCCCGACAGAGGCAGGATGTCCGCGCCGCCATCGCCAAACTTTGTGAAAAAACCCATGAGCGATTCAGCGGCGTGATCGGTGCCAATCACCACGCCACGCCGGGCCCCCGCAATGGCGTATTGCGCGATCATCCGCTCGCGTGCCTTGATGTTGCCGAGCACAAAATCCTCCTCAAAATCGTCCACGTATTGCGCGCCTCCCATCTTGAGGGAGTGCAGCATCTCATCGGACGGTCCCTTTACATTGACGGTCAGGGTTTCGTCCGGGCGGACGAATTGCAACGCGAGTTGTGCGTCTCGCTCATCACGCTGGTCCCCGTATGGCAGCCGCACGGCAACGAAATGCGCCTCGTAGCCGCGCGCACGGAGGCGCTCGACGCTCAATTGCGCCAAGCGCCCAGCCGTCGACGAATCCACGCCGCCGCTAATGCCGAGGACGTAGGTTCGGAGCCCCTGTGAAGTCAGATAGTCTGACAAGAAAGTTATTCGCCGCTCGCGCTCTAAATCGGCATCGAAGCTTTGGCGAATGCCCAGTTCCCGGATGACCTGCTGCTGCCATTCCCGCCATTCGCCGGTGCTTTCACTCATGCCCGCCTCCGTTTCGTTGTGCTCGATGTCCTGGCAGACTGTTGAAATAATGCTCAATGCGCGACAACGCATAGAGTGCCGCGGCGCGTCGGACTTCGTTTCGCTCGCCATTGAACGCCTTAGTCTCGCTGAAGGTCACGATCTCGCCGCCCCGCAGCTTGTAAGACCATGCGAAGCATTGGGTGCCCGGCGGTGGGCCGCCGCCCGGAGCAGCGTCCGCCACCCCGGTGTTCGACACGGCAACATCCGCGCAGCACGCTTCTTGGCTGAGTGCTCCCTCCGACATTTCACGCGCGACTTCCTCGCTCGTCAGGCCGTGACGCTTCATGGTTTCTTCGCGTACGCCAAGGAAGCCCGATTTTCCAGTAGGTGAATAGGTCACGAAGCCCACGTCCAGACAGCTTCCGCTCCCCGGCACGGACGAGATCAGTGACGCGATATAGCCCGCTGTACACGACTCCGCCGTGGCTAGATTCAAACCGCGGGAACTCAGAAACGAAACAACTTGCATGGGGATGTCCAATTTCCACCTCTTTCGCGTTGCTGGCTGTTACTTGCAATGAAAGTGCAAGCAATCGATGCACCAAGACCGCCTTGGCGCGGAGCACAGGTCGATGGGATGGCTTCCGCGATGGCATCGCGAACTCGTCCCAAGTTCGGGTATTCCTCAGTATTGCGAACGCATGCATAGTCTGCCTCGCGGATCGCGATTGTCCACAAGGCCTCTAGTTTGACGGGCGCCGGATCTGTTCTATATCACGCGCGCCGAGCGCTGCATTGAATTCTTGAACGTCCTGGTCGTGCGCCTGGGCACGTTATGCAGTCTTCATGCTGCGTCGCAAACCTTGGCGGCGACGAGCAGCGGGATCGCGGGGATTATCGCTCGATGATCGTCGGGGCAGCTATGATGGCCGAACTCCTTGTCGGCCGCGACGCCGATGTCATCGCGGGAAAACGCGGAATACCCAGCTCGGCTTTTCGATTGCTTAATCGCATGCGTGTTAAAGCGAGCTCGGGCGGTGCGTCACGCACCGTCGAGCCAGGAACGCGTAAATGAAAAATTCGCATAAGTCGCACTTCATTCATCTCTCCCGTTTCAGTCAGTTTTCGGCGTCGCTGCATCCGCTGCCGTCCGGGGTGAGCGCCTGAGCAATTTTGTCTTTCAATTCGTCCTTGTTCGACGCCTGCACGCTCTTGGCCGCGACTTCCAGAAAAGCGGACCAACGGCTTTCCGAACGAACCTCCCATTGTCCTTCGTTGCGGCCTTCGATCTGGACGACGCCGCGCGCGACAATGTCCGGGTCACGAGCATCCAAGTTTTCGGCCGTATCGTTCACTAGTTCGACATTAGACATCGTAATATCTCCTCTAATTTATGCGGCTCGCCCGCTCGAAAGAAGCCGGCGTCGCGGGCTGTATCGCGCCAAGCTCCGGCTGGGGTTGCCAAGCGTCGCACTCGTGTGCGCGGACGCTCGCCCGAGCTGGGCAAAGCGCTCGAGTTGTCGTTTGCCGAACTGGAGCGCCAGCTCGAATACCACATTGCCCATTTGCGCCGCGAACACGTTTGGCGTCGCCAGGAGCGGCACGCAGGGCTGCGGCGGCTTAAGGCCGCGTTGACCGATCATGCTGGGGACGAGCTCACGCTGTTCGGCGAACTCGTACGGCCCCTGCTTCCCGA
>Ga0153932_1000279_pt1 | contig 17464 bp, 9 predicted proteins | sample TSNJ016MetaG_FD_102273 | JGI IMG/M metagenome (GOLD analysis project Ga0153932, IMG submission 102273) | Attine ant fungus gardens microbial communities from New Jersey, USA - TSNJ016 MetaG | ecosystem: Host-associated > Fungi > Mycelium > Unclassified | place: USA: New Jersey, Wharton State...
AGATGAGGCTCAGCGCGCGTTCAACTTCGAGCGAGGCCACACCACGCGGCGGTTTATCCCTGAACAGGTATGGGACAACCTGCATCAGGGCCTGATGTCCGGCGAACGTCTGGACTACGCACTCCGCCATATGGAGAAAGCGTATCTCGACGAAAACGTTCGGGAATGCGAATTGATAAAGCATTTCTCGCTGCGGTACCATTTCCCGATGGAGTTTTTGAGGATCAAGGAAACCGGCTGCTGCGAGATCGAGCTTCCGGAATGGATGTTCGACCTCGATTATGCGGGGCAGTATATGCGGCGCATCAAGAATGTGACACTGACCATCCCTTGCGTCACCGGACCCTATAACGGCGTGCACTGTCGTGCGACGCTGCTGAGCAGCGTGACACGAATCGATCCGCGGGTGCAGTTTCCCGCGGCACGCTGCTGTTGCGAATGCGGATCAGGCAACGAATACGAAGTATGTCCGCACGATCCTCGCATGGTCCGCTCCTATGCCGCGCGAGAAGCTATTGCGACATCGGGCGGACAGAACGACTCCGGCATGTTCGAGCTCAATTTCCGCGACGAGCGGTATCTGCCGTTCGAGTATCAAGGGGCAGTAAGCCATTGGAGAATCGAACTGCCGCCCGAAAACAATTACTTCGACATGGACACCCTGAGCGATGTGATTTTCAACTTGAGCTACACGTCACGCGAAGGCGGAGGCATGCTGCGGCACGTGGCAATGGAGGCCGCGCGGAAGCATCTTCCAGGCGAGGGTTGGTGCTTCTTCGACCTGCGCCACGAGTTTCCGGATGCGTGGCAAATGTTGCGGAACTCAAACCGTGAGAAAGCGTGCGACGTCAGGCTTGGCCTGCGAATGGAGCGGAAGATGTTCCCGTTCCTGCCCGGTTCGGATGAAGTGTCGATCACGAGAATCGCCGTGCTGTTCCATGTGCGCGGGGCCGAATGCGACTGCCCGGAAACGGGCGATTGCCCGTGCCCGTGCCAGTGCCAGCGAGAGCGGGATTGCCTCGTGCTTCAATTCACTTGCGGCGACCATCCTAGAAAAGATCTTCCGCTGCCCGTCCCCTGTGTGCGAAGTGAAGAGTGGCCTGATCTCTATTACGGGCTGTTAGAGACGGAGATCGGTCCGATCGGAAAACGCGAGAATCGTTCGGCGATCGAGTTCCTGTTCCCGCACGGTGCAGGCGAGGTGGAAAAGATCTACCTGCTCTGTCAGTACAAACGCTAAACGGTTCGCTGCGATTGGGAGGTGGCGCGAAAGGGAGCCCAAGCACCGCTCTTAGGCTTCTTATCGGGATATGAAGACCATGCGGACCACCGCAGCGATCGCTGGCAACGCCTGAGGCAAGCCAAACTATGGATATTGAACAACCCCCATCGTCTTCTGAGAGCAGCCCCGCGGCAATCCTCGAGGAGAGCAGTTGGACCACCGTTGAAGCTGGAGTTTGGCGTCAGCTGTGTCAAGGCGCCGCAACCCTCAACGTGGATCCAGATTTACTGCCTTCTCATCTCGCTTTTCGCTCAGAGCGACGCGAACTACGGTCCTCTTTTCTCCAAACTATTCTCTCGCAGGATCGCTACAGCTCGTTGCTGAGCCGCCACGGTTTGCGCATTTCTGGCGCATGGATTCGCGGACGCCTGAACCTCTCCGATCTCAGGCTCGCACATCGTTTAAGCTTGCAGAGGTGCCGATTTGAAGGCGCTGTAGACCTGTCTGAAATGAGAGTGGAGAGGGCCGTGTCTTTGAAAGGCTCGTTCTTTGCCGAGTCAGTCAACTTATCAGACACCCGGATTGATGGCGAGCTGTCATTCTGGTCATCGGAATTCAAATCAAGCCTTGTTGCTCAGAATATGCGCATCGCGGCAGATCTTGTCCTCATCGCGGCTCGTTGTAGCGACGTAGACATTAGCAAGTCGTCAGTCAACGGCCAAGTTCAAACAACTGGCGCATGTTTTCGATCGCATTTCGACATGCAAGGCATCAAAGTCGGCTCCGACGTGTTCCTGCGACGATTCGACGGACGCTCTATAGACCTTTCAGGCGCCGAGTTGGCGGGGCAAGTCGATGCGGCCAATGCAAGGATACGAAAGGTATTTGACATGCAAGGCGCGAAGATAGCCGGTGACCTCTTCGCACGTCGTTCGAAAGTACAAGCGATTGATCTCACGGATGTCGTGATTGGCGGCCAACTGGATATTGCCGGCATTCGCTGCGTGAGTCTCTGTCTACAATCTGTCTCGGTTGCTTCGGATTTTGTGGCAGATGAAGAGGCGAGAATCTGGAACGCGAGCCTTGTTGGAGCAAAAATCGGAAGAGATGCATCATTGGCAAATGCACGCATTCGAGGCTTGTCTACCCTGAACGATTTGGAAGTCTCCCTTGGGCTGAACATGTCATCAGTGTCTGCATCGAAAGATGTCCAGTTAAATCGGTTGGTGTGCGGCGACCTTAACCTTGTCGGCGGACGCTTTGGTCAGTCAATATTGCTTAACAGAGCGCGGGTTCACGGTGACATCAACATGGCGCGACTCTACTGCGCCAAAAGCGTCGAATTGAAGTGGGCCAGCGTGAGTGGTTTGGTGATGGTTCAAGGCGCTCTCATTGATGGCGCGCTCGATATGGAAGCCATCGAAGTCGGAATGAATGTCTTCCTGAGAGATATGCGTAGCGGTGGTGAAACGGGTGCTGGGCCATCCGGTGAAGTTCGCGGAGATTTCGGCAGAGTCAGTCTTGTGGACGCCAAGGTCCGAGGCACCGTGTACGCTCGGAAGTCGGAGTTTCGGGGAGTATTCGATCTCACAAGTCTGACGGCAGGATATGTGTGGTTGCGTCAAAGTACATTCCATGACAAGGTGGACTTCCGTTCCGGGGTAATATCGGGCGACGTCGACTTGTCCGGATCATGGTTCAACGATGTAGTTGACTGCAGTGGCACGAATATACGCGGTGTTCTTGATCTGGGGTCACCAAACATCGGAGGACCGACTTGGAGCGCCAAATCCGAGTTGCTCTTGAGCGACGCTTCAGTCTCTGCGGTGCGAGATCGAAGACCAGACGGTCAGGATTCAAAGCTTGATGCTTGGCCTTCGCGCCTGGTGCTCAACGGATTCGTCTACGGACGCCTTGGCGGCCATGAGAATTCATCGTCCAGGGAGGTACAGCTGTCGAAACGCCCTGCTAAATGGTACGAAGGCTGGCTGGCCAGAGACACGGTGTTCTCCAACGATCCGTATCAGCACCTCGCTGCTGTTCTTACAAAGCAAGGTGAGACCGGGAAAGCCAATGCTGTCCGTTATGCGGCTCGAGAACGTCATCGAAACGATACTCATGGCGTGCAATGGGTAGGCCTAACCTTGTTAAAGTCGACGATTGGCTATGGGATTGGCTTTCGCTATTTGCGGTCGTTAATATGGGTAGCGGGATTCAGCCTCTTAGGTTGTTTGATATTTCTAGACTGTTGCACAGGATAACTGACGGATTGGCGAATATCATGGTTATTCAGTCTGGATCAATTGCTGCCAGTCTTGAAGTTATACGCCAAAGCAGATGACGTCTCTAAAGCGATGAACGGTTGGCGAGTCGCGTATCTTGCGGTTCACAAGACACTTGGATTCTTGCTCAGCTCATTTGTCGTCGCAGGATTGTCCGGACTCACGCAGAAGTGATGACAGTCATCGAAGCGGCGCACTGGCTTTAAGAAATAGTGGAATTGCGTGCCAGGACCGGAGCTGCTTCGATTTGTCGTGTCCGTTGCGTAGCCGGACCGTCTGTTGGGGATTCGCGCAGCGGGGGGAGCGTTAATAATCTTGGGTAGTGATTCGGCCGCCCGCCAGAATTCATTCAGGAGCGCGGCGACATCACTCCAGATTTCTTTTACGCGTTGCCTAAACATCGTCAGTCTGGCGGTTAGATCATCGTTAATAGAAGCGCATCGAACCTAAGCGAGCAGATGAACGCTTCGCGGCGACCACGGCATCTTTTGTCGTTTGAACAGCGTGCGTTCAAAATCCGACTGAATTTTACATAATTAACATGTTCAATTTTTCATGACATGTCGAGGCTAGATTCAAATGTCGTAGCGCTGACTAAATACAAATGTCGTAGTTTTGATGTCGGGTTTGAGTCTGTCTTTAACGGTTTGAATCTTACATAGTGTTGAAGGAGAGAGGTGGTCCCGTCCGTTCGGACAGTTTTTTCGATTTTTAAGTGGAACGCTGGGCGGTCACGCTGCCAATTTAATCGCGGGCAGCATCGCGAAGTAAGCTTCATCCGGGGTCTTGTCCGACAGACTTGAATGAGGCCTTCTTCTAGCAGTTTCCAACAACCACACTTTTCTTGCTATCGATACTCTAAAGTGATTGCTTATGATATTCAGATCCGAACAAGCCATTCATGCTGGCCCTTGAGTTTTAGTATTACGGAGTGCACGCGGGTCGCGTAGCAAACGATTTGCCACTCCGGGCTTACATTACACAAACATAACAAATTATTTCAAATTACCTTATTCATTGAAAGATATCTTGTCGATTAGTAAACCGATGATTTTTCTCGATTAGAAAACTTCGTAATCGATAATTCTTGACAAGGCAATTCGCAATGCTACTATTCACCGAATCGGAAGGCTGTACAGAAAAGGCGATAGCAATGTGAGAGTGGTTTACTTCTGTACCTCACTTGGTACGGTCGCGCCAGACACAAAATTCCCTTAAAAAGGTTGCAGCGTACTGATCAGAGATGGCTGCCGAAAAACGGTTAGTCAGATCTTAGGGTGCACGCTCGAAATTCGGTAAAAAAGCACGAAAGCCGCACTGGGTCATCATTTAAATGAGCGACTTCGCGCGCGTGGCTAGTGGTACGCCTCGCCACGAGTGCGTGAGAGGTAGCAAGGCGTATCCATAGGCGTCCGGAACGCAAGCGTATCCAGGTCGAGATCTTAAGTCCACTGTACTTGGAGTCAGGCCTAGATCGAAATCCGATCTGCATGATCAATTGCGAGTAGAGCGGTTTTTGTTTTTTTCGATAACTTACAGGACGTAGGCGATTGTAATTTGCCGGTTATACCTTGTAGTCAAAATTGATGACGCGGTCGATCATTTTCACGTTTATATTTTAATATAACTAAACAGGCCAGATACCGTCACCTGTACAGGTAGTGAGAATTTCATGACTCGATGGATACGGACCAAAGTGAGCGCCAAATCGGTTGATTGCGTAATCAATCGCGATCCCCGCGTGCGTTCGACCGGATGACGGCGCTGGCTCGCGCTATCTGCTCACGTCGCCTGATTTTCAGAAAACGCCGCAGTCCTTTGCCATCAAATGCGGTTTAGGCAACAACTTAGCTTCAGCAAGTTAAATAGCAAACTGTCGATGGGCCACAAGAGACGTATATCACGCCAATCGAAGAAAACAATCACGAGGGTTGGTGTATCAGAAGATGAGTTGTACATGCTTGGAGCATTGCCAGAATGCTAAACCGATAGATCCGCTACGTTTAATCCGGACGATTCCGAATCACTGTGAGCAGCGTCATCTGACCCGAAGCGACTGATCGGAGTTACCCGCTCAGCATTGTCGCGACAGAGCTAAATGAACAAAATCGGCGATACCAAATTTATGGAAGACTCCAGAGAGATCAGGCAGAAATTGCTGCGGGATATGATCGAATCCAGGTGCATATTTCGCGCACCCAAACATCGACTCGTATCCTCATCTGGAAAATCTCTGGCGTGGCTAATCGATTTGAGACCGATTCTGCTGTCGCCAACAGGACTCGACACGCTTGCCGAATTGTTTTGGGCACGTTACGCGGATCAATTGCCATTTCAGGTGGGGGGTATGGAAATGGCAGCCGTGCCCCTTGTGGCTGCGATTCTCATAAGCGCCGCGCGAAATGGGTATGACGTCAACGGTTTTATCGTCCACAAGGAACGCAAACAATACGGCCGGATGAACGCAATAGAAGGGGACCTCTCAGATGCACCTATCCTGATAGTCGACGATATATTTAATAGTGGCGCAAGTCTCGAGCAGACTAGAGTTGTGCTTGAAGCAACTGATCGGACCATCTGGAAGGTCTGGAGCGTGATCGATTACCGCTCGCGCATGGGAAGCGAATGGCAACAGCGACGTGGCCTCGCCGTCGAATCTGTGTATTCACTTGATGATTTTGGAATCAAGCTTTCGTCTGCAAAGGCTCAGCAAGGAGAGCTTTCATTCACAACACGTTGGATCAATAAAACTGAGTCCGCAAATCATCACTATGTAGTTCCAAAGTCGGCACCGCGCATCCAGAACGGCTATGTCTATTTCGGAACTGATAGCGGGGAGATGCGCTGCGTTGACGGGGCGAGCGGCAACACGCGATGGTCCTTCAAGATCGAGGCAGGTCGGTCGAAGGGAATTTGGTCCACCCCCTACCTGACTCCAGAGCGACTCTTCTTTGGTGCCTATGACGGAAACCTATATGCCCTAAGTACAGAGAACGGGCGTGAAATTTGGCGATATGTCGAGCCGGACTGGATTGGTTCTTCACCGACATATGCGGCTGATTTGCATTTGGTCTTCGTAGGCGTTGAATATGCAAGTCCAACACAGGGTGGTGGCGTAACGGCAATCGACGCGGAGTCCGGTCACAAGGTATGGGAATATCCGCTACGTTGTTATGTCCACGGCTCCCCACTATATGTCAGGGATACAGCGTCGGTGCTGTGCGGAACCAACGACGGGGCATTGTTGGCACTCAACGCGCGCAGCGGCGCGGTGCGATGGCAATTTCAAACGGAAGGAGCCGTCAAGCATGCGCCAGCGCTCGATCTTGATCGCCGTCAGGTCGTTTTCGGCTCGTTCGATGGCTGTATCCGTGGACTGGATCTCGACACCGGCGCACTGAAATTCTGCATCCCGACGGGCAACTCGGTCTACACCACTCCGTTGATCGACGGTGCTCGCGCGTATTGTGGTTCCACGGACAAATACCTATATGTGGTTGACCTGGTCACTGGCACGGCGGTTGCGAAAATCGGCGCGCACTCTAAGATATTCTCGTCGCCGGCCCGGATTGGACCGTGGATCTGGTTTGGCAGCACTAATGGGCGCGTACGCGCGATCGATCCGACAACCTTTGCGCTGGCTGGCGTGTTTCAACTACCAGACGCCGTCACAAGCGCAGTCGAGTACGACGCGGTCAATCAGCTGCTTGTAGTTTCCAGTACTGCTAATCGTTTATATGGTATATCCGTGACACCGTCTCTCGCGCTGGGTCCCGGACAACCGGAGCACGAGCAGTTGCGAGCCGACGTGACAGCGCTGCAACTTGCTCGTCTCGTCGTCAATGCGATTGTCAGCCATGCCCGTTTGCCTGCCTCAAAACACTATCGACTTAGTGGCACATCCCCACGAGGCGGAGCCTTTGTCAGTCTAAGAAACCGAACGACATGGCAACGCGCGGGGCGGGGCGGTCAATGGACATTCGATGCAACTGACCTATCACCGGAAATGGAGGTCATTGTCGCTGCGAAGAAAGCCTGTGCAAATCTGACCACTGCCACGCTTCGCGACATGGTTGTCAGTGTAAGCCTGTTCGGTTCGCTTGAGCAGGTCGCTCCGGAAGAATTAAATCACGAAAAGTTTGGGATAGTGGTACGAGCCTCGAGCGGCGGAAAAATCGGCGGTGCGCTACCAAACTCGCCCGAATACGGCGACGAGCGTGGTCAATATCTTCATGCCCTGCACAATGCCCGGCTAACGCCCGGAGACGGTCACGCACTGTACCGTCACACGGTCGAGCGGCAGGTGGAAGATACAGTTTGGCCCGTCTATGGCGCTCCTTTTCCGTATGCCGATGTTGATCTAACGCGGTTCGTGACGTTACTGCTAAGACCGGAGGAACGGGTCAAATCGTTGAACTTCTGTTTGGGTTTGATGGACCAGCTTCAATGTGTTGCCATTACCCGATATGTCGATGCAAAGCCCACTACGATTCTTTTGCCGGTGACCAAGGCACAAAACACTGAGACGGACCTGCGCAATTTGGAGGAGTTAGTCGTCAGCAAATGCGACAGCGCGGGGCACGTTCTGGTGTCGCTGGTGTTCAAAGGCCGGAGTCTGGGTGATCGCAAGCGTATTTGTGGGCATTTTCGCATGGACCGCGACGCGCTGATTTGCCGGAGGGACTCTGAAGAACAGGTCTTCCTGCCTGTGTCGACCATGCACCGTGGCGTGGACGAAGAGACGTTTGTTGCAACGCTACCCGAGATCCCAGCGGCGAGGTGGGAAGTTGCCCCGTGTTGGACCTGGCTGGTCACAGGAGTAGCTCCTTTTTCGGTACGAGGTGCGTTCGTTGAGAGTCAGACGCAACGCAACGACGCAAGCATGGGCTCATCGCTGCGCGACATGGCAGAGAAGGTTGCGCATCGTCTAGACCGCATAACGCCAGAAAAGCCAACCTATCTCCCAGTCGATGACTGTTACGTGCCGGCAGAGAACGGGCTCGATGAATATGTCGAGTTACTGGTCGCATTCGAGCGAGCCGCTGACATCCTTGGCGAAAGGGCTTGGGTTCAAACTGCGCAACACCGTTTGGCAGAGATCACTGAAACAGTCGCCGCGGATTCCGTGCGACGGCCCGAGTCGCGCACTGCTATTGATCTGCTCATATTGCGCGACCTCCAACGTAGCAATTCTCATGGTACTGATCAAACCGCGGACTCAAGTGGCTGCCTGAAGGGACTTCGGGAATGGGTTCAGGCGCAACCGGCGCGGCGCGGCGTCGGTCTGGATTTGCTGCTTTCGATTCACCTATCAATGCGTGCCGCGAGGCCGGATTTGCGTGGTTTTATCAGCTTGGTGAAGGCAGGGCTGTCCAGGGTGTGGGCGCTTGACGCCACGGGGATTGATCGCTTGGCGCAAGCAGCAGTTTGCCTGATCGGGGCCGGTCACCGCGAGCTTGTCCGGCCGCTCGTCGAGGCGGCGTTGTGCCTCGCATACTCTCAAAATGCAGACACGCATGCCTTCGTACACGCGTCGAAATGGGGAGGCACCGCAGACACCGCACGCGTGATGCATATGATTTCGTCTACATGGTCGGTACTGGACCACAACGCTCCAGAGCGGACTCGCCTCCTGGCTGCCTGGCGAAATGGATGGCAGTTGATTGAGCGATTGCGCATTGGAGAGGAGAACGCGTTCTTCTTGAAAAATCCAGAACACGCTCTTGGTGTACTGCGCGATAACGAAGCGGGCGCGCGAGCGAGCGCCGTGGCAAGCGCTGTGACACTTGAGATGTTAACGCATGCACTTGCTCGATGACGATCCAGTTTTAAAGCCTAATCAAAGGATCAATGGCGGTGCGGGTGCCATTGTGGATGCATCTCACACCCGCTTTTCAGGAGTTCGCAAATGCAAACGATCGACGATTTAGATTTGTTGCGGTATGTGGCAGGTGGCGACGGCGATGGTGGTGACGGCAATGGTGACGGTGACGGTGACGGTGACGGCGATGGGGATGGGGATGGTTACGGTGACGGTGACGCCGCAGCGGAATCAGCCACTTGCACTGCCGCGACGGCGCTATCCGATATGGGCGTGGACACCTCCCAGAACGCTGCCATCGGCGAATCCCCGGCCCAAATCGACGCGCAAGTGGACACGATAACCCACGAATTGAATGACGGCGACACCCTTGGCACCTCCGCTTCGGCGGGCGTCCAGGCTGGTTTGAATGGGCTCTCTCTCGCTCAGGCCGAAAGCGCAAACACCAGTGCGTTCGCGGATAATCCACTCGGGTTTGCGGCCGGCTACGCTGTCGGATTTGCCGCACACTCGGTGGGGTTCGGCGGCGGCAGCGGTGGCGACGGCGGCGGCGAGAGGGTCAGGAAGGTTTGACAGCTCGATGAAGAGGATGTGAGGCAGATTTAAGACATTGTCCGACGTGATGACGGACGCCTGGGCCCGCGCCTGGACGCCATTATCGTCGTCGTTCTCGTGCTAGAAGCGACATCGAATTTGCGTCGCCCAGAAACGCAAACATTACTGCAGTTGAGCTCGTTCATGACACCAGAAAACAGTTTTTCGCGTGCCTTCGTCGATCTCGCCAAAATGGGGCGAACCGACTGGCGAAGTATTGCTTTGACTATTCTGCTAGTCAAGTTTCTAAGTGTCCTGTTTGTCGTGGTTAGCGTGACCGTCATGCTCTCGCCAACTCTTTCCGAGCATAGGCTTTTCCATATCCCGAACGCGGACAAGATCGTGTTTGATGCAATGGAAGCCACTGCCTGCATCTTAGGATTTTGGCTCGCATGTAAGAAAATTCTGCGACGTCCGTTTCGGTCGCTGATCTCTACAGACATGACTTTTAAGATTCGACGTTGTTTGATGGGTGCTGCGTTATACCTTCCCGCCAATGCGCTCAGCCTCATAGTTATATCGCTTTTCACTTCGATGCGAGCGGGTGCGTGGCTGGTTCCATATGGCCGCTTCGAATGGCCGCAACACAATGATCAGATCATCTCGTCGATAGGTATGCTAATCGTCATTCCATTCCTCGCATTCGCAGAGGAACTTTTTTTCCGGGCGTGGCTGACTCAGACCCTCAGGCACTATATACGCTCCACAATTACCGTCGTTGCGTTGGTTGCCGTGCTATTTGCGGCTTACCATACACAATATGACTTGCGCGGCAAGATGCTGATTTTGGTGAATTCGCTCGGCTTATCGGCCTTGAGCTTGCGCGACGAGCGCCTTGAACTCGCAATCGGTGCGCATTCGATGATGAACGTGTGTGTAATTTTGCAAACACTGTTCTTCACGGGGCCTTTGCCTCATGTGCACATCCCAGCAACAACGCTCGATTGGTACACCCTTGTCATCCTGAAGGGCGCGCTCCCCTTCGCGCTGATGTACGGGTTGCTGCAAAACACGAGAGGATGGTTCGCCCCGATCGACACTAGCCTGTCGAATCCGGGCGATGTTCAGCCAAGACCCCTGTGAAAATTTTGACGTTTGCCCAGGGGTGCGCCCGATGACCGATATCCCAAATCCTACACACTCCGAAGAGAGCAAACTGCCACAGGAGCACGGCGAACGGGCATTACTGTTTCGACCTGCCGCCCTCGAACAGCGTCAACATCAGTGGCTTGGCGAGGTTGTGCTAACGGGCTCCGCACGCCAACTCGTCATTAGCATCCTGTTCTTCGGCGTTGCGGTAGCTGTTGTCGTGTTTCTGTTTTGCGCCGAGTACACCCGGAAAGAAGAAGTGGAAGGGCGAGTAATGATCGACAACGGCGCCGCGCAAATCTTCGCACCTACGGTCGGCACCGTCGTGCGTCTACTCGTGGGCGAAGGCGATGTGGTGAGAGTCGGTCAGCCCTTGTTGGCGGTGTCGACCGAACGAACCAGCGCGGCAGGTAACTCCCGCCAGCAGATCAGCGTGGAACTCCACGCCCGGCAATCTAGCCTCGAAACGGATTCCAGACATGTGCGGAGCATTTTCGATCAGAACATTATGATGCTCAAAGGAAAGTCCATCGAACTCGAGGCTGGTATTCAGCATCTGGATACGGAGATCAGTACGCTGGCAGCCCGCAGCAGGTTGAGCGCGATCGACAGTGCTCGGTTCGCACAATTGCAGCGCGACGACGTAGTATCGCAGTCGGAGTTTGAACAACACGAACAGGACATGTTGACGGGACAGGCACAACTCGAAGACTTGCGGAAGCAGCGTACTGTTTCTCAGGCAGAACTGGCGCAAGTGAAGGCAGATCTCCGGAACGCGCCGTTGGATGAACAGAATCAGCTCGGAACTCTTCACCGTCAAATGCTGGAGGTCGACGGGGAGATCGCCGATAACGAGTCGAACAGGGAAATCACAATCCAAGCGCAGATCGCAGGCACGGTGACCGCGCTGCTTGCTCATCTTGGCCAGTCTGTCAACGGATCGACGCCCTTGATGACGCTTTTGCCGCAGGGGGGACGTTTCGACGTGAAATTATTTGCCCCGAGCAAAGCGGTTGGATTCGTGAAAGTTGGTGCTCCGGTGGAATTGCGATACGAAGCGTTTCCATATCAGAAATTCGGGGCATACAAAGGTACAGTCTCGCAGATTGCACGAACCGCGTTGAGTCCTGCACAGTTGCAGGCCGTGACGCAAGCCGGCGATCCCAACCGGTCCGAAAGTCTTTACCAAATTACCGTGGCACTCGATTCTCAAACCGTAAGCGCCTATGGAGAGCAACTTCCCTTGCAGGACAGCATGCGTGTCGAAGGCGACATATTGCTCGACACACGCAAGCTGTACGAGTGGGTTCTTGAACCGCTCTACACACTGACCCGGCGCTCATGAGTCACGGCAATTTGCTTGGCGGCGTGGCCAGCCTTTCCTTCCTTCCCTTCTTGAATTGACCATGTCTCGACAACTTCAGTTCGGCTTTCGCCGTGGCATTGACGTGCAGTTGCAAACCGAGGCGACCGAATGCGGGTTGGCATGTATGAGCATGATTGCAAGCTTTCATGGTTACGATACGGATTTGCCAGCATTGAGGCGACGCTTCTCGCCGTCACTCAAAGGCATGACGCTGGTGGACCTGATCCGGATTGGCGCCACGCTAGACCTTGCGGGGCGTGCGGTACGGCTCGAACCCGAAGAGCTTCACCTACTGCGGCTACCCTGTATCCTGCACTGGGATTTTCGGCATTTCGTCGTCCTCGAACGCGTTCGTCGCGATCATGTGCTGCTGGTCGACCCCGCGCTCGGTGCGCGGCGAATGTCGCTCAAGGAGCTATCGCTTCATTTCAGCGGCATGGCACTTGAACTGGTGCCGACACTGGCTTTCCAGCCACGCCGGGATCGCCAGGAAATTAGCCTGCGTGGCTTGATGGGGCGCGCGAGCGGTGTCGGACTTGGATTGCTAAAAATATTCCTACTCGCACTCGCACTTGAGGTGTTCAGCATCGTTGCACCGTTCTATCCCGAGTGGGTAACGGATCAGGCGATCGCAACGGGGGATCGGCATCTGCTCGTTGTATTAGCCATTGGGTTTGGCTTGGTGATGTTAATACATATCGCGACCGAGGCCATGCGCTCATGGAGCGTCACGACATTCAGCACACTAGTGAACGTCCAGTGGCTAGCCAATGTATTTCGCCATCTCCTGAACCTCCCACTCGATTACTTCGGTAAGCGGCATATCGGAGACATTGTTTCGCGTTTCGACAGCGTGAATACGATCCAGCAATCTCTCACGGTCGGGTTTGTCGAATCGGTCCTCGATGGACTTATGTCTATCGGCACTCTCACGATCATGTTGATTTACAACGTACGGTTATCTCTCATCAGCGTGCTCGCCGTCGCATTCTACGCAGTTCTACGTGCGTGTCTCTACGGCGCACTTAGGGTGTCGAATCAAAAACAGATAGTATTCGCGGCGCGCGGAAAAAGCTTGCTGATGGAGTCTGTCAGAGGCATCCAGAGCGTGCGGCTGTTCGGGAAAGCCGATGATAGGCTCGCGCGCTGGCTGAACATAGTCGTGAGCGAAAAGAACTGCGATTTGAGAACGCGTCGGCTTCAACTGATGGCCGGAACAGGCAACCATCTTATCTCCGGTCTCGAAGCGATCGTGGTGACATATTTCGGCGCGCTGGCGGTGATTGATGGATCTCTTTCACTCGGTATGTTGTTCGCTTTTTTGTCCTATCGAGGTCAGTTCACCACACGTTTTACTTCTTTGATCGACAAGGTCTACGAGTTGCGAATCTTGAAACTCCACGCGGCTCGCCTGGCTGACATTGTGCTTTACCCGCGTGAACCGGAAGAAATAATGCGAGCGCCCGATCGGGATGATTTCGTCCCGACGCTTGAGGTCAAGAAGTTGTCGTACGGTTATTCGAAAAACGGGCCCAAGATTCTAGACGACTTCGATCTACGCATTGAAGTAGGGGAAGCGGTCGCGATCGTCGGTCCTTCGGGATGTGGGAAAACGACGCTACTCAAGCTTCTTGCTGGCTTACTGGTACCCCATTCGGGAGAAGTCATCGCAGGTGCCATGCCGATCCGCCAACTGGGTCTCGCCAATTATCGTTCCCTGATCGGCGTCGTTATGCAGGATGATCGACTATTTGCCGGATCAATTGCTGAGAACATCAGCTTCTTCGATACCACGCCTGATTTTGCATGGATCAGCGAATGTGCAGAGATGGCATCGGTTCATGCAGACATTCGTGCCATGCCGATGGGCTACTACACCTATATCGGCGACATGGGGTCGGCACTATCCGCAGGACAACGACAAAGGATCATGCTGGCTCGCGCGCTTTACCGGCGACCGAAGCTGCTGCTGCTCGATGAGGCGACCAGCCATCTCGATATAAACAACGAGCGCGCCGTTAATAGTGCCATTCGAAAGCTGAACATCACCAGAATCATCGTGGCCCATCGTCCTGAAACGATCGCATCGGCTGACCGCGTTATCGACCTCAGCCGCGAGGGTGGCGCCTCATGAGTATGTCCATCTTGCACCGGTCGCATGCGTGCCGTCCTGCACTGAATGCGATCTGCATCGCGCTCGCGGGAATGCTGCTTGTCACTCCGTTAACTCATGCGCAGATCGATCCCTTTTCGACGCGGGCGGATCTGGAAGATGTGTCGCCCGATCTAAGCCGGATGGCTCGGGACACCGATGCCTGCAGCGATACCACCCTGCATTTACCCCTGTCGATATACGAAGCGGTAAGCCGTGCCCTGTGCAGTGACCCCGCCGTGCGGCACAGCTGGGCCAATATGCTCCTGAATGCGGCTCAGGTCGGGGTTGCAGAATCCGCATGGTTGCCAACGGTTCAGGCCGATGGCACTCGCTCGCGTACGACTGACGTCCAAAGCTTCTCGGGTCCGACGCTTCCTGGTGGCACGAGCCGAAACTCTGATCGCTACGCAGAACTGCAACTGTCATGGGTTCTGTTCGATTTCGGACAACGTCACGCTAATCTGGTGTACTACCAGCGCCTTCTGGAACTTGCCAAAGCCTCCCATTCCGAAATGCTGCAATCCGTGTTTGGGCAAACTGCCGGGGCATTCTATACGGTCTGGACCGACGAGAGTGCTCTCGACGCCGCGAACGAGGCCGAAACAAATGCCGAGCGGAGTTATCAGATAGCACGTCACCGCCATTTGGGTGGCGCCGGTACGCTCAATGACGAACTGCAGGCGAAAACGGCTTGGCAGGAGGCGATCTACGTGCGGGTTAATGCAACAGGGGCGCTTAAGGTGGCGCAAGGTAACCTATGCGTGCAGATGGGGCTTCCAGTCGAAACTGATATCAAGGTCGACGTCGATGCGGGTGTTCAGCCGGGCGTGAACTTCACGTCTTCGATTACCGATCTGCTTGTGCGCGCACAATCTGTCAATCCAAAACTGCGCGAGGCACGCGCACAGATTGAAGCCGATGAGGGCAATGCTGAACTTGCGCAAAAGCAGGAATTACCCACCATCTCCTTGTCCGGCTCCCTCAGCAACGACAAGTCACTGGGCTCGTTTCCACGCGACACACGGACTGGCCAAAAATACATCGGGATTCAGATTACCATTCCGATATTTGCTGGTTTCGGACAAGAATACCATCGCCAGGCTTCCGAAGCGCAGGTTGATATCGATCGCGCGGACCTGCGCAAGGCCGAACTGGACGTTGCTTCGACGGTCTGGCGAAGCTATCAGGATGTCGTAACGAAAACCGCCAATCTAGATGTTGCTGCAGCGACTCAACAGAGCGCGCAAGAGGCCTACGAGGTAGCGAGCAAGCGCTATGCCGCGGGCGTTGGCCCGCTACTCGACTTATTGAACGCTCAGACCACGTTTGCGACTGCACGACGTCAGGTTATCCAGTCCCAGGCGGATTGGCGCGTTTCGAGACTGGCGCTGGCGTTTGCAATTGGCACGCTCGATGGCCAGCGTTGGGATGCACGCGCTGAAGCGCCTTAGAGTATCCAGTGCAATCTGTGCCCTGGCGTTCCCATAAAAGAATAGCGGGATGCAAATCGCCCCTCCCAATGCGTCTGCCTGAGTCAAGATACAGGAAGCAGGGTTTGAACATTTTCACTTTCCCTATGCATCTCAGCCATTACGACGAAGCCTACAGAAGCGGCGAGACGCAGAAGGATCCGGCTTTATGGGTATCGTCGCAGCCCGGTGTTTCCCGACCCGAGATCAAATAATAGAGCGTCCCATGAGACTCACCATTCGTCACAACCAATCCCTCGCGCGCTTTACGACGGTGCTGGCGTTAGGCGTATTGATCAGTTCCATCACTGTCGTCGCGCTGGCAGCAGATTCGGCCGAGCCTTTGGCGACCGACTTGCACGAAACCGTCGTCAAAGTGCCAATGAACGAGCACGGATTGTTTGGAGACCACGAACGCAACCTTGTGGCAACTACTTATATGCCTGAGGGCCCCGGGCCGTTTCCGTTAATTGTTCTGAGTCACGGCAGTCCACCTAATGCGCGCGATCGTCCTAACGTTGGCCGGTACCGAGAGTTGCCGCAAATCCGGAAGTTCGTCGAACTCGGCTTCGCGGTCATCGTTCCGATTCGCCGAGGCTATGGCGCAACGGGTGGCTCATATGCGGAGGACTTCGGTTCGTGCCAGAACCCCGATTACACATCAGCGGGGAACGAAGCGGCAAAAGATGTGCTCGCAACTATCGACTTTGCTAAGACGCTTCCCCAGATCGATCGGGATTACATCGTCCTGGTCGGACAGTCGGCAGGGGGTTTTGCATCGCTGGCAGCAGCTAGCTTTGCGCCGAAAGGATTGATCGCGGTGGTGAATTTTTCAGGGGGTCGAGGCGGCAATCCGTCGAAACATCCGGGTATGCCATGCGGCCCGCAGCAGATGGCACAGACGATCGGTTACTTCGCGTCGACCACCCCTGTTCCCGTACTCTGGCACTACGTGCAAAACGACCTGTTCTTTGAGCCCGATATCGTCGCAACATGGTTTGCTGCGTTTCAGGCCGCAGGCGGTCGAGGCCAGATGATCGTCGAACCACCGTTCGGCAGGAACGGCCACGGCATGTTCGCGGTAGAAGATTCAATTCCTATTTGGTTGCCGTACTTCGAGCATTTTCTCGCGCCGCTCGTGCCGATAAAATCAGTACGAGCGGCGGAGAACAATCGCTGATTTGAGGAAAAAGCGATCACATGGGCAATCGACCAACTCGATGGCTATCGCCTGTCGGCCCGATAGGCTTCTTCGGCGTGGCCGAACCCGTGGCCGAAACTAGCGCTCATAAGAATCCACAGAGAACCAATATTTTACATAATCTTATTGATCGATGTTTTGCCATGTGGGAGCTTTTTAGTAATGTCCGATTTGAGCTAATTAGAAATGTCCGATTTCCGCCCTGAGGCGCACGCTGTCGCGATGTGTCGACCCAGGGGGCAATCATGAATGGACGTGGCCTGAT
>Ga0153932_1000280_pt1 | contig 17446 bp, 18 predicted proteins | sample TSNJ016MetaG_FD_102273 | JGI IMG/M metagenome (GOLD analysis project Ga0153932, IMG submission 102273) | Attine ant fungus gardens microbial communities from New Jersey, USA - TSNJ016 MetaG | ecosystem: Host-associated > Fungi > Mycelium > Unclassified | place: USA: New Jersey, Wharton State...
CAGGAAATTGCAGCGCCCACTCGAATATGAGTGAAATAAAAATCTGAACATCGACGCTTGACACGGAAAGTCATATCAGAAATGACGCGCCGCCACGCGCAGTGGCTAATAGTGATAAAGAAAACAGCTAACGTATAACCCGCGAAGACTTGGAAAGCAGCAACCCGGCATTGACCCCGACCGCTAACGCAGAACCCGTGCAAACCCGGCATTGACCCCGACCGCCCCGCCCCCCGAAAACCAAGCGCCAGCGCCCCTTCTCGTGCGAACGAATATAAATTTCATTGCAACGACAGTTCAACTTGCTACAGTCGCGGAACTCCTTGCCAAGACCCATCGCGATGAAATCCCCAGTCCGGCGCCATGCCAAGCTCCTCCGTCGCACTTGCAAACACGCCCTGCTCTGCGCGCTACCGCTCCTTACCACTGCAGGCACAGTCCGTGCGCAAGGCTCAGTCACGCTATACGGCACGCTAGACACCAGCATCGAAGTAACGAACCCCGGCAATGGCTGGACCACGCGAATGGATTCCGGCGCGTATCGTGGCTCACGCGTCGGCTTGCGCGGCCGTGAAGCCCTCAGCAGCGACACCAGCGTGATCTTCGACCTGGAGAACGGCTTTGGCTCCGCAAACGGCACCCTCGATACACCCGGCACGCTCTTCAACCGGCAGGCATGGATCGGCCTCGACGCACCGTGGGGCGAGACCCGCTTCGGCCGGCAATATTCGCCGCTCTACATCCCGTTCAAGGGCGGACTCGATGCTTTCGGCGCAGGTACCATTGGATCGGGGCTGAACAACTTGTCGAAGATCACGCCCTACACGGACAACGCGCTGACCTGGATCTCGCCGACAATCGGCGGCTTCACCGTCACCGGCATGGCCGCGCTCCGCGACCCAGGCGATGGCAACGGGTTCGGCGGGTATTACACAACAGCCAATTACACGCACGATGCCCTCCAGTTATCGTATGCACGGCAACAAACCCACGGCGACACGGGATTGCGCGCGAACTTGGCCGGCGCGTCTTATCTGTTCGGTCCCGTGCGCGCTTACGTCGCGCTGTTCAACGGCGACGGCGGCAGCCCCCGCTATCACGACGACGGCATTTCGTTGTCTGCTTCCTGGGCCATCTCCCCGCTCGCGCGCGCGTCACTAGGCTACGCGCACGCACGCGATCGCAGCGGCCAAGGCAACAACGCTGACCAGTTCAGCGTGGCGTTCGAATACACAATGTCACCCACGCTCCTGCTCTATTTCACCGCCGCCGACCTGGAAAATCGCGGCGCAGCTACGTTCACCCTGCGCGGCGTCAACGTCACGGGCTTGCCGGTCGCCTACCCGGGCGCGCCGGTACGCGGTGTGCAAGTCGGCATGATCGAACGATTTTGAACCGGCCTTTTTTACGTAACGCGATAGACAAGTTCAGCGCAACGACTCGAAAAATCCTCAGCAACATCCGCCCTCGAAGTGAACCGGACATGCTTATCAAATATTCTCTTGTTATCGCGGCGATGCTTTTTCTGGGCGTTACGCAAGCGCATGCGGACAGCGGATTTTATGTCGATCCCGATTCGAGTCCTGCGTTATGGGTGCGAGCACATCAAGCGGACCCGCGCGCGCCACGCATTGCCGAGGCGATCGCCAACGTACCCATGGCCCGCTGGTTCGGCAACTGGAGTGGCGACGTGCACAAGGCAGTCAAGCGCTTCGTCGACAAGGCGGATGCCAACCATCGCGAACCTATCCTCGTTGCCTACAACATTCCTCATCGCGATTGCGGAGGGGCATCGGCGGGCGGCGTGGACGACGCCTCCGCTTACGAAGCCTGGATAGACGCGTTCTCGCGCGGCTTGGGCAGTCATCGAGCGATAGTTATTATTGAGCCGGATTCGACCGCGCAACTGGACTGCTTCAAGACCGATGGCGAGCGCGAGGAGCGGCTTGGCTTGCTGCGTGATGCGGTCTCGCGTTTTCATCTCAACGCGCCGGCCGCGGATGTCTATCTCGACGGCGGCAACGCACGCTGGATTCCCGCAGCCGCCATGGCGGCTCGACTCAATGCGGCCGGTTTGAGCGAAGCGAAAGGCTTCGCACTGAACGTATCCAATTTCTACACGACGCAGGAATCGGCGGCTTACGCATACGCGGTGAATGCCGCTTTAGCGGCGCAATTCGGCTATAGCAAACCGTTCGTTGTCGATACAAGCCGTAACGGCAAAGGCTCGGATGGCCAGTGGTGCAATCCGCCCGGCAGGATGATCGGCGCGCGCACGACTGGCGCCTCGGGCGCCATGCTGCCGATATGGATCAAGATTCCAGGCAGTTCCGATGGACCCTGTGGGTCGGCTCCCACGTCCCGCCGGCGCATTCAGCCCGGAACTGGCGCTGCGTCTTATCGACGGTGACTGAGGCGCGAGCCGAAATGCTAGAACCTGAGGCTAGCCGCTCGTTTTGTCGAGGTTGATGCCCAGCTCGGCAGCCATCTGTTCGACCATCGTCCGAAGGCGGACCAACTCGTCGCCGAGGCGCTTGTGATCGGCTTTGAGAATCTCGAACTCCGTATATGAAACGAAGTCGTCGACCGCTCCGCTAGCCGACGCTTCGCTCACACTCACGCTCACTTCGCCGCATAACAAATGCGCCCAGCGGCTCTCGCGCTCGCCCGGCGTACGCGGCAGCTTCACGACGCGCGGCGGCTCGCTGGCGGCGAGTTCATCGAGGAACGCCTCGACCGACGATACATCGGCGAAACCATGCAGACGCGCGGCGTTCAAGCGTAGTTCGGCGGCGGTCTGTGGTCCGCGCAGCATAAGCGTGGTGAGCAACGCCGCGGCCTGGCTCGGGATGCCCAGCACGCGGTTCATGTTGTGCTCGAAGCGCGGCACGCGGCTGCTGCTGCCTTCGAACACAAGGCTCAGGCGTTTCAGGTCATCTACGGTCGTGAGAACATCGGCGTCGGTGACGTTCATCACCGGGGAACGCGCGGTCTTCTGGTTGCAGCCGGATGTCAGCGCATTGACCGACAACGGATATGCATCGGGAACCGTGTGCTGCTTTTCGACAAGTACGGCCAGCACGCGCGCCTCGAGCGGCGTCAAAGTGCGCATGGGTGGGCGTGAGGGAGCATCGGGAGTGGAGTTCATGCTTGGCGTCGCTGAGTGCAGATACGTGTATTCGGACCGGGCGTTGAGCCGGGCGATAGACCTCTATAGGCGCTTAACCAGCCTTGTGAAGAGCACTATGATATCCGCCCTGCCCTTGCCCGAGAATACGTGGCAATCTCAAACGGCACTCTCAAGCCCATCGACAAACCCGCGAATGATCCCGGCCACTTCCACCGGCGATTCAAGTGGTGACAAGTGGCCGGTACCGGGCAGAACATGCATGACCGCATGGGGCACGCGCGTGAGCAATTGCGCTTTGAGGATCGCGGGGCCATCGATGCGATCAAGCTCGCCGGCAATGACCATGACCGGTACATCGATCGCGGCGGCATCGAGCGTAATGTCTTCCTGGCTCGTCGATCGCGGCCATGCCAGCTTCGCCTGTGACGCGCCACGCAGGCTGTCTTCAATCACCTGTTCCCGATGCTTCGCGCTCAGCGGCTTGGCGGTCAGCATCTGGTCGATCGACATGCCGACCGACTCCCGCGTGAGGTAAGCCCCTTCCATTGCCGCACGCACTTCAGCGGGCAAAGCCAGCGGACCCGGCGGAGACGGCGCAACGAGCACGAGCCCCGCCAATCCCTGCGGGCGGCGCGACGCGAGTAACTGCGCGATCTTGCCGCCCATCGAGTGACCAACCAATACAAAGCGCTTCAGGTCCATTGCAGCAATCATGCGCTGCGCGTCGTCGGCGAAATCGGCGAGCGCGTATCCCGCGGGCGGCGCGTCCGAGTCGCCCCAGCCCCGAAGGTCCGGCGCGATGGTCCTGTATCCCGTCGGGAGCGCCGCTATCACGCCGTCCCACGTGCGCGACGATCCTCCCCAGTAATGTAGAAAAACGACTGGCAGCGCGCCGTTGCCCTGGTCTTCCACGTGAATGTTTATTCCGTTGGCTGCTACTTTCATCGCGTTGCTCCTTGATATCGACGGCTTGACCACGGTCGGCCAAACTCACAAGGCGATGTTAGATTAAAGCGTATTGAGCGATAATCCCCTATTTATTATCATCACTCCATCATCTGGCTATCGAATAAAATGGATCGCTTCGCAAGCATTGCCGTGTTTGTTGCCGCTATCGACGAGGGGAGTCTCGTGGCTGCCGGCAAACGTTTTGGCCTGTCTGCATCCATGGCCGGCAAATATGTCAGCGCGCTCGAAGCCGAGCTGAATGTGCGCCTGCTCCATCGCAGCACTCGCAGCCTGAGCCTGACGGACGCCGGGCGCACTTATTACGTCCGGTGCCAGCGCATCCTGGAAGAGTTCGACGATGCCAATCGGGAGGCCAGCGACGCGCACAGCACGGTGCGCGGCACATTGCGGGTCGCCGCGCCCGTCACCTTCGGGTCGATGCATATGGGCGAGGTGGTCGCGCGATACCTTGACGACCACCCGCACGTCAGCATTGAAGTTTCGCTCGATGATCGTTATGTCGACCTGCAAAGCGCGGGCATTGACGTCGCTATCCGGATTGGCAAGCTGCCCGACTCTGATCTCGTTGCGCGGCGTCTCGCGCCCTGCCGCATGACGATCTGCGCGGCGCCGGCGTACCTGCGCCGGGAGGGCACGCCTCAGAATCCAGATGACTTGCGACGCGCGCCTCGTCTTGCGTTCAGCGAGGCGGTATCGGCTCCCGAGTGGACACTGACGGACAAGCAGAATCGCGAGCATGTGATCGACGGGCCGCTTCGAATGCAGGCCAACAACATGCAGATGCTGCTCTCGTCAGCGCTCGCGGGCGTCGGCATTGCGTACGGCCCCACCTTCGTTTTTGGGCAGGATATCAAGGCAGGGAACCTGATCAAGCTGCTGCCTGACTACAGGACTACCGAGCTGACTATTAACGCGGTGTATCCGACTGCGCGCTACGTGCCATCGAAGGTTCGCCGGTTCATCGATTACCTCACCGATGCGTATCGCGACGAACCGCCATGGGACCAGTAACGGCTTTTAGTACTTGCGTAATGCCACCACCGGCGCTTCCGTGATGGCACAACAATCACGCTAGCGCAGTCACCGTAATCTCAACCAGCAGATCCGGCGCGGCCAGCTTCGACTCCACCGTCGCGCGTGTCGGCGCACAACCCGGCGCGACCCATGCGTCCCACACTTCGTTCATGCTCGCGAAGTCGCGGCCAATATCCGCCAGCCAGACTTGCGCCGACACCAGCCGCGTTTTATCGATACCGGCTTGCGCGAGGTACCCATCAATCTTTGCAAGAACCTGCTGTGTCTGACCTTTTACATCGAGCGTACGATCATTCGACGTTTGCCCGCCGACGAATACCAGCCCTGCAGCCTTCACGACACGGCTCATCCGCTGATTGGTTTCAATCCTGACGATGTCATTCATAAGTATTCCTTCTTTAATTAAAGTAACGATCAATCATCTCTATGCCGGCGCAACATCCTTGAAACGGTCGATCGCAAACGCATCCAGCGGCAAGGACGCCACGCCGTCCAGCACCAGCTCTGAAACCAGCTTCCCACATGCCGGCCCCAGCTGAAACCCGCTGCCGCAATACCCGAACGAATAGGTCAGGTTAGACGCACGCCGGCTAGGCGAGATCACGGGCAACGAGTCGTCGGTGAAGGCTTCCACGCCGGCCCATGCGCGATTGATGCCGAGATTGCGCAAGTGCGGAAACAGATCAACGACCGTATTCGCGCTCTTGACCAACCGCGCGAAATCGACTTCGCCGTGACGTCCGGCCAGGTCCGCTATTCCGATCAGCTTGCCGCCAATCACCACCGTGCCGTTATCGAATTGCTTGAACGATAACGGCCGTCCCGTTGCACCCAGCGTCGCTCGGCAAAACGGTGCGGCGCGATGCGTGACCATCAACATCAGCCCTTCGGGATGAACCGGCACCGGCTCGCCCACTTGCTCCGCAAGCTCGCCCGACCACGCCCCGGCCGTGACCACCAGTTTCGTGGCCGAAAACACGCCCGACGGTGTATGCGCGAACCAGCGTTCGCCCTTCTGTTCAATGCGCGTGACCGGCGTGCCTTCATGGAACACAGCGCCATGACACTCCGCTGCCAGCCTGAACGCAGTCGTTGTACGGAACGGCAACGCGTAACCATCGCGTTCAACCCAGATACCGCCAGTCACCTGCGGCGTGAGTGCCGGCTCCAGCTCAAGCACGGTCTCGCGATCGATGATTTTCTCATGCATGAAGCCATGCGACTCGAGCAACGCGACACGTTCTCGGCATTCATCGAGTTCGGCGCCGGTCTCCGCAATCTTCAATTGACCCGATGCCACGAAACCGCAGTCGTCGCCCACGGTATCAGCGATGTCATGCCAGATCTCACGCGACATCAGCGCCAGAGGAATCTCGGGCACTGGCCGGCCAAGCGTGCGCACGCCGCCTGCATTGACACCCGATGCATGGCGGCCGACGTAATCGGCTTCCAGCACGGTCACGCTCACACCACGGCGCGCGAGATGGAATGCACTGCTCGATCCATGCAGTCCACCGCCGATCACCAGCACGTCCGACTCTTTGGCGACGGGATTATTCACCAGCCAGTTCTCCGAGCGTGAGCGGCTTGATCGGCGGACGGATGCGATAGTAGCCAACAGTCTCGGGAGGCACGCTGCGTGCATCGGCGATCACTTCGGTCACGGTCAATCCGCACAGCCGGCCTTGACATGGGCCCATGCCGCATCGGCCGAAGGACTTCGCCTGGTTCGGTCCGAGACAGCCGAGCTTCACGAAGCTTCGCAGTTCGCCGGCGGTGACTTCCTCACATCGGCATACGATAACCTCGTCCTTGGGCATACGGTTTTCATCGCGTGGACGATAAAGACTGTCGAGAAAAGGACGAATGCGCATGACTTCAGCGAGGCGTCGAAGCAGCGGCGCGGCGCTGCGGTTACGCGCGGCGGTATCGATCGCGCCGAGCTGCGCAGCGATCGCCAGCGCGGTCACTTCTCCCTGCGTCTCGGCCGCCTGCGCGCCGCCTATCCCGCCGCCATCGCCCGCGACGAAGATGCCGGGGACATCGAGCTCGCCCCATTGATCGGTTAAGGGTGCGAAGCATAATTGCGCTTCGTCCCACTTATGCGACGCCCTGAGCGAATGCGTGAACTGCGTATTGGGGACCACGCCCTGATGCAGCAGGATCACATTCGCCTCTATCCGATGCGAGACGCCCCGCACCGAAAAATTCAGCGCGCGTGCGCGTTCGGACCCGTCTTCATCGATACCGCTTTCCACCCGAAGTTCGTCAGCAGCTTCGTGCATGGCCACGCCTGCGTCGCGCAAGGTCCTCATGAGTTGCAGGCCCTTGCTCAGATACGGCCACGCGCGCAAAGCCGACAACATGTGGCGCTTGGCGCGCCAGCGGTCCTCGTGACGCGTGGTATCCACCAGCGCGCGAATGGGCACGCCCGCGCGAACGTACTGCCATCCGAGCAAGTACAGCAGCGGTCCGCAGCCCACGAGTATGGGCGGTTCGGCCGGCACTTCGCCCGCGCTTTTCAACAGGATCTGTGCAGCGCCGGCTGTCATCACGCCGGGCAGCGTCCAGCCCGGAATCGGGAAGGGCCGTTCAAGCGCGCCGGTCGCGAGCACTACGCGCCGGGCCTCGAAGCTGCTCACCTTGCCGTCTTTGAGGTAGTGCACCGAGCGCTCGCGCGTGACTTGCCAGACCGACGCGTTCGGCACATAACGCGCACCTGAACGCGCAAATTCGCTCGCCAGCGCCGCACCCGCCGCATAGTCCGGACCGAGGATTTCGCGGCGCTGCGCGTCGCTACGTTCAATCGCCCGATAGATCTGCCCGCCAACCGCTTCCTGTTCATCGAGCAGGACCACGGACAGGCCGGCTCTCGCGGCCTGCGTCGCGGCCGCGAGCCCGGCAGGCCCGGCGCCGATCACGGCGACATCGACGGTATCAGCGGCCATGTGCGTTCTCCAGCGGGTTCATGTCCGAAGACGGCGGCAAGTCGCGCGCGCCCTCTTGCGAGTGGATACGCATGCCGTCCTTTACCGTCACGAGACAACTCTGCCGGCTCGGCATGCCGTCGATCTCCACCAGGCATTCGAAGCACGCGCCCATCATGCAATAGGGCGCACGTGGCGCGCCCGACACCGGCGTCGCGCGAAACCGCTGGACTCCGGCAGCAAGCAGTGCGGCAGCAACCGAGCGTCCGCCCGGTACGCTGAGCGGCTGGTCGTTGAACCAGATATGAATTGTGGCCTGAGCATCGGTAGCCGGCGTGAGCACTTTGAATAGCGGTTTTGAAGTCATAGTCGGACAGGTCGAGGCAAAGCGGAATGTCGGCGTTCCGGGTGCATCGTCTTCAGGGCCGATGCAAGCGAGACGTTGAAGCGGTTAGTGAGCATGGCTGGTCGCGTGCTCGGCGGCGAGAAAGCGGCCACCTCGAAACGCGGCGAGTTCATCGGGGATCGGACCACCCTTGATCCATGGAGCGATGCGCATGGCATGTGCTGCCGCAAGCGTCACGCCGCTGTGGCAGGTCACGACGAACGCGCCCGGATACTGCAGCGACTGTTCGTAGATCGGGAAGCCATCGGGGCTATAGACACGCAGCGCCGCCCACGTGCGTACCAGCCGCACGTTCTTCAACAAGGGGAACGCACGCACGCCGCGCCGCGCAATGGTCGAGAGCACGTCGGCGGTCGTGAAGTCGTTGTAGCCGACCTCTTCCATTGAGTCGCCGAACTGCACTGAGCCTTCATCCGTCTGGCGCACATTGATGGTCGGGTAATGCAGGAACGGAGCGACACGTTCACTGACCAGCACCTGTCCGCGATTCGGTGCAACCGGCGCATGCAGACCTACCTGGGCGCTGAGCGCGCGGTTGCCGAGACCTGCTGACAGCACAACCTTCGGCGCGCGCCACACAGCTTTCTTGCCGTGCACGGCGAAGCCGTTCGTCTCGGGAACAATGCGCCCGATCTCTTCGCCATTGACCAGCGTCACGCCGCGCTGCTGCATGGCTTCGTGCAACGCCCGCAGCAGTTTGAGCGGATTCACATGACCGTCCATCGGCGTATAACTTGCGCCGATCACCTCAGGTCCGACGGTCGGAATACGTTCACGCAACTCGCGCGCATCGAGCAATTGATAGGGATACTCATCACCAAGTTCTGTCTGTAGCGTAGACAGCCGCTTTTCGCGCTCGGCCATTTCTTCATCAGAGAAACATAGATGGAAACCGCCGGGCTGCTTGAGCGATACATCAATGCCGGTCTCTTCCAGCAACGCCGCTGCGAGCCCCGGCCACAGTCTTGACGAACTGCGCGACCAGCGTGCGTAGGGTGTCAATCCGTATCCCTTACCCTGCACCCAGACCAGCCCGAAATTGCCGCGCGACGCGCGAAAACCGCCATCGCCCTGATCCAGCACCGTTACCTTGGCCCCTTCGCGCGCGAGCCCATAGGCTACTGCCGTTCCTACCAGCCCGCCCCCGACCACCAGCACGTCGGGACTGTCGACTGAATGACCTCTCATCGTGTTTCTCCAATCAGGACGCGGTCCAGACCGACCATCCGGTCGAGCACCAGCATCAGAACTATCGTGCCGACGATCAACACGGTCGACACGGAGGCCACCAGCGGATCGATCGTCTGCGCGATCTGGTTGTACATCGCGACGGGCAGCGTAGTCGTGCCCGGTGTCGCGACAAAAATGGTCATGGTGAGTTCGTCGAAGCTCTGGATGAACGACAGCACCCAACCGCCGGCCACGCCCGTGCGGATCATCGGCAGCACGACGCGGCGAAAGGCGGTGAAGCGGCTAGCGCCACATGACAACGCGGCCCGTTCGGCATCGCGATCAAGGCCAATAGCCGATGACAACGCCAGCCGCAACGCGTACGGCAACACGATGATCACGTGCGTCGCGCAGAGCGCCCAGAACGACCCGCCGAGTCCGAGCAAGCTAAGAAATCGCAGGAACGCAATGCCGAGCACCACGGCGGGAATCATCATGGGTGACAGGAAAAAACCGGTCAGCGCGCCGCGCCCAGGAAAGCGATATCGGGCGATAGCAAGCGCCGCCGGCAACGCGAGCGCTACGCCTATTGTCGCGGCCACCAGCGCGAGGCGCACCGAGAGCCAGAGGGCATCGACGATCTGGTCGTTGTGCAGGAGCGCCCTGAACCAGCGCAGCGACGCGCCATCGAATGGGAGAGAAATAAAGCCCTTGTCGGTGAACGAGACCGCGATCACGACAACGAGCGGCGCGGCGATGAACGCGAGAAACAGCGCGTTGAACAGCAGCCCCAGGAATCCGTTTTGTTTCATGACGTCTCCCGGTTCAATCGAAGATGTGCTTGAAGCGGCGTTCGGCAAGACGACTGCAACCCAGCACGATTGCCACGTTGGCGATCAGCAGCAGGACCGCGATGGTCGCGCCCAAAGGCCAGTTCAGTGTGCCGAGAAACTCGTCGTACGCAGCGGTTGCAACCACCTTTAGACGTCGGCCGCCGATCAGCGCGGGCGTCGCAAACGCCGATGCCGACAGCGCGAACACAATGATCGATCCAGACAAGATGCCCGGCAGGATTTGCGGTAGCACCACACGCCGGAACACGCGAAAAGGCGACGCGCCCATCGACCGGCCGGCCCATTCCACTTGCGGGTCCAGCTTCTGCAACGTCGCCCATACCGACATCACCATGAAGGGCACCAGCACGTGCGTCAGCGCGATCACAACGCCTGTCATGGTGAAGACCAAGCGAATAGGTTCATCCGTGATGTGAAGCGCCTGCAGCGCATTGTTCAGTACACCGTTGTTACCCAGCAGGATCTGCCAGCCGAGCGTGCGCACCACTACCGATATCAACAGCGGACCCAGCACGACAAGCAGACAGATGGATTGCCACGGCCGCTTCATCCGTGCGAGCACGATGGTCTCCGGTACGCCCAGCACTACGCAGAGGAAGGTCACCGCGAACGCCATGCCCGCAGTGCGCGCGAAGATTGCACCGTAGTACGGATCGGTGACCACTTCGAGGTAGTTGCGCAACGTGTAGGTCGGGAGCGTGCCCTGGCTATCGCTGAAAACGTGGAAGGACAGTACCAGCGTCAACAACAGCGGCACCAGCAGCAGGCTGCCGAATAACAGCAACGCGGGTGCGGAGAGGAGCCACGGCGCGGCGCCCGCCCGATCGTTGTCAAGCGTGGCCATGGTGTCCCTCCTTCTGGAGCACACGCAGGTCGTCGTCCGACCAGGCCACGCCGACTTGCGCGCCTTCATCGGGCGGCGGAGCGCCGTTGTTCGACTGCGCCACGCTCAGTTGCCCAAGACCGGTATCGATCAGGAGAAGCCACTGGTTGCCGGTGAACACCCGCGTGGTGATGCGGCCGGTGGCACGCACACCTTGCGTACCCATCGTCGTGAGATGAACCTTCTCCGGGCGGATATAGACGTTCACCTCGCCTTGCACATGGCGGCCTTCGTGCGGAACCTTGAGCGTTGTGCCCGCCACATCGACTTCAGCGCAACGCGCGTTGAGGCGCAATACCGCGCCGGGCAGCAAATTAGTCTTGCCCAGAAATGCCGATGCAAACGGCGTCTCCGGCCGCTCGTACGCTTCGAACGGCGTGCTCAATTGGGCAATCTTTCCGCGATGCATCACCGCAATGCGATCGCTCATGGTCATGGCTTCGACCTGATCGTGCGTGACAAGAATGGTGGTTATGCCAAGGCGCTTTTGAATCGATCGCAATTCGATGTGCATTTCCTCGCGCAACTTGGCGTCGAGGTTGGACATCGGTTCGTCGAGCAGGAGTAGTTCGGGGCGCATCGCAAGTGCACGGGCGATGGCCACACGTTGTCGCTGACCACCCGACAACTCTTTCGGATATCGCCCGCCCAGTCCGTTCAGACGCACGAGGTCGAGCGCTTCTGCCACACGTTCGGCGCGCGCCGCGCGTTTCATGTTGCGCATTTCCAGGCCGAAACCGACGTTACCGTTCACCGTCATATGCGGAAACAACGCATAGCTCTGGAACACCACGCCCATGCCGCGTTTCTCCGGTCGCTCATGCGTAATGTCGCGGCCATCGAGCAGGATGTTGCCGGTGCTTGGCGTGACGAATCCCGCGATCATCTGCAAGGTCGTGGTCTTGCCGCAACCGGATGGACCGAGCAGCGACAGGAACTCACCACGCTCGACATCGAGGTCAATATGCTCGATCGCGGTGAAGTCGCCGTAGTGCTTCGAGATGCCTTTGAGGGTCAGAAAGCTCATGTGCGTCCGTGAGTTAAAGTCGGCGGTCGTGGTGCGCGGGCGAAGGTAAAGCTCACCGCTCCACGCTGCGATTCCAGCGTTCGGTCCACTCGGTTCTATGTTGATTGATCGTCGTCCAGTCCACTGCGACCAGCTTCGATATCTGCTCAGGACCATACGGCACGCGCGCCGCCACGTCCGGCGTCAGTTGCACGGTCTTGTTGACCGGTCCGAGGCCAATTGCCTGTGCCTGGATCGTCTGCACTTGCGGACTCAACAGGTACTGGATGAACTGCTGCGACAACGCGGGCTGCGCGTTCTCCGCCACGGCGCAAGCGCCAACCTGCAGCGCAACGCCGCCCTCTTTCGGATAGAAGAACTTCAGCGGGAAACCGGTGTTCTGCAGCGCAACGGCGCGGCCGCTGCCATACGGCGCGATGATCACGTCGCCGCTTTGCATGAGGCCGTCCATCTCGCCGGGCGTCGGCGCCCACGAGAGGACATCCGGTGCGACCTGCTTGGTCATCGCGGTGAACCCCGGGTCTATATTCTTCTCGCCGCCGCCGTTCAAACGCGCGAGCATCACCAGCGTATGCAGGCCGTATGTATTGGTGATGGGCGGCATGCCGAGCTTGCCCTTCAGGCGCTTGTCGTACAGCACGTTCCAGGAATCCGGCGCGGGCAGGCCCATCTTCTTGAAGGCGTCCGCGTTATAGCCAATGCCGGTCGCGACCATGCCGACACCCACCGAGGTCGGGCCAAGACGCGCAAGCGGATACAGGTCCTTCATCACCGGCGCTTCCTCGACCTTCGCGCACAAACCCATCTGCATCGCCTGGTACATCGGACCGTCATCCATGACCGCGACGTTGATCTGCTGATGCCCTTTTTGCGCCTGCAATTTCGCGAGCGTGTCGCTGGAGTTACCGGCGACGTAGACGATCTTGACGTCGTGCGCTTTCTCGAACGGCGGGATGATCTTGTCGCGATACATGGTCTCATTCGAGCCGCCGACGTTCGCCACATACAGCGTGGTTTCAGCGTGTGCCAGCAGCGATCCCGACAATGCCCCGGCGCAGCCGAGCGCGGCCAGCAGCGGCCGCAGATACGAACGAGAAGACAAATGAGTCGACGACAGGCAACGGATTTGCTGCAGTTGTTTCATGTGCGGTTCTCCAGACTATGCGGCGCGAACGCTTGCGGAATGTGATCAGGCAAATTTATTTTGTTCGTCGCGAGGCATATCGTCCAATAAGAATAAAATAACTATCCATACGAGGATGATATGGGTTTCGTTCAATGAATCTTAAGCACATAGAGGCGTTTCGGGCAGTCATGTTGGCGGGTTCAATGACTGCTGCGGCCAAGGAATTGTTCACGTCGCAGCCCAATATCAGCCGCCTGATATCGCAACTCGAACGCGAAACCGGACTGCTGCTGTTCCAGCGTAGCGGCGTCCGGCTGATTCCGACTAGCGAAGGAAATGCGTTTTTCCGTGAGGTGGAACGGGCGTATGTGGGCCTTCAGGGGCTGACGAATGCGGCGGCTCAGATCAAGAATCTGGGAACCGGTCGATTGCGCATTGCAGCAATGCCGTCGGCGGGAATGACGCTCGTGCCGCACGCAATCCAGCGCTTCCAGGCACTGCATCCGGAAGTCACCGTCTCGCTGCACGTGAACACTTCAGGCACCGTCAATCACTGGACGAGTTCGCAGTTCTGCGACCTTGGGGTCGCGATCTATCCAAGTGAAGCGTCCAATTGCGAGGTCGAGTTGCTGTCGAAAGTGGCGGCGGTAGGCGTGCTGCCCGCGGGTCATCGGCTGGCAAAAAAAGCGTCGCTCAAGCCGAAAGATTTTCAGGGAGAACCCTATATATCGCTGTGTCATGGCGACGGCACACGCGCGCAGATGGACGAGGTCTTCGCGCATGCAGGCGTTGAACGGGTCATGGCAATCGAGGCTCAATACTCGGCCATCTGCTGCGAGATGGTTCGCAGCGGCATGGGCGTGACGTTGTCGCATCCTATCGTTGCACAAGATTTTGCAGGGCCTGGGATCGAGATCCGTCCGTTCATGCCAGCGGTCCTGTTTCCCATCTATTTGCTGTTTCCCCCGCATCAGCCACGGACTCGCCTGACCATGGAATTCGTCGACATACTGCGAGAAACACACGACGATCGGATGGCGGCAGCGGATAAGCTTGGGCGGTTGAAACGGGCTTGAAGGGACGTGGTTGTGGCAACTACAGACCCGCGAGCCTGTGTGCCGGAATCGACTTGATCGCGCTCTCGCATGCGGGCGCTCCGGTCTCCAGATGAACCACCAGGTCGTAGGTCGTCGAGCGCCGCGTGAGCATCAAGCATGTCGACTCGCCTTGCGATACGCGCGTTGCATGCCAGCAATGCGGCCGCATGCAGATGCCCTCGCCTTGTGGCACCCAAAACGCGCGCAGTGATTCCATATCGGGTTGGCCGCCCTCCATGCTCGTTGCAACGATCTGGATAACAGGCGCGGTCAGCGGCACGATGGCTTGCTGCGTGAGCCAATGGGCTTCGAGGCTTGCGACTGTTTCATCGGCGTTCCGATACTTCACCCATAGCACTTCGGTCTCGCCGGCCACGCCTGTATCGAAGAGATGTTCGCGCCAGAAATCCGAAGCCGGACTTGTGTAAGCGGGAACGTGACCATCGGTTTTAAGCGGTTTGCCCAGCATCCAGCCATAGGCACTGAAAGCCTCGGCGCTGAGCGGTTGAATCGCTAAAGAAGGATAAAAATCAGTCGGCATTTTTCGACGGGACGTGGAGAGCTGATGATGGAACCGGCGTGTCGTTCGTGCTGGGAAGCAACGCGAAATCGGGGCCGTTGGCGAGACTGAAATCGCGCACCACTTGTAGTGCAAGCCGCGTAATGGATTCGCACAACAAGCTGTCCGGGCTGCGCCTGAACGTGGCAACGAGCGGGAGAGCCGGAACGCGGTGCGTCACCTGCAGCAATTGCAGCCTTCCCGATTGCAACTCGTGCATGACGAAGGCAGTCGGCAGCACGGCTATGCCGAAGCCATCGATAACAAGACGGATGATCGCGGCCACCGACGACACACAATTGATCTGGACGGTGGTCTCTCCGCTGGCTCCGAACAAGTCAGTGAGGAAACCATGCGGCGCCGAGTGCCGCGCAAAACTGACGATAGGAAACGCAGCCAGCTCGGCCTCCGAAAGCGCTTCAGCCGATAGATTGAGCGAAGGGCTCGCCACCCATCGCATGGGAAGCGTCCCCAGCGGAATGTTGACGGCGTCGCTGCCCGTCACGTTCGTGGTCAGCAGCGCCACGTCAACGTTGCCATTGATCAGATGCCCGGAAAGATTGGCCGTGGTGTCCGACGTCAGTTCGATGGTCAGGTTCGGATACTCCTCCCGCACCCGCTTCAGCAAGTTCGGCAACCATGTATGCACGACCGACTCGATCACGCCGAGCCGCAGCAGCCCCGATACCTTGGAGCGGTCGCTGACGCTCGCGAGCATGTCCCGGTTCAGCTTCAGGATTTGCTCGGCGAACGCGAGGGCCTTGGTGCCTTCCTGCGTGAGCGTCACATCGCGTGGACCGCGATCGAACAGACGCACGCCAAACTCCTGCTCCAGAGCCGATATCCGGCTGGAGATGGCGGCCTGGGTCGCGTGCAAATGCTCGGCCGTCATCCGGAAGTTGCGCAGTTTGGCGAGCCATACAAACGTTTCGAGAAAACGGACATTCATGGCGCACTCCGGCTGATGCGTTGAGTGGCGAAGCGGCGAGCATCGACCGAATCATTCCCTCTCAGTTTATAGCTGGAAGAATTTCGGCGTGACAAGAAAAAGTGACCACGTGGGCCCACATTTACTTGTTGGACATCGCCGCGCCCTTCTTCAAGACTGTCATTCATTGAATCCACCGGGCGAAAGGTTTTGATGAAGACACTTGAATGCAGGATAGACGACGACGCGGATATAGAGGTGACGGTGAACCGCCTCGTCATCGCCGGCTGGGCAGGGCGGGACGCGCGCGATGTCGAGCACCATATCCGCGAACTGGAAGCGCTCGGCGTCAAACGTCCGGCGTCAGTGCCGACGTTTTACCTGGTCTCGCCCGCCTTGCTGACGACCGAGGACGCCATCGATGTGGTTGGCGTTCACTCGTCCGGCGAGGTCGAAGTCGTGCTGATCCAGACCGCCGCCGACGGCTTGCTCGTCGGCATAGGGTCTGATCACACGGATCGCCGTGTGGAAAGTTACGACGTCGCGGTCTCCAAGCAGATGTGCGCGAAGCCGTTAAGCACGGTGCTCTGGCGTTATGCCGATGTCGCCCCGCATTGGGATTCGCTGATCGCGCGGAGCTGGCGAATCGACGATGACGCCGATCCTGCGCTGTACCAGGAAGGCACGCTCGCGCGCTTGCTGCATCCGGAAGACCTGATCGAACGAAGTTTCGGCGCGGTCGCCATGCCGCCCGGATCGGCGATGTTCTGCGGCACGCAAGCCGTGCTCGGCGAACTAAGCGCAGGATCGGGCTATGAGCTTGAGCTACACGATCCGGTACTGGGACGCAGCCTGCGGCACCGTTACGCGGTCGACTCACTCGCTCATGTTGAATGAAACCGCGCGACTTTCGCGAGGCATTAGATTTGTTTATTGCCGGCCAATAGAATTAGTCGCTGGACGTGGCAAATTGGCCTTTGAATACTGATCCTCATTCGCTTCCCGTGTCGCCGGCCGTGTTCGATGAACGCGGCCAGCCCGCTCACTCTCCAAGCCTCAAGGACCCGCCCGTGACTTCCTCTTCCGCCCCGCTTCGTTTCGCGCGTCCCGCTTGCTCCACCCTCGCCGCCGCGGTTCTCCTGACCATTAGCGGACAAAGCTATGCCGCCGACCCGAGGGTCGTCCTGATCGGCCACGCTGCCCCATTGACCGGGCAGCTTTCCCATATGGGCAAGGACAGCGAGAATGCTGCGCGGCTGGCGATCGACGAAATCAACGGCCAGCATCCGACGATTGGCGGCAAGCCGGTCAGGTTCCAACTCGATTCCCAGGACG
>Ga0153932_1000281_pt1 | contig 17425 bp, 15 predicted proteins | sample TSNJ016MetaG_FD_102273 | JGI IMG/M metagenome (GOLD analysis project Ga0153932, IMG submission 102273) | Attine ant fungus gardens microbial communities from New Jersey, USA - TSNJ016 MetaG | ecosystem: Host-associated > Fungi > Mycelium > Unclassified | place: USA: New Jersey, Wharton State...
AACGTGCAACCCGGCAGCGCGCTCGCACAGGAAGAAATTTTCGGGCCGATACTGGCGGTCACGCCGTTCGACACTTTCGAGCACGCAATCCACCTTGCGAACGGCGTGGCCTTCGGCTTGGCTGCCAGCATCTGGACGCGCGACTTGCAAGGTGCAATCAAGAGCTTCCGTGAGGTACAGGCGGGCCGGATCTGGGTGAATTGCACCATCACGGGCGGCCCGGAAATGCCGATCGGCGGTGTCAAGCAGTCGGGCATCGGGCGCGAAACGGGGCGTTACGGCGTCGAGGAATACACCGAACTAAAGTCGGTGCATATCCAGCTCGGCAATCGCCCGCGCTGGATTGCGTGAAATGCGTGAGCCGTCTGGTGGTGCCTGAACCCGGGCGGCCGCGCAGAGCCGCGCGAAACGTGAGTGCCGCGTTACAAGCGCGTGGCCACAAAATACAGTATCGGAGACAGCAATGTATGACTATGTGATCGTAGGTGGCGGCGCTGCGGGTTGCGCGTTGGCGGCTCGCCTGAGCGAGGACGCAAACATCCGGGTGCTGCTGCTTGAGGCCGGCCCGGCCGACACCGACCCGTACATCCATATGCCGGTGGGGTTCTTCAAGATGACCAGCGGCCCGTTGACATGGGGTTATCACACTGCGGCGGTGGCGGAAACACAGAAGCGGCAGATTCCCTTCGCCCAGGGCCGCGTGCTCGGGGGCGGCGGTTCGATCAATGCGATGGTCTATACGCGCGGCCAAGCTGCCGACTATGACGGCTGGGAGCGCGATGGCTGCGCCGGTTGGGGCTTTCGCGACGGCGTTCTTCCGTACTTGCGCCGCATGGAAGACAACGAGCGCTTGTGTAACGAGTATCACGGCGTGGGCGGCCCGCTCGGTGTGTCGGATCTGATCACGGTCAACGAGTTGACGAAGGCTTTTGTCCTCGCCGGGCAGGAAGCAGGCATGCCGCACAACAGTGACTTCAACGGTGCGCAGCAGGCAGGCGTCGGCGTATATCAGGTGACGCAACGCAATGGCAAACGCTGCAGCGCGGCAGTGGGCTATCTGCGCGATGCGCGCCCAAGACCCAATCTCACGATTCGCACCGACTGCCTTGTGTCACGCGTGGTGATCGAGAACAGCCGCGCAGTGGGTGTTGAGTTTGCGCCGCGCGGCGAACGCGCGAACGTGGAAATCGCGCGCGCCGAACGTGAGGTGATCGTCACTGCCGGCGCGATAGGTTCGCCGAAGCTGCTGATGCTCTCCGGCATCGGCCGTCCGGAGGATCTGGAGCGGGCGGGCATCAAGCCCGTGCATGCGTTGAGCGGTGTCGGTCAGAATCTGCAAGATCACTTTGACATCGATATTGTCTACGAACTCAACGGTCCTTATAGCCTCGACAAGTACGCGAAGAAGCACATGATGCTGCTTGCCGGCCTGGAGTACAAACTGTTCAACAAAGGGCCGGTCACGTCGAACATAGCTGAAGGTGGCGCGTTCTGGTATTCGGACAGCAGCGTGCCGACACCGGATCTGCAGTTTCATTTCCTGCCGGGGGCGGGTGTCGAGGCCGGCGTGCCGCCGGTGCCGTCAGGTTCGGGCTGCACGCTCAATTCATATTTCCTGCGGCCGCACAGCCGGGGCAGCGTCACGTTGCACAGTGCTGATCCGGCCGATGCACCGGTGATCGATCCTGCTTACATTCGTGATCCTTATGATCTCAAGGTCGCCGTCGAGGGTATCCGTCAGAGCCGCGAAATCATGAGTCAGGGCGCGTTGCGCAAGTACATCAAGAGCGAGCACTTCCCCGGAGGCAAGGTTCGTTCGCAGGCTGAGTACGAGTTGTATGCGAAGCAGTACGGGCGCACCGGCTATCACCCCGTGGGTACGTGCAAGATGGGCGTCGATGAAGCATCGGTCGTTGATCCGCAACTGCGCGTACATGGCATCGTGGGTTTGCGAATCGCGGATTCGTCAGTCATGCCGCGTATTGTCAGCTCGAACACGAACGCTCCCACGTTGATGATTGCCGAGAAGGCCGCTGACCTGGTCCGCGGCCGGGTGGCGCAACCGTCCCACGTGTCGGGGCGGCTCGCGAGCACCGCAGGTCACAAGAAGCATGAAACAGCGGCCGCCTGAACACGGTCACCACACAGGAACAAGGGGGCTCGCACACAGTGCAGCCTTCCCGTTTCCAGTAAATATCTGGTTATTTATCCATCCCTGATGACAGGGTTTTTTGCTCGGAGGAGACATCATGTTCAAACAAGACCAGCGCGCAGGCGTTTCACGACGCGACTTCATCAAACTCGGCGCAGGCGCCGCCATCGCCGTGGCTGGTGGCGGGGTGTCGGGTCTTTCGTTCGGTGCAGAGCAGACCACGCTCGCCTGTTCGTTTCGCTCACTGACCAACCCCTACTACACCGCATTCAACAAGGGCGCCCAGAACTTTGCCAAAAGCGTTGGGCTGCCCTATGTGCCGCTCACCACGGAAGGCAGCTCGGAAAAAGGTATTGCTGACATTCGTGCACTGCTGCAGAAGACAGGCGGCAATCTCGTCCTCAATATCGACCCGAACGATTCCGCGGACGCAAGGGTCATCGTCGAGACATGCCAGAAGGCCGGCGCGTACGTGACAACGATCTGGAACAAGCCAAAAGACCTTCATCCGTGGGACTTCAACCCGAACTACGTCGCGCATCTTTCATTCGATGGCGTGGCATACGGCGAGGCGACCGCGACCGAACTGTTCAAGGCCATGGGCGGCAAGGGCGGTGTCGTGGCGCTCGGCGGTATTTTCAGCAACGTGCCGGCCATTGAACGCAAGGCAGGGCTGATGGCCGCGTTGAAGAAGTTTCCGGGTATCGAGTTGCTGGATTTCCAGGTTGCCGACTGGGATTCGCAAAAGGCTTTCCCGATCATGCAGGCCTGGCTGACTCGCTTCAACTCGAAGGTGAAGGGCGTGTGGGCAGCCAACGACGACATGGCGCTCGGCGCGATCGAAGCGCTCCGTGCCGAAGGACTCGCGGGTCAGTTGCCGGTGTCCGGAATGGATGGCACCACGCCCGGCCTCGCGGCCGTCAAGGTGGGGGAACTCGTGACAACGGTCGACTGGGACCCTTATTGGCTGGGCGGCATTGGCCTGTCGATGGGTCTTCAGGCGAAGAGCAAAAAGGTCGATGTCGCGACCTTGCCCAAGGACCAGCGCGAGTCGTTCTGCAAGGCGACGCTCGTGACGAAGCTCAATGTTCAGACGGTGATTGCCCGCGAGTCGGCGCCAAGCATTGACTGGACCAACCTTTATGCCCGAGTGGCGGGACCCGTGGTGTATCGATGAACAAGCTCACCGCAGCGCCTACCCGGCAGGCCATACGCTTACCAACAACCGGGACCCGGTTCGTTTCGACGCGCGCACTGGTACGACGATTTTCGCCGCTACTGGTTCTCCTGGCGCTTGGCGTATGCATCGGCGCGTTCAATCACGATTTTTTCGACCCGATGAACCTGTCGAGAATCGCGATCGCCGCCGCTATCCCGCTCACCATCGCACTGGGTGGAACCTTCGTCATTCAGCTCGGCAGCATTGATTTGTCGGCGGAAGGCATTGTGGCGGTCTCGGCCATTACCGTGTCGATGCTCGTTGAGAACTCGTACAACGACAATCACTTCGGGCTGTGGGTGCTGGCGGTGGCGATTGCCGCGGGGGCGGTCCTGGGGCTTACCAACGGCGTGCTGCATGTGTTCCTGCGCATCCCGTCGTTCATCACCACGCTGGCGGTCGGTTTTGTCGCGTCGGGGATCGGAACGGCATGGTTGTCAGGCAATACGATCCGCGTCAGCGACACGGCGCTGCGTTCGATCTCGATCACGCGCTACTTCGGCCTGCCGTTATCCGTGTGGATCGCGGTGCTGTCGCTTGGCGTGGCGTGGTTCATCTACCGGCATACGCTGTTGGGTCGTCACACCCTGGCTATTGGCGGCGGAGAGGATCTCGCTCGCCTGAGCGGCGTGAGGGTCAGCCGTGTGCGCATCGCCATATTCGCGCTGGCCGGCGCCTTTTACGGGGTGGCAGGCATTCTCTCCGTCGCGCAATACGGCCAGGGTCATGCGCTCATAGCCAATGGTCAATTGTTCGTCGCCATCACGGCAATCGTCGTAGGCGGAACATCGCTCGCCGGCGGCAACGGCAGTCCGATGAACACGCTGATCGGCACGCTCGTGGTGGTGGTGCTCGCCAACGGCATGGTTCTGCTCGGCGTGCCTCCCTATGTTCAGCAGGGGATCCAGGGAGTCCTGATTATCGTCGCCGTTACGTTAGCGCTTAATCGCTCGCGTCGGCGCATCGTCAAGTAAGTGCCGGAGAATAGACATGCTTGTACTGAAGAACGTCACCAAACGCTTTCCCGGCGTGCTTGCCCTGGACGATGTATCCATCGAAATCAGGCCGAACGAGATTGTTGGCCTGATCGGCGAGAACGGCGCGGGCAAGTCCACGCTCATGAAACTGCTCACGGGCGCGTACCACCAGGACACCGGCGAGATCATGCTCAACGGCCAGCCGCTTGTGATTCGAAACCCGCGCGACGCCACTTCGAAGGGCATCGCGATGGTGTACCAGGAACAGTCGATCCTGCCCAACCTGACCGTTGCCGAGAATCTGTTCCTGGGTCGCGAAGAGGACTTTGTTAGCTTCGGGCGCCTGAACTGGACGAAGCTCAAGCGCGCTGCGCGCAAAGAGCTTGCGACGGTGCATCTGGACGTCGATCCGCTGACGCTGTGCGAGGACCTGTCGTTTGGTCAGCGCCAGATGGTGGAGCTGGCGCGAGCCCTTTCGCTCGCGAGCCGGACCGGCGGCACGCCGGTCATTCTTCTCGATGAACCCACCTCGGTACTCGAGGCCGCAGAGATCGAGATTCTGTTTCGGCTCGTGGGCGAACTCAAGTCGCGCGCTTCGTTCGTGTTTGTCTCGCATCGGCTGGACGAACTCTTGTCGCTTAGCGACCGCGTGTACGTGATGAAGGACGGCAAGGTGGTCGCCGAAATGCCGGCGGCCAGTGCGTCAGTGGCGCAGCTGCACGAATTGATGGTGGGCCGTTCGATGCACGGCGAGTACTACCGCGAGAACCTGCAAAAACCCTGTCGCCGCGAGGTGGCGCTTTCGGTGAGCCACGCATCGCTTGGTCACGCGTTGAACGATGTGTCGTTCGAGGTCTGTAACGGCGAGGTGTTCGGCGTGGCGGGGGTGGTCGGTTCAGGTCGCGAAGAACTCTGCCGCGTGATCGCGGGGCTCGAAAAACTAGACAGCGGAGAGGTGATCGTGGGCACGACTCGTCTCAAGCCGCAGGCGACTCATGCCGTCGCGCTCGGGATCGGATACGTCCCGCGCGAGCGAAAGGTGGAAGGGCTCGTGACCCAGATGAGCGTGGCTCAAAACCTCACGTTGCCGCGTCTGGGCGCAGTCAGCCGCGCCGGTATTGTGCAGAAGGCGGGCGAACGCTTGATTGCGGCCGAGTGGATCCAACGTCTGCGGATCAAGACGCCAGGCCCTGACGCGTCCTGCCGCAACTTGTCAGGCGGCAATCAGCAGAAGGTGGTGCTGGCGAAATGGCGCTTTGCGGGCAGCCGGATTCTCGTGCTCGATCACCCCACGCGCGGCCTGGATGTTGGTGCGAAGGAGGAGGTCTATCAGCTCATCCGCGAATTGAGCGCGGAGGGCGTTGCCGTTGTGCTCACCGGCGACACCCTCGAAGAAATTCTCGGTCTCAGCCACCGCGTGATGGTGATGCGCGACGGGCGCGCCCAAACCATCCTGCCGTGCGTTGTCGGGCAAAAGCCCTCGCAGGTCGAAATCGTAGAACACATGGTCTGAGGTCAACATGCCACATCTGAACGCAACTCTCAAAGCGAAGCTCGGCGAAAACGCGCCTTTCGTCGCCCTGGTCGCACTGTATTTGCTGATTGAAATAGCGCAGCCAAGTTTCCTTGCGCCGTCGACGCAGCTAGGCTTGCTGGCCGACAGTTCCACGTTGTTCATCATGGCGGCCGGCACGACGTTCGTGGTGCTGCTCGGCAGCATCGACCTGTCATTGCAGGCGGTCGCGTCGCTCTCGAGCGTGATCGTCGCCATGTTGCTGCCGCGTTATGGCGCCGTGGCGGCAGTGATTGCGCTCGCCGCGTCGTTTGGGATTGGCTTGCTGAGCGGTGTGATACAGACCGTGCTAAGGATTCCTTCATTTATTGCGACGCTCGCCGTGGGCGGGATCGCATCAGCGGCTGCGCTGACGCTATCGGGTACGCGCTCGATCGGGATCAGCGACGAGATGCGCAACGCGTCGCTTGGCTGGACCACTGGTTCCTCGTTCGGCGTGCCGCACGAGATCCTGCTCGGCGTCGCGGTGTTCGCATTTTGCCTGTTCCTGCATCGCTCGACCGTGTTCGGGCGGCACGTTGATGCCATAGGCGCGGGCGAGCCTGCGGCTATCGCGTCGGGCTTGCGTGTGCCGCGGACCAAGTGCCTGGTGTTCGCCACGTCGTCGTTTTTTGCCGGGCTCGCTGGCGTTGTGATGGCCGGACGCCTGGGTAGCGGATCGCCCACGCTGGCGAACCAGTTCCTGCTGCCCGCCATTGCCGCGGTGATTGTCGGCGGGACTGCGCTAACCGGCGGATCGGGAGGCATTGCGCGAACGCTGGTCGGCGCGTTGCTGGTATCGGTTGCGCGAGTTGGCATGACCTTTGTGGGTATCAGCGTGTTTGCGCAGCAGATCGTGTTCGGGGTGATCCTGATCATTGCAGTGACTGTTGCCTTCGACCGCTCGAAGGTACTGATCATCAAGTGAATTCTGATCCGGTTGCTTCTAGCCGGTTTTTATTGAGGGAGTTGTTGCAGATGAAAATTCTGGTGCCAGTCAAGCGTGTGGTTGACTACAACGTGAAGGTACGCGTGAAATCAGATGGTAGCGGCGTGGATGTCGCGAACGTGAAGATGTCCATGAATCCATTCGATGAGATCGCGGTGGAAGAGGCGGTACGTCTGAAGGAAGCGGGGGTAGCGTTGGAGGTCATTGTCGTGTCTTGCGGCGTGACGCAATGCCAGGAAACGCTGCGCACGGCGCTGGCGATCGGCGCGGATCGCGCAATCCTGATCGAGTCATCAGAAGAGTTGCAGCCGCTCGCGGTGGCAAAACTTCTGAAGGCGCTGATCGACAAGGAACAGCCATCGCTGATTATCCTCGGCAAGCAGGCCATTGACGACGATTCGAACCAGACGGGCCAGATGCTGGCGGCGCTTGCTGGATTGCCACAAGCCACCTTTGCGTCAAAGGTGGTGGTGGCCGACGGCCGGGCAATCATTTCGCGTGAAGTCGATGGCGGGTCGGAAACGCTGTCCCTGAGCTTGCCAGCCGTGATTACCACGGATCTGCGTCTGAATGAGCCGCGTTACGTGACGCTGCCCAACATCATGAAAGCGAAGAAAAAGCCACTGGAAACGTTCAAACCCGTAGAACTGGGTGTTGATGTGATACCGCGCCTGAAGATCCTGAAGGTTGTCGAGCCGCCGCAACGCGCGGCTGGTGCGAAAGTGCCGGATGTAAAGACGCTGGTTGAGAAGCTAAAGAGCGAAGCCAAGGTGTTGTGAGGAGATGGACGAAATGACGAATCTGGTAATTGCTGAACACGATGGTTTATCGATCAAGCCCGCAACGTTGAACACGATTGCAGCCGCTCAAAAGATGGGTGACGACATTCACGTGCTGGTTGCGGGTCACAACGCGCAGGCTGCAGCGGATGCAGCAGCGAGAATCGCTGGTGTTTCAAAGGTGCTGCTGGCCGACGCCCCGCAACTCGAAGCGGGTCTGGCGGAAAATATCGAAGCAACGGTGCTCGGGATTGCGAGGGACTACACACACATCCTTGTGCCGGCCACCGCCTATGGCAAGAATATCGCGCCGCGCATTGCCGCGAAGCTGGACGTCGCGCAGATCAGCGACATTACTGCAGTGGTCAGCGCCGATACCTTCGAGCGCCCGATCTATGCAGGCAATGCGATCGCGACAGTTCAATCGACTGATCCGATCAAGGTGATCACGGTGCGCGCAACCGGTTTCGACGCCGTTGCAGCAGAAGGCGGCAGCGCAACGATCGAGATAATCGAAGCCGCACCAGACACCGGCCTGTCACGGTTCGTGAACCGTGAAGTGACGAAGCTGGACCGTCCGGAGCTTACGTCGGCGAAGATCATCGTTTCGGGTGGCCGCGGTTTGGGCAACGGCGAAAACTACAAGAAGGTTCTGGAACCGCTAGCCGACAAGCTGAACGCAGCACTGGGGGCATCGCGCGCCGCGGTCGACGCGGGCTTCGTGCCGAACGACTATCAGGTTGGCCAGACCGGCAAGATCGTCGCGCCGCAGTTGTACATTGCCATCGGAATCTCGGGTGCCATCCAGCATCTGGCGGGCATGAAGGACTCAAAGGTCATCGTAGCAATCAATAAGGATGACGAAGCACCGATCTTCAGCGTTGCCGATTATGGTCTTGTCGGCGATCTGTTCGACACGGTGCCCGCGCTGACCGCGTCGGTCTAACGCGATCCCTAATCCCAACAGGGACGCCAGAATGCACAAGACCCGAATTGCAATCGTAGGCGTCGGCCTCGCCGCCACACCCCACGCGCTCGCGCTCAACGACCTGCGCGACCAAGTAGAAGTGGTTAGTGTGGTGGGCCGCTCGCGTGAACGGCTCGAGCCATTTGCGCATCAGTATGGCTTCCCACTCGGTGAATCGTACGAGCGTGTGCTTAAAGATCCCGGTGTCGACGCCGTTCTGATCTTGACGCCGCCGCACACGCATCTCGATCTTGTCCTGCGAGCTGCGGCAGCGCGCAAACATGTGTTGCTTGAAAAGCCGCTGGACATCTCGACTTCACGCGCTGAACTTCTGGTGCAAGCATGCTACGACGCTGGCGTGCGTCTCGGTGTCGTGTTTCAGAACCGTTTCCGACCTGCCGTGCAGCGGCTTGCCGCTTTGGTTCACGGCGGCGCGCTCGGTCCGCTCGCTTATGTGGGACTCGATCTGCGCTGGTGGCGTCCGCAGTCTTACTACGACGAACCCGGCAGGGGCACCTATGCTCGCGATGGCGGCGGCGTACTGATGACGCAAGCGATCCATTCGCTGGATCTGCTGATGTGGCTGGCGGGCGATGTGTCGTCCGTGACGGGCATAACCGCGACGACCTTGTTGCATTCGATGGACGCGGAGGACTTCGCAAGCGCCGCCCTCAGATTTGAAAGTGGCGCGTCCGGTTATGTGCTTGCGACCACCGCTGCGTTTCCCGGCTTTCCTGAACGCATTGAAGTGGCCGGCAAAAACGGCACGGCGGTGCTCGAAGGAAGCGCTCTGCGCGTGGTCTTCCAGGATGGCCGCACCGATGAATTTCGTGATCCGTCTTCTTCGGGCTTCAGTGCGAAGCCGATGGACTTTTCTCATACCGCGCATCGTGAGTTGATCAAGGATTTTTGCGCGGCTATCCGCGAGGATCGGGCACCTTCCATTGTTGGCGAAGACGCACTGCGCGTGCAACGGTTGATCGAACGTATCACGCTTCGGCACGGGGGCACATCCTGATGCAGATCGACGGAGACACAAGGATCGTCGCTATCGTGGGCGACCCCATCGGGCAGGCGAAATCGCCCGAACTGTTCAACGCGCTGTTCGAGCGGCACGACGTCAATGCCGTACTGATTCCGCTGCAGGTCCCGCCCGCGAAACTCGGTGCTGTACTCGAAGGCTTGCGGAGCATCGTCAACCTGGCGGGCGTGGTCGTTACCGTGCCGCACAAGATTGCTGCAGCCGCTTACGCCGCGGACTTGTCCGAGGCGGCCCGGCAGACCGGCAGCGTCAACTGTCTGCGCCGGGAAGCGGACGACACGTGGGCGGCCGCCATGTTTGATGGCGTCGGCTTTGTGCAGGGACTCCATGCCTGCAACCATGTGGTGCGCGACAAGTCGGTGCTGCTTGTTGGAACCGGCGGCGCAGGCGCGGGAGTCGCACACGCCCTGGTCGATGCGGGAGTCGCGTCGCTTGATCTGTTCGATAGCAACACCCAATCGCTGCAACGCCTGGAAGATGCACTGCGCTCGCGTCGCACGTCTACGCTGATCCGCCGAAGCGCTCCGGTCGCGCAGGCGACACACGATCTGATCGTCAACGCGACGCCATGCGGGATGCGCACGAGCGATCCGCTACCGATCGATTTGACTGGAGCGAGTCCGAACGCAGTGGTGGCGGACCTCATCATGAAACCCGCACAAACGCGCCTGCTTGAAGACGCCTCGGCGCGCGGCCTCGCTACGCATCCGGGCCGTCATCTACTCGAAAGCTCGGTGGACGTGATGGCCGCTTTTCTGCGGCTTATGCCCTGATCATGTACGCGCCAGGGCCGCTGCAATAACGCAACTGTGAGTACCTGATCGAAAGTTGCACAAAGCCGCAGGAAGTCAGGGAAAACCCGCTTGATAGATGTTTCGCAGCGGCCTAATATCATTTCTAAGTAACCATCTGGTGAGTTACTAAAGTTTGGATCGGATGGGCAACTGAACTCATGGAAACAACTACTTCGCACAGGCCGGGCAAGCGCCAGCTCTGGTCGACACAGGAGACAAGGAATGGATCCAGTAGCAAAACGTAAATGGCCGCGCTCAGGGCTCGAAACCACTGCGATGGGTTTTGGCGCTGCGCCGATCGGCAATATCTTCAGGCCGATCAGTGAAGAGGATTCGGCCGCCTTGCTCAAGGCAGCGTGGGACGCAGGCGTGCGCTACTTCGACACCGCCCCCATGTACGGCCACGGTCTAAGCGAAGCGCGCTGCGGGCAGGGACTGCGCTGGTATCCGCGTGAAGAGTTTGTACTGTCGACCAAGGTTGGACGCATTCTGAAGCCGCGCAAGCGCGCCGAGATCAACTTCGCTCCGTGGGTTGACGGGTTGCCGTTCGAACCTGTTTTCGACTACAGCTATGACGGCACGATGCGGTCGATCGAAGACAGCCTGCAGCGGCTCGCGCTGGAACATATCGACATTGCGCTGATTCACGACATCGACGTATTTACACATGGCAAGCGTCAGCCTGAGATGTTCGAGGCTGCCATGGCTGGTGCCTCGAAAGCACTGCTAAAGCTTCGGGACGAAGGCGTCGTGAAAGCGGTGGGTCTTGGTGTCAACGAGTGGCAAGTCGCGCACGAAGCGATCCGCCGGCAAGATTTCGACTGCCTGCTGCTGGCGGGCCGCTACACCTTGCTCGAACAGGATGCGCTGGACGGTTTCCTGCCCCTGTGCGAGGAGCGGCAAGTCTCGGTGATTCTCGGGGGCGGTTATAACAGCGGCATTCTGGCAACGGGTGCGGTGGCAGGTGCGAAGTACAACTATGCACCTGCGCCTGAAGCGATCCTCGAACGCGTGCGCAAGATGGAGCAGGTTTGTCACGAATACTCGGTGCCGCTCAAAGCGGCGGCGCTGCAATTCGTTTTGGGTCATCCTGCGATCCCGACCAACATTCCCGGCGTGCGAACGGTCGCGCAGCTGGAAGACAACCTCCAAACCTTCAGGGCTGACATTCCACCCGCGTTCTGGGCCGAGCTGAAGCGCCGCGAACTGATCCGCCAGGACGCCCCGACTCCTCAGCAGACCTGACTGAAGAACCTGGCCGGGCTGGAACGAACTGTCCGGCTCGCCACCCGCCTTCCAGCCTCACCGCCGCGGTTCGCCATGCGGCAGAGGCGATGTCGTCCTTGCGTTTATCGACAGAGAGAAAGTCATGAAAGCTGCTGTACTCGTTGCGCCGAAGCAGTTCGAGTTGCGTGACGTGCCGATTCCTGAATGCGGCGCGTCCGATGTGTTGATCAAGGTAGAGCGCTGCGGTATCTGCGGCACCGACCTGCACATCTATCACGGCAACTACTCTGCTGATCGCCTGCCATTGATTCCGGGCCATGAATTTTCGGGGACGATCGCGGAGATGGGTTCAGATGTGCAAGGACTGCGCGTCGGCCAGCCGGTAACGGCCGATATCAACCTCGGTTGCCGCAGCTGCTTTTACTGCCGCAAGAATGAAATTCTCAATTGTCCGCAGATGGTTCAACTCGGTATTCACGTGAACGGCGGCATGGCTGAATACGTGCGGGTGCCGGCCTATGCCGTCGTTCCGTTGCCGGCTGCGATGTCGATCGAAGAGGGCGCGATGGTCGAACCGCTCTCATGCATCGTGCGTGCGTTTCGCAAGAGTCATTTGCGGCTGGGAGAAAGCGTGCTCGTCATCGGTGCAGGGCCGATCGGCCAGATGCATTTGCAACTGGCGCTGCGTTCGGGCGCGGCACCGATCATCGTGGCCGAGCCTAACGCGCAGCGCGCGCAACTCGCGAAAGACCTCGGCGCGGATTTTGTCGTGGCCGACGCTGCGCAACTGGAAACCGCCGTGCGGGCCGCAACTGATGGCCGCGGTGTCGACGTCGCGATTGAGAGCGTCGGTTCGACTGATCTCTATGAAAGGGCGCTGGCGTTGATCCGCCCGGGCGGGCGTGTGATCGCATTCGGTTTGGCCAAGCCGGGCCACACGTTCCGAATTTCAGCGCTTGATTTCGTTCTGCGTGAGCAGGGCGTGCAGGCAAGTGTGGCAGGAATGGGCGACGACATGCACGAGGCAGCGACTCTACTCGGCTACAAGCGTATCGACGTAGCGCCGTTTCTCACTACGATCTATCGGCTCGACGATGTCGAACACGCATTCGCACGTCTCGCGGAAGACAAGAGCGTGCTGAAGATCCAGTTGCAAGTCGCCTGAGCGACCTATCTTCTCGCGTTGCCAACTCAAGAGGGGCGCCATGAATGCACTTGAAGTAAGAGGAATCAGCAAGGCTTACCCCGGTGTCCGCGCCCTTGATCAGATTGCCTTCGCGTGCAGCAAGGGGTCGGTCCATGCACTGGTCGGTGAGAACGGGGCAGGCAAATCGACGCTCATCAAGATCCTGAGTGGCGCCATTGCTCCAGATGAAGGTGAATTGCTGCTGGACGGAGAACCCTATGCGCCGGAGTCACCTGGTAAAGCGGCCGCAGCAGGCGTATCGACCATCTACCAGGAGTTCAATCTGATACCCGGATTGAACGTCGCAGAAAACATCTTCCTGGGGCGCGAGCGCGTCGGAGGCGGACTGCTTGAGAGCAAGTCCATGTGCCACGAAGCACAGGCGCTGCTGGAGCGTATTGGCGCGCCAATCGATGTCCGCCGGCGTGTCGGTACCTTGTCTGTCGCCGAGCAGCAGCTTGTGGAAATCGCCAAGTCGTTAGCCGTTTCCGCGCGTGTGCTGATCATGGACGAACCATCGGCAACGCTATCCGACCACGAAATGACATTGCTTTATAACGTGGTCAGAAAGCTCTCTAGCGAGGGCGTGACAATCATCTATGTTTCGCATCGGCTGGATGAAATCTTCGACCTCTGTGACACCTGCACGGTGATGAAGGACGGGCGCTCCGTGTGCACGCGGCCCGTCGCAGAACTTAACCGGGAGTCGTTGATCCGGCTCATGGTGGGTCGTGAACTCGATACACGCTTTCCAGAAAAGCGGCCGGTAACGACCGGCGAGATCGTGCTTGAGGTCGAGGGTCTGCGTCTGGAAGAACGGGTGCGGGACATGACCTTTAGCGTCCGTGCGGGGGAAGTGGTGGGTCTTGCCGGACTCGTTGGTGCAGGCAGGACAGAGGTTGCCAGAGCAATCTTCGGCCTCGAGAACATCGCCGCCGGCCGCATCTCGTTCCGGGGCCAAAGCCATCGGCCGCAATCTCCGTCGCAGGCTATCGCGGCGGGCATTGCGCTTGTTCCGGAAGATCGCAAGTTGCAAGGACTCGTGCTGGGCTTGAGCATTCGCGAGAACGCCATCTTGCCCACGTTGCGCAGCATCTGCCGGTTAGGTTTTGTCGAAAGCCGCAGGGAACGGGAACGGGTCGCAAAAGTCTGCAAGCAACTAGCGGTATCGGCCTCGAGCGTGGAAGTGCCGGTCGTGACGCTTTCCGGTGGCAACCAGCAAAAAGTGGTCTTCGGCAAATGGATGGCGAGTTCCTTTTCGCTGCTGATTCTGGATGAGCCAACACGCGGCGTAGACGTGGGCGCGAAGACCGAGTTTTATCGGCTCATTGATGAAATTGCACGATCAGGTAAAGCAGTACTCCTGATTTCTTCTGAATTGCCGGAATTGATCGGTATGGCGGATCGCATTGTCGGCGTCCGCGACGGCGTGGTCACGGGTGAGGCCATGGCGCTCGGATCAACCGAAGAGTCCGTTCTACAAATGATTGCGAGGTAATCATGGCCCTGGCCAAATCACTACCGAATGTTAATTCCAGCGAGCGTTTCTCCAACAACGCATACCATCGTATCGAACTGTTTCAGCGGTACGGCATCCTGGCAATTTTTCTGTTGCTCTGCGTCGCAGCATCGTTGTCGTCACCGTTCTTTCTTACTCCTGACAATCTGCTAAACGTAGTGAGACAAGTGTCGGTAGTTGGTCTGACTGCCCTGGGCATGACATTCGTCATCCTCACCGCTGGCATCGACCTGTCGGTCGGGTCGATCCTCGCGTTGACGACGCTTGCTGTTGCGGGCCTTAAACCGTACGGGCCTGTTGCATCGCTTGCCGGCGGACTTGCTGTCGCTCTGGCCTGCGGCTGGCTGAACGGTTTCATCACGACCAAAGGACGCATCCAGCCGTTCATTGTCACCCTCGGCATGATGACGGCGCTCGTTGGTGTCGGTCTGGCTTATTCCGATGGCCAACCGGTGATCGGCGTGCCTGTTTCACTCGGATGGATTGGCCGCGGCCGGCTCGGCGGTATTCCGGTGCAAGCCATCCTGTTCATCCTGATGGCGCTGGCCTCGGTCGTGATCCTGAAGAAGACACGCTACGGGCGGCATGTCTACGCAGTGGGCGGCAACGTTGAAGCGGCGCGCCTCTCGGGTGTCGCCGTTGATCGGGTACGGGTGATCGCGTACTGCTTGTCCGGGTTCTTCGCCGGACTCGGCGGCATCGTCATGGCGGCGCAATTGAACATTGGGGAGGCCAATCTCGGCAAAGGCCTCGAACTCGACGCAATCGCGGCGGTCGTCGTTGGCGGGACGAGTCTTGCCGGCGGCGCGGGCGGGATTGGCGGGACGATCATCGGTGTGCTGCTGATCGGCGTGCTCAACAACTTGCTCAACCTTCTTAACATCCCGGCTTACACACAGTTGATCGTGAAGGGCGCAATCATCGTGATAGCCGTCCTGATTCACGCTCAGCTCAGCCGTTCCAGGGGCCGATAGGTACCCGACACACAGGAGACGAAATGAAACACTCAACCATTGCGCATGCCTTGACTGCGGCGACACTCTTGTTCAGTGCCATGGGTGCGGCGTGGGCCGCGCCGGACACAATAGGGCTGTCGCAGGAGAGTCTGGACCACCCCTGGCTCGCAAATCAGCGCAAGCAGATCGAAGCAGCTTCTAATACTGCTGGCGTCAGGCTTCTTGCCACTGACGGACAGGGAAATGTCGCGACTCAGATCGCCGGCATTGAGGATATGCAGTCGAAGGGGATCAAGCTGCTGCTGGTTCAGGCGGGCAAGGCGGAGGGCCTGCGTCAGGAGTTGCAGAGTCTGAAAGAACGCGGCATTCCGTACATGTTCGTTGGCAAGCCAATCGAAAATGCTGGCGCAATCACCATGGTCTCGGGAGATAACCGCGGGCTGGGTGCCGACGCCGGGCAATTCTTTGTCGACAGCCTGACTCAGAAGTACGGCAAGCCCAAAGGTAATGTCGTGGTTATTGAAGGCATTCCCGGGGACGAGACATCACTTAATCGGGTCGGCGGCTTTTTGTCCGTCGTGAAGAAATATCCCGACATCAAGATCGTTGCGTCGCAGCCTGGCGATTACCGCAGGCCCAAAGCGTATGAGGTCATGCAAAACATCCTTCAGGCGCATCCGCAAGGCACGATCGACATGGTGTTCGCCGCGAACGGTGAGATGGCGCTTGGCGCGATCCAGGCGATCAAGGAGAGCGGGCGGTCCAAGGAGATCAAGGTAACCGGGCTCGACGGGCAGAAAGAGGAGTTCGACGCAATCCGGGCGGGAGATGAATCGGCGACATGGCTGTATCCGCCGGCCGGCACTGAAGGCATGGCCGTTGCGCTCAAAATTCTGAAAGGCGAAAAGGTACCGCCCAAAATTGTTTTGCCGACGGTGCGCGTGACGAAGGAGAACGTCGACACGGTCAAGCCAGCGTTTTAGTTTCGGACCCTGGGACTTACGCGCTGCTTTTGTAGCAGGGACGTCGAATTGATCGACCTTCAAACTGGTGTCGGCAAACGGAAATGCGAGATGAAATCATATGGCATGGAGCACGTAGGCTTTACGGTCCCCAACCTGGACGAGGCGGTCCGTTTCTTTGAGAAGGCTTTTGGGGCAGTCACTATCCTGGAAACGGGCCCGGTCGTTGCGGATAACGCGTATATGGCTCGGCGCCTGGGTGTTCCCGAGCATTGCCGCATCGAAAACATCAAGGTGCTGCGCTGTGGAAGCGGCGCAAACCTCGAGCTTTTTGAATACTCCGGTGAGACGCAGCAATCCGCGCTCAAGCGCAATAGCGAAGTGGGCGGATTTCACATGGCCTTCCAGGTCGACGATGCCGTGGCTGCTGCGGACAACTTGAGAGAGATAGGTGTGGACGTGCTGGAGGGGCCGACGTACGTCGAGTCCGGACCGATGAAAGGGCTTACGTGGGTTTACCTGCGCGCTCCGTGGGGGCAGTTCCTCGAGGTGGTGAGCCGAAGCGGCCCACTGGGATATGAAGAGGCGGGAGGCCCAACCCTTTGGGCGCCGCAAGCCGCCTAACAATTCGATCCTCAAGGAAGGGGCGGACTTCGTCGAATTTTCGGTTGATATATCGAGTTGACGCCGGAGGAAATTATTCCGCGGCACACGAGGCTGTTGCTGCGTTCTAAAAACATCAATCGGCCTCTATCGGAGCAATTCCTTGGGCAGTATTTTTTATCTGGAAGTAGGTGACGAAGTCGTTTTGACGAAAGAGGTCACGGCGGGTGCCATCGACGACTTTGCGCGACTGAGCGGCGACTTCTCTCCGGCTCACATGAGCATGGAGATCATGTCCAGATCGCCCTACAAAACGCGTATCGCGCACGGGGCCCTGCTCGTCGCGTGGATGTCGCATTGCTCGACAGAGGTAGTGGAGCGGCTATCGGGACTGCGCGACGCAGGCGAGACGCCCGTCTCACTTGGATATGACCGGGTTCGCTTTCTCAAGGCTGCGCTTATCGGTGACACGCTGACTTATACGTATCGCGTGCAGAGCGTCGATCTGGAGAGGCGACGTGCCGTGTCCAAGCTGGAGGTG
>Ga0153932_1000282_pt1 | contig 17404 bp, 13 predicted proteins | sample TSNJ016MetaG_FD_102273 | JGI IMG/M metagenome (GOLD analysis project Ga0153932, IMG submission 102273) | Attine ant fungus gardens microbial communities from New Jersey, USA - TSNJ016 MetaG | ecosystem: Host-associated > Fungi > Mycelium > Unclassified | place: USA: New Jersey, Wharton State...
ACGGATCGTCACCATGTTTTCAATCTCGCCCACGCCGTCCTTGAAGCCGATCAGGTTCGGGCAGGTATCGGCGAGCCGTTCGAGCATGTCGGCGTTGAGCTTCGAATTGGCGCGGTTATACACGATCACGCCAATGTTCTTCACCGCCTTGCACACCTGTTCGACGTGCGCGGCAATGCCTTCCTGGCTGGCTTCGGTCAGGTAATGCGGCATCAGCAAAATACCGTTCGCGCCAAGCCGTTCGGCCTCCTGCGCATAAGCAATCGCCACCCGCGTCGCACCGCCCGCACCGGCGAGGATCGGCACACGGCCCTTGCAGGTTTCCGTTGCCGTGCGAATCACGTTCGAATATTCGCTGTGCGTCAGCGAGAAGAATTCGCCTGTGCCACCGGCCGCGAACAATGCCGTCGCGCCATACGGTGCAAGCCATTCCAGACGCGCAGCATAGGTATCGGCGCGGAAGTCGCCTTGTTCGTCGAAGTCGGTCAACGGAAAGGACAGCAGCCCTTCGGAAACGATTTGCTTGAGCTCTTGAGGTGTTGTCATGGTCGGTCGTGAATTGGTTTTTGGGTGAGTCGCTAAATGCGCCGTTGAGTTGAGAAAATCAGCGCACGAGGCACGGGCGCTTGTTGTCGAAGGTCCAGTTCGGGATCAGGTATTGCATCGCGATGGCGTCGTCGCGGGCGCCCAGACCGTGTTCTTGATACAGCGCGTGGGCTTTATCGAGTTCGTCCATATCGATGTCCACACCCAGTCCCGGCCGCGCCGGCACCTTCACCTTGCCGCCCACGATCTGCAGCGGCTCGCGCGTCAGACGCTGGCCGTCCTGCCAGATCCAGTGGGTATCGATGGCAGTAATCTTGCCGGGCGCTGCCGCCGCGACGTGCGTGAACATGGCGAGCGAAATGTCGAAGTGATTGTTCGAATGCGAGCCCCACGTCAGGCCCCACTCGTTGCACATTTGCGCCACGCGAACCGAGCCTTGCATCGTCCAGAAATGCGGATCGGCGAGGGGAATATCCACCGATTGCAACTGAATCGCGTGGCCCATCTGGCGCCAGTCGGTCGCGATCATGTTGGTCGCCGTCGGCAGGCCCGTGGCACGACGGAATTCAGCCATGACCTCGCGGCCGGAATAACCGTTTTCGGCACCACACGGGTCTTCGGCGTAAGCGAGCACGTGGTGCTGGTCGCGGCACAGACGCACCGCTTCGGATAGCGACCACGCGCCGTTCGGGTCGAGCGTCACGCGGGCTTTGGGGAAGCGTTCGGCGATCGCCGTGACCGCTTCGATTTCCGCATCGCCGGAAAGCACGCCGCCCTTCAGCTTGAAATCGTTGAAGCCATAACGCGCGTGCGCGGCTTCCGCCAGCCGCACGATGGCTTCAGGCGTCATCGCTTCTTCGTTGCGCAGGCGGGTCCAGTCATCGGTGCCGTTTGTGCCCTCGGAATAGGGCAGGTCGGTCTTCTTTTTATCGCCGATATAAAACAGGTAGCCGAGCATCTCCACTTCATCGCGTTGCTGGCCTTCGCCGAGCAACGCCGCCACGGGCACGCCAAGATGCTGGCCGAGCAAGTCGAGCAACGCGGCTTCAAGTCCGGTCACGGCATGGATGGTCGTGCGCAAGTCGAAGGTCTGCGTGCCGCGTCCGCCGGCATCGCGATCCGCGAATTGCTTGCGCGTGGTGTTGAGCACGGCGTGCAGATTGCCGATCGACTGGCCGACGACGAGCGGACGCGCGTCATCGATCGTCTTGCGGATGCTCTCGCCGCCCGGCACTTCTCCAACGCCCGTATGCCCCGCGCTGTCGCGCAGGATCACGATGTTGCGCGTGAAGAACGGGCCGTGCGCGCCGCTGAGGTTTAGCAACATGCTGTCGCGGCCGGCAACCGGGACCACGCGAAGTTCAGTGACGGTGGGCGTGGCGTTCGCAGCGGTTGAAACGCTTGGGTTCGGGGACATGGACGTGCTCAGTGTGAGTTGATTTGGGCTCTTAAGCGGCCGGGGTCGGGTTTGGTTCGGTGGCGTGTTCGGGGCGGCCGGTCAACCGGTCCTTCGCGAAAAACGCGATAACGGCCGCGATGATCGAGGCAATTCCCAGCCCATACAGACCGCCGGAGATCGAGCCCGTGTGTTGCTGCAGATAACCGAACGCTGCCGGCGCAAAAAAGCCGCCCAGGTTGCCGACCGAGTTGATCAGCGCGATCACGCCGGCCGCGACGCGTACATCGAGGTATCCCTGCGGCAGTGGCCAGAACAGCGACGCCGCTGCTTTAAAACCGATCGCGGAAAAGCAGATGGCGACGAACGAAAAGACCGGGTTCGCCGAGGTCGATGCAAACAATCCGCACGCAGCAATGACCAGTGCGAGCGCGAGCCACGCCTGCTGGAAGCGCCATTTCGCCGACAACATCGCGAAGCAATACATCGCGAACATCGCGATCAGCCACGGCACCGCGTTATAGAGGCCGACCTGGAAATCGCTCAGGCCGCCCATCTTGCGGATGATGGTCGGCAGCCAGAACGTGGCGGCATAGATAGTCAGCTGGATCGCGAAATACAGCACGCAGAACAGCACGATCTGCGGGTCTTTCAAGAGCCTTGTGATCGGCAGATGCGCGTTGCCGGCTGCTTCCCGCTCTGCCTGCTCGCGGGCAATCGCGGTGCTCAGCGCCTGTTGTTCTTGCGCGGAGAGCCATTTGGCGTCGCGGGGATGGGACTTGAGCATGAACCAGCTCACGCCGCACAGCAGGATTGAAAACAGGCCTTCGATCAGGAACATCCACTGCCAGCCGTGCAGGCCGAAGCCGCGTATCGAAAGCAGGGCGCCTGACACGGGCCCCGATAACACCGACGCCAGTGCCGAGCCGCCCAGGAAGATCGCGACCGCTTTGCCACGCTCTTTTTGCGGCAACCATTGCGTGAAGTAATACACCACGCCCGGGAAAAAGCCGGCCTCGGCAACGCCTAGCAGGAACCGCATGACATAGAACGACGTGTCGTTCCAGGTGAAGGCCATGGCGCCCGCGACCAGGCCCCAGGTGAACATTATCCGCGTGAGCCACGCGCGTGCGCCGAAGCGCGCCATCAGCACATTCGACGGCACTTCGAACAACGCATAGCCGATGAAGAACAAGCCGCTCCCCAACCCATACGCCGCGGCGCCAATCCCCAGGTCCGTCTGCATATGCGTGTTGACGAAGCCGATATTCACCCGGTCGATGTAGTTCGCGATGAACATGATCAGGAAAAGCGGCAGCACGTGGCGCTTAACTTTTGACGCCGCCGATGTCAGCGCGTCGGGTGTCGATAAGGTGAGGTCGGGCGTCACAAAATTTCATCTCCGGATGACTTCCCGGTCAGTCCGGGGTATCGATGCGACCGCCGTAAGTCAATTCGCAGTCTTACAACGTGTGATACGTTGTCTGATGACATTCTAAAAGTGGTATGAGGACGGTCAAAATGGGTGTTAACCCGTGTCCACAGCGCGGTTCCCGATGCAAGAGATGTAACTTTCATCGATTGTGCTGACGAGATTATGGATTAAAGTCGGACGTCAGACAAGATCATTGATGTTAGGGGATGTGGTGGCAGGAGTTGGGCGCCTGCTGATGCGGCTGCAGGCGCCCGTCTGCGAGATAGATGTTATTCGGTCACTCGGCGCTGGCGTTGCGCGAGCTGCTTTAGCCGGCCGCTTCGCTTGACTGATTCGCGCGGCGCAGGCGTTCCCGGCTATTCGATAAATGCATGCGCATGGCGGCGCGCGCGCTTTCGGCGTCGCGTCGCGTGATGGCTTCGAGGATGCTCTCGTGCTCAAGATTGACCAGCGAGACGTACGCTTTCGGATCGGCTTTCGCAATCCCCGCTGAATCGATGCGGTTTCGCGGGATCAGGGCGCTGCCCATCTGGGTCAGGATATCGACGAAATAGCGGTTTCCGGTCGCCCGGGCGAGCGCGATATGGAACTGGAGATCGGCCGCGACGCTGTCGCTGCCGTTGCGGCTGGTGGCCTCTATTGCGTCGAGCGCCGCGCGCATGCGCACGAGATCTTCCGGCTGCGCGCGCTGTGCGGCGAGGCCGGCGCATTCGGTTTCCAGGCTGATACGTAATTCAAGCACGGACAACACGTCACGCAAGGTGGTGGCCGGCACCATGTCGATGCCCAGTTTTTCGCGACGTGGTTCCAGCACGAAACTGCCAATGCCATGACGTGTTTCGATAACTTCGTTGGCCTGCAGGCGAGAAATACCTTCACGTACAACCGTGCGGCTCACGCCGAGCGTCAGCATGAGTTTCGCTTCGGTGGGGAGCTTGTCGCCCGGCTTCAGCGCAGCGGATTCAATCTGTTCGATCACGTAGTCGAACACGCTTTCCGCCAGGTTTCGGGCGCGTCGGGGTGTTATGACGGATGTGAGGGATTCGACCATCAGAAACGCTCCTTGGGTCAGCCGGGTGGCGGTGTCGTAGTTCGGAAGTGCAGTGGATAGACAAGATTATACCGTTGTCTGACGACCATCAATTTTAAAGATTGGATGATCGGGTAAGCGGGTGATCTGATTAAAGGGAGAGGCTGGGGGGCACTCGTTGACCAGACGAATATATGTTCAACTGTCCTGATTGATCGATGGCGCTGAGGGCGGTATCGATACTGCGGCGTATTTGTGATCCCAAGATTATTGAGCTTGATTTACGGCCCAGAATGCAAAAAGCCCAATCTTTCGATTGGGCTTTTCGAGCTGAAATCTTTTTGGCTCCTCGACCTGGGCTCGAACCAGGGACCTACGGATTAACAGTCCGGCGCTCTACCAACTGAGCTATCGAGGAACATCTGCAGCAGAGAAACGAAATTATATGGAGGAGAATCTAGCCTGTCAACACCCTGCGTTCATCTCAATTCAAAAAGTCACAAACTAGCGAAGCGTTACTCAGAATGCGACGACGTGCGGCCCCTCGGGCTCAACGCGCCAACAGCTCAAGCTTCTCTTTCACGTCCTTGAATTCGTCGGCCTCGGGCAGCGGCGCCTTGGTCTTGGTGATGCTCGGCCAGCCGCGCGACAGTTCGGCGTTCAGTTCAATGAAATGCTGTTGATCACCGGGGACATCTTCCTCGGCATAGATCGCATTGACCGGGCATTCGGCGACGCAAACGGCGCAATCGATGCACTCGTCAGGATCGATCGACAGGAAGTTGGGACCTTCGCGGAAGCAATCCACTGGGCACACGTCCACGCAATCGGTATAGCGGCACTTAATGCAGCTTTCGGTCACAACGTGAGTCATTCAGGCTCCTGCATACAGAATTCGTGGGAGGCGGCGAGGGCAACATGAAGTCGGGGTCCAGCCAGCGAACTGAGCGTCTCTAACCGAGAGACTCTATTCGGGGCAGGGGTATAGAGCTTTGAGCGCTTTAGCCTAACTATATAACCCGACTGTGCACGATCTGCGCGCCAAAAACGATATTGTAGCGTACCGGTATATTTGAGCGCGACCCCGGGTTAGAAGACCTTATATCGTTTAGTGATTTGTTTATGGGTCGCCGACGCGCTCCTGCGCACCTGCTGTCCAGCGTGCTTCGCCAGAGTGGGCGTGCCGCTCCGGCTGGACACTTCGGGTAACATGCACTGGAGGCCGCCGGGGGCAAAGCAGGCAGTGCATTGGGGCGTGCCGGGTCCGTTTGCGGTTTTATCCGCGCGCTTGTGGGCGGTTCTACTCGCCCTTTACTCGCGCTTTTACTCGTTTCCCTAGCCGTTCGTCTGGAACCATGATTATCCATTCGCTGCTCGACACCGATCTCTACAAGTTCACGATGATGCAGGTCGTGCTGCATCACTTCCCGGCAGCCCACGCGGAATACAAGTTCCGCTGCCGCACGCCGGATATCGATCTCGTGCCGTATATAGATGAGATACGCGACGAAGTGCGCCAGCTTTGCCATCTGCGCTTCAAGGAAGAGGAGCTCGAATATCTTCGCCGGATGCGCTTCATCAAGAGCGATTTCATCGACTTCCTCGCGCTCTTTCATCTCAACGAGAAGTCCGTCACGATCAAGCCCTCCGCCAAGCAGAACGGCGAGATCGACATTGATATTGTTGGTCCGTGGCTGCACACCATCCTGTTCGAGATTCCGATCCTCGCGATTGTCAACGAGGTCTATTTCCGCAATACGCAGCGCGACCCGACCTTCGATACCGGCCGTGACCGCCTGCATGACAAGATCCAGTTGCTCGGCGGCCGCCCCGAAGTTGCCGACTGCAAGATCGCCGACTACGGCACCCGCCGGCGGTTTTCCAAGCAGTGGCATGAAGAGGTGATCCTCAAACTGAAGGAAGGCCTGGGCGAGCAGTTCACGGGCACGAGCAACGTCTACTACGCGATGAAGCACGGCTTGCGTCCGCTCGGCACCATGGCGCATGAATACCTGCAAGCTTGCCAGGCGCTCGGCCCACGGCTGCGAGATTCGCAGATCTTCGGCTTCGAGATGTGGGCGAAGGAATATCGCGGCGACCTGGGCATTGCGCTCTCCGACGTCTACGGCATGAAGGCGTTCCTCAACGACTTCGACATGTACTTCTGCAAGCTTTTCGACGGCGCCCGCCACGACTCCGGCGACCCGTTCGACTGGGGCGAGCGGCTGATCCGCCATTACGAAGAGAACCGTTGCGACCCGCGCACCAAGGTGCTGGTGTTCTCCGACGCACTCGACATTCCGAAGGTCCTGCGTCTCTACGAACGTTTCCATGGCCGCTGTCAGCTCGCCTTCGGCGTGGGCACCAACCTGACTAACGATCTTGGCTATCAGCCGTTGCAGATCGTGATCAAGATGGTTCGCTGCAACGGCCAGCCCGTGGCCAAACTATCCGATTCCCCCGGCAAGAACATGTGCGACGACCAGGCTTATCTTGCCTACCTGCGCCAGGTGTTCGACATCGCTAAACCCGTGGATGAACTGTAACTCGCGAAGCTGTTGTTGAAGGTCGATGCTGCCCCGCGTTAGCCGTTCGGTCGAGGGTATTCGAGTGGGTGCGATCGTTATAATCGAGTCCTTGATCGACGCACATGCCGCGATTCAAATGCCACGCGGCAAACGCCGCGTGGCACTCGCCACGACGCACAGGCCAACGAGGACAGCATCATGAAACCATCGGCCGTACGCCGGATTTCAAGCGGTAGCGCTCCAGTATGAGCACGTCCGTAAACAGGCAACGTTTATGGCAGGGCCTGGCGCTGCTCTTGCTGCCCTTGACCGCATCCGCGGCATCGCTGAATGGCGCCACGCTGTCTCCGCTATGGGCACTTCCGTTCGCCGGGATCCTGTTGTCCATCGCGATCGTTCCGCTGATCGCGCCGCATGCCTGGCATTCTCATTTCGGCAAGATATCGGCGGCTTGGGCGCTCTTGTTTCTTGTCCCTTTTGCACTTGGCTTCGGTACGCAGGTTGCATTCGCAACCTTCGTGCATGCCATGCTGGAAGAGTATGTGCCGTTCATCATCCTGCTCACGGCGCTGTTTACTGTCGCGGGCGGCATCTGCCTGCATGGCGAGCTGCACGGGTCCCCGCGCCTGAATACCGGGCTGCTCGCGCTTGGCACGGTGCTCGCCAGCATTATGGGAACAACGGGCGCGGCCATGCTGCTGATTCGCCCGCTGCTGCGCGCCAATGAACATTGCAAGCACGTTGTGCATCGCGTGGTGTTCTTCATCTTTCTTGTGGCCAATGCCGGCGGTTCGCTCTCGCCGCTCGGGGATCCGCCGCTGTTCCTCGGCTTTCTGAATGGCGTGAGTTTTTTCTGGACCACGGTGCATCTCGCCGCGCCAACGCTCTTCATCTGCGTGGTTTTGCTGGCGCTTTTCTACGCGCTCGACCGTTATTACTTCGCCAAGGAAGACGTGGTGCATCGGAGTGAGGTGAAGACGGCATTGAGTGTGGACGGCAAGATCAATTTCGTTTTGCTCGCGGCGGTGGTCGCGCTGGTGTTAATGAGCGGCTTGTGGAAACCGGGCATCGAGTTTGATGTATTCGGTACGCATGTCGCGTTGCAGAATGCCGTGCGCGATGGGCTGCTCGTCGTGGTGACGCTCTTGTCGCTCGTGCTCACGCCGAAAAGCGCGCGCGCAGGCAACGCGTTCAACTGGGCGCCTATTGAAGAAGTCGCGAAGTTGTTTGCCGCCATCTTCATTACCATCGCGCCCGTGATCATGATCCTGCGCGCGGGTGCGGACGGTGCGTTTGCCGGCATCGTGCACATGGTGACCGATGCAAGCGGCAAACCGATCGACATTGCGTACTTCTGGGCAACGGGCCTGCTGTCGTCATTTCTCGACAACGCGCCGACTTATCTCGTGTTCTTCAACCTTGCTGGCGGTGACGCCCCAACGTTGATGACGACCGGCGCCACCACGCTCGCGGCCATCTCGGCCGGTGCCGTGTTCATGGGCGCGAACAGCTATATCGGCAATGCGCCAAACTTCATGGTCAAGGCGATTGCCGAATCGCGCGGCATCGTGATGCCGGGATTCTTCGCCTATCTTGGCTGGTCGACCGTTATTTTGCTGCCCTTGTTCCTGCTTACTGGATGGCTGTTCTTTTAGGAGAGGTCGATGAAGAAAGTGCTGGTTGCCCGCCCCATTTTCCCGGACGTTATCGAACGTCTCCGGCAGTATTTTGAAGTCGATGCCAATCCGGGCGCACCGCTTGGCTCCGACGAATTCGCGCGCCGTATGGCTGATCGCGACGGCGCCTTGCTGGCAGGCGATCCCGTCACGGCGAAGGTCCTGGAAGGCGCGCCGAACCTGAAGGTCGTGTCGAACATGGCCGTGGGTTACAACAACTTCGACATGCAGGCGTTGAACGCGCACGGTGTGCTCGGCACCAATACTCCGGACGTGTTGAACGAGAGCACGGCCGACTTCGGCTGGGCATTGATGATGGCCGCTGCAAGGCGTATTGCGGAATCGGAGCACTTCCTGCGCGCGGGCAAGTGGGGCACATGGTCCTACGACGCGTTCCTGGGCACCGACGTATGCGGTTCCACGCTCGGTGTGCTTGGCATGGGCCGCATTGGTCAGGCGCTCGCCCGGCGCGCGCGCGGGTTCAACATGCGCGTGATCTATCACAACCGTTCGCGCGTCGCGCCGGAGATCGAGGCGGACCTGAACGCAGAGTATGTATCGAAGGCGGACTTGCTCAAGCGCGCTGACCACGTCGTGCTGGTGTTGCCGTACACCGCCGAGAATCACCACACTATCGGCGCTGCTGAACTGGCAAGCATGAAACCTACGGCTACTCTGACGAACATCGCGCGTGGCGGGATTGTCGACGACGCTGCGCTGATCCAGGCGTTGCGCAACAAGACCATCGCGGCGGCCGGGCTCGATGTGTTCGAAGGCGAGCCGAATTTCAATCGTGATTTCCTGACGGTGTCGAACGTGGTGCTCACACCGCACATTGCCAGCGCGACCGAATCCACGCGCCGTGCCATGGCCAATCTCGCCGCGGACAACTTGATCGCCGCGCTGGGTGAAGGTCCGCGCGCGGGCAATCCGCCAAACCCGATCAATCCGGAAGTGCTGAAGAAATGAACATGTTGTTGCTGTTGAGCGTAGGTGTCGCTGTCCTCGCGATCGCTCTGGTGATCGCGTTGGTGCTGTTGTTGCGGCCGAAGCGCGGAACAGAGGTCGAGGAGCAGTTCGAGGCGCTGGCCGATCGGATCATCGATATGGGCGAAGCGCACGCGCGCGGCCAGGAGCGGCTTGAACGCAACGTGAGGGGCGAAGTCACCGAAACGTCCCGCGCGTCGCGTACCGAGGCGGGCACCGCGTTCGCTCAATTCCAGCAGACGCTCGCGACGCAACTCGCGAGCATGGCGAACGTCCAGAGCACGCAGCTTGAGGCGTTCTCCCGGCAACTGGTCACGCTGACGGAGAGCAACGCGCTGCAAGGCCAGCACGCACGCGATGAACAAAGTCAGGCGCTGAAGCGTTTCGGCGATGCCCTCACGTTGCAGCTCGCGCAGATGTCAGAGTCGAATGACCGTCGCCTGACTGAAGTGCGCGCAACGCTAGAAGCGCGGCTGAAGGATATCGAAGCGAACAACGCGGCGAAGCTCGAAGAAATGCGCCGCACCGTCGACGAAAAGCTGCACGCCACGCTCGAACAACGGCTGGGTGAATCGTTCAAGCTGGTGTCGGACCGGCTGGAACAGGTGCATCGCGGATTGGGGGAAATGCAGACGCTGGCGGCAGGGGTTGGCGACTTGAAGAAGGTGCTGACCAACGTGAAGACGCGTGGAACGTGGGGCGAGGTGCAGCTCGAATCGTTGCTCGAACAATTGCTGACGCCGGACCAGTACGCGAAGAATGTCGCAACCATTCCGAAGAGCAACGACCGCGTGGAGTTCGCAATCAAGCTGCCTGGCCGTCACGACGCGCCCGGCCAGAGCGGCCCGAATGCGGTGGCTACGCCGGTGTGGCTGCCTATCGACGCGAAGTTTCCGCGCGAGGACTACGAACGTCTGATCGATGCGCAAGATCGAGCAGATGTGGTGGCAGTCGAGGAGGCGTCACGTGCGCTGGAAGGCCGCATTCGTGCGGAGGCGAAGGCCATCGCCCAGAAGTACGTTGCGCCTCCACACACCACGGACTTCGCGTTGTTATTCCTGCCTACCGAAGGCCTGTATGCAGAAATCCTGCGCCGTCCTGGGTTGACCGATTTTCTGCAGCGGGAATACCGGGTGAGCGTGACGGGGCCGACCACGTTGACCGCGTTGCTGAATAGCCTGCAAATGGGGTTCAGGACGCTGGCAATCGAGCAGCGTTCCAGTGAAGTCTGGCAAGTGCTCGGCGCAGTGAAAACGGAGTTCAGGAAGTTTGGCGAAGTGCTGTCGAAGACGCGCTCGCAGCTTGAGGCGGTGACGCGCTCTATTGAATCGGCGGAAACGCGGACGCGGCAGATGAGCAAGAAGCTTCGCGACGTGGAAGCGTTGCCGGGCGAGCAGGCGGCCAACCTGCTCGGCGATGAACGTGAGGAATCAGTGGAACGCCACGAACCTGGCGCTTAGAACTCGGTCCTCAAACCACAGCAGGCGAAGCCAGCGTAGCCAATGCGTCGCCGGTGATGCGCACGATGCGCCAGTCGGGCAGCACGGTTGCGCCCATCTTCTCGTAGAAGCCGATGGCGTTTACGTTCCAATCGAGCACGGTCCATTCGAAGCGGCCGCACTGGCGTTCCACCGCAAGCGCCGCCAAGGCACGGAGCATCTTGGTGCCGAGTCCGCTGCCGCGAATGCCCGGTTTCACGTACAGGTCTTCCAGATACAACCCGCGCTTGCCTAGAAAGGTTGAATAATTCTGGAAGAACAGCGCATAACTCACTATGCGGCCGTCTTCTTCGGCCACCAGCGCTTCGGCACACGGCCGCGCGCCGAACAGCGCGTCGTGCACGCCCGCCTCGGTCGCAATGAACATGTGCATGAGCTTTTCAAACTCGGCCAGCTCGATCATCAAGCTAAAAATCGCGCCGACATCGGCGGGCGCTGCGGGTCGGATCTGAGTGCTCATCATGCCTCTTCCGGCGCGTCGGACAAGACGATTTCAATGCCGCCGAATCGCGACGCCACCCAGTTGTAAGCGTGGCAAGCAATCCACAGCAAGATGAAGCCGAGAATGGCATTGAGCAGCAGTGCGCTTGTCACGGTGCTCAGTTCGACTGAGCCGTATCGGAAGAACGCAACCAGCACGCCAAGCAACACGATCGGTACGCTGAAAGTCAGGTACACGAGAATCAGCGCTTTGGCCGTTTGTCCCGGCGCGATGAACGAAATCTGTTTTTTCATGAAGGAAAAGCCCCGTCAGTCATAGTGCAATGCATTCGAACCGTCCGTATTAGCCGCGCATGTCGCGACGGCAGTTCAGGTTCTTAAGGTTCAGGTTCTTGAAGCAGGTTGTCGAAAAGCCTTTGAAACTAGATCAGGCCGTCGAATGGCAGGATTTCGACGCTGTCTCCGGCATCGATGTTTCCTGCGTCGTGCTTCAGGACAATGAAGCAATTGGCTTCGCTCATTGAACTCAGCACGCCCGAGCCTTGCGGCCCGGTGATCACCACATGCCAACGCCCGGCGGCGTCCCGGCGTGCAACACCGCGTTGAAACTCCGTGCGCCCGGCGCGTTTGCTGATCGGCTGCGAACTCGTCGCCGATATCAACGGCAGCGCATGCGGCGTCGCGCCCGACATGGCGAGCAGCGCCTCGCGCACGATGAAATAAAACGTCGCCATTACCGCGACGGGATTGCCCGGCAAGCCAAAGAACAACGCAGACTCGCCTTCGCCCGGACGCTTGCCCGACCACAGGCGGCCAAACGCGAGCGGCCGGCCCGGACGCATCGCGATCTTCCAGAACGCCACGTCGCCAAGCGCGTTCATCAGGTCACGCGTGAAGTCAGCGTCGCCTACGGACACACCACCCGAACTGATCACCACGTCGGCATCTTGCGTAGCCTGACGCAAAGCCTGTTCAAGCGATGCACGATCGTCACGCACGATTCCCAGGTCGACCGGTTCCACGTTCATCCGGCGCAACATGGCGAAGAGGGTGTAGCGGTTACTGTCGTAGACACAACCCGGCGCCAGCGTTTCACCAACCGAACGCAATTCGTCGCCGGTTGAAAAAAACGCGACACGCAAGCGCCGTTGCACCGCGACCTCGCCAATGCCCAGCGACGCAAGCAAACCAAGATCCGACGCGCGCACGATACGACCCTGGCGCAACGCCGGCTGGCCCTGCGCGAGATCCTCGCCTGCGAGCCGCCGATTCGCGCCGCGCACGATACGCGCTGCGGCGAACGTGATGGCGTCGCCGGTGCGCTGTACGAGCTCTTGCGGAACGACCGTATCGCACCCCGGCGGGATCAGCGCACCGGTCATGATGCGCACGCACTGGGCGGCGAGCGGGCGGCTTTCGAAGGGTTGTCCGGCGAGCGCGGTTCCGGCGACCGTCAAGCGAAGCGGTTCATCATCCGATCCATCCGGCAACGTGGAGCCATCGAACGCATAACCGTCCATGGCCGAGTTGTCGTGGAAAGGGACGTTGATTGGCGAGATAACGTCTTTTGCCAGCACCCGGTCGAGTGCGTCGAAGAGACGCACGCGTTCCACTTCGATACGGCCGCGCGGCAACGCCCACTGGCGCACGATTTCCTGCGCCGCGCTGACGGGCAGCGCGTTCGGATCGTACTCGGCGACGCAGCTCGAAAAGTGCCTGGGTGTGTTCATCGATGGGTGGAGCGGAAGTCGCGATCAAAGCCCGCGGGCGGACCGGTGGAAAAGGCTGGCATGTCGAGGATGCTGGCGCAGGCAAGTGCGGCGCTGACCAAGCCGAGGCCTCGCCGCAAACCTGAGCACAGAATGAAACGAACCGGTGCTTAGTTGCGGTTGAGATCGGCTAGCTGCTGCAAATCGTTGACATTGTAAAACGCACGCTCGTTGGCGAAGGTCACTTCTACCGCCTTGTGGCGCGCGTACCACGCGCGGACCTTGCGCTCGCCGGCAAGAATAAATGCGTCGAGATCGTCCACCAGCGACGTGCGCAGCATCGCGAAAACCGGGTGAACGTGGCGTTCGCCGGTGGCATCGGCGACGGTTGCCATCGCGATATCCGCGTGTTCGGCGCTCAGGCCATCGAATAGGCGTTCGGCCAGGTGAGGATCGACGAAAGGCGCATCGCAGGGCACGAACAGCACGAACTCAGTGGATGCTGCATGCAACGCCGCCGATATCCCGGCAAGCGGGCCAGGGAAATCGGGAAACGCATCGGCAATCACCTTTGCCTGGAACGGCATGCCAAGTTGCGCGTAGATCTCGAGGCTGCGATTGGCGCTGATCAGCATCGCGCCGCATTGCGGCTTGAGCGCGCGCAGCGCGTGGAGCGCAAGCGGTTCGAGGTCGAGCGGCTGCAGGCCTTTATCGACGCCGCCCATGCGCGATCCGCGTCCACCCGCGAGCACCACGCCGGTGATGTCGTGCTTCGGAAAGGGATGGCCGGGAGTATCGGTTGGCTGCGTGAGCTCGGCCATGTCAGCCGCCGATGTACGACATTTCGACGCGCGGCGCGTCCGGATCGACCGCCGGCAACGCATTGCTGCCGCGAAGTTCCGAATAGCGGTCCGTGCGTGCTTCCCAGATCCGGGCGATGGCGGTTGCAACCGTGGCGTCGCTCGCGCCGCTGCGGATCAACGCGCGCAAGTCGTGGCCGGACGTGGCGAACAGGCACAAATACAGCTTGCCTTCGGTAGAGAGGCGGGCGCGCGTGCACGAACCGCAAAACGCGCGCGTCACGCTCGAAATAACGCCAATTTCACCGCCGCCGTCCTGGTAACCCCAGCGTTGCGCGGTTTCTGCGTCGTTGTGGGCTTCGAGCGGCAGCAGCGCGAAATGCCCTGCAATGCGCGCGACCACCTCCGCCGACGGCAACACTTCACTCATGTTCCAGCCGTTCGACGCACCCACATCCATATATTCGATAAAGCGCAGCACCGTGCCGCTGCCTTTGAAATGGCGCGCCATCGGCACGATTTCGTGGTCGTTCGTCCCGCGCTTGACCACCATGTTGACCTTCAGCGGCGCGAGGCCAACGGCGTGCGCGGTCTCGATGCCTTCGAGCACGTCGGCGACGGCGAAATCGGCGTCGTTCATGCGGCGAAACAACGCGTCGTCGAGGGCGTCGAGGCTTACCGTTACCCGCGACAACCCCGCGTCTTTCAGCGAGCGCGCCTTGCGGGCGAGGATCGAGCCGTTAGTGGTGAGCGTGATATCGAGCGGACGGCCTTCCGGCGTGCGCAGCAGCGCCAATCGTTCGATCAGGAATTCGATGTTCTTGCGCAACAGCGGTTCGCCGCCAGTCAGCCGGATTTTTTCAACCCCGTGCGCGACGAACAACCGTGCCAACCGCTCGATTTCCTCAAACGACAGCAGCGCGCTGTGAGGCAGAAATGCGTAGTTTTTATCGAAAACTTCGCGCGGCATGCAGTACACGCAGCGGAAATTGCAACGATCAGTCACCGATATGCGCAAATCGCGCAACTCACGCGACAGCCGGTCGGTGAGCAGTCCGCGCGGCGTCGCAGCGATGCCGGAAAAATCCGGGATCGCGCTGACATCGGTAACAGGAATGATGCGTCGGGACATGATCGTTTTATTTCTCGTGCAGCGGCGACGGTAGGGCGGCTGCTATGAACATCGAACAATTCATTTTAGCGGAAGGGCGATTTTAAAGCGGCTTGCCGTGACCTTTTCACGGGCATTTGTCACGCGACCAATAAAAAAAAGCGCCACCGACCGAAGTCATGTGGCGCTTTTCGAAACGTCAGACGCGTTTAGTGTGCGTCGTGTGCGTCGTTACCCGTCTCGACTTGCTGCATCGGCGCGGCGTCGAGCGGCGGCAGGCGCTTGCGTTCGCGCACGACACGTTTCGGCGCTTCAGCCTGCGCTGCAGCTTCGCGGGCCGCGCGGAGCTTGTCGGCGTCGGTGTTCACCCAGACGAGGCCCGCCGTATCCAGCATCGGCTTGAGCACTTCTTCCTTCAAGGTGACAGGCGCGACGGGAGCAACCGGAGCGACCGCTACGGTAGCGAGCGCTGCGGGAGCCACGGTTTCCACCGGTTCGAACGTCTTCACCGGCTCGGATTCGACCGGCGCAGACGCCTCAGCCACAACAGGCGCGGGCGATGCGATCGGCAAAACCAGGTCCGATTCCGGCGTTGCGGCGACAGGCGCCGTTTTCACCGGTTCAGCAAACTCGGCTTGCGGCGCTGCGTGAGCAACGGCGGCCGCGGGTTCCGCTGCCTTCGGGGTATTGGCGAAAGGACTTTCGACCTTTTCTTCCGCGACCTTGGGCGTTGGTCCGAACGGATTTTCGATCGGCCGTGAGACTGGCTTTTCGAAGATGTTCGTTGCTGGCGCTTCGACAACCGTTGCGCTGGTTTGCTCGGCGGCGTGCACTTCCTGCGCCCCATGCGACACGACAAACCCTTCGGCTTCGGCGCGCTTTGCTTCCACGGGCACTGCTTCGACCGGCGCCACTTGCGTGACACGAACCGGTTCAGGCAACTCCGTCACGCTGATCGCGGCGGCCGACACCGGCTCGACCGTGACTGCGTGCGCAGGTTCTTGCACAGGCGCTTGCACTGCCTGCGCCGTCTCAACGGGTTGAGCGACAACCGGTTTAGCCACAACAGGTGCGAAATCGCGGCTGTCATCGGCTTCATTCGACGAATCCGTGTCGAACACACCGGCTTGAGCGCGTTCGCTGTCAACATTGCCTTCGTTTTCAGCAGTGTCACCGGCCTGATTGGCTGTCACGCCATCTTCTTCACGATCACGGCGTCCACCACGACGACCCCGACGGCGGCGACGGCGCTCTTCGCCCTCACGCGCTGCGCTGGCCTGATCGGCCTGCAGTGCGTCCGCATTGCCGTTCTGCTGCGATTCCTGGCCTGACAGCGCGTTGTCCGTCAACTCCGACACGACCGTTTCGCCTTGCGTCAATGCTTCGACAGCGGCTTCCGGCTGCGGCTTGCGGCGTTCGCCCCGTTCCGGACGTTCGCCACGTTCACGGCGTTGACCGCGATCGGCGGCTTCAGCGCTTTCCGGCGTGCGTTCGCCACCGCGTTCACCACCGCGTTCGCCACGATTCTCACGCGGCTCGCGCGGCTCACGTCCTTCACGTGCTTCACGCGGTTCGCGGCCTTCGCGTGCTTCACGCGGCTCGCGGCCTTCACGTCCACCACGCGGTTCGCGCGGCTCGCGGGTTTCCCGAGCTTCACGCGGTTCACGCGTTTCCTTCGGTTCCCGTTCCTCGCGGCGCGGCTGACGGCCACCCGCTGTACCCGGCGCGCTTGGCGTCGAACCAGAAGTGCCAGTAGCAGCAGCGCTATCGCGCGAAGCCGCACCGCCGCCACGACGGTTACGGTTCCGATCGCCACCCTGGCCCGACCGCTCCGGCCGTTCGCCGCGTGCCGGACGTGCCGGTGCGGGCGTGACGACCGGCACGGGCACCGGTTTCACTTCGGGTTGCACGCCAAACAGATTCTTCAGCCAGCCGATAAACCCGCCTGTCGATGCTGCCACCACCGGCGCAGGCGCTGCAACCGGCGCGATCACCTTCACCGGTGCGCTAGGCGCGGGCGATGCCGGCGTGATGCCCTTGACCATCGCTTCCTGCTTCGGCTTGATTTCTTCGGTGCGCTTGCTGTAACCCGTTTCGGATTCCAGTTCGTGCGCCGCTTCTTCGGCCATCTTCCAGGAGGCACGCGGTTCGTCGAGACGCGTATCGTCGTGACGCAGGCGTTCCAGCTTGTAATGCGGCGTTTCGAGATGCTTGTTCGGGATCAACACGACGTTGACCTTGAAGCG
>Ga0153932_1000283_pt1 | contig 17373 bp, 14 predicted proteins | sample TSNJ016MetaG_FD_102273 | JGI IMG/M metagenome (GOLD analysis project Ga0153932, IMG submission 102273) | Attine ant fungus gardens microbial communities from New Jersey, USA - TSNJ016 MetaG | ecosystem: Host-associated > Fungi > Mycelium > Unclassified | place: USA: New Jersey, Wharton State...
CAAGACGGGCTTCCAGATCGGCTTCACCATCTTCATCCCGTTCCTGATCATCGACATGGTGGTGGCGAGCGTGCTGATGTCGATGGGGATGATGATGGTGTCGCCCACAACCATTTCGCTGCCGTTCAAGCTGATGTTGTTCGTGCTGGTGGACGGCTGGCAGTTGCTGATCGGCTCGCTCGCGCAGAGCTTCGTTTCGTAGTCTTTGTATATAGCGTCAGGAATCAAACGATGACACCCGAATCCGTCATGTCGATCGCGCATCAGGCCATGTATGTGGCGCTGTTGCTCGCGGCTCCGCTGTTGCTGGTCGCGCTCGTGGTCGGCCTGGTCGTGAGCCTGTTCCAGGCCGCGACGCAGATCAACGAAAGCACGCTCTCGTTCATTCCGAAATTGCTCGCGGTGGCGCTGACGCTCGTGATCGCCGGCCCGTGGATGATGGAAACGCTGCTCGACTACATGCGCCACGTTTTCACCATCACGCCCGCCATCACCGGCTGATGTTCTCCGTCACTTACGCGCAGCTCAATGTCTGGCTGACGTCGTTCCTCTGGCCTTTCACGCGCATTCTCGCGTTGATTGCGACCGCGCCGCTGCTCAGCCACCAGGCCATTCCGATTCGCGTCAAGGTCGCCGTCGCGGCGTTCATAGCGCTGATCGTCGCGCCCACGATTGGCGCAGTGCCGCAGGTGACCGTGTTTTCCGCCGATGGCGTGATGATCATCATCAACCAGTTCCTGATCGGCGCGGCGCTCGGTATGACGATGCAGATTGCATTCGCCACCATCGACGCAGCCGGCGAGTTTATCGGCATGCAAATGGGCCTCGGTTTTGCAATGCTTTACGACCCGCGCGCCGGCGGAAATTCGGTGGTGATTTCGCGGTATCTGAACACCATTGCCATGCTTGCGTTTCTTGTGTTCGACGGGCATCTGCAAATGATCAGCGCCCTTGTGCAGACGTTCCAGAGCGTGCCGGTGAGCGCGAACGTTCTGGGTTCGGCCACGTTTGCGCGCGGCTGGCAGACGCTTGCGACCTACGGCGTGAGCGTGTTTTCGACGGGCTTGCTGCTGTCGCTGCCGGTGGTCACGGCGTTGCTGATCGCCAACCTCGCGCTGGGCATCCTGAATCGCGCGGCGCCGCAGATCGGGATTTTCCAAGTGGGATTTCCGGTCACCATGCTGGTAGGATTCCTGCTGCTGCAGTTGATGATCCCGAACATGATCCCGTTCTTTCAACGCATCTTCGATAGCGGTATCGACCAGATGGGACGCGTCGCGGCCGCGCTTTAGCGTTCGCCTCAACACGTAACAAATTAGCCTCGCGCGCTTGGCTGTTCCGCCACGCGGCTATCATTCAGTTTTCTCCCCCTTGCTTGCTTCGCCGACGGGTCACGTGCTCCGCCCATGAACCTCGACTATTTCACCCTGGATCAGTTGCGTCAGAACCACCCGGCGTGGCGCCTCCTGCGATCCGATCACGCGCCGCTCGTTGCAAGCTTCCTGCAGCGGGTGTTCATCGTGCCCAACGTACGCGTCATGTCGCAAGCCGATCTGGCCGAGGCGCTGGAAGACGAGCTATTCGGCTTACGTGAACAACTGGATTCCTCCGCTTTTCCGAAAACGGCGCAGGCTTATCTCGACGACTGGGCAGCCAACGACAAAGGCTGGTTGCGCAAGTTTTATCCCCAAGGGTCAGACGAACCGCACTTTGATCTGACCCCTGCCGCAGAGAAGGCCATCGCCTGGCTGGGAACGCTGGTCGAACGGAGTTTTGTCGGTACCGAGTCCCGGTTGCTCACGCTTTTCGAATTGCTCAAGCAAATGAGCGAAGGAAGCGAAAGTGATCCGCAGGCCCGCGTCGTGGAGTTAGAGAAACGACGCGATGACATCGACGCTGAGATAGCCCGCGCGCAGACGGGCGATATCGCGCTGCTCGATGCCACCGAACTGAAGGACCGCTTCCAGCAATTCACCGCGTTAGCGCGTGAACTCTTGACCGATTTTCGTGAGGTAGAGCAGAATTTCCGAGGGCTGGACCGGCGCGTACGTGAGCGCATTGCGCTATGGGACGGTTCGAAGGGTACGCTGCTGGAGGATATCCTTGGCGAACGCGACGCCATCTCCGACTCCGACCAGGGGCGAAGCTTCCGGGCGTTTTGGGATTTCCTGATGTCGAGCAGCAGGCAGGAAGAGTTGTCGATCTTGCTAGAACGCGTGCTGGCGCTGCCGCCCGTCGTAGAACTTAAACCGGATGGCCGCACTCGGCGCGTGCATTACGACTGGCTGGAAGCCGGCGAGCATACTCAGCGAACGGTGGCGACGCTTTCGCAGCAGTTGCGACGGTTTCTCGATGATCAGGCGTGGCTGGAAAATCGTCGAATCATGGACATCCTGCGCAATGTGGAAATGCATGCGCTGGCTGTGCGGGAGCAGCCGCCAGCGGGTCAGACAATGACGATTGCCGACATGGCTGCGGACATCGACCTGCCCATGGAAAGGCCGTTGTACGTTCCGTCTTTCAAACCGCGCCTGACCGAGACCGTATTGGAAGCTGGTGACGCCGATTTGGACGCCGGCGCGCTCTATTCGCAAGTCGTGATCGATCGCGAAAAGCTCGCGCGGCATATTCGTCACGTGCTGCAAGATCGCGCTCAAGTGACGTTGCGCGAGCTATGCGACACGCAACCGCTCGAACATGGCTTGGCAGAACTGGTGGCCTACCTGCAACTCGGTAGCGACTCTTTCAAAACGGTGGTCGACGAACAAACGGTTGATATCGTGACTTGGCAAGGCACGGGGCCAAGCGGCGAGCACCAGACGCGGCAAGCCAGCTTTCCGCGTGTCATTTTTGTGAGGTAAGGATGCCGGACCAGGATTCAGGCGGTGCAACAACCTCAACGGCCGGTCTGTCCAGCGTGGTCATTCCGCTGCTCAAGGCAGTCTGCTACAGGGACAGCGATCCCGTTCTCTGGCAAGCGTTGCTCGAACTGCAAGCGCGGGTGCGCGATTATGTTTCGGTACTGGGCCTCGCGCTTGTGCTGGACGAAGCAGAGGGATACGCCTTTGTGCGCGCGCATCCGGAGGAAGACGGGGTAGACGACGCACCCAAATTGCCGCGTCTTGTTGCACGGCGACCGCTGTCGTTTCCGGTCAGCCTGCTGCTCGCGTTGCTCAGAAAAAAGCTCGCCGAGTCCGACGCGGGCGGTGCGGATACGCGCCTGATTCTCACGCGCGAACAGATCACCGAACTAATACGGGTATTTCTCCCCGCCGGCAGCAATGAAGCGAAGGTGGTCGACCAGATCGAGACGCATATCAACAAAATCGTTGAACTGGGATTCCTGCGACGACTCAAACCCGGCGCGGATAAACGGGAGGGTCCGGCGGCGTTCGAGGTCCAGCGGATCCTGAAAGCGTTCGTGGATGCTCAGTGGCTTGCTGATTTCGATGCGCGACTGGCCGCCTATCGCGCTCGACTCGATCGTTCGGCGGAGGCAGACGCAGATGACTGACATGCAATTGCCCGGCCTCGACTTCGTGAACGATGACGCACTGTCGGGCTTTCGCCTTCAGCGCCTGGAAGTCTACAACTGGGGCACATTCGACGCTCGCGTATGGACGCTGAATCCTCATGGAGAGAACGCGCTGTTGACGGGCGATATCGGCTCGGGGAAGTCGACCTTGGTCGACGCGGTCACCACGCTGCTTGTTCCGGCGCATCGTATTGCCTACAACAAGGCGGCCGGCGCGGACAACAAGGAAAGATCGCTTCGTTCTTACGTCCTGGGCCATTACAAATCCGAACGCAACGAACTCAGCGGCAACGCGAAGCCTGTCGCGCTGCGTGACTACAACACTTACTCGGTCATCCTTGGCACCTTTCATAACGCCGGGTATGACCAGACGGTCACGCTTGCGCAGGTCTTCTGGATGAAGGAGCAACAGGGCCAGCCTGCGAGGGTTTTTGTTGGCGCCGAGCGCGCATTGTCGATAGCTGAAGACTTCGCGAACTTCGGCACGGATATCACGGCATTACGCAAGAAACTCCGCGGCCTCGGAGCAGAAGTCTTCGACAGTTTCCCTCCGTACGGCGCGTGGTTTCGCCGTCGCTTCGGGATTGAAAACGAGCAGGCGCTGGAACTGTTCCATCAGACTGTATCGATGAAATCAGTGGGCAATCTCACCGACTTCGTGCGCAGCCATATGCTCGAGCCTTTCGATATCGCGCCCCGGATTGCTGCGTTGATTGCCCATTTCGACGACCTGAATCGCGCGCATGAGGCAGTGCTTAAAGCCAAGCGGCAAATGGACCGCCTCACGCCGCTCACCGACGACTGCGATCGATACGCCAAGCTGCTGCTTCAGGTGGAAGGCCTTCGCGCATGCCGTGAAGCGCTTCGCTATTACGCTGCAGGACTGAAACTGGGCTTACTCGATAAACGCATCGCGGGGCTAACGGCGGACTGGGAAAAGCAAGACGCTCAGATCAGGCGTCTGGAGGCCTTGCGCGACAACCAGCGCGTGGAGGAAAGCGAACTCAAGCGCAACATCGCTGAAAACGGGGGCGGCCGTCTGGAGCGTCTCGACGCCGAAATTCGCAAGAAGGACCTTGAGTGCGAGACCCGCAAACGCAAGGCGGAGCGCCATGCCGAACTGGTGCGTGCAGTCGGCGAGCATCCGGCTGAAGACGAAGCCGCGTTCCAGGCGTTGCGCCAGCGTCTGTCGGTCATGTTCGGGTCCGCTCGGGAAGCAGAAGATCGCTATCTGAACGATCTGACCGAGCACGGCGTCAGCCTGCGCCAAGGAAAACAGGAGCATGACGCGCTATCGGCGGAAATCGACAGCCTGAAAAATCGTCGAAGCAACATTCCCGCAGAACAGGTCGCCATGCGCACGGCATTGTGCCAGGCGCTGGATTTGCCCGAGGCGGAGCTTTCGTTCGCTGGTGAACTGTTACAGGTGCGCGATGACGAGCGCGACTGGGAAGGGGCGGCCGAACGGCTGTTGCGAAGCTTCGGGCTGTCATTGCTGGTTCCTGATACACACTACCCGGCGGTCGTGGAGTGGGTCGACAGAACCCACCTTCGGGGACGGCTTGTGTTCTTCCGGATCCGGTCGGGCGTTCGTGGCGAGCTGCCTTCCCTGCAGGCCGATTCCCTCGCCCGCAAGCTGGCGATCAAGCCGGACTCGCCCTTCTACGACTGGCTCGAACGCGAAGTCGCGCATCGCTTTAACGTGATTTGCTGCAGTACCCAGGAACAGTTTCGCCGCGAAACGCGGGCGATAACGCGTGCGGGCCAGATCAAGGCGCCGGGCGAACGTCATGAAAAGGACGATCGTCATCGCCTGGATGATCGCAGCCGATATGTACTGGGATGGACCAACGAAGCCAAGATCGCCGCGTTTCAAACCAAAGCCAGCCACCTGGCCGCTCAACTCGGTGAGCTGGGCAACCTTGTGTCCAAGATCCTGGCGGATCAAAAAGAGTGCAAGCATCGGCTGACCATGCTTTCCAAGCTGGAGGAGCACGCCGACTACGCCGACCTCGACTGGAATTCGCTCGCGGTGGAAATAGCGCGATTGCGCGATGAAAAACAACGGCTCGAATCGGCCTCGGATAAGCTGGCGCAACTGACGGCGCGGTTGGGTGAGATCAGCGCTGCGCTGAAAAGCACGGAAGACCAGCTCGACGAGCACAAGGATGCGCGTTCCCGCACGGGGGAAAAGCAAAGCATCGCGGAAGAACTGCGCACACAGACCCGTGCCATTCTCGATGACCCCGGCTACGAGCGCCACACGGCTTATTTCGAGCAGTTGGAATTGACGTGGCACGAACTGCTCCGCAAGCATCAACTGACTGTCGAATCCTGCGATAACCGCGAAAGTGACTTGCGCGGATTTCTTCAGACCAGCATCGACGCCGAAGACAAAAAGGTCTCACGCCAGCGCGACAAGATCATCGATGCAATGAGCGCCTACAACCTCGCGTTCCCGCTGGAGACGCAGGAAGTGGACGTCGCCATTGAGTCGGCCGATGAGTATCGGATGATGCTCGACAAGCTCAAAGGCGATGATCTGCCCCGGTTCGAAAATCGCTTCAAGGAGCTGCTGAACGAAAACACGATTCGAGAAGTGGCCAACTTCCAGTCGCAACTGGCTAGAGAGCGGGAGACGATCAAGGAGCGCATCACGCGTATCAATGAGTCACTCACACAGATTGACTACAACGCGGGGCGTTACATCGTGCTGGAAGCGGTGTCGACGCCCGATGCCGATATACGCGATTTCCAGTCCGAACTGCGTTCTTGTACCGAAGGCACGCTGACCGGCTCCGACGACACCCAATACTCCGAAGGCAAGTTTCTGCAGGTCAAGCAGATCATTGAGCGCTTTCGCGGGCGCGAGGGTTTGGGTGAACAAGATCGTCGCTGGAGCACCAAGGTCACTGACGTACGGAACTGGTTCGTGTTCGCCGCCAGCGAACGCTGGCGCGAAGACGATACCGAACATGAACATTATTCGGATTCTGGCGGCAAGTCGGGCGGTCAGAAAGAGAAGCTCGCCTACACCATTCTCGCGGCCAGCCTTGCTTACCAATTCGGACTGGAATGGGGCGCGGTGCGCTCGCGCTCGTTTCGCTTCGTGGTGATCGACGAAGCGTTCGGCCGTGGTTCTGACGAGTCGGCGCAATACGGCCTGCGCCTTTTTGCGCAACTCAACTTGCAACTGCTGATCGTGACGCCTTTACAGAAGATTCATATCATCGAACCCTTTGTTGCAAGTGTCGGTTTCGTCGACAACAAGGAAGGACGCGAGTCGAGGTTGCGCAATCTTTCTATCGAAGAGTATCGCGAGGAAAAAGCAAGGATGAATCGATGAGCTGGACCACGCCAGCCGATCTGCGCAAACAGGTCATGCGGCTTTGGGAGCGGGGAGAATTGCTCGGCAGCCTGGCCAAGGGTGAGACGCTTTTTCCCAAGCGTCTCACGCTCAAAGGTCCATCATCCGCGGAGATCGCCGAGCAGTTCGAGGGCATCCGGCAATGGGTCATCGAGCTTCGGTCGATGACCCATTGCCGCGTTGAGATGAGGGAGTTCAGACATCGTGTATTTGGTGCCAACGCACTGCCCGATGCCGTATGGCTCGATTCGCTCGAGCACGCGGCGGCCTTTATCGGCAAGCAACGAGAAGCCGCCCGCTTCGCCGCGCTGCTGGATATCACGCACACGCGGGAACCGCGCCTGGTCGCGTGGCTCGCTGAACGGCCGCTGCGTGCGCTTGAACTCGCCGATGTCTGGAGCAGGCTGCTCGATATCTGCGGCTGGTTTCAGGCTCATCCGCGTCCCGATGTGTATCTCCGGCAGGTAGACATCCCGGATGTTCACACCAAGTTCATCGAGGCTCATCGCGGTGTGCTGGCGGAGTTGTTGGACCGCGTCTTGAGTCCGGAGTTTATCGATTCCTCTCGCTCCGGCGTCAATCAGTTCGCCAGCCGTTTTGGCTTGCGGGATAAGCCGTTGCGCATTCGCTTTCGCATTCTCGACGCGGATAAGGCATTGTTTCGGACTACGCACGTCACGCAAGACATTACGCTCGATGCCGCGAGCTTCATCGAACTCAATCCCGATGTCGGGCGAGTTTTCATCACCGAGAACGAGATCAATTTCCTGGCCTTTCCGCCGGTCAAAGACAGCATGGTGATCTTCGGCGCAGGATACGGATTCGAGATGCTGAACCATGCGCGGTGGCTCGGGAGTCGCCGGATTCATTATTGGGGCGATATCGACACGCACGGTTTCGCGATTCTCGACCAGCTACGCCGCCGGTTCGAGCATGTGGAGTCGTTTTTGATGGACCGCGAAACCTTGCTGGCATTTACGTCGCTCTGGGATCGTGAGGAACAGCAAACGCTGCGCGATCTGCCAAGACTCAACGAGCAAGAGCAGACCCTGTTCAACGACTTGCGGGATAACCGGCTGCGTAAAAACCTGCGTCTTGAGCAGGAAAGAATTGGCTTCGCGTGGGTCGAGACGGCATTGGCTGCTTTGGTTTAGCCTGTTTCCTATTTCGTCTGCGCGGGGAATCGAGCGTCGATCGCAAACGGAGACGACGGCGGGAAGTCATTGCGTCAGTTCGTACGCCGTGCTGCGCCCGCCCGACGCTGATCTGCGCAGCACCCCTAATGTCACCAGTTCGCCGATATCGCGTAACGCGGTATCCGCCGAACACTTCGCGATGGCCGCCCACTTGCTGCTGGTCAGCTTGCCGTCGAAACCATCGAGCAACCAGTTCAGCAGCTTGATTTGCCGCTCGTTAAACGACGCGGTGGCCCAGCGCTGCCAGAAACGCGTCTTGACCAGCACCGCGCCCACGGTGTGCTTGGCGTTGTCCACTGCGCGATGCAGCGTATGCAGGAACCAGGTCAGCCACGCGGTCACATCGAGCGATCCGCGTTGGGTTTGCTCAAGGATGTCGTGATAAGCGCTGCGCTCCGACAGGATCTGCGCCGACAAACTGTAGAAGCGCTGCGGACTGCCGTCGGCGCGGGCGAGCAGCAAGTCGCAGATGGCCCGGGCGATACGGCCATTGCCATCGTCGAAAGGATGCAGCGTGACGAACCACAAATGCGCAAGCCCAGCCTTGATCACCGACGCCACGTCAGCGTCGTGATTAACCCAGTGGAGAAAACGCGTTGTCTCGGCGTTGAGGCGATCGGCCGGGGCGGCGCTTCGAAATGAACCCGCTGGCGGCCAACAGGACCGGAGACCACCTGCATGGCGCCGTTTTCGCCGTTGCGCCATGCGCCGATCTGGATCCGCGATAACCCGCTGAAGCCGGTCGGAAACAAAGCCGCGCGCCACGCGAACAATCGTTCCTGCGTGAGCGGAGCGTCGCAGCGAGCGGTAGCGTCAAGCACCATCTCAACCACGCCCTCCACATGCCGGTCGACCGGTGCAAGCGCGCCCATGTCCACCCCAAGCCGACGCGCGATAGACGATCGAACCGAGTCCGCATTCAGCCGTTCACCTTCGATCTCGCTGGTCTTGATCACGTCTTCGGTGAGCGCGGCCAGACTTGCCTGATTGCGCAGCGACAGACCGACATCGGCAAGCCGGCCGAGCAGCAAACCCTGGGCGCGACTGACCGCGGCCAGCGGCTCTGCGATCACCGACAGATCGTAGCGCCAGGCCGGCCAGTCAGGATCTTCCCAGATCAAACTCCATTCTCCGCGTTTCGTGCGGTGATTATGAGACGTATTCACCGCATAAAATGCGGAGAACAAGCCCGCTATTCCCCGCATGCGTTATACCGAATGGGTTTCAGGCTGTTCCGTCATGCTTGCTCCGCCCAATAAAAAGGGCCGCCCTTCAAACCGACGGCCCAAAACACATCCTACAACCCACATCAATTTTTCCCCGCAGGCCCCCGGCGCTTAGCTGCTACCCAAATAGTTGAACAACGACATTTTCTGGATCTGCGCAAACGCCTGTTGCGCGGCCTGCAGCGAGTTCTGCGTCATCTCGTACTGGCTGATTGCACTCGGCAGGTTGACGCTGACCAGGTCCGCCAGATTGTTGGCGGTCTGCGTCGACGTCGTCTGCATGGCGTTCTGCGTCGTCGTGACTTCCTGCTCGCGGCCACCCACCGCCGTCTGCGTTGTCAGCATGTTGTTGTACGTGTTGCTGATTTTCGTGCCCGCCGTCGTCAGCGCGTTCTGCAACGTCGCCTGGCCCGCCGCCGAATCGGCTGGCTGTTTCAGCGCGCTCACCAATGAATCGAGCGACGCGAAAATGTCGGTATCGCTGGTATGGCCAGTGTTTGCCGGCGCCACGGTGAAGGTATCGCCCGATGCCGGCGTGCCGGAAATAGCGACGGTCTGAGAACCCAGCGTGATGTTGTCGCCAGCCGTATAAGGCGTCGGCGGCGTGACGGTGGTGGACGTGCCCGTCGCCGGGTCAAGCGCCGAGACCGAGTACGAACTGACCGTCGTGGTCGTGGGCGGCGTGCCGGTGGTCGTGGTCCCGAACGTGATGGTGTAGGTCGACGAGTTGGCAGGATCGCTGCTGTTGCTCACGCTGACGGGACTGATCGTGCCCGAACCCGTGTTGGCCGACGATCCCGCCGAAACCGGCGTGCTTTCGTTCGATGAAACGCTTTGGAAGATCGCCGAACCCGGATCGGCTACGTTGATCGTGCGGGTGTCGGAAATCTGCACCTGCCGCTGACCGGGGCCGCCCGCGTAGGTCGCGCCAATACCCGAAGCGTTGTCGGTGAAGGGCTGCGAGCCGCCCTGGAACCCGGCAAAGATGTAGTTGCCGTTGGCGTCGGTGGTATTGGCAAGCGTCATCAGCGTGCTGCGATAACCCTGGAGCTGGGTCGCAAGCGAGCTGCGGTCGGTGTCGTTGAGCGTGCCGTTACCGGCGTTCACGACCAGCGCCTGGATGCTCTGCATCACGTTCGTCACGCTGGTGAGCGTGGAGTCTTCCTGCTGCAGCGAGGTCAGCGCGGACGACTGGTTGGTCGAATATTGCGCGAGCGTGGCGGCCTGCGCGGTCAGCGCCACGGCTTGCGCGGCGCCGAGCGGATTGTCCGCCGCGGTCTGCAAGGCCTTGCCCGATGAAATCTGCGCGTACATGTTGGCAAGCGACGCCTGCTGATTGTCCATCGTCTGGACATTCATCGTGAAGTACTGGGAGCTGGAGATGCGCATCGTGAAAGCCTCAGTTGAAGATGCCGAGCAGCGTCGAGAACAGCGTGGAAGCGGTCTGGATGACCTTGCTGTTGGCCTGGTACAACTGCTGGTACTGAATCAGGTTGGCGGCCTCTTCATTCAGGTTCACGCCCGATACCGACTGCTGCGCCGTCGTCGCTTGCGTCAGCACCGCGGTCGCCGACGTACTGGAACTCTGCAGATTGTTGGTCTGGTTGCCGATCTGGTTGACGTAGTTCGCATACGCGCTCGTCAACGAGTCCGTGCCGCCGTTCAACGACTTCGTCTTGCCGAGGTTCGCCAGCGCGAGCGCGTTGCTGCCGTCGCTGCTGCCGCCCTTGTTCGCCGCAATCGTGAAGCTGTCGCCGTTCGCAGGCGTGCCGGTGATCGTCGCGCTGACACCCGTTCCATTCGATACGGTCAAGCCCTGTGATGGGTCGTAGGCGAACGGAGTGTTTGCCGGCACGACGGTGCCGCTTGGCAGCGTGACGGGTTGATTCGACGTCAATTGCTTGGCGGTCGCGTTGTACGTCAGCGTCATGCCGGTGGACGCGAGCGAATAACCCGCGGTGACCGTCGCAGCCGAGATGTTTGCGGTGCCGGCGTTGCTCGCTCCCGCCGATGCCACCGCCGGTGACGCCGCCGCAATCGCAGTCGGGTTCGTGGTGACCATCGAGAACGCGGAAAGTGCGCCGCTCGTCGGCTGGATGGTGAACGAATCGCCGGACTTCATGCCGCTCGTCAACGAGATATTCATGCCCGCAATCGTGCCGTTGACCGCGCCCGTCACCGGATCGGCCGTGAGCGTGCCAAGCGATGCGCCGCTCTGGCTGTCGGTGAGCGTATAGGTCGAGCCGTTGAGGGACAACGTGTAATTGCTGCTGGGCGGCTGGGTCGGATCCGCAATCGATACGCTCAGTTGAGCCGTGCCCGTATTGCGCGAATTCGCATAAATGGTCGGGCTGCCGGTCGAGAACAGCGCGGTGCCGGGGTTGCCGTTCAGGTCCACGCCCAGCGCGTTTTGCTGGTTCAGTTGCGCGGCGAAACTGGTGGCGAGCGAACCAAGCTGAGCCTGCGCGGGATCGAGCGACTGGCTGCGGAATGCAAGCAATCCGCCTACCGTCCCGCCGCCGAATGTGGAGTCAGGCAGATATTGCGTTTGCGCGGGCGTCTGCGGCGAGCCGTCCGGCGATGCATACGCGATCGACAACTCGCTCGGGTTCGACGTCGATGTCACCGCCGCCAACTGATACGCCGTCGTTCCGTTCACCAGCGGCTGGCCCGTGCCGATCGACACGTTGTACGCGCCGTTGACGGTGGTGACCTGCACGTTCGTCAACTGGCTCAGGCTCGCAACCGCCTGGTCCCGTGCATCGAGTAACTGGTTCGGCGGCTGGCCCTGCGCGCTCGCTGAGGCAATCTGGCCGTTCAGCGTGGCGATCTGGCTGGTGTAGCTGTTGATCTGCGTGACCGCGCTGGTGAGCGACTGGTTGACGCCGGAGCGAAGCTGGTTGTAGTTCGCGGCCGCGGCGTTCATCTGGTTGACGAGCGTTTGCCCGCTGCTCATGAGCGATTGCCGCGTCGACGTTGTAGCGGGGCTGTTCGCGACCGATTGCAAGCTCGTGAAATAGCCCGTCATGCCCGCGCCAATACCCGTGGTCGGATCGCCCACGAGGTTGTTCAGCTGCGACAACATCGAGTAATAGGTGTTCAGCGAACTGCTGTTGGACTGCGCGTTATTGAGCTGCGTGGTCAGGAAAGAACTGTATGAACGCGCGACAGTCGCGGTCTGGACGCCTGAGCCCAAGTAACCCGACGTCGTGTATTGCCCCGACGCCTCCTGGTACACCGGCGTCTCCTGGGTATAGCCCGGGGTCGCGGCGTTGCTGATGTTCTGTCCGGTGGTCGTCAAACCCCATTGGGCTGCATTAAGACCACTGACGCCGATATCGAATAGGGACATGCAAGGAATCCTGGTAAAGGCCCAAAACCCGGGCCGCCGCTGGCTGACGGCAACTGGTGTATATCGGCCGATTGCAGAAAAAGTTGAATTCCGGCGTGCTGAATCGGGGCACGCGTGATTTTTGGGCGCAGTGCAGTTCCCGCTCCGATGAAATCCGCACGCACACTGCCCCATGACGGATTATTCACCGCGGCAGAGTGAGGCAATTGGTGAAGCAGCGGCGAGATTGGGCGCCAGTTCGACGAATGGAAGCGGCGTGGATGGAAGCGGCGTTGCGGGGAAAGAAGTGAGGCGCGGCGAGCACAGGGGCTCGCCGCCGCATCGATTTAGCGCGCCAGCGACCGGCGTTTCATCTCGAGTTGCGTAATCAGGCGTTGCAGCGTGTTTTCGGCTGAGCCCGGCAGGCTCATGAACTTGAAGCCCAGCGTATAGCGCAGATCGCCGCGTGAATTCACTGTCTGCCGGTTCGACATGAGTTGCAGGTCGAGCACGACCTTGCCCGGGTTGCTGAAGTGCAGTTCCACGGAACGCAGGATCAGGCCGACTTCCATCGACGCAACCCGCTCGTCCATGGTGCGCAGTGCCACGCCACCCAGCGACAGGTCGTTCACTTCAAAGCGAAAACGCTCGCCATTCGGCAGTTCGCCGCTGCAGATGTACGGATCCAGCACGGGCGCTTCCACGCGGAAATACTCGCGCCGCTGCATGTAGAACAGCACCGGCGGAAATTCCGCTTCGAACGCCGGATGCCCTTCGAAAACGATTTCACGTGGCGTGCCGGTGGCGAATTCGACGCGCACGCCGTCGGGGCTCGCGTGGAACATCAGGTTTTCCGAGCGCAGCATGGCCTGGTTCTGCTCGGGGATGCCACCCCAATCGAAGATAAAGGTATGCGCTGCCGTATTCACGTCGAGCAGGCGCGTGACGATCTGCCCCGTGCCGTGATCGACGGTCAGGAAGTCGGCTCGATTAACGAGGTTGCGTAGCGAGACGCCGATTTCCAGCGGATTACGCCGGCCGAAATCGTGATTATCGGATTCGTCGTCTGCAATGCCGGCACCGTTTGGCGGATTCATGTTCATGGAGCTTGCCGTGTTCGTTTGCTCGCTCGCGTCCCGTTTTCCGGGACTGTTTGAGCGTCCAACCAGACCCTGTGGATCCGGCACTTCGATGTTTCATTTAGCGGCAACCGGGATTGAATATTTAGGGTTGGCTGTAAAAAAACTTTCCTGATCCCGTATCCGGCGGCCGAAAACGTTCGCAAAGCGCGCAAATCGAAACGAACCAGCACGTTCTCTCCATTTCGATGCCTTGCGGCCCGGGCCGGCTGCCTTCGGACGCACCATGCGCCCGATCCTCGCCGTCAGCCTGCATCGTGTTTTTATTGCGACATTGGCCCCGTCGCTTTTGATACCTTACTCGTAATATGTTTGGTCTAGCTAACTAGATGACGCAAAAGGTGCGCCAGTCCGCACACGCGTCGCGCCCGGTTCACACCGGGGCCACGCGCGGATCACGCTCAGATCGCACTCGATCACGCAATGTGCCGCATGATCGAAATCAGCTTTTTAGCGTATTGCGGGTCCGTTGCGTAGCCCGCTTTCTGCATTCCGTGCGCAAAACCGGCGGCATCGCGCGAGGCTTCCACGACCGGCGCGTAGCGCGGATTGCTCTTGAGCATGCTGGCGTAATCGGTGAGTGCGTCTTCGTACGAGTCGTAGGAGCGGAATTTCTCCACCACTTTCTGCGGTTTGCCGTTCACGTACTCCGTGGTCACCGCGTTCGTCGTCTTGCCGCTCCAGTCGCTGGTCGCCTTGATGCCAAACACGTTGTGGCTCGAGCTGCCGTCGGTATTCTTGATCTCGCGCTTGCCCCAGCCGGACTCCAGCGCCGCCTGGCCGATGATAAATCGCGCCGGAATCCCGGTCGCCGAGCTCGCGGCCTGCGCCGGCGCGGCAAGCCGGTCGACAAAAGCCGCCACCTTGTCCGTGCCCACGCCGCGTGCGGGCGGCGTCAGCGCGCTGTCGGCGCTATAACCATTGCCACTAAGCGATGCCTTCGATGCCGCCGTCGAGGACCCCGCCGCGTTCGCATACGCCTTTGCCATCGCGTTCATGGCGGCCATGTTGCCGGCGTTCGCGCTGCTGTCGCCGCTCGCGCCCGCGCCCGCACTGGACGACCCACCACCAGCGTTGCGCATCAGTTGCTTGAGCATCATGTCGGCTACGCCAATGCCCTTTGCGCCCATGTTCTGCGAAAGCTGCTGGTCGAGCATCGACGTGAAGGTCTTGCTGTCGTTCGAATCGAAAGGGCTGTCCGACGGCGTGGCGTCGCGCATGCTCTTCAACATCATCTGCGTGAAAACGGAGTCAAACTGCTTGGCCGCCGCCTTCAAACCCTGCTGCGGATTCGCGTTCGCCTGCGCGCGCATGGCGTCGAAGCCCTGCACGTCGAGCGCAAAACGGTTCGACAACGAACCCAGGCCGCTGCCCGTGTCGGAGGTGTTCATCGATGCGAGCGCGTTGCTTGCCGTACCGGTCCCGTTCGCGTTCATGACCTGTCGCCTTTAAATAATTTCGAGATCGGCGCGCAACGCACCCGCCGCTTTCATCGATTGCAAAATCGAGATCAGATCCGCCGGCGTCGCCCCGAGGGCATTCAACGCCTTGACCACGTCCGCGAGCGTCGCGCTTGCCGCCACTTGCTTGAGCGCGCCCGTGTCCTGCTTCAACTGGATACTCGACTGCTTCGCCGCCACGGTTTGTCCGTTGGAGAACGCGCCCGGCTGGCTCACGGCGGTCGTCGTGTTGATCACCACCGACAAATTGCCATGCGCGACCGCGCAGTTCTGCAGCGTGACCATCTGGTTCATCACGATAGAACCCGTGCGCGCATTCACGATCACCTTGGCTGCGGCCTGCGCCGGCCTGACATCGATATTCTCAAGCTGCGCCATGAACGACACCGTTTGCGACGGATCGGCCGGCGCGCGCAACTGGATCGTGCGGCCGTCGAGCGCGATGGCCGTGCCCATGCCGAAATCGTTGTTCACTGCCGCCACGATCTTCTGCGTGGTGTCGAAGTCGAGTGTGTTCAGCTCCATGGTCATCACGCCGCCGGCTTGCGTCACCGCTGCGGGCACCGCGCGTTCGACCAGCGCGCCGCCCGGAATGCGGCCGACTGCAAGCTGGTTGACCTGGACCTTGCTGCCGTTCGCACTGGCGCCCGCACCGCCGACCGCGAGATTGCCCTGCGCCATCGCGTAGACCTGGCCGTCGGCGCCTTTGAGCGGCGCCATCAATAACGTACCGCCGCGCAAGCTCTTCGCATTGCCAAGCGATGACACCGTTACATCGATCGCTTCGCCCGGCCGCGAGAACGGCGGCAAGACAGCCGTCACCATCACGGCGGCGACGTTCTTCAACTGCATGTTCTGCGTGGTCGCGGCGTTCAGCGTGATGCCGAGGTTGCCGAGCATGTTCACCAGGCTTTGCGTGGTGAACGGCGTCTGGGTCGTCTGGTCACCGGTGCCGTCGAGGCCGACCACGAGGCCGTAGCCGATCAACGGGTTATCACGTACGCCCTGGAACGAAACCAGGTCCTTGAGGCGCTCCGCCTGCGCGGTCTGCGGAAGTGCGGCGACCGCGGCAATCAAGGCCAGCGCAATGGAAACGGAGCGAAGAAAGAGTTTCATGGTCAGAAGGGCGCCACGTTGAGGAAGAAGCGCTGGAGCCAGCCCATCTGCTGCGATTCATCGATATAACCCTTCGCCGAATATTCAATCTTCGCGTCCGCCACCTGAGTCGAAAACACAGTGTTGGTGCCGGAGATGGTCGTCGGATTGACGACGCCGGAGAAGCGCACGAATTCGTTGCCCTGGTTGATCAGCATCTGCTTCTCGCCGCTTACGACCAGGTTGCCGTTGGGCAGCACGTCGGTGACGGTGACCGTCAGCGTGCCGTTAAAGGTATTGGCCGCGCTCGCGCCGCCTGCGCCGTTGAAGCCGTTTGAACCGCTGGCGCTCAGGTTGGTGTTGTGAAACAGCCCGCCAAAGAGACCCGGCGTGACGGGCACGGCGAACGCCTCGCTGGCGTTACGCGCCGCATTCGCCGCCGATGACTTCGTCGCATTCACGTTTTCCGCAATCACGATAGTAATGATGTCGCCGGTATTGCGCGGACGCTGGTCTTCGAACAGCGGCCGTCCCGCGTATCCCGCGTTGTAGATCGCGCCAGGCGATGCCGAATTCAGCGGCGGCGCCGGCGGGCGCGCCGTCATCGGCTGCTGCGTGATCGGCTCTTTGGGCACGAGCGCGCAGGCCGCCAACGCGACGAGCGCCAGCACCGATGCGCTGCGGATGCGTGATAAGCGTGAAAGTTGTGATGACATCTTCGTGGTCCTTCGGAATGACGCTGCTGATGCAATTGATGCGGTAGGCGCGGGTTGCCCCGGCTTAAACCTGCATCTGGCTCAGCGTCTGCAGCATCTGGTCCGACGTGGTCACGGCCTTGCTGTTGATTTCATAGGCGCGCTGGGTCTGGATCATGTTGACCAGTTCCTGGACCACGTTCACGTTCGATGCTTCCACATACCCCTGCTGCAACTGCCCCGCTCCGTTCAAACCCGGCGTCACGACGTTCGCATTGCCGGACGAGGCCGTTTCAGCGAACAGGTTTTCACCGCGCGCGTCGAGGCCG
>Ga0153932_1000284_pt1 | contig 17333 bp, 23 predicted proteins | sample TSNJ016MetaG_FD_102273 | JGI IMG/M metagenome (GOLD analysis project Ga0153932, IMG submission 102273) | Attine ant fungus gardens microbial communities from New Jersey, USA - TSNJ016 MetaG | ecosystem: Host-associated > Fungi > Mycelium > Unclassified | place: USA: New Jersey, Wharton State...
ACGTTGATCAAACCTATGAGCGAAACACCCGCGGCGCCGACTCGTTTTATCCGCTGACCGTTTGACTATAAATGGAAGAGGTCATCGACGATGCGCCTCCCTGCGCTACAGCCGCCTGCGAGCGCATCCGCTTCACTAAGGAATGGCTTACCTGGTGACTCACCAAAACGCAGGGGAGAGAAAACAGCTAAGGCAGCACCAGCCTTGCAGATCCTCACTACCGCAACATATCCGACCTCTTCCTTAGCGGCTTCTCCGCCCTTCCAAGTGACGTCTACCTCAACGACCACTTCGACGTCGAATCCTTGATATCGGTATGTGCGGCTCATGGGGTCACACCTCCAACTTGCTCCGACATCTGCCGCGAAGCGTCGTGTTCGACAACGGCAACTTGTCGAAGGAAAAGCTCAACGATTTCCCGGGTCGGTACACTTGTAGAAAGCGTCCCAATCTTGACCGGCGCGAACCACTTGCATCTAGCGATCTCGTTGCTCGGCTGCGCAGTTGAGTGATACCCCACATCGGCGAAAAATACATGGTGCAGCGTGTTAAATCCGCTGAACTGAAAAAGATACCCAAGTTGCGTCGCGGTGAGTGTCGTTTCCTCTTCCAGTTCACGCAGCGCGGCTTCGTAAGGCGTTTCCTCTCGACGGATTCGGCCGCCCGGAAGCGCCCATCGCGATCTCAGCCTGGCAACCAGCAAGACACGGTTGTCGCGAACACACAAAACGGTTGCCCTATCTTTCATGCATGTCTGTCCGTTTGATCGCAAAATTCTAAAAGACCTCAATCATAATTTAGCTTGTTGATGACGTCTTTTTGGCCGCGTACGCTACCGTAGGAGCATGCCAATGCGGAACTCGCAGGCTGCGGCAGTCAGGAAATGTCGGTGCGGGACGGGGAGTATAGCGATGAAAATGTCTCACAGATTTGGAAGCCCCGATACGGCGGGGCCGGTGTGGGGGCTGGTCTTTGGCATCTTCATGACGGCAATCGGCATGGGCCTCTGGTTTTATGCGACGTCGTTGGCCCTTTCCGGGGGACACGATGAATCGTCGGCCGTAGCGGCCGTCATTATCGGCCTGTTTTCTGCCGTCTACGCGGGGCGCGAACTCTGTCATAAACGTCATTAGATTGGCTCTCAGCATCGTGGGTGTTATCGATTAGGCGGCGGTACGAGGCGTGCCCGAACGCGTTGATTTTGCCGCCGTGCGTCACGCTGACATTCGTGAAATTCGTTTGCTCCTCCAACGCCGTGCCTGTCTCGATCGAGCACCCTAGGGCGCGTATGCCATCACCTTGCGCCCAACCGCAATCGATATTCATCGACATGCGACTTTGACATTCCCCGACGCTAGTCACCGGGCCCCGCTGGCGATAGAGGCGGCAAGGCAGTCTCGCTGCGACTGCAGACGTGATCAGGCGGTCATAAGCGCTTCGAGGGACGCTAGCTCCTTCTCACGAGATCCCAAACGCTGAAGCAGCGAAATGTACTCCCTTCGCACTGCAATCACGCCTTCAGGCGCCACCAGGGCTTGCTCAACTTCGCAGAGTTGTCGTCGCAGGTCATGTGTCATTTCAATTCTCCCGACGGACGAACGCATTCTGTTCGTACTGGACCCGCTCCAGCGACTCCAGTGCGCCCAGACTCTCGTTTCTGTGAAGGCTGCGGATAATCCGGCGAGCTTCCCCGATTCCCATCAGCACTCTCTTAAGGGCGTAGTGGATTGACGCGGGCTCCCTTGGCGCGGCGTGATCGTACGGGCACGGTTTCGCTCGAGGCGTCCTCTCGCGGCCATGGTGGACTCGCCAAAATACTGTGTAAACGTACAGTACTGCGGGTTGCACATAAAGATCTAGACTTATCATTCCGACACAAACGCGGAGCGCGCCATGGTCACCAAGACCGTCCGCCGGAAATCTTCCGGTCTGACTTCGGCGTTTTCGCCAAGTCCGAAGGGCAAGCAAGGGGTCGCATATACCGTGAAATCGGCCCAGCAACGCGCCGACGAAGCCTGGAGACGCACGACGCACGGAGTCCACAGTTCCCAACTCAGTAAAGATCCGAAAGCGTGATTTTCAGAAACCAGAAGCAAGACCGAGCCTGCCGTCCGAATTAGCTATGATCGAAGCCGGAGACGAACTATGACTGCGCCGCAAAAACTTGACGGTGTGACGCTGAAGCCCCAAGCCAAGGCTCCGCGCAAGCTGATCGAAGTGCCCGACCCCGAGGCACGCCCCGACCTTTTGGACGCCGTTCGCCGAGCCGTGACAGAGAATCGGGAAGTTGGGGAGCGACGACCCCGAGAATAATTCGATCGAGTATGGTGGCCATGGAACATGCGATTTGAACTACGAGACATAGCCGCTCGGGCTGGAAAAACTATCGAATCGGGTTGCCGACGGATACGGCGTTCGGAATCGCTCCACGCCTAAAAGCAAAGGTCGGATGGGTGACCAAATGTAACGCTGGACAATATGGCGCGGTCGGGCAGGGACTTCGCGAACTGGCCGTCAGAGTTAAAGTAGGTTGGTCCGTCTCTAAAACCAATATCTCTTTCCGAGCCTAGACAGGTCCTTCGACCGCGATCGGTCAACGGCTAAGTTGGGTCGGGTGCTGCCAATCGCCCAAAAACGGAGGCCGGGCAGCTTCGAGGAGCCGCCAACTTACAGACATTGAACGTATCACAAAAAACTAATCGCCTGGCATTTGTCAACCCCGTTTTCTCCGTGCGAAGCTTACCCGTAAGACAGCGCTGAAAACGACCCTGCGACGCGTGGATCTGCATCCGGCCGAGCAACACCGTTGGGGCGGCTCTGCGCGGCTAGATGTCGACGATTTTTCGCAGTAAAGCATAGGAAACACGCCAGTGACCCTCGCTGTCATTGACGGCAATCGATGCAGTCTTGGCATTCAGCCGGACGATGATGCCGACGCGTTCGCTCAGGTGCTTGTCGGTGAAGCCGACTGTGTCGCCGATGAAAAACGCTTCACGCTGCGTTCTCGGTGGTGATGGCGGTTCGACGTGGTCCAGGCCACTCGCGATGTCCGGAGTGATTGCCGCGTATAGCACGGCCCAGCGGCGTCGAGTTGCGCTGTCTTGAACCACGGCCTGGGTCTGGCGAAGTTCAACGAGGGTGCCTTGTGCCGGCGGCCCAAGCGGGTTGTCACCAATGTAGTTGACGGCCATCCCCAGATGCAGGCGTTGACGTATTTCCAGAATACGTCGGGGGTCGTCAAGCATTTTGCCGATTGCAAGATAGAGGCGATAGAGCTCGACGCTAGGTGCCTGTCGAAGCGAATCCAGAATGTCCATGGTGTCGGTGTTTTAACGGGCGAGCGGCACGCGTTCGCCCACGCGATTGACGGGATACGACAGGATCGTCATCTTGCTACCAATTCAGTCTCAGTCCGGCCTCGGTTGCTCGGTGTCGATCGTCGTCGTCCGCGTGCAGGTATTGGCTGGTGGTCGAGATCGATGCATGCCCCAGGTTGTCCCGCACGTAGCGCAGGTCCACTTGCCCGTCCATCATGTGCGAGCCTGCCGTGTGCCGCAGCCAGTGGGCAGACGCCTGGCGCAGTCGTTCTGCTGCGCGCTCGTGCGCGTCGCCCGTCGACTGCAAGTGCCCGATTGCATTATCGAACACCTGCTTGATGATCAGGTGCACGGCGCCTCGCGTCATCGTCCGGTGGGCGCCACCGATCGGCAACAGCAGCGGCGTCGTTTCACCGCCATAGGGGAGGGCAGCCAGACCGTAGTGCCGACGATAGCGTGTCAGCTCCGCCATCAGTTCGGTTGTCGCCGGCAGCAAGCGTTCCTTGTCGCCCTTGCCGGTGATCGCCAACCACCAGCGGTCCTGGCCATCGCGGTCGCGCCGCCTAAAAAATCCCCCCATCGGATTGCTCACGACTTCCGAGATGCGCAGCCCCATCAGATACAGCAGCGAAATCAGCCAGCGCACGCGCGCGTAGTGCTCCTGCTCGCGCGCGGTGTCACGCGACATCGCGTCGATCGAGGTTTTGACGGCCTGCCAGAGATCGTCCTCGAGAAAGCGCGTCACGCGGGGCTTCGCCTTGCGCGCCCGCTGGCGCGACAAGGACAGCGGGTTGCCGGCCAGGTAGCCCGCGTTGACGAGCCACGCGAAGAGCGTATTGATAATCACGAACGCCTGTCGTGCGCTCGAAGGGGAGAGCGGTCCCGCAAACGGCCGCCAGGATGGGTCCGCGCGGGCCACTTTGCGACCGATCATCACCCAGCGCTGCGCGGGCTGCGGGTCCGACAGAAACCGCCGGTAGAGAAGCAGGTCTTCGTGCGTGAGCGAGGAGAAGGGTTTCCTCAGTTCGGTGGTCGACCACAGCAGCAGGCGTTCGGACTCCTTACGGTAGGTGTCGAAGGTGGCCTTCGTGTCGACGAAACGCGCAAGCCACGCCCGGATTGCGTCGACGTCGTTCTGTGCAGCGATCTGGGATCGGGCGCTGAGCGCGCGGTTCGTGCCGTGGCTGCCGTCCAACTCGGATGGCAGAGCGAGCTGTTCCAGCGGCACGAGGGTACCGTCGGACACGCGGAGGGGCTCAGAAAACGGCATAGCAACGAAGACGTAGTCAATTCACACAATTCTCCATTCTACTTGACATTATAGTCATAATGTCTAAATTTATTGCTTTAGATCAAGAACATTTACGTTATACGTTATATTATTTAGTACATCGATTGTCTGGAATTGCTCGTCATGGATGCCTCACCCGCCCTGGAGGCGCAACTGCACGCGGAAATAGAGCAACTGCGCGCTCAGTTTCCGCGCACTCAGGACCTGTATCGCGAGGTCTGCGTGTTGCTGTTTTTCCGGCACGGCATCACGCCGACCGCGAACCGGCTCTATCAGCTGGTGAAGAAGGGCAGCATGAGCGCGCCGGCCGAGGCGTTGACGCGTTTCTGGGCGACCCTCCGTGAAAAAAGCCGCGTGCGCATCGAGCATCCGGACCTGCCGGCAGAACTGCAGTCCGCGACCGGTGAGCTGGCCGCGGCGGTGTGGACGCGGGCGGTCGATATGGCCCAGGACCAGCTGGCGACCGCGCAGCTCGAGGCGCAACGAACGGTCGCGGAAGCGCAGGCTCAGCAGACTCGGGCGGAGGCCGAGCGCGACCAGGTGCGTCAGGAACTGACGGGCAGTGCGGCCGCGCTGGACGCAGCGCAGACTCGCATCACTGAACTGGACCAGGCGCTGGCGATCTCCGAAGCCACGGCGTTGACTCTGCATGAGCAGGTACGGCTCGGGCAACAGGGCGAGCAGCAGTTGCAGCGGGCGCTCGAAACCGCGCGGCATGATTTCGCTTTCGAACTGGACAAGCTGCGTGCCGACGGCAAGCTGGCGCAGGAGCGACTCAAAGCCGCCGAAACTCGGGCGCTACTGGAAATCGACCGCGAGCGACAAGCGGCCGCGCGCTTGCAGAAGGAACTTGATACGGCTGGCCGTAAAGCGGAGCAGGGCGTCGGCCGTCATCGCGATGACGTGCAAAAGCTGCAGGGACAACTCGGTGATCTGCGTCAGCAGGTTGGTGTTCTGGAGGGTAATCTGGATGCGCTGCGCACCGCCAACGCGCGTTATATCGATGAAGCGGCGCAGGCACGTGAGCAGCGTGACCAATTGGCGTTGGCACTGACGAATGCCAGGGTAAAGCGGCAGGCCCAGATAGTGACGCCGGCAACAGGCGCACGCGAAGGCCGTGCACCGGGACGCAAATCGCCACGCGCACCAAAATCTTGATTGCATCGCGTACGTATCCGATTTTTGAGGCTAAGTACGGCCGAGCCTTTCCAAGAGGGCATTAGCTGTTGTCTTCGGCTGTCGGGTACCAAATCATCATTCGGTTTTTATAACTAAAATTTAGACCGCAACTAACTATCTTTCGATTTCTTTGCCGTCATCAACTCAACCGCGCTACACCGTTCATCAAGGGGCGCCTAGCGATCGATATTTTACAAAAATTACAAATTGCTCCCGAAACCATCGACCTTCCATATCGAGACCAGCGGTTCGCCAATGACTCATATATCTGCGCAGCCAGTACGGGCGCGTGTTCACGAAGCATCCCGGCCGGAGCGGTTAAGTGGAGTGAAAGGTGCTGCACAACGTACCCACAGCACACCGCAAAAAGCGCCATTCGTGATTACTCCAGTTATCAGTTGTTTATCGGGCGCTTGCCCGACCCCGAATGATGAAACGGGCGCGGGTGGACGGGGCGTAGGATAGGCAGGGCAGCGGTGACCGAGGTCGGCATCATCATGGTGCCCTGAGCCCGTTTATCAGTTGGACCCGCAACCCGACGCGTACCCCAAATTGTGACCACTGGCCGGCGGTTGCCGTGAAGCACGTTTAGCAGATTTCGAATACGAGGGTTGCTGCCGCTGCCATTCATCCGGCAGGAGGCCTTATGCAGATTCTCTATCCCCGTTGCGCAGGACTCGACGTGGACAAAGACATCATCGTGGCCTGCGTGCGATGCGTCTCGGCGCCGAAACATCATGAAGTCCGGAGCTTTGCCAGTACCACCACTGGACTGCTTGCGCTGTCCGACTGGCTCGCCACGCATGCCTGTACGCACGTTGCAATGGAGGCAACGGGTGTGTACTGGAAGCCGGTGTGGCATGTTCTTGAGGACCACTTCGAGCTGGTGCTGGCCAATGCCCAGCACATCCGCAACGTGCCCGGGCGCAAGACCGACGTAAACGACGCGACCTGGATCGCCGACCTCGTCGCGCACGGCCTGATCCGGTCCAGTTTTGTGCCTCCGGCTGCGACGCAGGAGCTGCGTGACCTGACTCGGACCCGCAAGCAGCTCGTACGGGAAATTTCCCAGCACAGCCTGCGAATCCAGAAGATACTCGAGGATGCCAACCTCAAGCTCGCCAGCGTGCTGTCAAACATACTTGGCTGCAGCGGACGGGCAATCCTGGCGGCCCTTGTGGCAGGCGAAGATAATCCAGAGCGCCTCGCGGCACTCGCCCAGGGGAACGCTCGCAAAAAGACAACGGAGTTGCGCGAAGCGCTTCGCGGACATGTCACCGCACATCACCGCACCCTGCTCAGATTGCATCTGGATCTGATCGCGGCGCTGGAACGCACCCGGGCAGACCTGGACGTCGCTGTGGGAGAAGCCCTCGCTCCGATCCAGCAGCACGTCAACCTGCTGACCACAATTCCCGGCGTGAGCGAGCTGACTGCCCAGGTGATCCTGGCGGAGATTGGCACGGACATGACACGTTTCATCGATGCCGGTCACCTGGTGTCATGGGCCGGGATGTGTCCGCGCAATGACGAAAGTGCCGGCAAGCGGCGGAGCACGCGAGTGCGCAAAGGCGCGCCATGGCTAAAAACTGCCTTGGTGACAGCTGCCTGGGTGGCTGTCCGCGTCACTCATAGCTACCTGCACGCGCGGTTCCTGCGCATCAAGGCCCGGCGGGGTGCCAAAAAAGCTATCCTCGCCGTTGCCGCGTCCATCCTCACCTCGGCTTGGCACATGTTGCGCGATGGTGTCGAATATGCCGACCTCGGCGCCGCTTACTTCAGCCAACGTGACGCAGGCCAGACAATCCAGCGGCTCGTTAAGCGGCTGACCGCTCTTGGATACGCTATTCAACCACCGGCCGCTTGATTCGCGTTTCTTAGCAGATGTGGCGATTTTTCTTCGAGCGCGTGGCGGGGACGGTTTTGCTGCTGGGACGGTGCGCGAAGGGTAGGGCAGGGGGGCTCTCCGCGGCATCGGAACGTGCTGGGGCGAAGCGGGCCAGCGGTGACTTGAGCGCCGGCAAGGACATGCCCGCTCGACGTTAGTGAAGACTTGCAAGTGCGCGTCGCAGTAGGCCTGCGGTTTGCGTCGGAGCGCCCCGGTGCGGTAGGGTGTGGCTTGTATGGGGCCGGCACAGGGTTGGCCCTTCAAAACGAGCTCTGGACACACATGAACAAGCAGGAACTCATTGATGCAATCAGCTCGACCACGGGCGCCAGCAAGGCGGCGACCGGCGCCACGCTCAATGCCATCCTCCACGCGGTGACAGAGACGGTGACCCAGGGCGAAGTGGTCCAGCTGATCGGGTTCGGCACCTTTGCGATCGGCGCGCGCGCCGCACGCACTGGACGGAACCCTGCCACCGGCGCGGAAATCCAGATCCCGGTGGCGAAGACGGTCAAGTTTTCTGCTGGCAAGGCATTCAAGGACGCGGTGAACGGGTGAAGTCGAGGCCCGTCACCGCGCCGGCGGGTTACGCTGAATTGCATGGCGAGATTGCCGGCGTGGTGGACTCCATCCGCCTGGCTGCTGCCCGCAGTGTCAACGCCTTGATGACCGCGGCCTATTGGGAGGTCGGCCGGCGTATCGTCGAATTCGAACAGGGCGGTCAAGGCCGAGCCGGCTATGGCGAAGCGCTGATCAAGCGGCTGGGCGAGGACCTGTCCCGGAAGTTCGGGCGCGGTTTCGGCTGGCGTAACCTGTCATAAATGCGGGCGTTTTACCTTACTTGGCCGGCCGAGCAAATTTTGCAGACACTGTCTGCAAAATCACCACCGCCTGCGATTGTCCCGACACCGTCTGCAATTTCTCCGGTGAATGAGGCTTCCGCGCCACGTGCGCGCTCCTTTCTTAGTCTGGCTACTTTGGCGCAGGCTTTCCCGTTGCCGTGGTCGGCTTATGTGCGCCTGCTGTCACTCAAGAACCCCAACGCCCGCGGCTTCTACGAAGCTGAAGCGCTGCGCGGCGGATGGTCAGTGCGCGAATTGGACCGCCAGATCGGTAGCCAATTCTACGAGCGCATCGCGCTCTCGCACAACAAGGCGGAGATGCTTGAAAAGGCCGAGAAGTCAGGACTCGAAGATACGCTCACGCCTGAGCAGGCCATCAAGGATCCTTTCGTCCTGGAGTTTCTCGACCTCAAGGACGAATATTCCGAGTCCGAGTTGGAAGACGGTCTCATCCGCCATCTGACTGACTTCCTGCTTGAGCTGGGCGACGATTTCGCCTTTCTCGGCCGGCAGCGCCGGCTACGGATCGACGACACCTGGTTCAGGGTCGATCTGCTGTTTTTTCACCGACGTCTTCGGTGCCTCGTCGTGATTGACCTGAAGGTGGGGCGATTCAGCTACGCGGATGCCGGACAGATGCACCTCTACTTGAACTACGCGCGTGAGCACTGGATGAAGCCAGGTGAAAACCCGCCGGTGGGTCTGATTCTATGCGCGGAGAAGGGCGCAGCAGAAGCGCATTATGCACTCGACAACCTGCCGAACAAGATCCTAGCGGCCGAATATCAGACCGTGCCACCAGACGAAAAATTGATCGCACTGGAGCTGGAGCGGACCCGCGCCGAGCTTGACCGACGCGACGTTGTCTCGCGTAAATGAATACCTCCGTTGGGAGTCCGCGTTTCCCCCCGCCTCACTCGATACGTTACGGCCGGCCGATCAGTATTTGGTTTTCGCCGTCTGCCCCATTGTGATCCGGCTCACAAGTCACCCGCGTCCTTTCGCATGACATGTTTGTTAGCCGGGTTCTATCTTTTGTTATCCATAACAAATATCCGATGTGCGTGGTCAGCGTCTTATCTGGAGAGCGCGCTCGCCCGAGGACGGCTAACGGAGCGCTCAGATCCAGTCATACGTCGCGCGCAAACCACACGCTTCACTTCGGGAAAATGTCCGTCTGGATTTTACTCCTGCAGCCTTAGCGCGACACAACCTTCGGTAACCCGTAGCTCGACGGTACGCTGGCGCCGAGGCCGGTGAATACGCTCTGGGCCGCTGAAACGCGGGTCAGTTCATCCGAGGCTGAATTCGGCAACGTGACGGAAATGAAGAAAACGGCCAGCATCGCAATCAGTATGGATGCCAGCCACGTGGTGACATACCTCATGGTTTTCTCCGGGAAATTTTGGGTTGCACGCGCCTACTGACAGCAACGAGCGCGCCGCACCCACTGAGTCGATGAACAATTTGTGCAGAGTCGTAAAGAGTGACGGCGCACGCCCTGAACGAAACTAAACGGCATGACTTCAGATTAGATGCGTACGGCGCTTTCTACAGCCCTACTTACGCAGGGTCCCGAAGTAGGGTGCTTGACGCAGAAGCGGAAAGCGGCGCGACGGTCGAATCTCCTGTGACATCGGGCTTACGCGGCCTATAACTCAGGAGTACCTCGGGTCGCGAAGAAGATCCTCGAGCGCGTTTGGATACCGCGGTTGACCGGGAGGCGTCGCGAGGTAGTAGCACTGCAATGCCGCGATACTGACTGCGTCGGTAAAGGGGAGCGTTGAAAACCTTGGGGTAGTGATTGGGCTCCTAATAGCACGATTGTGACGCACACCCCAAGCCCACTTCGCTGGCCCGCAGGCATACCTCGTGCGACACTGCTGACCCGAACATATCCGACGCGCTGGCCGTTCATAGCGGACTTCCGGTAAAGATGTCAGCTTGAAATTAATGACTTCCCGAGGCGACCGTCAAACAATGCATTAACCGGCCCTATCTTGACGGTTCTGACAGTCATCCCTGACATCAGGTTAGGGTATGGTTCAACCTGACTATCAAAGGCGGGGTTTGGGCATGGCGGCGATCTGGTTGTGTCGCAGTAAGACGGGAGGGACGAGTAAATTCGACATCAGAAGATACCTTATGAAACGAGCGAGTAGAACTGCTGGGCAGCGGACAGCGGGATTTTACCCAAGCATTTCATCTGCCCTTTCTTGATCATGTGCATAGTCTCAATGCCACTGAGAATAACGCGCGCGCAGTCAAAGTCCTTGAACCCCTGCATCGGCCGAGTGATGCGTTTGATGGCCCGATGGTCCTGTTCGACCACGTTGTTCAAATACTTGACTTGACGAATCTTGATGGGCGTCTCGCGCTCGCCATTCACCGCATGAAGCGCGGCCAGATTGAAACGCTCTTGTCGATGGTCACCGTCTCGGGCGAGCCGTTCTGACCGATTGCCTTTTCAAAAAACCGCCGGGCAGCAGCCTTGTCCTGCTTGGCTCTAAACAGAAAGTCGATGGTGTTGCCCGCCTTATCCACGGCGCGATAAAGATATTGATATGACTTTCCCTGTCAATGACGAGGTTGATTTTCGCTTGTTGCATAGGCACATGAATTCCCTGAGGGCGGCGTAGCAGTAATGTCGACGGTGGATCACACTGATATCCGCGGGTTGGATACCGCATTACAGAGGTCCGCCTCATGAGCCTGCCGCTTTCTTCCGCCGCAAATTGGTGATGCCCGTTGCGAAATATCTTCGCGGGTTACTCGAGTGCCGGGCTACGCCGCCTTGGAAACTCCTCCATATTGTCCAGTGTTGCGTGACGAGCAAATTACGCTACCTGTTCGCTGTGCGGCACGGCAAGCGACATCGCCAGACGGCCGATGTCCCAGATAAAACCCGCCAGTTCGCGGGCGACGGCAACCGCCGCAATGTTGACGTGTTTGCCGCGCGCGGCTAGCTTTCGATACCGCCGGCACAACCGTATCTGCGCGTCCCAAGCTCGATCGATGAGCGCCTTCGGGATGCCTTCGTGCCGGCACTGGATGTCTCGGCTCACGCGAGCCGGATGCCGGTAACTCCAGGCGGCCTCGATGAGTAGCTTTCTCGCATAGCTATTGCCGGTTTTCGTGATGCCGCCCAAGCGGCGTTTGCCGCCCGAAGAATGTTCCGATGGTGTCACACCCAGCCAGGCCATCAGCCGGCGCGGATGCTCAAAGCGCGACAGGTCGCCCAACTCAGAGAGCATGCCCACGGCTGTCACGAACTGCACGCCGCGCATCGCCTGCAATCCCAGTACGGCCGGATAAAATCGCCAGTTGACGACTGCCTCGCGTAGCGCTGCTTCAAGGCGATCACACTGCGCGAGCCGGTCCTCGATCGTGCGTCGATGTTCGTCAAACGCCAGTTGTTGCCACTCGTTGCCAAACGAATACTCGCTTAGCCAGCGTCGATGGGCGGGACCCCAGTTGGCGCTGCCGGTATAACGCACGCCATGCGCGAGTAAGAACGACTTCAGTCGCTGGCGCGCTTGGCGCAGGTCGTCTCTGGTGCCGGCCCACGCACGCGCCAGATCCCGGAACGCTTCATCTTCGGTGCCTGGCACGTACACAGCCGACAGGTCGCCTGCACGTAGCGCGCGCACCAGCTTGATGGCATCGCGTCGATCTGTCTTCACGCGCTCGCCTGGCTTTCTCGGAATCAGCGATGGCGCGCAGACCATGCAATCGAAGCCTTTCTCGACCAGTTGCCGATACAGCCCATAACTGCAAGGGCCTGCCTCGTAGACCACGCGCACGTGTCGCGCTTTCGACCGCAGGCGCTCGCACAGGCGATCAATATCTGTCTTTGTCGTGCCGATCTTGCCCAGCGACTCGACCTAGCCCGCGTCCACCGCGTAGGCCACCGTAATCGATTCCTTGTGAACATCCAGTCCTACGTACACCGTGCTATCGTTTCGCATGCTGGCCTCCGTGCCGGAATTCGCCGGGGCATGGCCCAGTCCACGCCCGTGCGGCTCTGGCAGCAATGCTAACCCGCGTTCATCTTCCCCACGGCGGGCCAGCCTCTGCCTCACGGAAAGTCATACTGCCTTCCACGAGCCTTTGACCTTGATATAGCTTTCATCCATGCGCCAACTCTTGCCCACCGGGCGCTTGTGCTTGCGAAATGTCTTTTCGAACAACGGCACCAACTTGATGACCCAACGATGCACTTTTGAATGATCCACGCCTATGGCGCGCTCAGCCATCATCTCCTCAAGATTCCGAAGACTTAGCGAATAGGCCACATACCACCGCACGCACAACAACATTACGTCCAGCGGATAGTGCAACCGCTGCAGCACCTTGGCGACGCCAGCAGCAAGGGCCGTTCGTGGTGTTGCGGTCTTCTTCATCGTAAGCCGAAGCAAAGTTTGTGCATCCCGAACTTTAACGCAGCATCGCTAATGCGACAAAACCTCCCGACGTAGTCTCGTGAACTCGACAGGGGAGCGGCTGCCGGCGCTCTGTGCAAGCCAAGCTGATCTTGTACAAGATTTTAGCATCTACGCTTCGCCCGTCATGGCCGAGATCCTTCGTGTGTCAACTGGCTGGTCAAAATTGCTGCTCCAGGGCGGTTCCGTCAATTGCGACGGGAAACGCTTCAATCATGCAAACTATGATCCGGCAATTTGTATCGGAGCTCGGATTTCGCCAGACATGGTTGGTGCCGCGCTGAACGACGACATCACCCGGCTCCAGCTCGACGACCTCACCACCGTCCAGCACAAGTTCCAGTTTGCCAGATATGACAGCGCAGTAATCGATTGAATGCGTTCGGTGCATCGGGGACTCGAAACCAGGACCGAAATCTGTAATTCGGAAGACCGAACCGCCCCGAATGGTTGCGCCGACATCCCTCAGATCTCCTTGCGAATCCGAAGTGTTGTCCGCCGGAACGGAAGCTGTGGTCCATACTACAGCGCCTTGAGCATCAAGACCGGGCAGCGGAGGAATTGCGATTTTCGCGTCGGATGTAATGCGGGCCAATCCCGAGCCATCGTGGCTCGTCACGATACGTCTAATTTGGTTCATCATCAATTCTTCCGGTAAATAAGATTGCCAATCGGCCGAAGCTAAAATCTCGAGAATGCCCTATTAGTCCGCAAATTGGCTCCCTGAGGCATTCAATGATTTGGAGCGTGCTACGCCCATGCGGTTGCTGTCGCATTATTGCTTCCACTTTGTCCCCTAACAGCAGGGGAAAAGTCCAAGTCCTCAGAGTCGAACGTGATGGAGCTGCCGTTCACGTCTTTGTCCATTCGCGTTATGCTTGCCGGATGGCTTCGAATTCCCTGTCGTGCATGACCGAAGCAATCGAGCCTCCCGCGCGCACTGCGGCGACCATACCATCCTGACGGCAGGCGATGCGCTCGCCGAGGGTCAGCACCTCTTCGATTCGATCCGCACGGACGAAGACGGCCCCGCAGCGATCGGCGATCACGTAATCGTCCTCGCGCACATTCACACCGGCTATGTTTACCATCAAGCCAGACGCGATCTGAACCAGCCGGTTGCGGGCGCCGATCATGGTGATGCCGCGACCGTAAACTGGATAGCCAATTGCCTCGCTACCCTCTATATCGCGGCTCACGCCATCGATCACCGAGCCTCGGATGCGCTTCGCACGGGCCGCGTTGGCCATGATGTCGCCCCAACAAGAGATGCCCTCAGTGCCACCGGCGATAACCAGCACGCGGTCGGTGGTTGCGACGGCGTCGATGACCGGCGTGATCAAATGGGCGGTTTGCCTCGTGTCGGTCTTAGGGCCGAGTTGGATCGTGCTCGCCAAACCGACGATCCTGGGACACTTCCAAAGCGGACGCAGACCGTACGTAGCGCCCGGCAAATTAAGGAAATCCAAGGCATCAGATACGGTATTAGTGTCAAGGGAGGCAAGGCGATCGAGTAGGGAAGCAGAGTTCATCGTATGGAAGTTCGTTGTACACAGAGTTACAGATTGCCACCGCCTAGCTGATATTGATATTCTGAAGATGGTATCGCTGTGATACGAGACAGAGAACCTAAATCGGGGAAACGATGAACTTCAGACTAGTCCGGCAACTGTGGATGTTTCTGGCAGTGGCGGAGGAGGAGCACTTTGGGCGAGCAGCTTTGCGACTCGGGATGTCTCAGCCGCCGCTCACCGAACATATCAAGGCACTTGAGGCGTCGCTCAGGCTGACGCTCTTCGAGCGCTCGCGCCGTGGTACCAAGCTTAGCCCAGCCGGGGCGGCGATCCTGCCCGCCGTGCGCCGGTTTGCCGGACAGGTCGAGCAGTTGGAAAGAGTGGTACAGGAAGTAGCGGCCGGGCGGTCAGGCGTACTACATGTCGGTGCCATCACATCAGCCATGTTGGAGACTGTCCCGCCGCTGCTGGCAGCGCTCCGTCAGGCTCATCCGGATCTTACCGTGTTCGTGCGCGAGATCGACAGTGTCGAGGCCATCCCGGGTCTGGAAGCGGGCGAATTGGATTTGGCCTTCGTCCGGCTGGAAGGCGAGATCGGCAGCGGTATCGCGACGATGCCGCTCGAGGAGCATCGGCTTGCCGTGGCGCTTCCGAAAAATCACACTCTGGCAACCCAGTCGCGAGTGTCGTTGCGCTCCCTCGAAGGTGAATCCCTTGTGATGTCGTCGCGGGAGGTCAGTCCCGTCTATTTCGATATGCTGACGGGCATTTGCCGCGCCCATGGGTTCGCACCACGCATTTTGCACGAGGTACGCTCTATTGCTGCGCAGATAGCCTATGTCGGTTGCGGGCAGGGCGTCGCCCTAGTACCAATATCGATGCGTCGGCTAGCGCCGGAGAACGTAGTCGTGCGCGTCTTAGACGAAAACATCACCGTAGTCACCGCAGCGTTAGTGTGGATCCCGGCCCGTCAACATCCGATGGTCGACGCCGCTGTCGCGTGGCTCCGAGCGAATCGCCCCCCTGAGTCGACGCACTGATCTAAGCCGCGGAGCCGCCCTGCTCGCCGCAGCACAAGCAGCATGTCAAAGCAGTTTCCATCTAGACATCATGTATGGACCTGCCGCACCTCAAGGTACGCGGATTAAGCTTGAGGTCGGTTACTCCGCGGCTCAGAGCCGCCATTGAGGGGGCAGGTCATGAACGAGTTTAGCAAGTATGTGGGCCTGGATGTACATCAGGAAACGATTGCCGTGGCGGTCGCCGACACGGCTGGCGAGGTGCGGTATATGGGCGAGATCGTGAACACGCCCGAGGCCATCGCGAAAGTGGTGGCGCAGCTCAAGCGCGGCACGGGACGGCTGGCGTTCTGCTACGAAGCCGGCCCCTGCGGCTACACAATTTGCCGACAGTTGCGGGGGCTCAAGCAGGACTGCCAGGTCGTGGCGCCGTCGCTGATTCCGAAGAAGCCGGGCGAACGCGTGAAGACCGACCGACGCGATGCCCTAAGCCTGGCGCGCCTGCACCGCGCCGGCGAGTTGAGCCCCGTGTGGATTCCGGATGAGGCACAGGAAGCGTTGCGCGATCTGACCCGTGCGCGCGAGGACATGAAGCATCTGCAACGCCAAGCCAAGCAACGGCTGTTGTCGTTTCTGTCGCGCCATGGCCATCGCTACACGGGCCGCTCCAGGTGGACGCAAGCGCACTGGCGCTGGCTGGAAGGCATCAAGTTCGCCCGGCCGGAGCAACAGATCGTGCTGCAGGAATATATCGACACGGTTCAGGCCTGTGGCAGGCGCGTGGCCAGCCTCGACCGCGAAGTCGAGACGGCCGCGCACGCCAGCCCGGTTTGGCCGGTGATCGAGGCGTTGATGGCGCTGCGCGGCATCAGTCTGCTCGCGGCTGTAACGGTGGTCGCGGAACTCGGTGATCTCGCACGGTTTTCCGGCGCGCCGCAACTGATGGCGTATCTGGGCTTGGTGCCTAGCGAACACTCCAGCGGCAAGCGCGAGCGCCGCGGTGGCATCACCAAGACCGGCAACAGCCATGTCCGGCGGGTACTCATCGAAGCAGCGTGGACCTATCGTCATGCCGCACGAAAGACCGCGATCATGCAGCGGCGCGCAGAGCGTACGGCCCCCGAGGTCCAAGAGATCGCCTGGTCGGCGCAAAAGCGGCTGTGTCAGCGGTTTCGAAACTTGATGGCACGCGGCAAGCTCAAGAACCAGGTCTGTACCGCTATTGCGCGCGAACTCGTCGGCTTTATCTGGGCTATCGGGCAACACGTCATCCCCCTCAGCCGAGCTTAGCCGGCATGAGAGGATCGAGCACGCAACAGGATGTTTGGGCCAGGACCAGGCAACGGTGGGAGAACCCTCGCGGTGACACTAGGAGGCAACTGGAAACAGCACAACCCTCGAAACTAGATTGAGGCAGCTCCCCGACGCTTCGTTTGTCATGCGGTAATCAACCCGCGCATATCAGAATGATCAACCGTCGGATAACCGCCTCGTCCTGGCCCAAGCATCCTGTTGTTGACGACCGTCAAAGAAGCCGGTTCGCATGGTCGTGAGCACGCAAGTGCCGCGCTCACGACCAATGCATAGCATGGAAAACCGACGTCGCGTCAAGGGTTCGCTACGCCGGGCTCACGCCCGCCCTTGACCCGTTAGCTTTCGCGGCCCCTGTTACAACGACGGGAGCCGTAACCGGGCACTTGACACGGTCCATACATATCAGTGTTCCGAGTTGAAAATTCATTGAATGATGCCGATCGTGTACTAAAGTGTTCTGTGTGGCACTTGATACGAGGAGGCAACGATGAGCGGACGGCCCAAAGGCAAGCTGGTGCTGAGCGAAT
>Ga0153932_1000285_pt1 | contig 17323 bp, 13 predicted proteins | sample TSNJ016MetaG_FD_102273 | JGI IMG/M metagenome (GOLD analysis project Ga0153932, IMG submission 102273) | Attine ant fungus gardens microbial communities from New Jersey, USA - TSNJ016 MetaG | ecosystem: Host-associated > Fungi > Mycelium > Unclassified | place: USA: New Jersey, Wharton State...
AAAGTGATTCAGTCCGTGATCGACGGTCAACTCAAACCGTGGCGTGCCGCGGAACGCTTGTCGCTGACGACGCGTCAGGTTCGACGCCTGGCGGCGCGCCTGCGCGAACAAGGACCGCCTGGACTGATCTCGGGCCGATGCGCCAAGCCGAGCAATCACCGGATTGATGCTGGGCTCGCCGTACGAGCGGTGGCGATCATCAAGGAACGTTACGCGGATTTCGGTCCGACTCTGGCGTGCGAGAAACTGCGCGAGTGCCACAACCTGAAGCTGGCCAAGGAGACGGTCAGGCGCTGGATGCGTGACGCCGGCCTGTGGATCCCCCGCAAGCAGCGTCCGCCCAGGATCCACCAGCCGAGGCGATCAGCGCTGACGGGCCGGCCAATCTAAAGGCGGCAGTAACAATTGCGGGCGATACTCGCAGCAAAGGACGCGGAGCGCTCGTCGTAATGAATGACGCGATCCATGCTGCACGTTGGGTGCAAAAGAATCATCTGCTCCCACTGAATGCTTTCGATTCGCCATGTGCAGGCCCCGCGGGCGCGATGGTAGAGGGCAGTCCGCATTTCTTTCATCCATCCGCGCCGCGTACCCCTTCCCCGCCCCAACAGCGGGGAACCGCGCGTAGCGCTGCTGGAAACCTGTCTTGGCGATGACGGCGAGTTACTGAGTCTTGCTGCGCAAGCCGGTTACCACGGCTGCATCATTGCTGCGTTTGGGGTTGGCCATGTCTCATTCGCAATGGCTGAGCGCATTGCCGCACTTGTGCCAGGATTTCCGATCATAATCGCTAGTCGAACCGGTTCCGGCAGCACTGCGGAGCGCACCTATGGTTTCAAGGGATCAAAAATCGACCTGCGCCAGCGCGGCGCTATATTTGGTCACTGGCTCAGCCCGCGAAAGGCGCGCCTGCTACTCTGAGCACTTCTTGCCGCAGGAACCTCGCACGATGAGATCAGAATTGCATTCAAAGGGTTTCGGTAGTGGGCGCAATTTTAGCTCCTAAACGGAATGATGATGACGTCCAGTACGCCCGAAAAGCTACAACCACTTTGCAGCACAACAGCATATTACCGATGCCCCTGAGCGGGAATTAAGACGGGCCGTATCAGGGAAGAAAGATGTCTGCGGCCAGAGGAGACCGCCGGCTGCTTGGATGCAGGCAAGACCCCAGTGCGGGTATCATCTCACTTCGAGAAACTTGAGTTGTGTACGGTTGGAATGGAAGCGTATTAGTGAAGTTGCTCAAGTGACTTCAGTTCAGCAAAAGCGTCGACTCCTGCGACCTGCGAGACATGATGGTCGCTGAGGCAGATAAGGTGACATATCCACATCGCAGATATCGGCGGGAAAAGATTCAGGCAATGTGGCGGTTCAAAAATAACCATGCTCACAATCTCTATCGTAGGTGGGACCTGTGAGAATGCGTCGGGCAGGCACCGGAACAATCGGTTAAGTCATATTGTCTTGGAATCTGCCGTTCTATTGGGCGACTCGGCGTCCGACGCGCGCCAGACGCCGATCGCGGCGCTATTTGCGCTTGAGTTCCCGCCGTACGTTTTCGACCAGAATCTCTTCTAGGTCGGCCACGGTCTTCACACCGTGACTAGTAAATAGATCCCACTCTTCCGTAAGCAACCGCTGTTTTGTCTCGACAGACTTGCCGAACCACAGGACCGACTGGCTAGATTCATCGAAATTCTTCCAGGCCGGACCTGGCTCGCCATTCTTGATAAACCCAGCGTACAGCTTTCCCATTTCGTCGGTCGTGCGTCTTAAATCTGTCTTGTCCGCCCCATCAAAAGTTGGCCACTGTTTCAAATCACTATCAGTGAGGTTGCGCCATAGAAATGGCATGTCCCCCGTGTGCACTGCACGCAGATCGCCGCCCCATCCCGGAAGATCATAAGAGAATTGGAAGACGAAAACTGGTATGCCTTGTGACGAAAAGTTCATCGCGATCCCGAGCGACGAGAACTTGAAAAACTCAAACGACATGATGTCGGAAAGCAAATGTCCTGGATTTACATGACTTGGATGGAGGTGCTTGTAGCCATCAAATAGTTCTTTCGCCCCCGATTCTCCAAAAACCTGCGCAAGAACCTTGAGTGCGTCCCCTTCGGTGCCGTTCTTGATTGTCTCGGAGTGCCCACGGAAGAACTGCCATTCATCTTTGGCAAAGCCGATCATCAATGCTTTGCTTGGCTCCTGCTCGCCCTGCGAAAGAAATTGAGCAGGCGCTTCTGGGATCCAGTCGCCATCGACGACTCCGCCCAGCGGACGCCATGCCACGTTGTCATCAGGGTCGAAATATCGGGTCAGTATGTTCTGAACTGCCAAGAACTTGTCGGGATCGAGATCATTGAGGTCCGAGAGATCGGTGATCCCGAGCAACTCCACATACTTATTTGCGACGAAGGTAGCCTCTTCTTTTTGTTGCGTGCACCAAACGTTGAATGGGGATAGCGACTGCAGAATCGCACGCTTATAAAAGCGTCGTGCATTTGGGTTTGTTAGCAAGTGCGATACTGCGGTCGCTCCGGCGGACTCGCCCCCGATGGTAATGTTGTCTTTGTCGCCACCAAAGGCGTCGATATTTCCGTGGACCCACTCTAACGCAGCGATCTGATCTTGGAGCCCAAGATTGACTGCTTCTGAAAACTCCTCACTGATTAAGCCGAAGTGTACCCAGCCGAGCGCACCCATGCGATAGTTAGGACGTACGACGATGATGTTTTCCTCTTTCGCGAGATTTTCACCGCGCTCAACATCGAAAGAGCCCGAGCTCACGGCATTTGCGCCACCGTGGTAATACACGTAGACGGGAAGCTTTTTTCCAGGTGCCGCAGCTGGTATCCAGATATCAAGATAGAGACAGTCTTCGCTCACGTTCTCATGATTGTAGGTTTTACCAACGTATGCGGGCCAAGCAGGAATGCCTGGCACACCAGGATCTAGCGTATCGATTATCGGCTTGATTCTCTCCATGCTCGACAAATTCATCTGATACGACGCTGGGCCGGATTGGGTCGCGTGCCGAACACCGACCCACGGATCAAGCGCCCGAGGAGCCTTGAAACGAAGAGTCGCTACGGGTGGTTTGGCAAACGGAACTCCTCTAAAAATACGGATCCCATTTTCGGCACTTCCTTCAAGGAGGCCGAGCGACGTATGGACAACATTTGCGTTTTGATAACCACTCACTTATAACCTCCAATACTTACGTGCTAATAATAGTCAGCTGGCAACCTGCTAATTCAGTTCGACACACCTCTCATCGGAAGAGTATGTAACCGACAGTCAATCGGTCGGCCACTCGTTTAATCGACATCTACAATCTCCAGGAACCTCGCAGTCCGTCATTTTGTGACCGACCAGCAGCGATCTCATCACTCTTTTTGTTCCGTCACGATCTTCTTGGTATGACGTAGCGATGCGTCCGTGGCGTTCACCCCAATAAGCGCACTCATCGACATCGCTATGGAGTCCAGGGCCAACATTCAATACAAAAGTGACGACGAGCTATGGCGCTAACGCTGGCAGAGCGATTAAGCTTGCACGTCAAGCTTTTGATGTGCGCCTTGAGTGCCCACAGGATGCGGGGTCTGACTATTGCGGGAGAAAAACTGATTTTCGCCAACGCATCCGAACTGGCCATATTTACTTTCGCATCTTTCCTCGCCCCGCAGCTTCTCGTGGCTGCTTAGTGGCTAACTGCGCCGACGGCACGAAAGACGCTGGCTGAACATAGAAACTTCTCCACATTTAAGCGGAATTAGTAGCAGTACTAATCTACAAGGCATAGTATTTTCCGCACCTTAGGGTACCAAATGATATTTTACCTCGTGGTAGTTGTCAGCAGATCCAACCGTAAGATCCTCGCGAGATGCTCAAGCGCCGGACACAGGGTGCATTAAAACGTGTGGCGAATGCCCAACGTAGTCACCAATTGACGGTTTGTTGTTGATGCGTAGTAGCCTTCGACGTCGGCGAGGGCGCCTCCCCCGGCCTGCTGTAAATACAGCATTAGCGCGATATCTGTACGTTTCGAAAGGATATAGTCGGCGACGAGATTGACTTCATTCCACTTTGGTTTTTGATCGGTAATCGTGTACTGACCAACCGTGTAGACGTAAGCTGCGCCAAGCAGAATGTCGGGGCGCAAAAAGTAGTTCGCACTTAGGCTGAAGTTTTGTACATTCAAGTGTTGTGCATCAAGATACGTGTAGTTGACGTCTGTATACAGAGCCCCCAGTTTCAATGCACCTATCGAATAAAATCCACCTGTACCGAATATTCTCTGCTTCGAAGCATAGGCGTGCGTTTTCAGTGCGCTACGATTAAACGTGAGATAGGCCGCGGAATAGTCGCTGTCGATCGCCCCCGTCTGATTGGTCGCACTATACGGTGAATCATATTCTGCATATGCGACGTTCCAGTTAAGCGGCCCTTGAGTGTAACTTGCACCCAGGCTGAAGGCACGGTTGTTATTAAACCCCGTTGCCGAATTACTGAATCCGTACAAAGCGCTCGCCTTGAACCCCTTGAACGTTTGGGTTGTATATTTTAGGGAGTTCTGGACTCGAATGTTGTTGAACGTGTTGTCGTTATCATTTATCGTCCCGTTCCAGTTGTATGCCGTGTTAAGGCCGAGGAAATCAACGACTGAATCGTACTGCCGACCTAATGTCAAAGTACCCCAATTCGTGTTAGAAAGCCCGACAAAAGACTGGCGCCCGAACTCCCGGCCTTGATTCAATGCATTTCCGTTAAGAATACTGAAGCCGTTTTCCAAAGTAAAAATCGCGCTTGTTCCACCACCCAAATCTTCCGTACCACGAAGTCCCCAACGAGGTCCCTGGTAGGTGCCATTAGCCGTTTGGTAGGTATGGCTACCACTTTGGTTGGTTGAGTATGCCAAGCCTGTCGAGATAAGACCGTAGAGCGTTACACTGCTCTGCGCAAACGCGTTTGAGCAAATTGACGCCGCACAAATGCCGCTCGCTACTAAGAATGAGTTCAATTTCATGTTCGTCTCTGCGAAAAAGATTTTCCCAAAACCCGATCGCCACAAATCCGCTTCACGAAGTGGATAGCAGCATCTATTTTTTTGTAATCCTAACGTTATGGCCCAACTACCTACATGCTCGAGCGTCGCTCGGCAAGAACTGCTATTTTCTGCAAGGGTCTAAGCAGTGAGAATGCTCGTTATCAGCAACACCCAACGCACATACCTTCGTCACCAATCACCCAGGAGGAACGTGGCCATTTGCGCCCTATCGAAATTCAATGCAACTCTTGGACATTGGGATGAGCGCTGCTACTGATCCAAATCCTCCCATCCATCTACGAGGGCTTCGACTCTCTCCACCACCGCCAATCCCTCTCTACAAGGACCATTGTGCGGCTGATACTTTGACCGGAGCACGACGGATTTCTATCGCTCCATTTGTGGTCTTGACACCCAATGCATAAAGACCGGGAGTTCCACCGTTGTATCGGATTTCGACGTTCAGTTCCGTTGGCTTGACGAGTGGACCGAGCCAGTTCGCAAGCTCGGACTCGCTCTGGCCAACTTCAATCCACTGAACACCTTGACCCTTGTTACTTCCTGTACCTGGTTCGACAGGAAAACGCGCTGGGTGATCGTTCAAGTCAGGCTTAAAGTAGAGATTTGGCATACCCTTTGGCCAGGAGCTCAATGCGCTAGGAACCTGGATTGCCAGTCCCCGGCGCCCGTTCATCATTTGACGGGCGGTGTCTTCACCAAGCGTCTTCGCGTCAACCGTTACGTTGTGATGCGCGGCGAACGTTTCCATCTCTTCCATCGTATCGGCTCGCAGACACCAACCAAGGAAGCAATCGCCTTCTAATGTTTTTTCTTCATACAACTTTGCGACCGGGTTGCCGTTTCTTAACGCCATATGGTCAACGACGCTCTCTACCTCGATAAATATGTCCGAGGCAAGCGGAACAACCTTATGACCAAGACCATAGAGAGGAAAAAAGCCACCGTCATAGTTCCCGATGCCGGTTTCCTTACTAAGTCTGAAGGTTGCTTCATAGACATTCTGTGCTGCAAGGCATACGTGGTCAAAATGGATCATTTTTTAACTTCCGAGAATAAAATATTAAAAGATCGAAACGCCATTCAATGGGCGTTGACCGGAGCAGATAGATGCTCCGCGCCCGTCTCATCTTCCAGCTCGGCATGAATGCGATAGCGTGGGAGGGTAAGGAAAAGGCCAGCTGCTATTACTGCAAGGCTCGCGCTAATAAAAAGGCCCGGCTCATAGCTTTTGAAGGTGTCAGCTAACCAACCGATCGCAAAGGGACTAACGCCCGCAAAAATTGAAAGCGCACCATACTGCCAAGCGTAGACACGCGGGAAAATAGCGAGTCCGAAATAACGCGTTGTCATATAGGCGATCAGGTCAATTTCGCCACCGAATGCCCACCCCAACGCGAACGCGTAAACCGGCGCGTAAGTCAGACCGCCCCAGGCCACGAGCAACATTCCGCATGCGCCGACCAGACAAGAGATCGCCATTAACCAAGGTGCGTGGACGAGGTCTGAGAGCCAACCAAAGACCAACCGAACACATATCGTTCCGATTCCCGTCAGGCTTATATAGGCGGCCGCCTTCGCAGGAGATGAGCCGAGCTCCCGAAGCATGGGTACAAGATGCTGAGACGCTCCCGAAACGAACAAGGTGGTCAGGGAGAATCCAAGAAGCAGTGTCCAAAAAACTCGCGATCGCTTCGCTTCCGCGAATTGCACCGCAACTTGCTCGGCTCGCTCAATACTTTGCAGTGACACTTGCTCCGCGCCGCTTCCCCCTTGCCGCAGTCGTAAAAGCACCAACGCAATAGGTGCGCCTAGTGCCGCAAGGAATGCCAACGCGAGGTATCCATTTGACCACCCATAATCGCGAATAATGCGGGACACTCCGAGCGGGACTACCGCGCCCGACATCCCCAGGCCAATCTGCGTCAGCCCCAATGCAAATCCGCGCCCGCGATCAAACCAGCCACTAATGGTTCTTGTGAATGTGATTCCGCTGGTCGCACCACCAAAAAAACCAATGCATCCGACTATCGCGACATACGCTTCGGGACTGGTCGTGAGTTTGGCTAACGCGACAAAGCATAGAGCCATCGCAAGCGCACTTCCGGCGGTAGTCTTGGCAGCACCAAAACGAGTTAGCATGCGCCCCCACATCTGAAGCCCAAGAGCCAGACCTAGCGTGAACGCAGCGTAACCCGCACCGTACTGCGTTTTCGTCAACCCAATAGAAATGGAAAGGTCTTTTGCGAAAAGACCAAGGTTATAACTTCCCAGGCCGATCACTCCAATTCCCAAGCCAAGTGTCGCAGCGATCAGCTGCGTCCAGCCTCTCTTGAACTCATCAAGCTTCGTCATTTTTTTTCCTACTTACGGTCGTTAGTCGGCTGTGGGCCGCGATCGGCTTATTGCCACCTGTTTAAGCTTTCCAGCCGGTATCAGGTGAAATTTATCTCATTAACTGTACGTTCGTCCAGTAGACAAAATATAAATTTCGTTTCCTGATCATGTCATTTGGACTGCCAACTAGATACCGTGAACTCAAGAGAGTTCTGCAGCTCTGACGATTGATTTGACTGCAGCAAGCACAGCCAAAAGCCAAAATTGTGATGCATCTCCCCCGACAATTGCCGCACCAAAACCGTTGGTTTTCCGAAGTGCATGGGTCGTAGGCGCAATGCAGCCCAACATCTGCACGGCTATGCGGATCCGGTTCAGCAGCACCTACGCAGACGCAGCATAGAATCCGGAGGATCTGCTTTTTCCCGATCGCTCTGCTGCATCGATTCCCACCGAGCTGCCCTCTGCTCGGCATTCATCCAGGAAGTAAAGTGCGCATGAACATCAATCCACTTATTCTTCATATAAATATTCGAAGCCGGAGTCGCCAGCAACCCGATTCGGCAAATGAGAACCTCTATCCCTTATAACAAATGCACTGTAGAGTGCATACATAAGGGAATCGCATTCAATTCGGCGAAAACTGCGCTCTTCGAGCCGATCATGCCTGATCTGGTGCGATGACAAACACTGCGCAACGGATATCGAAGTTTCATGTTCACTGCACTGTGCAGTGAAGTCAAGGAACATTTGGAAAATGTTAGAAAAAACAGAGAAAGCTGGGGTAAACGTCAATCCAGAGGGTGCTAGAAAAGCAATTTTGCAGGCAGCCCTAAAAACCTTTCTGGAACATGGCTTCGGCGCGACGAGCATGGAGAAGATCGCGCAGGCCGCAAACGTTTCGCGGCGCACGGTTTTCAACCAGTTCGCTAGTAAGGAAGCACTTTTTAACGCTTCTGTTGAGCAAGTCTGGACCGGCATGCCAGTGCTTGAGATCAGTACGGACCAACGTTCATTCGCTGACCCGCAAGCAGGACTTCGGGAACTTGGTTTGGCGATTTCTGATTTTTGGGCAAGGCCTGAATCCGTAGCACTTGTGCGCCTGATCATCAGTGAAGCCCGGACATTCCCAGGGCTAGCCCAAAACTACCTTGAGCGCGGTAAAGTTCCTGCATTGCGCGGCTTGATTTCGTATCTGGAAAATTTGAAAGAACGCGGACAGCTGCGCCTCTCGGACCCTGACCTTGCTGCTCGGCAATTTGTTGGTCTAATCAACGAACCACTGCTATGGTTTCGGGTCCTCGGGCTGACGGACGAACCCGATTCGGATCGGCGTTCATACGTTGTCAGCGAGGCGGTAGCGATGTTTCTGAGTCGCTACCCCATGCTCTCGACCCAAGAAAGCGCAAATCGGCACCGTTAGCGTTCAAGTGATTGAGGTCAGTCGGAATCAGCGAACGCCGTCGGGTTAATCAGCGATTTTGTTCAAATGGAATCGCTGCACGAAAGCAGCGGCGACATATGGTTGAGTCGCTCCTGCATTCGTCGCCAGGTCGCTGTAACGTTGCTCGGGCTATTGCTTAAGATGATGCGATGAAGAAATCGAAATCTCCTTCTATGGGGTATTGAAAATCAAGTCTTGTTGAATGGAAAAATTCTGTTATTCGAAGGAAGTCTGCTGGGACTGGTTGTCTACTGGCCGGCCTGCGGAGTCGCCTGCTACGACCGGACGCAAGCCGGCCAGTAGACAACTCGGAAAGCACAGATGTCGAGTTGATGGGATACACCTTTGCAAGTTGGCATGTCGATGTCATGTCATCCAGGTCAGAGTATCTGGCGGACTTGGCCAGTGCCGGGTCGATCTTCTATCGGTGCCGGCCAACCAGGCGAGTCACCTCATGCCGCATACGCAAAGCGCTGGATCACTCTGTTAGGATACCGCACCAAATCAGGGGCTTGAATCGGCGCCCGAAAACATAACCGAAGGAGGTGTTTATAGTGGGTCGATGGACTCCGACTCTTCCGAAGCCACTTCCGTTCTCCAGTTGCGAATCAGTCTGCGAGGTGTTAGCCCGCCGGTCTGGCGGCGACTCCCAATCCCCGAGCAGATCACGATTGCGCAGCTGCATCATGTAATGCAGCTCGCCATGGGCTGGCACGACGAACGCCTGCACCGCTTCATCACCCGCGATAATCAAGCGCGAGACGTTGCGTCGGTTACGAGCCGCGCGGCGTTTCCTCAAGATCGGTTATCGTTGTTCGACGACATCACGTCTCCAGATACTGGAATGGTCACCGACCTGCCGCTATGGGACTATGCTCGACACTTGTATTCTGTGCATCGAGATAGTGGGATATAGCGACTGTTTAAGCAATGTCATCCATTCGAAGCTGCAGGATTTATCTCGGCTATCAAAGGCACACGCCTACCGCATAGGTTCGTTGTAGGTCACGCGACGGCTCATCGCTTGCGCTAACCACCCACAGGCGAAGTTACAGGGTCGTGGGTTCCGCAGCATTGAGCGTAAAAGGTCGGTCCACGACAAAATTGCTCGTCCTTTCGGCCTGTGCCGCTCTGCCGGACTGAACAAAAAAGGAATGCGTGGTCGCTGGTCCTTGGTTTTGCGGCCATGAGCCGGCCGCCGCGTAGCATGGACCGTAGGTGGATTTCATCCAGCCTGTCGCAATAAGCGCAGTGCGGCGGACTAGGCGCTTTTCGGCTGCGTCAACCTGCAGCTGGCGGGTGCCGGACCACGACAGTCGTAACTCTAGTTCCTTCGAAGCAGAAGAAATCCGTTCCCGGCTACCGATGCATTTTCCAACTTCCGCTGCTGTAGACACGCATCCTGGCGATTCCGATGAGCTACGAGTTCCCTTGGTCGAAGGCCATGCAGGAAGGGTAACCACGCATTTAATTTGCCTGTACGTACGTTTAGTCTATGTATGAGCGGCAGTTGGGCCAGCCCATCATCACCGTAGCAGCTCCTCCGAGGTGATCGTCGTGTGGCTATGCTCGTCAAGGGCTGAGACGGTACCCACTCTGCGGTTGAACAAATACTGACGAACTCGTAGAAGTTCGTGGGCGGTCGTGAAGACCGTCGATCTCAAGATTCATAGGAGGTGGCACTTGGTAACATTGACAGGTACACATCACGCGCGCGCCGACACCCAACCGCGCCGACGAGACGGTGACTTGCTCGTTTCTGGACGAGCCGAATTCCTCGACGATATTGCGCCCCCGGGGCTCCTCCACGCCGCAATCTTGCGCAGCACACACCCGCACGCGCGCATCCGGTCTATCTGCACGGACAAAGCCGTGGCGGCGCCGCGTGTGCGGCTGGTCCTCACAGGCGAGCGCGCGGCCGAGCTCGTTGCGCCAATGCCCGCATTCTTTGAACCAGCGCTCGTGGGATGCCGCACTTTCGAGTTTCGATGTCTAGCCGTCGATACCGTCCGTTGGGTTGGGCAACCGATAGCAGCGGTCGTGGCGGAAACCCTTGCCGATGCAGAGGCGGCACTCGACCAGATTGTCGTCGACTATGAGCCCTTACCTGCCGTCTTCGATGTGGAGAGTGCGATAAAGGCCGATGCTCCGCGCGTGTTCGGAGATTGGGACGACAACGTCGTAGGAAAATTCCGGTTCGCAGAGGGCGACGCACCTGGGGAAATCGCGGCTTCCGATCACTCGCTTTCTGGATGCGTTCGAGTAGGCCGGCATCAAAGCGCCCCAATGGAAACTCGAGGGTACCTCGCTTCGTGGGACCGTGGAGGAAAGCTATCGTTCTGGGGATCAACTCAAAACCCACACCCGTTGCGCACCAACCTGTCCGTAATGCTCGGATTGCCTGAGGAGCGAATCAGGGTCGTCGCCACACGGCTCGGTGGCGGCTTCGGACACAAGTTCAATGGCTATGCCGAAGAGCCACTTGTTTGCATCTTAAGCCGGCTGGTCGAAGCTCCCGTCAAATGGCTGGAAACCAGGGCTGAGAGCTTGTTGGTGGGAGCCAGGGACTTTGTCAATCACTTCACTGTCGGCTTTGGAGAAGACGGACGGGTCCATGGTCTGAGCGCACGCATATTGGGCAACATTGGCGCCCTTGAAACCTGGGGAGGCTGGACCATGACCTTCGCTGCGGCAATGACATACCCCGGCCCCTACCAAATTAAAGACTATGAGGTTGAAAGCTCTCCGGTCGTGACAAACAAAGCACCATGGAACGGCTACCGCGGCTACGGCAAAGAGCAGGCGGCCATCGTGCTGGAGCGAATCATGGACATGATAGCTCAGCGACTTGGCATTGACCCCGTCGAGGTAAGGCGACGCAACTTCATACCCCCCGACGCATTCCCGTATTGGACCGCCGCAAAACGTCTCGACTCTGGTAACTATCAAGGTGCATTAGAACTTGCTCTTGAACTTGCTGGATACGAAGCTTTGCGTAGCCGGCAGGAAGAGGCCCGAAAGTCTGGCCGCTATTTGGGAATTGGCGTCGCATTTGAGTTGACGCCCGAAGGCGGGGACTTTGCTGGAAGCTTCGTGCGCGGCTTTGATACGTCGACAGTGCGGGTGTCGCCGAGCGGAAGTGTGACCGTGCTAACTGGCGTAACGAGCCCCGGCACCGGAAACGAGACCTCCTTTGCGCAATTGGTCGCGCGGGAGTTCGGCATTTCCATTGATATGGTTTCGGTTGTTCAAGGTGACACTGATTCGTGTCCATATGGCTTCGGAAGTTTCAGCAGCCGTAGCATTGCCACAGGTGGCGCTGCCGCAATTCTCGCTGCCCGCGAAATCCGCGAACGCATGATGTCGGCTGCAGCCATCCTTCTTGAATGCGATTCGGCCGAGATCGAATTCGCCGACTCTCAGGTGCGCTCGCAAACCGATCCAACAAAGTCCATGCCCTTCGCGAAACTTGCCGACACGATCTATCGACGTGTTTGGGTGACGCCGGGACTTGACCAACCCTTGCTCGAGGCGACCAAGGTAGGACGGCCAACAAACTTTCATCATATTCCAGACGAGAAAGGACGCTTTTCACCCTATCCGACCTTTCCTTACTCGGCCCACATCGCACTCGTTGATGTCGATATAGAGACGGGAGTTGTACACGTTGAAGAGTACGCCGCCGTCGATGATTGCGGGGTCGTCATCACGCCGCGTTTCGTCGACGGGCAGCTCTATGGCGCTATTGCTCAAGGCATCGGCGGTGCGCTTTGGGAGCATCAACCCTACGACGACGCAGGCAAACCAATCGCGCAGACGCTTAAGCACTACCTTATACCCCGCGCTCCGGATCTACCCACTCTGCGCCTGGCTCATCAGCACACGCCCTCGCCTTTCACCTTGCTCGGCACCAAAGGCGCCGGAGAAAGCGGCGTCGGCGGTGCCATGGCCGCGATTGCGAACGCTGTCAACGATGCACTTGTGCCTCTGGGGGTGCTCGTTCATCAGCTACCGCTTAATCCACCCACGGTACTAACGGCGATTCTTAATGGAGCAAATCCATGATTAGGACTGCCCTGCATTATCACCGTCCGCAGTCCTTATCCGCTACGAGTTCTCTGCTCGCCGAGCACGCAGGCGATGTAGCGGTCATTGGAGGTGGGACGCAGCTACTTCCAAAGATGAACCGGGACGAAATGCACATCAGTCACGTGGTCGACTTGGTCGGCTTGGGTTTAAATGAAATTAATGTAGGCAACGATAGCATTGAACTGGGTGCGAGGGTTACTTACGACGATGTCCTCCAATGCGCTTCTCTTCGCGAATTCGCCCCTTTGTTGCCGCGTGTAGCCCGTGGAGTTACCGGTGGACGGCAGATTCTCCAGCAGGGTACGCTCATCGGCTCTGCATGCCTCAATGCGCCTGGTACCGAAATGCCTGGCGTCTTCACTGCACTGCGCGCACGGATGCGCGTGTATGGACCGTCAGGCATGCGCGAAGTGAGTGCAGATGAGTTTTTCATCGACGCGTTCGCAGTCGCGCTTGGACCGGGGGAATTCGTCACCTCTGCAGTGTTCAACCGGTCGGATCGTGCCGGTTATTGCAAGATCAAGCACAGCGCTGGCTCATGGCCGATCGTAACCGCTTCGGTGCTGCGTGATGTTTCCACAGGCGGGTACGCGGTCACGTTGGGCGCGGTCCAGGCCGTTCCTTTACGCGTCCAATTCGACGAATCCGACCCTCTGGAAATCATGGTGGCAAAAGCCGTTACCGCGCCGTGGTCGGACGAACTGGCTCCTGCGAGCTATCGCGCTGCAATCGCGGGTGTTACAGCCCGCCGCGCATTCAACGAATATCAGGGAGCTACATCATGACAATCGACGCGGATGGAACCTACATTGATCAACCTGAATCGTTAGCACCGGGGCGCACACTCACGCTGACAGTCAACGGCAAGCGCCACCGCACTCAAATCGAAGACCGCCAGTTGTTAGTCGAGGTGATTCGCAACAACCTGGGACTGACGGGCACTCATGTCGGATGCTACAACGGTGATTGCGGAGCATGCACGTTGCGCATCGACGGTCGCATCACCAAGTCCTGCCTTGTGCTTGCCGCCAGCGCAGAAGGCGCTGACATAGTCACGATCGAAGGTTATTCAACTGATGGGCTCGACGCATTGCAGCAAGCGCTATGGGATAACGACGCGTTTCAATGCGGTTTTTGCGTCCCGGGGCATCTTTTTGCACTTAGCGACCTGCTTGATCGCAATCCCGATCCGACCGAAGAAGAGGTTCGGGAAGCGTTGATTGGAAACCTCTGCCGATGCACCGGTTACATGAACCTCGTCGCGGCAACCTGCGACGCGGCGGTTAGACGGTCCGGGTCGCGAGTAGAACCGGCACCCATGCAAACGATGCTGTCGGCGCCGCCGCCGCATCCCTACCTATGAACGGCAGGTACATTCCCTTCTGTTTGTTCCACCCAACCTCGCAGCAGATTCGCGTTCAGTCGTCTATGATCCCCACTGCGCGCGTCCAGCCAGCAGACGCTCCGCGAATCTTTACCGGAAAGCATGATACAGAGAACCCTTTGCTGGGAAGGGCTTCCAGGTTGTGTAGTTTTTCGATGTGACAGTATCCGACATCTCGACCGGCCTTGTGACCTTCCCAAATCAGGCTGGCATTTTGTGTTTCAGCATATCTCTCAGCGGTGTGAACAAATGGTGCGTCCCAGCTCCAAGCGTCCGTTCCGGTCAGTCGTACCCCTTGGTCCAGTAGATATTTCGTTGCGTCGTACCCCATGCCGCATCCTGAAGACACATAGTCTGGAGCACCGTACCGCGACCCTGCCCTCGTGTTGACAACCACGATCTCCAATGGATCTAGCGTGTGCTCGATTCGATTCAACTCCTCCTGCACATCGCGCGCGGTCGCCACGTAACCGTCCGCGAAGTGACGAAAATCGAGCTTCACGGCGGGCTGCAGACACCACTCAAGCGGGACCTCATCGATCGTGATTGCCCGCTCCCCCCCATTCATCGTGGAGTGGTAGTGGTAAGGTGCGTCCAGGTGCGTACCGTTATGGGTAACTAACGAAACTCGCTCGATCGACCATGCTTCGCCGTCAGGCAAGTCTTCCTGTTTCAAACCAGGGAAGAATGCAAGCATTTGCGGCACTGTTGCGTGGTGGTCAAAATACTCGATCTTTGGCGCGAAAACTGGCGGATCTGAGAGTACGTCGTTTTCCAGGTAAATCGATAAGTCGATAATTTTTTTCACGGGACTGTGTTCCTGTATTGGAGAGAAAGAAGAAACCGTGCCTAGAAGGCCACCTCATCAGCCCCTTTCAGGCCGAGCATTTCCCGAGCGTCTTGTGGAGTCGCGATTTCCAATCCAAGCTCCTCAAGAATGCGCCGGATCTTGACGACTTGGGACGCATTCGTTTTTGCCATCTCCCCTCGCCCTAAGTAAAGGCTGTCTTCAAGACCCACGCGCACATTAGCGCCCATGATGGCGCCCTGCGTAAGCACGGGCATCTGATGGCGCCCCGCTCCAAGCACAGACCAGTGATAGTTATTGCCGAAAAGCCGATTCGCCGTTTCCCGCATGAATGTCACGTTGGCCGGATCTGCACCGATCCCTCCCAAGATACCGAAGATGGTCTGGATGAAAAAAGGTGGCTTCACTAGACCTGCGTCCACGAAGTAGGCAAGGTTGTACAAGTGTCCGACGTCATAGCACTCAAATTCGAACTTGGTCCCGCAGTCTTCGCCTAACAGCTTCAGAATTTGGCCGATGTCCTTGAAGGTATTTCGGAAAATCGTATCCTCTGTTCCTTCGATATAAGGCTTCTCCCAGTCATAAATCCACTCCGTGATTTTTTGCGCTGCCGGGTGAATTGAAAAATTCATCGAACCCATGTTCAACGAAGCCATTTCGGGTTTTGCCATCAACGGTGGCGCCAGGCGCTCCTCGAGCGACATGGCTGTACTTCCCCCCGAAGTGATGTTCACTATCGCGTCAGTCCTTCTTTTGATTTCGGGAAGAAACTGCATAAATATTGCTGGGTCGGCAGACGGCCTGCCGTTTGCCGGGTCGCGCGCGTGCAAGTGAAGGATCGCCGCGCCAGCCTCTGCAGCTTCAATCGCCTGCTCCGCGATGTGCGCGGGTGTCAGCGGGAGATACGGTGACATGCTAGGCGTATGGATCGCGCCAGTCACTGCGCACGTGATGATGACTTTCTTCATGGTCGCCCTTGCGAATTGGAGATGAATGAGTGAGCGGAAAACGTGGTCCTGTACCTGTTTAGTCTCGCCGGGATCAGTTGGCCATAAGGATCTGGATAGGTTCCTGCCTCACGTGATGCCTCAAACCAGCGATCCTATTTTTCTGGTGACCATCTAACTGTACGTTCGTACAGTCAATTATGCCACTAAGGTTTACTCTGAGTGCCGTGCCTGAGATGCTCGACAGCCTTGCGATGACCGCTTGACTCTTCGAAGGCGTCAAAGAGGCTTCGATTGCGACTAATCGGGCTGTGATGTATCGTGCTAACTGTACGTTCGTACTTTCGTTGTCTGTAACGCCGAAAGTGGATCAGTAGACGTGTCGAAATGTGACGCTGGTTCAACCACGCTTTTTACCGGAAAATAACCATGGAAGTCGCCGAAAAAATGGATGGCCGTAAAGTCGGGCGCGACACCGAAAGGCGCGATCGTGTCATAGTCGCAGCAGAAAAGCTGTTCGCTCAAGAGGGATTTCACGGCGTCTCGATGAGAGACATTGCAAAGGAAGCGGATGTGGGCTTGCCACTGATCGTCTATCACTTTGAGACAAAATTAAATCTTTACAGGTCTATATTCGAATTTCGAAAAGCCGCAATCCAGGAAAGACTAAATGAACTAGGTAAGATTGTCGATTTTGAGTCACCGGACGTGGTCGAAAAAATCATCCGCGCGTTCGTCGCACCCATCGTAAAAAGCCATGCCTCTCCAGACAGCATCCACTATGCGCGGCTAGTAGTTAGAGAGGCGTCAGATCCGCAGGAGGCAACGCGCGGAATTATAGAGGCGTATTTCGATCCCACCGCAAAAGCATTCATTGGAGCGCTGCGCAAGGCAATGCCTAAAGCCTCCCACGAATACTTGTGCTGGGCTTATCTTTTCGCGGTAGGAGCTCTCGTTATGAGTGACTTTGACGGAAGGATGATACGAATCTCCGATGGAAAGTACTCGGGAAATACGACTGCTCGTAAAATCACGATGCTGACAAGATTCATAGTCGGCGGCATCTGCTCGGGCTACCAGCCAGTTTCAAAAGCAAAATAGCAGTATCTAGTATTTCCTGGCCGGATAAATTGCCTGCATAGACACTATGAAATAAAGTCAGGCTCCAGCGAATGCAGGTATCTGCCGGATTCAACTGGCGTTCTAGCGCAGCTTGGGTCGTGCAATCCAATCGTTTCGTCAGACG
>Ga0153932_1000286_pt1 | contig 17309 bp, 18 predicted proteins | sample TSNJ016MetaG_FD_102273 | JGI IMG/M metagenome (GOLD analysis project Ga0153932, IMG submission 102273) | Attine ant fungus gardens microbial communities from New Jersey, USA - TSNJ016 MetaG | ecosystem: Host-associated > Fungi > Mycelium > Unclassified | place: USA: New Jersey, Wharton State...
GTCCCGGGCCGCGAGAGCCTCAGCGCGAGGAACAATGCCGTTGCGGCAAGCGATGCCGGAAACGCGAACCTGGCCCAGAAAAGCGGCGTGCGCGAAACGACGGCGATGTCAGGCCGAACGCCAAACGTCACCGCCATCAGCACGAGCGCGCCGAGCCCGCCCAATACGACTGCACGTCCGAAGCGCCTTGCGGACACTCGTGGGTCGACTGGCGCTACGCCAGTCGATAGAAGCGAAATCAGGTCCTCGGTTTTCATACGGTGCCTCGAATCTTTGCTGCCAGCGCTTTCAGTCCACGGTGAATGCCCACTTTAACCGCCGACTCCGACATCCCCGTGAGCGCCGCGGTTTCGGTCACGGAGAGCCCTTGCAGTTTCACGTGAACGATCGGCAGCCGATGACGGTCCGGCAATTGTTCAAGCAGCTTGCCGACATCGCGTTTGGCATCAGCGGGTTCTTCATCCGAGGTCGCGAAGATCTCGAGCGCGTCGTCCAGCGGATCGTTCAATGCTTCGTGCCGCGATCTCGCGCGGAAAAAATCCATCAGCTTATAACGGGCGATCCCATGTACCCAGGCAGTCAACGGCTCGTCCGGGCGATACGTGTGGCGGCTGTTATGCACGGCGAGCAGGATTTCCTGCACGACATCCTCGATGTCATCCTGCAGGTAATAAATGCGCTTTCTCAGGAAACCGCGCAGGTGTCCCGTCAGGTCGTCGAGGAAGTTTCGATACGCTGCCGCGTCGCCATTCAACCCGCGAACGAACAGGGCTCTCAACCGTTCTTCGACATTAGGCACAGAGCCACTTTGATTTATTCGCTTCATCGCGGAATCGGGTTACAGCGGGCTTCAAATAAATTGCGACGGCCTGGCCGACGGAGGTCGACGTTCCCGTCGGCGGGAATGGAGTCGGAATAGGTTCTGAGGCGGGAGACTACCCGATTTTAATGTCGGGGTCGGTATTAACTGCGCTGCCGTCGCGCGCCGGGCGCGAAAATCTTCGGTCCAGGCGAGCTGCTGCTCAGGGCGTGGCCTCAGGATAATTCGACGGAAACATCGCGCGCCGGGTCTCCTCGTCCACCTCGCGCTTGAACGTAAATTCGCGGCCGACCGCTCGCGCGCGGGCAACGGCAGGGCGTGTGCAGATGGCGTCGAAGAAGCGGCTCAGATTAGGGAAGGCGGCAAGCGGCGCATCGGTCGCCAGCACGCGCGACGCACGCTCCAGCCAGCCCCAGGCGGACATATCGACGATTGAATACGCGTCGCCCACTATGTATTCGCGTCCTGCCAAACGCTCGTCAAGCACGCGATAGTGACGCTCGATCTCCCGCCGATACCGGTTGATCGCGTACGGAATCTTCTCGGGCGCGCCGTGCTGGAAGTGCACCGCCTGGCCGGAGAAGGGGCCAACGCCGGAGCTGATAAAGAAGAGCCATGACAGCAATTCGGGGCGGTCCGAAGGCTTGCCCGCGAAACGCTGGGTCTTCTCGGCGAGATACAAGAGGATCGCGCTGGAATCAAACACCCGTGCTTCGGTTCCGCCGGGACCGTCCGTATCGATGATGGCGGGCACCTTGCCGTTCGGATTGATGCTCCTGAAGGCCGGCAGATGCTGCTCGCCCTTGCTGGTATCGACGGGAAACACTTCGTACTCGAGGCCTGCCTCTTCGAGAAAGAGCGCAACTTTCGCGGGATTGGGTGTCGGATGGAAGTAGAAACGAATCATGTCGTCCTTGGGGGTTGGAGTGGGCCGCATTGGAAACGCAGGCGCGCGGCCATGAAATGTATTTGTAAGACTTGCCCGCGTAATGCCGTCTTTGCGGCCGGACGCGCGTTGTGATTTATATTTTAGATCGATCGATTTAGAATATCGTATCGAAAATGGAATGGCAATCTCGCCGGGTTCAAGGAAATAAACGGGGTAAAGGACTGCATGCCAAGGCCAAGGGAGTTCGACGAAGCCGCCGTGCTCGACGCCGCGGTCCTGTGTTTCTGGAACCGTGGCTACGAAGCCACCTCGGTTCGCGAGCTGGCAGACAGCATGGGCATCACGGGCGCGAGCCTCTACAACGCATTTGGCGACAAACACGCGTTGTATGGAAAGGCGCTCGCCCATTACGTGTCGAGCAGCGTGGAAGATCGTATCCGGCGATTCGAAGGGGCGCTGTCGCCGCTTCAATCGATCAAAGCCTTCTTCGATGAGATCGTCCACCGCACGCTCAGTGACAAGGACCGCAAAGGCTGCATGCTGGTGAACTCGGCACTGGAAATGGCTCCGCACGATCCCGAGTTCCGGCGAGTCGTGGCTGGCGTGCTCGTCAAGCTCGAAGCTCATTTCGGCCGCTGCGTGGCCGCGGGCCAGCAAACGGGCGAGATTTCATCCGCGCAACCTGCTGAAGATTTCGCGCGTCTTTTGCTGGCAGTCTTGCTGGGCATTCGAGTCCTGGCGCGTAGCCGGCCGGAACCGGCATTGCTGGAAGGACTTTTGCGACCGGTAATCGCGTCGCTCGATGGCCGAACTGTTGCCGGATAGCTGAGCGGCCGCCCTACCATCACTCTTCTCTTCATTACCTCGCTGACCTTTTCAAGGGTCACGCAATCACTGCATCTGGTCGATCGCAGTAAAAAAATTAACTCGCTGTAACCGGCCGGCCTTCCTCGACGAACTAACTTACATAAGTGCACGGCTTGACAGCTTTCGCGCTCTTAAAAGATTTCGTCGAGCGATGTAACCGGGTTGGTAACCGGAACGAATTAACTAGCAACGAACGACACGTTTTGAGCGTCTCTCGCGGATGAAAAAGAGCGCATCGCTTTTTAGCGGAAGTCTAATTCGCCGCTAACGAAACAAAGTCATGGACGGAGGCCCAAATGAACGCAACACCAGAAGCCGCGCGCATAAGCACCTCCTTGCGGACTGTTCAGCCTGTCTGGGTACGGATTACGCACTGGCTGAATGCACTGGCAGCGATCCTGATGATGCTGTCGGGATGGCGGATCTACGACGCCTCGCCGGTATTCAAGGGCTTTGTGATCCCGCCGGGCATCACGTTAGGCGGATGGCTGGGCGGCGCGCTGCAATGGCACTTCGCCGCCATGTGGCTGCTGTTCTTCAACGGCCTTTTCTATCTCACGATGAACATTGTCACGGGGCGCATCAAGCGCAAGTTTTTTCCGCTCTCGCCACGCGCAATCTTGCATGACTTGGGTGAAGCGCTTAAGGGCCATTTGTCGCATGCGGACCCGAGCAACTACAACGCAGTGCAGAAGTTCGCATACCTGTTCGTGATGCTCGATATTGCAGTGCTGATCCTGTCCGGCCTCGCCATCTGGAAGTCGGTGCAGTTTCCGCTGCTGCGCGAGCTGATGGGCGGTTATGACTTTGCGCGCGTCGTGCACTTCTCGGCCATGTCGTTGCTGGCGGCCTTCATTGTCGTGCATCTCGTGATGGTGTCGCTGGTGCCGCGCTCGCTGCTCACCATGATCCGCGGCCGCTAATTCAGCCGCACGCTAACCCGCTAAAGTAACTTAAGGATTCGAGGAATCTCGATCATGAAACCCGTGAAGCCAAACCGCGTGAGCGTAGACCGCGAGTCGCTGATCATTGACGTTCGCCGCGAACTGGACATGCCTTCCCGGCGCCTCTTCGGCAAACGCATTGTGACGCTCGGCGGCCTTGCAATGCTGGCCGGCTGCAGCATCTCGGACGATAAATCCGTCGAGACTTTCCTCAGCCGCGTCTCTCGACTTAACGATACCGTGCAAGGCTGGCTCTTCGATCCGAACCGTCTCGCGCCAACTTACACGGAAGCGCAGATCACGCGGCCGTTCCCATTCAACGCGTTCTACGGGGTAGATGATGCTCCTGTCGTCGACGGCTCCGACTTTCGCCTGAAAGTAAGCGGGCTGGTGCAGAACACGAAGACGTGGACCTTGCCCGAGCTTTATGCGTTGCCGAAAGCCGAGCAGATCACGCGGCATATCTGCGTCGAAGGATGGAGTGCGATCGGACGATGGGGCGGCACGCCGTTTTCGGAGTTCCTGAAGCGGGTAGGGGCGGACACATCGGCGAAATACGTTGGTTTCAAGTGTGCGGACGACTATTACGAAAGCATCGACATGCCGACTGCCTTGCATTCGCAGACGCTGCTGACGTTCACCTTCGACGGGCAGCAATTGCCGCCGAAATATGGTTACCCGATGAAACTAAGGATGCCTACGAAATTAGGCTATAAAAATCCGAAGCACATCATGGAGATTTTCGTCACGAATAAATTCCCTGGCGGCTATTGGGTCGACCAGGGCTACAACTGGTTCGGAGGTTCCTGACGTCACGAAAAAATCGAGACATCGCGGCGTCAGGTACTTCGATTTACCCCGGCACGACCGGATACTTTTAATCAAAAAGAGGTTGATATGAAACTGTTCATCACTGCAGCACTCGCGGCAACGTTGGCCCTGAGCGGCTCCATGGCATTCGCCCAGGCAAGCGACGCAATGGCGCACGATTCGATGGCGAAGGACAGCATGTCCAAGGACTCGATGTCGAAAGACACCATGTCGAAAGACTCGATGTCCAAGGACTCGATGAAGAAGGGCGATAAGATGAAAAAGCAAGACGCAATGGGCATGAGCCACGCCGCTTCGGGCGCGATGGCGCAGTAATTTCGCGCGGTAATCCTTACAAGCATCGGAAGTGGTTCTGCGGGTGTGGTCGAACCGCTTTCGATTGCGCTTTCACCTTCCGCTGATGCTTCCGGCGTCGGCTAAGACACTGCCCACTTCAGGGCGACCATCCTCCCAGTCAAGCGTCGCTTGGCGCGCCGCTATTCCCGTCCATACCGTCTTCCAATTCCACCCCCTGATTTTTGGCGGGGTTTAATCCAGAGTCGCGTGATACCGGCACAGGCGCGAATGCGGCATTTGTCCGCCGAGTGCGGCATGTCCGCCACATTCGCCCCCAAACCGGTCATTTTGATAAACAATAACGGCACCGCACGAACTCGTGAGCCTCGAAACCAACGCCGCTGATGCCCGATCACCGTTTGCTGAGAATCTGTCCTGAAACCCACCGCGTCGCGATCGACCTGGTCTACGCAACCGATCGCAACCTGACGGGCAAGCCGATCTACAAGACGGCACATTGCTTGCTCCTCGCTCCCGCCGAAGCCGCCCTGAGAAAAGCCGTTGAGCTGGCAGGCAACATTGGCATGACGCTGAAAATATTCGATGCGTATCGTCCGCCGCAAGCCCAGCAGGTGCTCTGGGACTTCCTTCCCGACCCGACCTACATAGCAGACCTTCAGCGTGGCTCGAACCATAGCCGCGGCACGGCGGTCGACTTGACACTGGTCGACGCGCAAGGCCAGGACCTCGATATGGGCACCGGTTTCGACGAGATGTCGATCGCCTCTGAACATTTCCATCCGGGATTGCCGGAGCATGTGCAACGCAACCGCACGTTGCTACTTGGCGTGATGCACGGTGCTGGTTTCACCCATATTCCCAGCGAGTGGTGGCACTACGAATTGCCGGGCTCGCGCGGACTCCCAGTGATCGACAACGCCGAGAGCGGTCCCTTACGCCTCATGTAGCCGAAGCAAACCGTCGCACGCAACACGCAGAACATCTCATCAACACCTCTCACGGAGCGAGTATGAAACGGGTATTGTGCAACGCGCTGGCAGCCATCGCGGCGGCGTCTACTCTGATGCTTGCCGGCACGCGAATCGCTGAAGCGGCCACGCCAAAGGACATGCTGGTCATGGCCACTTTACTCGACGAATTCACCACGCTCGACCCGGGCGAGATCTACGAACTGGTGCCGCAGGAATACGTCGCAAACACTTACGACCGCCTGATCCGCGTCGATCTGAAAGATCCAGCCCGCTTCAATGGCGACGTTGCTCAATCCTGGGCCGTGAGCCAGGACGGGCTCACGTTCACCTTCAAGATTCGCCCGGGCCTCAAGTTCCACTCGGGTAATCCGCTGACCGCCGACGACGTCGCCTGGTCGATCCAACGCACCGCATTACTCGACAAAGGCGCGGCTGCTGTGCTGGCAGGTATTGGATTGACGAAGGAAAACGCGCTGCGGAACGTGAAGAAAATCGACGACAGTACAGTGTCGATCACCACCGACCAGAAGTACGCGCCCACGTTCGTGCTGAACGTGCTGGGCTCGTGGCCGGCATCGGTACTCGACAGAAAGCTACTTGAATCGCACGCGAAGGGCAACGATTTCGGCAACGAGTGGCTGAAGACAAACGAGGCGGGATCGGGTGCCTACAAACTGGTGAAGTGGACGGCGAATGACAGCATTGTGCTGCAGCGTTTCGATGGTTATCGCGTGCCGCTTGCAATGAAACGGATCGTGCTGCTGCATGTGCCGGAAGCATCGAGCCAGCGCCTGATGATCGAAAACGGCGACATAGATATCGCGCGCGACCTGAGCTCCGATGACCTCGCGACGCTGGCGAAGAAGGGCACGATCCGTGTGACGTCCGTGCCGCAAGCCACGCTGATGTACCTTGGCCTGAACAACAAGAACCCGAATCTGGCGAAGCCGGATGTGCAGGAAGCCATGAAATGGCTGATCGACTACAACGGCATTCAGCAGAACATCGTGCGGACTACGTACAAGGTGCACGAGACCTTTCTGCCCGAGGGTTTCCTCGGGGCGTTGAACGTCAATCCGTACCATCAGGACGTAGCGAAGGCGAAAGCGCTGCTGGCAAAAGCGGGCGTGCCGAATGGCTTCTCAGTGAAGATGGATGTGCGCAACGACTCCCCATACGGTGAGATTGCACAGGCGGTGCAGGCGAATCTGGCGCAAGGCGGAATCAAGGTCGAGCTGATTTCAAGCGATAACAAGCAGACCCTCGGCAAGTATCGCGCGCGCCAGCATGATATTTATATTGGCGAGTGGTCGGCGGACTACATCGATCCGCATAGCAACGCGCAGGGCTTCGCGTGGAATCCGGACAACTCCGACAAATCGTCGTTCAAGATGCTCGCGTGGCGCAATGCGTGGGACATTCCGCAATTGACGAAGGAGACTCAGGCAGCACTGGAGGAATCGTCGACGGCAAAACGCGCTCAACGCTATGAGGCGATGCAGAAGGAATTTCTCGCGAACTCGCCGTTCGTGATCATGTTCCAGAAGGTCTCGCAAGTCGCGGCGCGACCTGGCGTGACGGGTCTAGAAGTTGGCCCGATCTTCGACCTCGTGTCGTATCGTGACGTGAAGAAACAGTAAGCGTGGCCGCGCAACTCACCGCGTTCCAGCGGCTGCAGCTAGTGCTCACGCGCCGCGCCGGCGTGCGCCGGGCTTGGTTGTTAGTACGCTGGCTGCTGATGCTCGCCGTGACCTTCATCGGGCTGCTCGGGGTGACGTTTTTTATCGGCAGGAAGATTCCGATCGATCCGTTGCTTGCGATGCTGGGCGAGCGCGCGTCGGCGCAGGCGTATGCAACGGCGCGCTTGGCGCTGGGGCTCGACAAGCCCTTGATCGTCCAGTTCCTGATCTACGTACACGATGTTCTGCACGGCGACCTGGGCATGTCGCTGCTGACGTCGAACCCGGTCATAGACGACATCAAGCGCGTCTTCCCCGCCACGCTTGAACTCGCCACGCTCTCCACGTTCATTGGCATCGTGATTGGCGTGCCGCTGGGCGTGGCGGCTGCAGTGAGACATAACCGCTGGATCGATCACGTGGCACGTTTCGTCGGACTGGCAGGTAGCTCATTGCCGGTCTTCTGGCTCGCGCTGATGGGCTTGCTGCTGTTCTACGCCAAATTGCATTGGGTATCCGGCCCGGGCCGCATAGACCCGCTATACGACGGTCTGGTCGATACCCGCACGGGCAGCCTGCTCGTCGATTCCATTTTGGCGGGCGAGTGGGACGTGTTCAAGAACGCGCTCTCTCACATTGTGTTGCCCGCGGCCATTCTCGCGTTCTATTCCATCGCTTACCTGAGCCGCATGACGCGCTCGTTCATGCTCGAACAGCTGAGTCAGGAATACATCGTGACCGCGCGAGCGATGGGCCTGAGCGAGCGCCGCGTGATCTGGCGTCATGCGTTTGGCAACATCGCCGTACCGCTCCTGACGGTGATTGCACTTGCATACAGCTATCTGCTGGAAGGTTCCGTGTTGACCGAGATCGTATTCGCGTGGCCGGGCATTGGCTCCTATCTCACCGGTGCGTTACTCAACGCCGACATGAATGCGGTTTTGGGCAGTACGCTCGTGATCGGCGCCACGTTCATCACGCTCAACCTGCTGACCGACGCGCTGTATCGCGTGTTTGATCCGCGTGCCCGATGATTGCCAAAGGCTCATGACGTGCTTCCATCCACCGACAATTCCACTCACGCAATGAAGCCACAGAGCAAAGAGTGGCGTGCGTGGCTTCTCACCGATACCCCCGCGTCGCGCAAGCAGGCGGCATTGGGTTTGGCGTACCGTCGCTGGCGGCGTTTCGCGAGCAACCCGCTGAGCGTATTCGGGCTGGTGATCCTGATACTGATGATCGTGTTCGCCGCGATCGGCCCGTTATTGCCGCTGCATGATCCGTTGCGGCAAGTGCTCGGCGACCGGCTGTTGCCGCCCGGTTCTCCATCGCACTGGTTCGGCACCGACCAACTCGGCCGCGACATCCTCGCGCGGCTCGTGATCGGCTCGCGTCTCACCTTGAGCATCGCAATCCTGGTCGTGGTGCTGGTCGTGCCAGTGGGTTTGCTGATCGGCACAACAGCGGGTTTCTGCGGCGGTTTCGTCGATACCGTCCTGATGCGCCTGACCGATATCGCACTCGCGTTTCCGAAGATCGTACTGGCGCTCGCGTTCGCGGCGGCGCTCGGGCCGGGCGTGATCAATGCGGTGATTGCGATCTCGATCACCGCATGGCCGCCGTATGCGCGCCTTGCGCGCGCCGAGACACTGCGGCTCGTACAGGCCGATTTCATCCACGTGGCGCGCTTGCAAGGGGCGTCGTCCATGCGGATCTTGTTGCGCTACATCGTGCCGTTGTGTTCGTCGTCGGTGATCGTGCGGGCGACGCTCGACATGGCCGGCATTATCCTGACCGTCGCGGGACTTGGCTTTCTCGGGCTCGGCGCGCAGCCGCCGAGTCCGGAGTGGGGGTTCATGGTGGCGTCCGGGCGCGGCGTGTTGCTTGACGCGTGGTGGGTGGCAACCATTCCCGGCATTGCCATCCTGCTCGTGAGCCTTGCGTTCAACCTGCTCGGCGATGGTCTGCGCGATGTATTCGATCCCCGTCAAGGAGGCTGACATGCAAGCCGATACCCTCTGTGAGATCGATAACCTGCGCATTGCATTCGAAGGTCACGACGGCACGCTGACCGAAGCGGTGCGCGGCATTTCGCTGACGCTCGCGAGGGGAGAGCGGTTGGGTATCGTGGGCGAATCCGGGTCGGGGAAATCGCTGACCGGACGCGCACTGCTCGGGTTGCTGCCCGCATCGGCACACTGGTCAGCCGACGCCATGCGCCTCGATAACAACGACCTGCTCGCGATGCGCCCGAAGGAGCGGCGGCGCCTTTGCGGCACGCAGATGAGCATGATCTTGCAGGACCCGAAGTATTCGCTGAATCCGGTGATGACGGTCGCGCAGCAGATGCGCGAGGCGTTCGGGCGACAGTCGCCGAAGTTGAATTCAAAGGCCATGCGCGAACGGATTGTCGCCGCGCTGGAGGCCGTGCATATTCGCGATCCGCAGCGAGTTGCCGATGCTTATCCGCACGAGTTATCGGGCGGCATGGGACAGCGCGTGATGATTGCCATGATGGTTTCATCGGGCCCGCAGTTGCTGATCGCCGACGAACCGACCAGTGCGCTCGATGTGCTCGTTTCCATGCAGGTGTTGTCGGTGCTCGACGAGATGATTGCGAAGCACAACACGGGGCTGATCTTCATCAGCCACGACTTGCCGCTGGTGATGTCGTTTTGCGACCGCGTGCTGGTGATGGTCGGCGGACGGGTGGTCGAGACATGCGCGGCGCGCGATCTTGCCCACGCGCAGCATCCGTACACGCGTGGTTTGCTGGCGGCGAGTCCGCCACTGCGCAATCCACCAGACGAATTGCCGGTACTGCAACGCGATCCCGCATGGTTCGCCGAGGTCGCGCCATGATCGAAGTAAACGGGGTACAGGTACGCTTCAAAACGAAAACCGGTTTCGCCGATGCAGTTCGCTCAGCGACGTTTCATGTCGATGAGGGCGAGGTGTTCGGGCTCGTCGGAGAATCAGGTTCCGGCAAATCCACCGTGCTGCGCGCACTGACCGGGCTCGTACCTATCGCCAATGGGTCGATGCGGATTGGCCGCCATACGCTTGGCAAACATATCGATCGCGCCTTCAGGCGCGAGGTGCAGATGGTGTTCCAGGACCCGTACGGATCACTTTATCCGCGTTTCACCGTGGACCAGACGTTGCGCGAGCCGCTTACCATCAACGGCATGGACCGCCACGATGCGCGCATTCTCGACGCATTGCGCGAAGTCGGCCTCGGCCCCGCGTTCCGGTTTCGCTATGCGCATCAATTGTCGGGCGGACAGCGCCAGCGCGTGGCGATTGCCCGGGCGTTGATCGTGGAGCCGCGCGTGCTGCTGCTCGATGAACCAACGTCCGCGCTCGATGTATCCGTGCAGGCGGAGATCCTGAACCTGCTGCGGCGCTTGCATCGCGAACGTCGTCTCACGATGATCCTCGTCAGTCACAACATGGCGGTGGTCGGATTTTTATGTCAGCGAGTCGCGGTGATGCGCGATGGCGAGATCGTTGAGCAGCTTCCTATTGAAGCCGTCCGCGAGCAGAACGTGGCGCACGAATACACACGAAGCCTGTTGCTCGCGACCGAAGGTTATCGACGCAAGGCCGTGGATCCGGCTTAAGTCCAGTTTTGTAATGTGCTCTGTCCGGCGCGAACCGTTCCCACGGCGGGCCGCCTGATAGAATAGCGACCTGGTAGTAGGCATCCCCGTAGCGCATTGCGCCGGGATCGCTCACGCGGCTTCCCACGCAGCCGGCGGCCCATTGAGTGTGAATGACGCCGCGAAGCGCAACCCTCAAAACGTGACAGTCCGGCTTGATCTCGCTGCTCGATAACGTTCTTCGTCAAACGTTCGACATGCCGGTCGCCGGCACCTAAAACGCCGATGAAACTGCTAGATGCCCTGGTTGAACAGCGAATTTCGGCCGCCGCAGCGCGCGGCGAGTTCGACAACCTGCCCGGTACGGGCGAGCCTCTTGAGTTTGACGACGACGCCCTGGTCCCCGAAGAAGTCCGCGTTGCAAACCGCATTATGAAAAATGCCGGTTTTGTGCCGCCTGCCGTCGAACATTTGCGCGCACTTCGCGATCTGCAAAGCGAAGCCTGCAGTAGCGAAGATCCGGCGACACGCCGCAAACTCCAGGCGAAAATGCTGGCGCTCGACATGGCGCTGGAATCCTTGCGTGGCAGCAGTACTGTTGTGCCGCTTGAGTATCGGCGGCGTATTGCCGAGCGGTTGTCCGAGCGTCTCTCGGACAACGACGGGAGCGCCAGGTCCGAGGCGACGGAAAAGTGACTCTGCTCCCCCCAACCGATCTTGCCTTGGCGGCTGCCGCTGAACGCGACCGTCGTTTCATGGCGCTCGCGCAAGCCGCCGCGGAGCAAGCGCGTGCGCTGGGCGAAGTGCCGGTCGGCGCGGTCCTGGTGCGTGGAGAAGAGCTCATTGCAACCGGCTTCAATCATCCGATCGGCGCCCATGATCCGTCCGCGCACGCCGAAATGGCCGCGTTGCGCGCGGGGTCCCTGGCGCTCGAAAATTATCGATTGCCGGGTTGCGAACTCTACGTCACGCTCGAACCCTGCATCATGTGCGCCGGCGCGATCATGCACGCGAGGATTGCACGCGTGGTGTTCGGCGCGCACGATCCGAAGACGGGCGCGTGCGGCAGCGTTGTCGATGCCTTCGCCATCGGCAATCTGAACCACCACACAAGCGTTACCGGCGGCGTGCTCGGCGACGAATGCGCTAACGCGCTGCGCAGTTTTTTTGCCGAACGCCGGCGCGCCGTGCGTGAAGCGCGCGATGCTCGCAACGCCGCGCTACCTGATTCCACCGATCCACTTTCCATTCGCTCATGATCCACCCGGCACGCACCATCGATCTCGTTGCACCTTCGGGTTACCCCGACTCTGAAGTCGCTGGGCGCGCGATAGAGCGCCTGCGCGCACAGGGGCATCGGCTGGAGAATGTGTCGGCGGCACACCGTCGTTACGAACGATTTGGCGGCACCGACGGCGAACGTGCCGCGGACCTGAATCGGCTCGCGGATCCAGCGCGGTCGTTGCCTGACATCGTGTTGGCGGTACGCGGGGGTTACGGCGCTACACGCATTCTTCATGGCCTGGATTACAAAGGTTTGCAGCGCCGCTTGCAAGACCGGCCAATCGCAATCGTCGGCCATAGCGACTTCACCGCGATCCAGATGGCGCTGTACGCGCTGGCTGGCGTGAAGACCTTCGGCGGCCCAATGCTCGCGGCTGATTTCGGCGCGGAAGAGCCAAGCGCGTTCATGCTGGAACATTTCTGGAACGCGATCACGCATGCGTCTTTCAAGGTGACGAGCCACGTGCCCCAGGTCCATTCCGTCGATGTCACCGGCATGTTGTGGGGCGGTAATCTGGCGATGATTGCGTCGCTGATCGGCACTCGGTACATGCCGCCGGTGGAGGGGGGAATTCTGTTCATCGAAGACGTGAACGAGCATCCTTATCGCGTTGAACGCATGATTTATCAATTGCATCAGGCGGGGATTCTCGCGCGCCAGCAGGCGCTGGTGCTGGGCGAATTCACGGGCGGGAAGCTCTCTGAGTACGACAACGGTTATACCTTCGAGACGATGCTCGAACACGTCAGGTCAGTGATCCGGATTCCGGTGGTGACGGGATTGCAGTTCGGGCATGTCCCCGACTTGCTGACGTTGCCGTTCGGCGCGACCGCGCACCTTGTGGCAAGGTCGCACGGTTTTGAAATGAAACTTTCCGATTATCCGTACCTTGCGTAGCGGGTTTCATGAAGGTTTCACGTGATTCGAACGAACGCCCGCAAGGGCGTTTTTTTCGTTCGGCGCACCGCTTCTGAGCGCGTACGCACGAATACCGTGCATTAGATTGTCAACAAAATGGCTCATCAATTTATTTATAATTGCTTAGAGAGTTCTTTTAAACCCTTATAGAACGGTATTCTCATGACTTGACAGAGAAGGTGAGCCCATCGCGATGAAAATTTTTTTCCGAAATTGTTGACAGTTTTTATGTCCGTCATAAGATGTATCACATAGAGCGAAGACGATCATGTCCGAAACGAAACTGAAAGATTTTTCGAAGGTGAGCGTCATCGGTACTGCGGCTTCGGTCGCGGCCGCGACGGCGGAATCGATTGCGGCGAATATTCGCGACGCTATTCTCGAACACCGTCTTGCTCCGGGCGCGAAGCTGACAGAAGCACAGTTGTGCGAAGTATTCGATGTAAAGCGCGGGACCGTGCGTCTGGCGCTGGCGCAGCTTGGCGCAGAGCGCCTGGTGGATCTTGAACCGAATCGTGGCGCGTTCGTCGCAAGCCCTTCGGTGCAGGAAGTGCACGAAGTGTTCGAGATGCGGAGGATCATCGAAATGGCGGTGGTCGAGCGGATCTGCACCGGACACGGCACGCGCCGGCTCAAGTCGATCAGCGCGACGATCGGACGTGAACGCAAGGCTTATGAGAATCACGATTTCTCATCCTGGATACGGCTGTCCGGCGAGTTCCACAAGGAGCTTGCGCAGCTTACCGGCAACACTGTGCTGTGCGATTGCTTGTCGGGACTGGTGGCGCGCTCCACGCTGATATCGGCGTTGTATGAGTCGCTTGGCAAGAGCTCGTGCAGCTTTGAAGATCACGAACAGATCCTTCGCGCACTCGATGCCGGCGACGGACCGAGGGCCGCGGAACTCATGGCGCGGCACTTGCAGGAAGTCGAACTGAAGATGCTGGACCGGCCCGCACGCGGCGCGGTCGATCTGCGTGAAGTCTTTTCGAAGCCGAAGGGCAGTGAGCGCGATAAAAGCGCCTGATTATCGGGCTTGATTTATCAGTTTGATCTGCAGCAACTCCGCGCGACCATTCTCCGGGCGCGACGTAATACCCGTATCGCCAACATTATAGACATCTGAAAGCCGAACGAATTTGAAGACTCCGCATTCAATAAATGCGCGGACTGTCACCATGCCTTTTCCGTGGACGCATGCGCGTTGTTGCGCGTGCTGAGTGGATGAATTGCGTCCGGTCGCGGGATTACCCACGGCTGCCGGACGGCTTAGCCCATACCGACAAGAAAGCGCTGCGCGTTGACCACGCGACGGTGCGTATTGCTATACGCAAGCTATACGAAGTCGACTATTCGCGGCTTGATTGCCGAGCTCATTCAAGGAGAAGTCATGGTTCAGTTCAGTGCGACCCCGGGTAGTGCTGCAATACCGTCATACGGTGACGATTCAGGTAGCAATCCTGATCATCCTGCCGGATATAGTGACCGGCTCTATAACGATGACCTCGCGCCGCTCAAACATCAGACCTGGAGCGCGTACAACATCTTTGCGTTCTGGATGTCCGACGTGCATAGCGTGGGCGGTTACGTATTCGCCGGGAGCTTGTTTGCGTTGGGACTGACGAGCTGGCAGGTGCTGGTTTCATTGCTCATCGGGATCGGTATTGTGAACCTGCTGTGCAACCTTATCGCCAAGCCGAGCCAGCAGGCGGGCGTTCCGTATCCCGTTGCGTGCCGCGTGACCTTTGGCGTGTTGGGGGCGAATCTTCCGGCTGTCATCCGTGGCTTGATCGCGGTAGCTTGGTATGGAATCCAGACCTTCTTGGCATCGAGCGCGCTGGTGATCGTGGTGCTCAAATTCATGCCTCAATGGATGCCTTATGCCGATGTCCATAAATACGGTTTCGCCGGGTTGTCGGCAGTGGGCTGGGCCGGGTTCATGTTGTTGTGGGTGTTGCAGGCCGTAGTGTTCTGGCGCGGGATGGAGATGATCAAGAAGTTCATCGACTTCGCGGGTCCGGCGGTCTACGTGGTGATGTTCATCTTGGCGGGTTACATGGTGTGGCGTGCGGGCTGGCGCAACATTGGCCTGAACCTGGGCGGCGTGAAATATCACGGTCTGGAAGTCGTGCCGGTCATGATCACGGCCATCTCCCTGGTGGTCTCGTATTTCTCGGGTCCCATGTTGAATTTCGGTGACTTTTCGCGTTACTGCAAGAGTTTCAAGAGCGTAAAGCGGGGCAACTTCTGGGGCTTGCCGGTCAACTTTCTGGCGTTTTCGCTGGTCACCGTTGTGACGACCGCTGCTACGTTGCCCGTCTTTGGCCAGTTGATCACGGATCCTGTAGAAACCGTGGGGCGGATCGATCAACCGACGGCCGTGATCCTCGGCGCGTTGACGTTCACGATCGCGACCATTGGTATCAACATCGTGGCGAATTTCGTGTCGCCGGCGTTCGATTTTTCCAACGTCGCACCGCGGCTGATCAGCTGGCGGATGGGTGGGATGATGGCCGCGGTGGCATCGATCTTCATCACGCCGTGGAACCTCTTCAACAACCCTGCGGTAATCCACTACACGCTCGACGTACTCGGCAGTTTTATCGGACCGTTGTACGGCGTTCTCATCGTGGATTTCTACTTGCTGAAGCGTGGCAAGTTCAAGGTGGAGGAGTTGTATACGACGTCGGAAACCGGGCGCTACTGGTATAGCAATGGTGTGAACTGGCGCGCGGTGGCGGCGTTGCTGCCCGCAGCGGCAATCGCGGTGGCCTGCGTGATGATCCCGTCGCTGGAAGGTGCCGGAAACTTCTCGTGGTTCATAGGAGCAGGGTTGGGCGCGCTGTTCTACAGGATCATCGCGGACAGGAACTCGGTATCGAATTTCGCTTAAGAAGTAATGTACGGAGACAGGCAGGCCATCGCGTCAGGCGTTCCAGAGATGCGATAGTGCCTGCGAGCAACAATGCAAGTAAGGAATGCACGAATATTATGTATTCCGAATGAAAACGATGCTTGCAGAAACTGAAAGAGGAATCAAATGCGCATCAAGCTGATTAACCCGAATACAACGGAACGCATGACACTGGCGATGGACCGTTGTGCCCGGGAAATAGCGTCAAAAGGGACGGAGATAATTTCCGTCAGCGCTTCGATGGGACCGCCCTCCATCGAGGGTTACTACGACGAAGCGCTCGCATCGCTAGCCTTGTTGCAGGAGATTGAGAAGGGCGAGAAAGAGGGCATGGACGGTTATGTCATAGCCTGCTTTGGTGACCCCGCGTTATATGCCGCCAGGGAATTGTCCAGAGGTCCGGTCATCGGCATAGCGGAAGCAGCGATGCATGCAGCAAGCGTCATCGCGCCGAGTTTTAGCGTAGTGACAACCTTGAAACGCACTTGCACGATGTCCTGGCACTTGGCGGAGCGATACGGCATGAAGCGTTTCTGCAAGAACGTCCGTGCAACTGACGTAGCGGTCCTGGACCTTGATATCCCCGGTTCAAGAGCGCGCTCGATCATCATCGAAGAGTGCCGAAAGGCCTTGGCGGAAGACGATGCCGAGTCGATTGTCCTGGGCTGCGCAGGCATGGCCGAGTTTTGCCACGAGATTGAAGATGCGATTGGCGCGCCGGTCATCGAAGGCGTGACAACCGCGGTGAAATGGGCGGAAGCATTGATTGCGCTTAAGCTGCGAACATCGAAGCGCGGCGACTATGCCCGGCCCTTGGCGAAGCAGTATGACGGCGCGCTAGCGCCTTTTAGTCCAGGGAAACCCCAATAAAACGCCTGGACCATACACCTCGCCTGACCTGCAATATCTGCGTATGAATATGGGCGCGACGATGTGTTTTCGCTAAACTGACCCATCGTCGCGCGGGTCTTTCCTTTCTTTAACCGTGTGCGGCCCCATCGACTTCCACGCACTCATCCAGCTATGTCGAATGAATCGAAATATCCACGCGACCTGATCGGCTACGGCCGGTACCCGGTGCAACCGAATTGGCCCGGCAATGCACGCATTGCCGTGCAATTCGTGCTGAATTATGAGGAAGGCGGGGAAAACTGCGTACTTCATGGCGATCCGGCATCGGAACAGTTCCTGTCGGAGATCGTGGGCGCGGCGGCGTATCCGTCTCGTCACATGAGCATGGAATCCATCTACGAATACGGCTCGCGCGCCGGCGTCTGGCGCATCCTTCGCGA
>Ga0153932_1000287_pt1 | contig 17180 bp, 24 predicted proteins | sample TSNJ016MetaG_FD_102273 | JGI IMG/M metagenome (GOLD analysis project Ga0153932, IMG submission 102273) | Attine ant fungus gardens microbial communities from New Jersey, USA - TSNJ016 MetaG | ecosystem: Host-associated > Fungi > Mycelium > Unclassified | place: USA: New Jersey, Wharton State...
CGGTCGGCTCGAACTCCTTCGACAGTTCCTCGGGCTTGCGCCCCGCATGCACCAGTTCGATCATCTGTGCCCGGAATTCCGCCGGGTACGGGGGGCGATGTCTCTGCATGATGAACACCTCCTATTCCAAAGAATAGGTGTCCACGAAACTGGGTCAACTCCACACACCTGGAATGCGCAACAACCAAATCTGCGGCATCCCGATCGGTTCGTCCTCGACCTTGACCCTGATCCAGCCTTATCGTGGCGCATGATGACGGAGGCCGCTGCGCTGGCGAAGGTTCTGCTCGACGAAGTCGGGCTCAAAAGCTTCATCAAAACCAGCGGCGGAAAGGGTTATCACATCGTCATTCCGCTGACACGCCGGCAAGGCTGGGACGAAGTGAAGTCGTTTTCGCGGGCCATTGCGCGACACATGGCGAAGGCGTTTCCCGATCGCTTTTCCGCGGTGCTTGGACCGAAAAACCGGGTTGGCAAGATTTTTATCGACTACCTGAGGAACAGTAAAGGGGCGAGCACGGTCGCGGCGTTCTCGGCACGAGCGCGCTCCGGTATGGGCGTGTCGATGCCCATTGCATGGGAAGAGCTACGAGATATCAAAGCTGCGGAACAGTGGACCATCCACTCGGCGCTCAAGCGTCAGCGAACGCTAGGTGCCGATCCTTGGCAGGATTACTGGCGATGCAGACAGGGTCTGACGATCGCAATGCGACGAGCGATCGGGTTGAAATAGCCGCACACATCATTGGGGGAAGCGAGATGGACGATGGTATCGAACGACGTGCTCTGTTGCTGCATCTGGGCGCTATATTGGAAGCGTGCGCTTGTGTGATGAAGTGCGCGCTGCGCTTCAATACGGTGGGCGAAGCTGTTGCACAAGAGGAGTCGCTGATGAGCTTTGCGATCTTGCGCATGGTTGACCCGGAGATGACGCCTTACGAGTTCGCCAAGCGAGCGGCGAGCGCGTTTTTCTTGTGGCCCAAGGCGCTGCTCGAAGAGGAGCTCAATCATCCACTGCTCGCGAACCTGGTGCAGCACGATCTTTTCATCGGCCATCAAAGCGGATGGGACAGCTACGTGTCCGAGCTTCGACAACAAGTCTCGTGGTTCGGAGAAGGCCTTGAGACCGTGCCTGAGTCCGACCTCGAAGCCAGCGCAACAACTTGGCCGCCGGTCACCGACCGAACGGGATTTTGAATCGAGTAAGTAGGGCGGCAGAACGCAACTGGCAGTGTGCGGACCGTCGTCAGGTCGCAGTGGTGAGTCTCAGCCAGTCAGCTAAGCCTAATGGGTAGCCGTGTAGATAGTTTCGCGAGAAACGTGCTGCGCGGGGTCGCGCGCGTACACCGCTTCAGCGTGCCTGATGCCGCTGAGACGTTCCAATCGGCCAGGGTGAGAACGATGCGCCAGCATACGCTTCAATGGTCAGGCGTTCTTCCGGTTGCCGTTGTTGGTACAAAGTTTTTCGAACAAAGAGCAGGTCTGGCTGAACGGCGCACGGGTCATTGTGTGCCCGGATTCCGGTCGATCGTGTCGAGGCTATCAATCGTCATGGCCGCGATCGGCGCAAGCGCCGTTTCATTGCGCGAGTTGACCCGCTTCAAAGTCACCGAGCCGGTCGACAATCTCCACATTCAACCCGCATCGCCGTCACTCACCATGGTCTGAACACCACTCAGGTGCGTCGAAAGGTAGGCCAGCAGTGCGGCGACATCGCCGAACTCTAAAAAACCGGGCGTGGATTCATCGCCGAAAAGAGGCGCGCCATTGAGCTTGTCGGAAATGGCGAGGCCATCGAACGTCGCGACGGGAATATATTGACCGCTCTCGATTTCAAAAAGGTTCGCGTTCACTGCGGCATCGCGAATGCGCATCAGGAACTGGACTTCGGGCGTTTTCGACGCGCCCATTCCGTGTTGTTCGAAAAATGCCGCGACCGCAAGGATAGCGTTAGCACCTGCGGTTCGGAGTACGCGCGATGACGCCTCGGGATGATCCTGAAACCTTTCCCATAGCAGTCTAATAGGAACCGGCTCGTGCTTCAGCTTCACGCCCGCTTCAATGTGCGGGCTGGCGCGGCTCGCTGCGCGCCTTCCTTGCAGGTAGCGCTCGCCCGCGGCGAGGTCGGGCAGCGCGCCCCCCTTGCCGTCCCAGTCTGCTAGCAACGTTACGAATGTCGTCAAGGCGATCAGTTGCTGTTCAATCAACACGACGCCGGCATTGCATGCGTCGTTTCCCGCTTTCGAAGTCATTGTGCGTCACCTTATTGGGATTCTCTGGCGTTGTTCCAGTTTTCAAACTGGCTGGAGTCTCGCCGCCATGTCGCGCGAGCCGCTTCATCACTTCTTTATGGAGCCCAACGTCCATGTGGTCGGAGTCGTCCTGGCTGTCTGGATAGATCAATTCTGTGTGGCATCGCAACACTTGTTCCCGGGCCACGCGAACCTGTCAGCCTTGGCCAGTTTGCGCAGGCGCACTATGATGTTTGGCGGGTGTGTGGCAGACCGCGTCGATGCTTCCCCCGCTCTCGAAACTTGTAGCGGGGGAAGGTCAATGACGGACGCGGGATCAGAATGACGTTTGCGCCTATATGCCGAACTCTGCCATGATCAGCGCCTCTAGGACGGAACCTGACCTGCTGCCCGGCCCAATGCTCCGCCGGCCGTAGTTGTAGCCTGAGGTCAGGCCGCCCAGTGCGGCCAGGCGGACATATCCCCAATGTGCGAATTCGGCCGCCCAGACGCCGCCGGCGTAAAACGAAGGTTTGAGGATATCTAACCGCTTTGACAAAAATCAAAGTGATCGCCGACACACGATCTCGATGACATGATGCGGGCAGAGCGGCTGTGCAAGTCGACCAGACCGCTCAACCGCAGCGCAGAGGCGTTCGCTGTCGTCAATCCCGAATTATCTATAGTCGGCTCATGCAGATGGCTTCAGGTGTTGAATGTCCGGGCCGCTCGTGCGTACGCGGCTGGACGCTTTCTTCCACGTCCACGACCTGTTCGTTGAAAGAATTGATATTGATTGCGACCAGACCGATGTTGTCGCGTTTCGTATGCGCCTTCGCAAAGAATAGGTGTCGTTGTAAGCAGACGGGATGTCGACGCCGTCCGCACTGTCGTCTACCGGTCGCTTGTTTTCGGCCTCAGATACCGGGAGATGAACGTGCGGGTCTGTCCGTCCGGAAAGCTCACGGCGACGCGCTCACCGCTTGCGAGCTTCACCACGCCTGCGCCGTAACGGCGCACCCCGTACTTCGTCGCCCACTTGCCAGGTTCTTGTCTTTCGCGCGGTCAACTGCGCATGTTGCGTATCTTGCTGCGCTTCGCGCATCTCGCGCGGGCCCGGCGTGATTGTGGGCGGAGCCACGCAGTTGTCACACGTGCCGCATACTCCACCGTCCTGTTCATCGCTATTGCTGGCCCCAGCATCGCCATGACCATACTGACTCGATGCCGCCGCCCACGATGTACCGATGCTCCCCAACTGCGTGGCGAAGTAATCGAGCACGACCCGCCAGCGGCATTGGGCGCTTTGCGCGTAGCCGATCATTCGTTCGAGTATGTCGCGGTCATTCTCGGCCATAGCGGTATAGCGCTGCGCGGCTTCCCGCAGCCGTTCGTCCACATGTTGATCCGCAATGCGTGCCTGCAGCTTGACGGCGCCGCGGCGCCTACGGCCCACCATGGCAATCTCGCGCATCAGCGACAGTGCGGTTCGCAGCTTGCTCGTGCCGATATCGGGCAGCACTTCATGAAGCGCTTCTACCGGTTGCTCAATCGCTTGACTGCCATTTTTCGCCAGCAAGCCTTCGCAAGGCATCCGCGATACATAAAACCTGTTCGACATCGGGATAGCGGCCGCCCAGGAAAAATTGCTGGACGTGTTTGTCCTTGAGTTCGAACAACAGGGATCCAAGCCGCTGGCTCGCCGTCGCGCCCCGCGCATCCGGCTTCCTGGTAGTAGGCCTCCAAGCTTCCCGGCATCTGGGCGTGAATCACGAAGCGAATGTCGGGCTTGTCGACGCCCATGCCGAACGCATTGGTCGCCACCATCACGCGAGCACGGTTCTCCATGAACGAGTCTTGCGCCTCGGCGCGATCGGAGGTACTCATCTTGCCGTTGTAGCGTCGAGCATCGACGCCTGCATCCAGGAGCGCCGCGTGAACCGCGTTGCACTCCGCGACCGTCGAGCAATACACAATGCCCGCGCCTTCTCGTTCCCTGACCTCGTCGACAAGACGTGCGCGCTTTTGCTGCGGATTGGTAAATTGTTCGACTGCGAAGCGCAGGTTAGCGCGATATACGCCGGTGTTGACCACGCTGGCGTTATTCATGCCTAGTTGGTGAAGAATATCGGTCATCACAGCCGGCGTTGCCGTTGCGGTCAACGCGAGGATGGGCGGGCGGCCAAGCGCCTTGATTGAATGCAGCATTTCGACGAATGCGGGACGAAAATCGTGGCCCCATTGCGAGATGCAGTGCGCCTCATCGACCACGACCAGCGCCACCCTTACCTTCTCACCAGCATCTAGCATGGCGATGAAGTCCTCCTTGATAAGACGCTCGGGTGTCACAAAGAGGATCCGACATTCGCCCTCGGTAACCGCAGCGATAGCCTGCTTTTCTTCCGACGCCGACAATGAACTGTTCAGTGAGGCCGCGGGGATTCCCGCCTCAAGCAGCTTCTCCAATTGGTCCTTCATCAGCGAGATCAAGGGCGAGACCACCAGCGTAAGGCCGCCCAGGTACAGCGCCGGGAGTTGATAGCACAGCGACTTGCCGGCGCCAGTGGGCATGATCGCGAGGGTGTCGGCACGGCGCAGCACATTGCGGATGACCGCTTCCTGACCGGGGCGCAGGCTGTCGATGCCAAAGACTTCATGAAGCGACGCCCTTAGACGCTTCTTCAACATCGAGTTAAGCAAATCCGCGAGCGGCTCTTCGGTAGCGAGGGCCATGGGTTTTTGGCTTTCCCAGTGCGTTGATCGGAGGTTCTGCGCTTTTTCTTAGCAAAGCGAATGCCGCGCTGGGCGCATCCCATGTGCGTCAAACAGGTCGTTGGAAAAAACGTCGCGTTCGCCATCGCTCTCGCCCCAGGGGCACGCTACTTGCACTACTCCTGCACGGGCCGAAAAATCGTGCTCGAGGCGCTAACGCCTAAGGAGGCGATATGAAAACATTGGCTAAGCAACTTCTAGTTTCAGTCACGGTTCTCGGATTGTCGTGCAGTGTGTACGCACAAGCGGGCGGCGGAGCGGGTGCCGGCGGCGGTGGAGGTACGGGTGGCGGGGCTGGCGCGGGCGCCGGAGCGGGTGGGGCGGGCGGTGGGTCGGCAGGCGGCGGCGGTGCGGGGAACGGAGGTGCTGGCGGTTCAGGGGTAGGGATGTCTACGCCCAACCAAGCTGGGAAAACGGGGGGTGCAATGAGTGCTCCGGGTAAGACGGTCCCGGGCGGTGGATTGGGTACCGGAACAGGCGCGAAGCCGGGCACGGCCGGCGCGGGCGGCTCGACAAGTAATGGAACGAGTAACTGACGAACAGTCTGCAGCCCGCCGTTCGGCGGGCGCGCAAAGGACCTTTAATCTCCCCGACTCTCCCTACCGATTGTCGGCACATTTCGTTGGCGACGAAGGCAACCGCGTATTACTGATGACGGGGCAGGCGCACGGTGAAAACCGTTTCTGCCTCGTTGGACCGCGCCTCAACGTCGCCGCCATGTGCCTTGGCAACCTCGCGGGCGATATACAGCCCGAGTCCGAGATTGCCGTCCGCGTCGTATTTTTTCTCTTGATCCGGGCCCCGCCTGAGAGGCTCAAAAATCCGATCCAGAGTTTGTTGCTCAATGGCGACTCCGCTATTCCTGACGTCGAAACGAACTTCCTCTTCCGCCGCGGTCACAATCACCCGAACCGGCGAGTCTGGCGCTCCGTACTTGATCGCATTGACGACCAAGTTGCCGAGCAACTGCTGCAACCGTCTTCCGTCCCAAACACCCTTAGAGTCTCCCGCCATCACCAGATCTATCTGGTGATCCGGGTGCGCTGCTCGCACCAGCTTCAGTTCATCGGCAAACAGATCAGCCAAGTCGACATCGGTCGGGGAAATATTGATACCCAAACCCAGTTTGGTTCGATTGAAATCAAGCATGTCGTCCAGTAGCGCTTGCATGCGAGCGCCGCTGTGGATCATACGAGAAGCGGCCTGCGATACTTTGTCGCCAGCGTTCAGCGCCGCCAGATGCACCGCGGTCATCTGGATGGCCTGGAGCGGGCTGCGCATGTCGTGCCCGAGCATTCCAAGGAGGAGATTACGGGCTTGGTCTACCTGGCTACTGAAAAAACTGACCGATTCGGCAAGTGCCTGGTCGATCGCCTCGTTAAATCGAATGATGTCATCCGGATTAGGTGCCTCGGGCTGACACTCGCCCATCCACAGACGAAGGACGCTTGCCCGCAGTGCGCGGTACTCCGCGGCAAGTTGGTTGATTTCAAACCCGCTTCGCGCGCGTAAATGGCCGTGCGTCTGCGCCGCTGTCTCCGGGGCTTCCGTCAGTGTGGGGGCTCGGCCCAACGATTTTACCCGTTGAGTTTCCCTACTTTGGGCAGTGAACAAATCTGCGGCCACCGCCTCCAGAATTTGTTGCGCATGGTCCCGCAATGCCAGCGATTTCATGTTTGCTGCTGCCGGCAGCAGCGTGGCAGCGAATGCCTCCCATTGCCCTAGGATGATTTCCATGTCACGCAGGATGAAGTCGGCCAGTCGCATATCTGCCCCGAAAGAAGTTTTAGGAATTATTTGTTGAATCCATACTACGCCTATGTAGTTTGTTTGATTCTAATGGGTCCTCGAATTGCTGAAGTAAGGCGGCAATGCGGAGAAACCCGATGTCCACTGTCAAGCCGGAGCGATTGCTCATTGCCGATGACGAGCCCGATTTGTTAATAGCATACGTGCTGTTCTTCGAGGCGTACGGCTACGAAATTCGGACTGCCAGAGACGGACTGGACGCGCTCGCCCAATACCGTGGATGGCGTCCGGAGATAGTTGTTCTTGATATCCAGATGCCGCGCCTCGACGGTCGAGCAGTAGCGAAAGAGATCCGGAATCTCAAGGCCAAGCCTGTCCCACTCCTGGTAGCGGTGTCCGCCCTGTCGGCGCCATCCGAGCTGGCGGGCTCAATTCAATCCGGCTTCGATCATCATTTCGTGAAACCCGTGCAACTGCCGGTTATTCTGGCTGCGATGGCGTCCTGGCGACGCGCTCGCAGCGCAAACCCGGTCTAGCTAAAGGCTGTAAATATTTAAACCGTAGATACACGACCGTGTCGACAGTCTGCTTCTCCGCAACCGTTATCGGCGAGCTATTTGTGAAATGCGGCACCTGGGTCTGGTGTCCAATGATTCTCCCGTTCACTAGCCTTAGCACAAGGGCCGGGTTCATCCCGATCCAATATTTCTCAGCCAGTGAACTGCTTCCGCAGCGCGGGTTTCAGCGGGGATAGAAACGCCCTATCAACACAATTAAGACAATCAAAACTCATCCCGAAGTTTGGGAATGGACACTTCTTCGTCCAGTGTGGGGCTGGCCGTTGCGTGCCGGTGTCATCGTTATGGAGTCGGAGTTTTTCCGATGGAGGCTAAAATGAACGAAGCGAAGACGAGCGGTGTGAAAGAACAACTCAAGGGCGTTGTTGACTTCGCCGCCGGTAAGTTGACTGGCAACAAAGACCGCGAGTTAAAAGGGCAAGTGGAAATAACGAATGGTTCCAACCAGAAGGATCGCACCGATTGGCAGGACAACATGCAGAAAGGCGCGTACGACCCGGACAACCCGTCGAATGAGTAAGGCCGCATGATCCAACGGGCTGGGCGGGCGGTAGCGGTATCACCGCGCCGTCGTGTAGGTTGGGCGCTGCCTATCGGTTCGACCATCGGCAAGCCCAGCTGCTGGCGGCAAAGGTGTGACAGTCTCCGCTTCATAGCTTTGATGGGGCGCCGTGATCAGGCGACCTCAGCCTTTTAATGTAAAAACGCCTGTGCGGGCGGTCACATAGCCGCAGTTTCTTCCGCCACTTTATCTTCGGCCAACATCGAGAGCTTCTGGTCCGTAGCCTTTTCTTCCTGAAGTGTCTCGAGTAGCAGCTTGACGGCTTCCTTTTAGCCGAGTTGCTTCGCTAACGCCGCACGCGTTTCATGCGCTGCGATTTCATAGTGCTCAACTTTTGCGCTGCGCCAATCAGGGCGGCGTCGAGAACCGTACCCGCTTCGATTTCTTCGATCCGCTCCTGTCCTTCCTCGACCAGTCCTTCCATCGCAACACACTTGATACGCGTCAGCTTGATGCCACACTCTTCGACGATCTGGTCAATTCGCCCGATCTGACCATGCGTTTCCTCCAAGTGGGTCTGGAAGGCCGCGGCCAGATCGGCATTGGTCGAGCCGCAAGCCATCTTGGGGAGTGCCTTTCTCAGTTGCTTCTCCGCGCTATAGGCATCAGAAAGAGCGTGGACAAACAGATCCCGCATTGTCCTAGCGGCCATGGGAACTCCTTGGTAAGTGAGCGTTGAATGATGTCTGCGCCTCAAACAATGTACCCGACATAGAACAGGCCGGAGGGGGGTGATTGCTGTCTCAAAAGGACGATAAAAAAAATTAATTCGAGTCTCTTGAAATTTTTCCACGATCTCCTATTTGCAATTCCGTAAGCAGTCGCGGTGTTCGCGCTGCGTGTTTCGATTGGTTTGTCAGAGGCTTGGGCAGACGAACTGGAGCGCGTATGCCGGTTCGTCTCCTGCCGCAATTTGGGAGATAGCAGCCATGAGTGACCTTCTTTTCAATACCAGCCTGTTCGATGAGTTCGACCGTATTCAGCGCCAGATGTCGTCGCTGTTCAGCGGCCTGCCATCAAGCATCCGGGCGTCGCGGCTTAGTACCTTTCCGCAAATTAACCTCGGCAGTACCGACGACTCCGTGGAGATTGTCGCGTTTGCCCCGGGGATCGATCCAGCCAAACTGGAACTGACCGTGGACAAGGGCTTGCTGACGATTAGCGGCGAGCGTGAGCGTGTTCAACCCGAGTCGGAGGGACGTTCTTATGCGCAAGAACGTTTTGTGGGCGCCTTCCGTCGCGCAATCGAATTACCACGCGACGCCGACCCGGACAACGTCAAGGCGCGCTACGCGAACGGTTGCCTGACGATCAGCATCGGCAAGCGCGAGACGTCGCGCCCGCGCACTATCACAATCCAATGAACAACTTGTCACATGATTCGAGGAGAGCATCATGAACACCCAGACTCAGCTCGCCGAACGCAATACCGGCACTGTCGCGCGCAAAGGCGACACCCAGGTGCAAAAGGGACCCGCGATCGTTCCAGCCGTCGATATTTACGAGGACGTGCATGGCATCACGTTGTGGGCCGATCTGCCGGGCGTATCGCGGGACCGCTTGAGCGTCCACGTACAGGACGGCAATCTCCTCATTGAAGGCGAGGCGTTGATCGACACACCAGAGGGGTTGCGCCTGCATCACGCGGAGATTCGCGAGCCATGCTTTGCCCGAGCGTTTTCGTTGAGCGCGGACTTCGATATAGCGAAGATCGACGCCAACCTCAGTGACGGCGTGCTTAAGCTCAGCATCCCGCGCCGCGAGGAAGCACGGCCGCGCCGCATTGAAGTCAGCGTTGGGTGAATGCCAGCAGGCGCCCGCGAATGGTGGACACCGATCGTGGACACTGCTTGCGGGCGCCACATCGACAGACCAGCGAACGGGAGCCTGCCGTGGAATTCGAAACTGACTGGAAGACCCTGGGCAAACACCGAGTCCGCCAGCGTGCGACTCGTGGCTTTCCCACCGAGACCGTCCATACGGTGGCCGATGTCGCGCGTCTAGCCATCGAGAACAACATGAGTGCGCGAGCAAGACTGGTAGAAGTCGTCTATCGCGACGCGGACAAGGCGTATGACATTTTCGTGGGAACCACGATGCCCGTTGACCGGCGCTGCGCGGCGCACCTCGAAGTTGCCATGGCCACCGTGCTGGGCTTGCTGCCCGAACAGCTCACGATGACGGTTATTACAGTCGAGCAGAGGGAAATTGATCTGAACTTCGGCGTCTACGAACGGCTACTTTCTCAAAAGCTCGGTTCAATTCCGCCGATCCAGTGACTTCGGCTGGAATTCACACCCTGACTGCAACGTCACGAGGCGTGAACTCGCAAAAGACCATCCGAGCGGTGCGTACTCAGCGACCTGAGCCCTACCGATGCGATTCGTGACGTATACGCATTCAAACCGAAGGGTAGAGAACGTGCGGTTTACGATGCTTGGAGTCCAACATGCCGTGCGAAAATTTCCTGTTTACTCTTTCCTCTTCTGCCGCACTTCCGGGCGACCGCACGCGATTGCCGGAAATCATCGCGGCATCCGATCATGGCGATGAATATGCCGATGAACGCCCGGTAACTACGTAGTTGGAATAGTGGTTGCTGAATAGATCGTGTCGAGCGATTCTTCGGGGCCTTTCCTCACGAGCCTCGGCACATCGTTATTCAGGAGCTAAAAATGAGAGCGCTTCGCTGGCATGGCAAGCATGATATCCGTTGCGACACGGTTCCGGATCCAACCATAGAGGAAGGGCGCGACGCAATCATCAAGGTTTCGACCTGCGCGATTTGCGGCTCGGACCTACATCTGTTTGATGGCTTCATGCCGACCATGGAAAGCGGCGACATTATGGGCCATGAATTCATGGGAGAAGTGGTTGAGGTCGGCAAGGACAACAAAGCACTCCGCGTAGGCGATCGGGTCGTCATTCCGTTCACGATATTTTGCGGCGAGTGCGACCAGTGCAAGCGCGGCAACTTCTCGGTCTGCGAGCGAAGCAATCGCAACAAGGAGAGGGCTGACAAAGTCTTCGGCCACGCAACCGCCGGTCTTTTTGGGTATTCCCACCTAACCGGCGGATACGCCGGCGGGCAAGCCGAATACGTTCGCGTACCCATGGCGGATACAACTCACGTAAAAATCCCGGATGGTCTGACTGACGAGCAGGTATTGTTTTTAGGCGACATTTTTCCGACTGGCTGGCAGGCGGCGGTCAATTGCGATATTCAGCCCGACGACACTGTTGCGATATGGGGCGCGGGCCCTGTTGGTCAGATGGCGATTCGCAGTGCCGTACTGCTCGGGGCGAAGCAGGTTGTAGTGATTGATCGCGTGCCCGAGCGACTGGCGATGGCAAAGGAGGGGGGCGCCATCACGATTAACTTCGATGAGGAAAGCGTGCTTGAACGGTTGAAGGAGTTGACCAATGGTAAGGGGCCGGAGAAATGTATCGATGCGGTGGGCATGGAATCTCATGCCACGCGATCGTTCGATGCCATGTACGACCGCGTCAAACAGGCCGTCATGCTGGAGAGTGATCGCCCGCACGTACTGAGGGAAATGATTTACGTGTGCCGTCCTGCGGGCATCCTGTCCGTGCCAGGTGTCTATGGTGGCTTGATCGACAAGATTCCGTTTGGCGCGTCAATGAATAAAGGATTGACGTGGAAAATGGGCCAGACGCATGTGAACCGATGGACAGACGATTTACTGCATCGAATCCAGGAGGGCCAGATCGATCCATCTTTCGTGATCACGCACACGGTCCCCCTGGAAGACGGTCCGGGCATGTACAAGACATTCCGCGACAAGGAAGACGGCTGCATCAAGGTTGTCCTCAAACCGTAGCGGACTCGCAGGCCGGTTGATTTACTGCCTTAGTCGACTGGCCCTCGTGATTCTCAACGAAAAAAATGGGGCACTTCAAGAAGTGCCCCAAATCACCCCCACATCTACGCTGTTGCCGAAACCATTGCTCGTGGCGAATTGCCTTTAGCTGCCCCCGTCACTTCGGATGCGTCGCCAACTCATCCAGATGGTCCAGAAGGTCGGCGGGATCCTCGTACACGCGGATCGCACCCGCTCCTCGGAGTTCCTCTTCCCCCACGCCACCCGATGTCAGTCCCAGTCCCAACGCATGGCATCGACGGGCGCCGAGCAGGTCCCATATGCTGTCGCCAACGATGTACGCGCGCTCAATCGGAACGCCCAAACGCTCAGCGGCTTTCAGAAACAGATCCGGCTCGGGTTTGCCGTGCTCAACCTCGTCACCCGTAAGTACCAATGTTTTCGACGTGTCCAGACTCAGTTTTTCCAGGTTGGAAGCTGTCGCCTCTGGACTGCCGCTGGTGGCGATCGCCCACGGTATGTCGGCCGCGGTCAATGCCCCAAGTAGCTCACGCGCCCCTGGGAGGGGCTGAATCTGGCCATTCAACCGGTCGAACGCTTCACCCTGTCGTTTCTTGATTCGCTTGACGCGATCCGTATCGATGTGGCCACCGACCTCTCGTAGAAGCTGCTTCGCGAAAAGCTCACTGCTCATGCCTATTTTGCGGTGGATTCTGGAGACGGGCAGGTTCAGCCCTTCGCTATCCAGCGCTTCGCTCCACGCGATCACGTGTTGGTAGACGCTGTCGATGAGGGTGCCATCGAGATCAAAAATGAAGGCTGATTTCATTGGACATCGCGCGGTGCGCGCGTGCGGGCGCACAAAGCCGAAACCAGCGCCAGTGCTGCCGCGCCCAGCAGCGACAATGTAAGAACGGGAAACGCTCCAGCGCTATTAATAGCAAGCTCGGCCGGACGGCTAGCGACGAGCTGTGCGCGGCGAGTGTTCATCCTGGCTCCCAAGCGCCGAAGGTCGTGCGCGAGGCTTTCCTCGGCCATCGGCAGCAAGATAGTTTCCTCATCAGCTACGTGATGGAGTACTTCACGCATCAACTCCATGAGCGTCTCGTCGTAGGCAGTTGCGTCGGGGTCCATCCCACGAAGCTTCGCAATGCTCTCACGCATCGCATCATGTTCCGGCACGCTTTCATCGAGCACCGTAGCGGTTGGGTTCGCAGCACGAAGTGCGGGATAAAAAACCTCCTCCTCGAGCTGCGCATGGATTTCAAGGGCGGCGCAGATGGTGTTGGCTAGCGCTGCCTTGCGCCAGCGAGGCGCGTCCGTTCGATATCGATGAAAAGCTGCCAATACATGAGTGTGATCGAGCTTGATCATCGTTGTTACGCGAGGGGACGCTCCGAGCGATTCGAAATCCATAGTGTGTTGCCTGCTCAATTAAAAAGGGTTGCGCGCACGAATGCGAGGCTCTACGGTCGGCCGCTAGCGTCTTCAGTAAGCAATGCCCAAGCACTTGCAGCCTACCTTGTTGGAAAGCTTGTTACCTCGGCAAGACGGACGGCCCGCTGAGCGGGCCATCCTTTCAAGCGAGATCTCGTGCAGTTGCTATCCAATCGATCTTACTTCGTGCTAGTCGCCTAACCCGCGCCCAGATCCGCGCCGGTAGTCGGGTCAGCATTGACGTCTGAAGCCGTACGGGACGCCATGGCTTGCAGGACCTCGACATCGGCCTCCGTTACGCCAACAGTTGCGAGCCCATCACCGCCGTCAACAGCCGGCTGCGGGTCTTCAACGAACTCCCAGTCACCGCCTTCGTTCCACGGGCCACGGACGTCATCGCCCTTCGACATATTGAAGTAGACGCTCGTGAACTCGGGCACGCCCGGCAGTTTTCCCTGCGGGAAGTTTGGTTGGATCGAGTGCAGCGCTTTCTCGAAAGACTTCTGATGGGCAATTTCGCGCGTCATCAGAAAGCCCAACGCTTCCTGGATGCCCGGGTCGTCGGTGACATTGATCAGTCGCTCATAAACAATTTTTGCACGTGCTTCCGCAGCGATGTTGGAACGCAGATCGGCCGTCGGTTCACCAATCGTGTCGATGTAAGCCGCGGTCCAGGGCACGCCGGCCGAATTGGTCAATGCAGGTCCACCGCCATAAAGCAGGGCTGTCGTATGCGAATCATTGCCTCCTCCAGTGAGCGACCGATACAACTCGGCCTCAGACTCAACTGCTTCCGCAAGCTGACCCTTCGCGCCTTTGTTCAGCATTGCAACGATGGAGCCGATGATTTCCAGATGGCTCAGCTCTTCGGTAGCGATATCGAACAACATGTCTTTGCGACCCGGATCATCTTCGCTGACTGCTTGAGTGAAGTACCGGCACGCGGCCGCTAGCTCGCCTTGGGGGCCGCCGAATTGCTCGAGGAGGAGGTTCGCCAGGCCCGGGTTAGGAGCCGCAACGCGGACGGTGTATTGCAGGCGCTTGTTGTGTACGAACATTTATATCTCCAATCTAGGTTGAATGAAACGTTTCGCCATACGCATGCCGAACACGCGTAAAACGGAGGTGCGAATCATTGGGTCGAGCGGCGCTGCGTTAGACCGCGCAGCGCACCCAGTGCTAGGCGCTCGATTCTCAAGGCTTGCGGCCCTGGCGAAGGTTGCAGTGTTTAAGAAAGGGGATGCGGAGTGTTCTGTGCAATCAACGTACCACCAGGGCGCTGAAAAGGGTTTTCACTAAAAAACGGGATGCTCGGCTATGTACGGTGACAAGCGTCACAGGAGAAAGGACCGTCAAGCATTGGAAAATAAATCCAAGGGCCAGAGGACCTAGCCTCCGGCAAAATGATCCTAAATTCGGATCGCGAAATGAAGGGGGGAAGTAGACGTTGACCGAGGCCAGAAAACAGGAACGAGCACAGGCAGAACTGCGAATTCAAAATGGCAATCGTCGACTCGAATCCGACCAGCCGAAAACATATCTGTCGAGGAATCCTGATCGACGGGGAACGTATTTACGTGTTGTGATGCTCTTCCTTGCGCCGAGATATCGTCGAACGCATTCGGTAGAGTTAAGACGAGCTGGGCGGGAGCGGCAAAATTCGCTGCTTCCAACAAACCCTCGGTAGAAGCCGCGATCGCGGTGTTGCGTGTCGCTGCTCGAAGATATGGCAGCGAATTGTCCATTTGCATTTCGATTGCAAAAATGACATACGGGATAGCCAATTTTTTCAATTCAGCGGCGAAGGGGTCGGCGGGTAAGCGTGGGCGACGACACGCATAGCAGCGGGCTGCGTCCGTAACTGGCATTGAGACAAGAATATGGATCGATCAGTGACTGCGCCGCTCTTCAGGGCGTCTGGCTTTAGGGAGCTCTGGATTGCGGATGGTATTGCAAACGCGATGCTTTGGCTTGAGGTTCTAGCCGCCGGCCTCTTCACCTTTCAGGCGACCGGCTCCGGGCTTGACGTCGCGATTGTCTCAGCTGCGCGAAGTTTTCCGCTGCTGTTGACGGGTGCGTTCATTGAGGTATTGTCGGAGGCGGTCAATCGCCAGCGCATCTTAGTCGGTGGCCTGGTCCCAACTGCAACTAGTTCCGTCTCGGTTGGTGCGCTCGGCCTGTGCGGCGTACTCCACCCTTGGCACGGGGGCGTCGCCGCTCTCATTCGGTTAGATAAGGTTCAAGGCGCGTTTTGAATAACGTGCGTGCTTGTCTTTGCGCCGAACTATCAGGCGCCCACCCGTTTCGCCCGGGCTATTGATTGAGGACTGTACGGCTGTCAGGAACTCATTGCAGAAGAACCGGCGACCCGACGGCCGCCGATACATAAGGCGAAGGCTATTATTGAGTCTTCTTTGTGATGGAGTCCGGGCGCAACTGGGGGTCTTCCCCTGCCGCGCGCTCGACCGCCACATCCGTGCCGCGCACGGTGTCGTACACCGTCTCGGTGCGAGTGCTTGATTCCTTGCCGACCACGACCTCTTCGATCACGCGTGCGGTTTTGGCGACAACCGGCTCTTCCGCTGTTTCACGCACTTCGACGAAGCCTTCCTTCAAGTCTGCTGCAGTCGCCGGGCGGTCAACCGGACAGCGGTCGATCGTAGCGTGTTCTTCGCGCAGGTTCACCGACTCGCTGACCGGCGTTTCGGTCAGCCGGGAATAGACCCGAACGCCGCCCGTGGATATTTCACGCTTGCCCACCGCGAGTTCTTCTTTGACGACCGGAAACGCCTGGCGGTCCGCTGCAATTTCATCCGTCGTATAGGCAGGAATGCTGCTGTCGTAGCCGCTGTAGCCGGAACTCTTCCACTGTGCCACGCGTTCGTCGATATCGAGGGCGCCGGCATCATTGAGCGCGGCACGGACACCGTCAACTTGCGACTCGTCTGCTATGTCCACTGACAGCAATGCATGCCCGCGGCGAATCGACTCATGGTAGTGGTCCATTTCTTCTGGCGCATCATCATCGCCGAACAAGCGTTTGAAGAAGTGGGCAATACCCCCCGAAGCGTGCTCACGCGTCTCACTGGTCGGACGGTCTGCGACAATGTCTCTCGTTGTGTCTGGGTCCGCGCTCCCGAAGGAGTCATCTTGCGCTACCGTTGCATCGTCCTGCGCATGGATGTTGATGTCGGACCGGGGGATGCCTTCCTGCGTCAAACGGTCTGCGGCGTTCTGAGCGGCATCAAAAGTGTTAAATAGACCAATAAGAGTTTGTGTCATTGCGGTAGCTCCAACGAGGAAAGGCCATCGACGGCCGGGGAGGGATTGACTAAGGGACTGACTCGAAGAGACTGAGCCAGGGAATTGCATGAGCATGGATTCCTGCAACCGCCGTTCCTGAAACGCGCTAAACGGGGTCAACGGGATGATCTTTTTCCCGATGCCACTCTCCATCTATATCCGATCGACGTTCAACGACCAGTTCTTCCGTGTTCACGAGCACGTTCTGAAAAACTTCCTGCTGAGACACGGTGGTCGTCACGTGTACCTCTTCTTTCAACGTCAGCTGCATTGTGATGATTGGAACGTATTCAAAGACAGGGATGATGAGCGTGTCGCCCTCCTGGCGAGGCTCGAACTTGTGCTCTACCGGGCGGTTGACGCTGAAGCGCTTGACTTCAACCGTTTGACTTCGAAGGCTCACGGGGATCGGTTGCATCTCCTCATGTACGATCTTGTGAATCCGGACAGCGCCTGTCTCGGTCGTTTTCACCCCGACTTCGAGTTCTTCCTGGACTGCGGCGATCTGAATCTCGTCGGCGCGAACGCCATCAGAGGGACAGGGGTTAGCGGACGTCGGCTTCGCACTCTGTACCATCGATGTGCTCCAAAGAAAAAAAGCCGAAGCGATTGCTTCGGCCGACCTACGGTCAACTCACAGACGTCCGCTGCCTGGACGCGTCACGCGGCTACGCGCGGGAACGGCGTCGTTGCCAACGGCTGA
>Ga0153932_1000288_pt1 | contig 17140 bp, 2 predicted proteins | sample TSNJ016MetaG_FD_102273 | JGI IMG/M metagenome (GOLD analysis project Ga0153932, IMG submission 102273) | Attine ant fungus gardens microbial communities from New Jersey, USA - TSNJ016 MetaG | ecosystem: Host-associated > Fungi > Mycelium > Unclassified | place: USA: New Jersey, Wharton State...
CGCCAAACAACGAGCTCGTGAGGCTCGGCTTGGGAACGCTCGCGTCCGCGATCTGACTCACCGCCAAATTGCCAATGGTGCTTCCGACCACGTCAGCGCTAATCGCCCCGATGTTTCGCCCAAGACTGCCGCCCCGAGCCAACGTCCCAGCCGCGCCAGCGGCCATGCCTGACGCCGCCTGTCCCACGCCCGGAATCTTCCCGATCGCACTGGCATTGACTTCATTACCCACGCCCGCAGCAATCGCCCCAGCCGCCACGTTCTTCCAATCGAAGCTGTGCTGTAGGCCGGACATTGCCCCCAACCCTTGCGTAAGCGCGGAATTTGCTGCGCCCTGAGTCGCCACGCGCCCGAGCGATGCCGCCTGTCCCCCTGCGTTCATGACCGATCCCATGCCCGCACCAATGCCTGCGCCTGCGGCCCCGAGCGCCACGCCTTTCCAATCAAATCCGCTCTGGTTGCCCGTCGCAATCATCGAAACTTGCGAGGCCGCGGCTCCCACCGCTCCGGCAACCGTTGCCGCCGCCATTCCTGTTGCCGCACCCAAGGCGCCGGACGTCACACCGCCAGTGAGTGCCGCAGCGCCGGTGGCCATTGTGCTCGATCCCGCTGCGGCTACAAACCCGAGGGATTCGGCTGCCAGTCCTGCCGTGTATACCGTTACAACTACGGAAACCACGACCGCAATGATCAATCCAACGCCACCACACCCACCTCCATGATTTCCCGGCGGCGGTGGTGCATCCGGCAGCGTTGGCGACGTATCCCCAATCGCCTTGCCCGGATCATACGGCTTGAACGTGTTCGCCGTGTTGTGCACGTTTGTCACTTTGTTTGGAACCGTGAGCCGTGTTCCGTTTTTCAGAACATCAGTGCTCTTCAACCCGTTGGCATCGGCGAGGATATACCACAACGTGCTGTCGCCCCACAAGGCGGCGGCAACTGACTGGAGCGTGTCGCCGCTTCTTACGGTCCACAAAGTCGGCGAGGCTCCTGGATACTGCGAATCGATGCGCATATAGTTCTCATCGAAATCCGCAGTGGCCACAGGCGCATAAATCTTGTGCTTGCTGTCCGGACCCTTAGCAAGCTTGCCGGCCAGCTCCTGGACATAGTCGACCTTGGCAATACCGTCGTTTCCAACGTTACCTACCCGATGGCCATCGATGTAGTAGAACCGGTGTATCCGGTCATTGCTTGCCCCCGTGATCTGGCCTTTCGCATCGATTTTCACGCCAGTCAATTCATCGCGCCGCAGCACCTGACCCTGCGCATCGGTCGAGTAACTAAACGCCCGATTGATTACACCATCTTCCGACTGGTCCACTGCTCGTGTCAGATGACCATTTACGTCGTAGTTGCTGTAGGTTGTACCGGTCTTCCAGTTCTCCACCGCGGGGTTTTTACCCTCAATCGTCACTTTGACTTCACGCGCGCTGTCCCACCACTCGTAGGTATATTCGGTATGTATCTCCGTGTTTCCCGTCATGTCGAAGGTCGATTTGAGGGTCCCGCCCGCACTGCGCAAGTAGAACATATCACTGCCGGAGACGCTGTCTTTCTCTCCCATCAGCAACCCGTCGCGGTTGTAGCTGCGCGTCGCGTTTGTTGTCTGCGTGCGCCCGTCAGCTGTCCATTGCGTGTAGTTCGTCACGCGTCCTGCAAGATCGTTCGTGCGGCGCGAAACCAGCACGCCGTTGATGCGTTGATCCGTCAGTTGACCGTTTGCATCGTAAGCGTAGGACTCGGAGCGGTTATCGAAAGCGTACACAGCGAGGCGACGTTGACCGGCTACGTCGTAGCCAATCTGCACACCATCGCCCCCTGCGCCACCCATGATCACAGTAATACTCGTGTCATTGGCGGTTAAGGCGCGCTTGCCGCCTGAAAGCTCTCCCATCGTCACTGTGAACCGGTTCATCGAGTCATACTCGTACCAGTACTCTTGCAAGGTCTGATGCGAATCCAGCCCGTCGTGATACAAACTGTGCACCATGCGACGGTTGCCGACTGCGTCGTATTCGTAGGTCAGGTTGTAGCGCAGATCATCGATGTTCGTCACGCGATTCAGACCGTCATACGTGATCGTCGCGTTTGAGAACACGTAGTCCAGTGCGATAGACCTGTTTAGCTCGTACGTTCTATTACCGTCGCCGTCGTATTCATACAACGACTCAGTATCGACGCCGTAATCGCGCACGCTGTGAAGCAGTGCGTTGGAGTAGTAGTCGTATTCAATATTCTGACCTGCGGTACTGGTTTGCTTCTGCAGCAACCCCGCCCAGTTATACCCGTAGGTGTAGATATGGTTCCCGAAATCAGTGTGTTTGGTTGTCCGTCCAAAAACGTCTAGCCAGTCCATCGATGAACGCATGTCAGCGTTGGAGATCCCTACCTTCCATCCGCCAGTGGCGACACCGCCAACGGACAAAACACTTGTATCCCATACATACGAATAATACGAGTAGCGGCCCTCCGCGGTTACCGTGCGGGTAACTCTGCCTTCCACATCGAAGTAACTGCGCTCACGCCCACCCAGTGCGTCTGTATGCGCGATTCGATTACCCGCCGAATCGTATTCGAAGGTCTCGACGGCGCGCGTACCGTTCGCCAGCGCGGGCCGATCGATTCGAATCAGATTGTTCGCGCTGTCGTAGGTGTAATCCGTTCGGCGGTTGAGTTCGTCGATCATGACGCGCTGGTTGCCCGCCGAATCATATTTGTATTGCTTGGTACCACCGTCAGCGTGGAATTCCTGAGCAACCACAGCCTTGTCCAGGCCGTAGTTCCAGATTTGCGTGTTGAGAAAACCGTTCGCGTCACGCGTGCCGACCATGTTTCCCATCAGGTCGTAGTAGAACGTGGTCTCTGGGCGGAGCTGCGTGACGAAGCCGTTTTTCAGCGTGACGTTGACGAGCGGCTCACGCTTTAGCGTCAGGTAGCCCAGCGCATTGTATTGAAGCTCAGTGACGTTCTTGCGCCCGTCAATCTCCTTCACAACGTCGCCGAACGCGTTGTATTCCTGGAAACGGTCAATGGTCAGATCGGCAAGTTTGATTTCCTGTTTGATGTCAACCACCGTTGACGGATTAGTACGTGTTCCGGTGCGGAAAAAACCGTCGCGTTCGGTCAGTGGTTTGCCCTGCGCATCACTTGCAACATATCGGAATTCATATTCTGTACTGGTCGGTAAGTCGGTTCCGTCGAACAGGAATCTTCCCTCGCCGTTGCGAGTCAGGACAACCGTTGCGAAGGGGACGTCATAGTCCGCCGCCTTGTGAGGGGTCGGTCGGTAATGCAGCGACAGTGTCTGCGCCGTCGTCACCGCACCGCCATTGATGTATTGAGGCTTGAACTCAAGAATGGTGGGCGTGCTGCTTCCGGCGAGGAAGACATTCGTGTTGCCTGATGTTCCGATCGTCACCTCACCGCGCCCCATGGAAAGCGGGGTGCCATATTTGTCGAACGCCGTGAAATCGATCGCGTAGGTGGCCATCTTCGTCGGATCGGGAAGCAGTCCGTCGAGCGTGGTATCCCAGACGAAATCGTTCCCAACACGGGGAACATCTCTGGTCTGCCGCTTACCATTCAGCACGTACGATACCGTGACGTGGTCGGTGTCTGGCGGCTGGTCCCGGAAAGTGACCGACGTCTTGCGTTCGCCAAAGAATTCGAGAGCGATGGACGACGCGTGATCGTTGCTCACCGTGAGCGGACCTTCGAGCTTATCGATTAGCGTTCCAGAGGCGTCCAGCAAATCGACCTGGACATCGAAAGCAGCCGACGGAAACGCAGACATGTCGATGCTAAAGGCGCCAGTTTGTGGGTTGCGGGCGACTGCGTATTCCTTTGTCCAACCCGAAGTACCTGCAGGGCGGAGGTGCACTAGCAGACTGCTGGCGAAGACGCCATTTGAGCCACGCGGTGCGTAGAGCTCGAGAGTTTTCTCGTGCCAGACGTATGTACCCGTGGGATCGTACTGAAAGCCTGCCTCGCTATAGAGCGATGTTGGGTTTAGCGGCAGAGGCTGTATCGCGCCAGACGCCGGAATGGTAATCACATAGCTGTCCCGACGCAGTATTACACCGTTCGCGTCGGTTGCAACGAACCAGACCTCATAACTGCCAGTCGACAAACCACTTGTATCCGCCTGGAATGAGTTCGGTGGGCTGTTAGCGCCTCGCGGCAATATCTGAAAGCTCCCACCTGAGCCCAGACTGCGGTAGTACGCCGTCGCACGCGCATCTGTAGGCAATGTGCTTTTCGCAGTCGTCATCAGATTGGACGCAGCTTCGAACGTCGCGCTGCCATCAAGCACGGTTTTTTCTGCGAAAAAATCGTACGCAATCAGTCCTCTATCTGGATGCCCGTAGTAATACACATTGAAGAGCCCTGCAGGCTTTTCGATCGAGCCTATCAATTTCGCTTGCCCAGAACTCGCAGACGTCACGTAGATTTCAGCTACGTAGGAGAACGCTACGCCACATCGTGTGATTCCGTCCCCATATAGTGGCCACTTCGTGTGCCACGAGATAGGTACAGTTATCGATTTGGGGTTGCCCGGCAAGAAGTTTGACGTTATATTTTTCGTGTCAACGTACTCGTCAAGACCGTTGGACTGTGTAGCGGTATATCGCACCCGGACTTCAACTCCATAAGCGCCGTAAGCTTGCTCGAGTTCCGGGAGATCAATTGAAATCGAGTCAACATAGATCCCGCCATTGCCCCGATTCGTCCACTTTACCGTGGAAGTCGCTGTCTGATTGCCCCCGCTCAGCATCCCCGCCGCTTCACTTGTCAACGCCGGCCCCACCATCGGCGGAGCCGGTGGCCGCTTCACCCATCCCCCCACCGTCAACACAGTATTCGCGAACTGTCCGCCATCAATTTGGATGTCAATTGCATACAAAGAGACGTGCGGAGCCCCCAACGATACCTTCGGCTGCATCACCGCAGTGAGATGCCCAACCTTGTCGTACTGCGTCCAGGTCTGATTCAGGTCGACGTTCTTATCAATATCAAGAAGCTCAGAGCTGTCCCAAGTCCGCAGATCTGTTTTCTGGGACTCCATTTTCAGCGTGGCATTGCCATTCTGGTCATACATGAAGACGTGCGAAATCCCGTCGTCGAAGTTGGTTCGAACGACCATTCCCGCATTGTTGTACTCCGCATATTCTTGCCACGATCCACCCGGCCCACCACCGCCGGTTCGACGCCCCGTCACTTCACCAAATGCGTTATAGCGAGTTTCGTGCAATGTCCCAGTGGAAAGCAGGGCAGTCCCGTAGACATTCCACATTTTGGCCACGCGTGACTTTTCGCGATTCTCGGCGTCGTAGGCAATATGAGTATTCGAGAGCGTGATCGCACCGTCTGCATCGGCGCGCTCATAGCTGACAAGCACCGTATTGCCCGCTACGTCGTAACCAAATCGAGTATTGAAATTCAGCTGCACGTTTAGTTTGGATACGAGCCGTCCCCCCGTTCCATACGTGTAGACGAACTCACCCCGGCCAGCTGAAGTGCCCGTTTCGTGGATGACGTTGCTCAGACCGTCATACTCGTAGGTGACGCTTGCACGGGTAAGATTGTTTGCGTAGTCGCTGAACTGTGGCAATAAATATTTGGTCTGACGTCCGGCGAAATCGTATTCCCACTGACGCACGCTTCCGTTGGCGTCGGTCTGACGCAGTAGATGACCTTCTCCGTCATAGCTATACGTTGCAACAGCTGTACCAAACCTCTCGCTCAACATACCCGTGTTGCTCACCGAGGAATAGGCTACAGGCGATCCACCCGTTCGCTCCTCGCGGACCATCCGCCCATTTCTGTCCCATTGATAGTTGGTCACACGGTCATCGGCGGTCCGTGGCCAACTGTCGATAAGTTTTTGCCCTCGATCGCTGGAGCTGATCGGGTCCGGATAGCGCATGGAGAACGCCGTCACTTTCGTCACGTCTCCGTTTGCGTTCCGTGCCCAGGCGGTCGCGTATCCTTCAGCGTCGACTTCGAGAATCTTGAAACCGACACCGTTATAGAAACTCAACGTCCGGTTGCCGTATCCGTCGATGGCGACAACAGGCGCGCCGCGGGCATCGTACTCCCACATGCGAACAACGTCGCCTTCGCTAATGAGGAACGGGCGATCGGCGAACGTGTTCACCTGGCCGGTCACGACATTGACAACCCGCGACGCAATGAGCCAATTGTTTGCGTTGTACGTTTGACGTGTCTCGCGAACGTTAGCGGCATTGACCGGTGTTGGCGGTACTCCACCAACCGTTGCCGAAACTGGATCGGCATAGGTGCGTGTGACGATCACGTTGCCAACTGCGTCGTACGTCCAGAGAGTCAGCGTTCCTGTGGCGCTGACCTGTCCCGTCTTTCTGTCTGCGGCGTCGTAATAGTAGGTGACAGCATGCCCACCCGCATCAACCACCTTGATGAGGTTTCCACGCGCGTCATAACTGCGTTTCTCAGTGGGAGTAGCCCTCGACATCAGCCGGCCGTCTGCGTCCGTGATATCTACGTTTTCGCCCGTCTGACTGATCTGACGGCCCAGTGCATCGTATTCGTAGCGGGTCGTACGCTGCTCGGGCAGGCCCGACACTTCAATGGTTCTCGTACGGTTGCCGCGCGCGTCATATTCAAAACGGTTGATAACGCTGCGTCCCCACGATTGGATTGGAAGCGTCTCGGAAAGCATCAAGCCGCGGCGGTCGTAGGTATAGCTATACAACCCGCCTAGTTTGTTCTGGTAACCGGTCCGATTGCCAAACCCGTCATAGGTAAAGACCTCGATGTAGCCTTCCGCGTCGATCGACTTGATAAGACGGTCGACCTTGTCATATACAAGTTGAGTGACGGCGTCAGTTGCTGCATTTGCAGTGATCGGAACCGTTGATGCGTCCGCTCGCCACGCTCTCGCTCCCGCAGGCACTGGGACGTCGTAGTGCGTAATCTTGATCGGCTTGCCAAACGCGTTGTATTCCGTGCGGATTGCGCTCCCTTCCGCCGTGATCTGAAGGACGAGGTCATTCGATCTGTCGTAAAAATACGTGGTTGAGAATCCCGCTTTGTCCGTCACTACGACCGCATTCCCGAATGTGTCGTAGGTCGTGCGAGTTGAATATCCAAGCGGATCGATTGTTTCGATAACGCGTCCCAGAGCGTCGAAGACGTTGCGCGTCGCGTAATTGGATCGCAGGTTCGCTCGTTGCGTGGAACTCAGGGCTGCGGCGCGAACGCCATTGCCACTTGCATCAACAAAGCCCAGAGCCTTGCGCTGAGCGAGCGCCCATTCGGTGTCCTGCTCGGCCAGTTCGACGCCACGTGGATCAATGGTTCGCGTGACCCGGCCCATCGCGTCGACTTCGTAGCGAGTTGTGGCTGCGGCCGAGGTGCCAAATGCCAGCGTTTCTTCAACGATCCGGCCGTCATGGTCGAACACGCGATGTGTAATCGTTTGAGCCGCGGTTTTATATGCAAAATAAGTATTGACGGCCTGACCGAGCGCATCAAGTTCGTAGTGAGTCACGACGCCCATCGGATCGACGGTCTCAAGCAAGCGCCCCGCAGTGTCGTAGCGTTGCGCTGTCTCCACGTTGGCCGACGCGGGCAGCGCAGAGTACAACTGTGCAAGACTGTCGGAGCGGTGACTCTCAAACGACGCGTTGTGCCACACGGTTTTTGTGACTCGGCCAGCGCCATCGTAGCTATAAGCCGTCACGTAGCCTTCAGCATCCATCACACATGCGACGCGTCCAACGGCGTCGTAGAACGTACCGGTCGTCCGATCCTTGCCTGCATTGGCAACGGAGGCGCTCCATGCATCGATGACAGACCAATCATAGTCAGGTGAATACGGATACTTGGTCGCGAGCACCGTTTCTTTTACTACATTGCCGACCGCATCATAGGTAAGGCGCGTGATTGTATTGGCCGCATCAATGCGATAGACAAGACGATTGTCAGCATCGAAAACGGATCGGGTGATCCGATCGTCAGCACTAATGTTGGGACTTCGAGCTTTGATCGCAACGGTCATTGCGCTGACTGTGAGCGCCGTGCCAACTGGAATAGTCCCGGCATACGATGTCACGCGCGTAACATTTCCCGCGAGATCGTAGGTTTGCTCGGTCACATGCTTTGCAGCATCGATAATGAAGCGCAAGCGATTATCCAAGTCATACACATAGTTGACGGTGCGGTCGCTTGCGGGGATCTCGATCACACGGCTCAATACGTTGTTGGCTGAGGATTTTGTGGGCAATCCTGCCACCGAAATCGCAGTGGAAAAGGAGGTACGTCCGGTGACATTACCCATGACGTCGTAGTCGGTGCGAACAACGGCGCCGGCGGGGCTTACAGAATAGATCAGCCGGTTTTCCGCATCGTAGACAAACCGCGTCGTGGCGTCCGACGGATCGACTGATGACGTGACATTGCCATTTGCGTCGTAACGATATTCCGTGGTCAGCGCAAGGCCATACAAGTCAACGATCTTGTAGCCGAGACGGCCTGCCTTGTCATAGACGTACTCTGTCACCCGCTCGCTTTCCGTGCCGGCTCCCTCCGTCACAGAAAGCACGTTGCCAGTGCCGTCGTACGCGAAACGCGTTTTGAGGTTTAGACGACCCACGCCCGCGTCGGTCGTAACAAGGATGGCATGTCCTTCAAGGTCGAATTGCGTCTCTGTGACGGACCCCGAAGGATCGGTGACGCGGACAGCCTTACCCATTGCATCGTATTCGTACGTCGTGACCAGCTTGATACCGGTTGAATCGACCGTTCGGGACAATATGCGATTGCCGGCGTCGTAGGTATAGGTCGTGTGCGTGCCTACCGCATTGACCGATTCGATAGCGCGTCCTGCAGCGTCAAACTTCGTGAACTCTGTGCCGGCCGCGGTTTGTGTAGACTGCAGGTTGCCGTCAAGGTCGTAGCGATACCTCGTGATTTTGTTCCGTTCGTCGGTGATTTCCACGGCACGACCCGTGGCGTCGAAAGTCGTTTTGGTGCTCACGCCTTCCGGCGTCCTCACTATGAGCTGACGGTCGAACGCGGAATAAACGTAGTACGTGTAGTTGCCATCCTTATGCTTGTGCGTCACAACGTGGCCGTTCACGTTGTACTTCATCGTTTCCTTGTGGCCAGTACCGTCCGTGATTACAACGACATTGCCGTTCCGGTCATACTGATTCGTGCGGGTGACATTGTTCGCATCGGTTGTTTCGATCACTCGGCCAAACGCGTCATAAACGTTACGCGTGGTGAGATTAAGCCCACCGGAGTCAACCGTTTGCTGAGTAATGTGGCCCAGTCGATCGTATTGATAGGTTGTCTGGGTTTTATACGACGAGGACAACGGCCGGCTGACTGACACCAGTTCGCCAAAAAGGTTGTAAGCGTAGTCCGTCGACAGACCAAGCGCGTCAGTTTTTCGGCTGATGGTCCCGTTCGCCGCATACGCGAAGGACGTTATGCTGTTGGGGTGAGCACTTCCTAAACTGGCGAACATGTCGGCAACTGCTGGCGTCATCGCGCCACCGCTTAGCGTGGCAAGTGCCGAGGCAGCCGCCCTCATACCGTACTGGATGGTCTGCGTGATATCGCCGAACGAGTTGTAGCGGTACTCAGCAATTTCTCCCGCTGCGTTCACCACATGGGTAAGGCGGCCCGATGCATTGTAGAAATAGAGCGTGCGGTTGCCTGCCGCATCGATCATGGATGTGCGTTGTCCCGCCGCGTCGTAAGCATAGGTCAGTCCTCGCGACTTCCAGAGCGCATCGATTTGCGCGGCCGAAGGCGACGAACCCAGTGCGGCAAGAGCCGCGCTTCCTTCGCCCGATAGTTGTCCGATTAACCGGCCTTGCACGTCGTAGCGATATGTCGCGCCACTCGCAGACCCTTTCTCGCCAAGCAGGCGCCCCTGTGCGTCGTACTGGTAAGTAGTCAGTTCGTTGCTGCGAATTGCGGGCGCGGAGTATTCAATCCGGCTGATGAGGTTCCCTTCGACGTCGTAGGCGTAGTCGGTTCGCTCAATCTCGCCTGGAGCACCGGACCAGAGGTTGATTGTTGTCGCGGCATCGAGCGCGTAGCGGGCCGCGCCGCTGCGCGTCAAGAGTTGTTCGGTCGCGGAAAGCGCGATTTGGTCGACGCCGTCCAGCACGAACGTATTGCCGTCAAATAATACGGTCCCGTCTGTCGCGAACGGGCGGTCGCCGAACATTCCCTCTCTGATCGTGAGCGTACTCTGACCATCGTCGCCGTTCAGGAACACAAGATCGACGGTATGCCTGACGAAAGGAACAATATTTTTGGCGTTGACGGTGTACGTGGCGTAACCGGTTGAATCGACCTTGACGGTTCCCATCAGAAGTCCGTCTACCATGACCCGTACAACGGGCCATGCTGCCCCCAATCGCGTTGCTTTCGCCTGAAACGTTATTTTGACTTGCTGCGGTTGCGTCATGTTGGCCAGCGTGATTTGCTGACCTCGAACGCGCTGCGAAACATTACCAAACGCATCGTATTGATAGCGCGTCAGGTAGCCTTCACCGTCGATTTCCGCGCGCATGAGTCCACGCCCGTCGTACACACGATATTCATGTATATCGCTGGCCGACGGCGAGGGAAGCAGGTTTGCAAGTGTAGGGGTGGAAAGCTGGGACGTGACGGTGCTGTACCGAATCGACTCGGTTTGATAGCCGCTCTCGTTATACCGGTATTCGGTCACGTAACCGTTGGCATCGCGCTTGGCTCGCAGCAGATTGTCCTGATCGTAGACATATTGGGTGACACGATCGGCCGTGGAAGCCATCGGAGCGGCTTTATTCAGGACATCGAGATTCGGTCCGTAAGGGAGCACGTTGAAGCGGTTGTCGCATTCCGTCACTCGTTGCAAGCGGCCAGCACCGTCGTACTCAAACAGTTTGACGAGCCCGTCCGCATTGATAGTCCGGACTATCTGTCCAGCGTCGTTAAAAACATTCCACTCTCGCCGGTCGAATCCGCTCGTGACTGGCCTGACGCCCGCATTGTCAAGCTGAAGGGCGAATGCCGTTCCTGCAATTGATATCGTCTCGACAGGCCGGCCGTTTGCATCGACAAGCTTGGCGAGCGCCGCAGCGCTAACTGCATTGGCATAGCGCGTGGTTTGCACTGGCGCGACACTATTAGCCAGATAGATATGCTCTGTAAGCGCGCCGCTTGGATCAATCTCTGCGACCCTGCGGCCGCTGGGATCGTAGAGATAATAGGTGCGCTGACCAACAGCATTCGTCGACATGCGTAGCCGGCCGTTGGAATCGTAGGCGTTGGTCGTCTGCGACAGGATCTTGCCCGCGGCCGACTCTGCGACCGCGATCAGTTCCCCTGCATTGTTGTACGTCGATGTTCGCGTAAGCCCGTTGCTAAACGTGACCCGCGTCTGGTTGCTGGCGTCGTCGTATTTGTAGAGTGTGATGTCGCCGTTTGCGTGCGTGTCACTGAGCAGACGACCGAGGCCATCGTACGAAAACTGCTGTAGCGCGGGCGCATTGGCCGGCCCCGTGTAGCGCTGCAAGAGGCGACCGAAGCCGTCGTACACAAAGCGAGTCTGAAGAATGTCGCTGGATGGGACGTTTGCGTCACCCGTTCCATCAGCGAGAAGCCTGGCATACCGGATGGTGCTTGCGACGTTTCCACGAAAATCATACGTGGTATCAATGCGAGTGCCCTGGCTCTTGTCATTTCTCCACGAAGCCCATTTCGTCATATCTACTTCGGACGGGACCGCATCGGCCGCCAGAAGTCCTAGGCGATATTCGAGGCCCGTGTACGTAATCACCGACACCTGCTGCCCATTTGCCGCGTACTGAAATTCCGTCACCCGACCTTCAGCGCTGATCTTGAATCGAAGATGATTGTGGCTGTCGTAGACGTAACGCGTGGTCATCGCGCCAGCCGATTGTTGCGGCGAGGCCGTCACGTCAGGAGACAGACTCGAGTAGCTCGTTTCGGTCAGCAGCAAATCGTCCGCACTATACGTGCGTTTGATCGCGTGGCCGTTCCCGTCGACTTGCGAAAGCATATTGCCGTGCGCGTCATATCGGAATTCAAACGATTGGCCATTGCCGCGTACGGACGCGATGTTTCCGGCCGAGTCGTAAGTAACGGTTTGTACGACGTTGTCGCCCGTGGTCGCCGGAAAGACGGTCTGAGTGAGTCGGCCGCTGGCATCGTATCGGAAAATTGAAGTCTGCCCCAACGGATCAATGATCGATGTCTGACGGCCATTGCTTTCATAGACCAAACGGGTGAGCCGGACGATTCCGGTCTCACTGGTTTGTCCGATTGTCGCGACCCTATACTCGCCGCCAACCTGCAGATACGTGAACTCGACTTTGGATCCGTCGGTCTGCGTGATCGATGCGATTCGCGTACTCGATCCATCGTACGTGTAGGTGGTGGTATAGACATTCCCGTCGGCAATTCTGTTATCTTCGGGACTCAAATCTGTTACAACCTGACTCAACCGATGCTGTGCGTCATATGCATACCGCACGGTAGTGGCGGTAATCAGATTGCCACTGGCGTTCCGGTAAACTGAACGCAATTGGGTGAGTTGATTGCTGCTGTCGTAGTCGAGGTAGGTAACGTCGCCGCTCGCGGTCTTGACCGAACTCAACAGCCCAGCCGCGTTGTAGGCGTACGTAACCGCGTTGTTGTCGCGATCGGTTGTCGCCGTCAACCGGCCGCCGCGCGCCGCATCGTATGTCTCGACGAGATGGCTGGCCGGATCATTCCACGTCCACGCGTTTGTCGCACTGTTAAACGTGAGCGTCTCGCGTGCGCCGTTTCCCGCTGACGCGACGTAGGCATTGCGCGTAGCGTCGTATTGGAATACGACAGCCGATCCGTCCCAGTCGGTTCGCGTAACCGTGCTGCCCACGCTGTTCAATGTGCCTGTAAGTCCCTCGACCGTGCGCAAGCTCCCAGGCCGCCAATGGTCGCCCGCCATGACTCCCTGGCTGTTGTACGCTCGGCGTATCGCAGTGTTGACTCCTTGGCCGAACAGCAGCTCATCCTGATCTTGTACAACAAGGTTGCCTGTGGCCGCATTGACAAAAAGCTTCTCGCCGGTTTTGCCGAAACTGGCATCTCCGATAGTTCCCCGGCTTCCCAGTCCAAGCGCTGAGCTTCCTTGCAGACCAAGACCATTTCCCGCAACGATGGCGACCATTCGACACTTCCTCAGGTTACATTTATCTCGCGATCGGTTTTGATCCGACGCGCCCATACCCAAGTTGTCCGAACTTTCGAGGAAGTGTTTAGCGTTTAATGTAATAGATTGTCGCGGTGCGATACCACATCAGTAGGCCTATATACTTGAATCCGACTCTTACACCAGCGAACGGCAATATGTGCGGTCCGACGAACTCCGCAAACTTCCGCGACCGCTTAGCAAGGCGATATCAATGACTGAATCAAACACAACAGCACTTTCGGAAAACAAAGCTCGGCTTGAACGCCTGCAAAGCTACCTTCAGAGCGATGCACACAATCTCAACTTGCTCGGCGACACTGCACTCGCTGCGTTTGAAACGGAGCAAACTGAATTGGCCAAAGAGCTCTTTCATCGATACACAACATTAGCGGAGCCGTCGGACGCGCTGCTTAACATGGCGGGTCTAATTGCTCTGCGCGAGACCAATATTTCTGAAGCAATCAGCCATTTCACCAAGCTGTCAATCGCTCATCCCGCTAGTGTCGAGATAACCTATAACCTCGCGTACGCCGAAGGGCTCGCAGGGATGGTTGACGGCGCGCTCGAGCGATTAGGCAAGGAAGTCACGAGCGCGTATCCGCCAGCGTTGGCTTTGAAGATGCGACTTCTGCATCACGCAGGAAGAGTTGATGAAGCCATTCATGAAGGCACCCGCGTGGCCGGCGTGAGTGAGATCGAAGGGCTGCTTGCCGTGCTCTATCTCGACAAGGGTGACTTAAGTGCAGCTGCGATCCACGCGCAAGCCGCCGGGGATCAAACGGATGCACTCACGACGCTTGGCATGCTCGAGCTGGAGTCAGGCTCTACCGAAGTGGCACACACGCGCTTCGAGCGTTTGGTCGTTGTGCATCCTCGAAGCGGTCGTGCCTGGCTCGGAATGGGACTCGCATCGCTCGCAAATCAGTCTATTGACGACGCCCGCGTGAGTTTAGATCGAGCTGCGCGGTTGCTGGAGCGGCACCCGGGATCGTGGTTGGCCTGTGGATGGGCACATCTTTTGGGAGGGTTTCTGGGTGACGCACGAGCCGCGTTTGAGAAAGCCGCGCACATCGATCGAAATTTCGCCGAAGCACACGGCAGTCTCGCTGTTGTTGCGATCCGGCAGGGCGATAAAGCTGCCGCGAGGAAGTTGATTGCGGTAGCAACCCGATTGGATGAGAGATGCTTGTCGGCTGCGTTAGCACAGAGCGAATTGCTCCGTGAAGAAGGCGATGTGGCGGGTGCGGACCAAATTCGCGCTGCTGCAATGCATGCGCCGAATCCAGTAGACGGAGTGAGCATCTATGAGTTGCTCCTGCGTAGAGGAGCTATCTCAGGAGGAAGCTCGTCGAACTGACAATACTGGCGAGTCTGCGCGAGCGATGGTCTGCCTCATCCGTGGCAAAATTACAACATGCCAGGGTGGGGGTAGGGCCTCGAATTCTCGCAGGAAATCCCTATACATAAGGGTCTTGGGCATATCTCTTTGTCGCCGTTGGAAAACCTAGCATCCGTGCTCATGGCTGCGCCCGGGTTTCGACCGCAGACCAACATCCTGCAACGCGATGCACTCGCGAAGGCCGAGTGTGCACCCGTGGGCGAGGATACCGCGAGCGGTGCGAAGAGCCTACCGAACTAGCGGCAGTTCATTCGAGACTACGTTGCGGCGCCACCGTTGTTTTCTGGCGGCTCGACTGGATCGGCCGTTCTCTAAAAAACCTCCTTACCTAGTCGAACGACTCGGCGCCGTCGGCGTCGGCTTGCGGAACTAGCAGGAAAGTATCGATATAGCGCCGAGCGACGGTCGTCCGATTGTTTGGTCGGCTACGCGCGCTCGCGGCCGCAAGAGGCGGCTCGATCCCGAGCGCGTGGCCCTGCAGCTTTATCGTGAGCGCCGCCATATCGATGAAGAGATCTGCAGGTGGCTAGGCATTGGCGAATTGACGCTCCACAACTATCTGACCGCGGCGGAACATAATGCCCAGAGGGCGGCGTGAGTCGATTCCGCCTAACTCGCTGATGCAGTTGCGGCGGCGGCTCTACTGTCTACTGTACAAAAGTCCCGAACGGAGACGGATTTCTCAGCATTTAGACGAAGTGACCGATGCTAAAAAGTGCCCTAAGGTCCACCCTTGAAAAAGGGACTAGGTTTCGGCACTGTGGAGAATGCGCATCCAAGCAGCAATTCAGTGGCAAGCTTTCTGATTCTCATTGATTTTACATAAATAGAAGTGGTCAAGGTCCGGAACACAGGAGCGCAGTATGATCGGGCGGATCCGAATGCGAACTGGCAAGATGGGGAGGATGGCTTTCACACGTCCGCATGAAGTCCATTTTCATGCAATGAAATGGCTACTGAAAAATCGATATTTATATTAGCAATGCTATATTTTTACGGATTTTCGGCGGCCAAACGTTCGCTAACATGATCCTTGTCGTTGTTCTGCGCAAACACGCAGAGGGCGTACACCGTTGCCCATGCTCTCTCTCGCTCTTCCTCGATGAACTCAGACCGTGACGCTGCATCCAGGAAGCGCGCGGAAGTCTGCTCGCTCTGGCGCGAGGCGAGGTTGCAGCCTCTATCCGTGCCGCTACAGTACGGCCCTGGCTTTGTCCATCTCTCATACCTGTACGAGCGACAGCGTCCCTTGCAGTTCGCCTGCCACAGGGGCAATCGTTCGGGCTCGTCACACTTCGCTTACATCACACGGCCGGTTCAGGATCTGCCCTTTTTGCCGCGCCGTCTCAGAGCACGCCGATCATGCTGGATATGGCGAGATCGGTGGTAGCGTTCGGCAAATCTGGCACGCGGCACGGCGCGGGGAAGCCATTCCTTCGACTGTGCCCTGACGCAAACGGACGCGCGACAACCAATCCAAACTCGGCGATTCGACGGGGTTGTGTTTCCGATGTCCGGGATGAAGGGCTCGGGCCTGGGGCTGATGACGGAATGGCTTGCCGGCGTTATGTCGAGCTCCGCAATCTGCGGCAAAGTGCGCCATCAGAATAGCGACTTCGAACGGCCGCAAGATGTTGACCATACGTTCATCGCCCCCAGACTGGCTTGCGGCTTGCGGCTTACCGATTCCTTCGAGCGCTCGGATGCACTGGTGAGCCGAGCGAAGACTTCGACTCTGGCCGATGGCTTCGGTGCGATCTCAATGCCGGGCGAGCGCGAAGGCTTGCCTGACCAACAGGCCCGTCGCCATGGCTTGCAAGTGGCGGCCCAGGATCTCGACATGCTCGAAGCGGAAACGGCTCAATCGCTTGAGTTGTTGGGTTAACTTTCCACCTTAATTTAAAGCTTTCTTCATTTAGTTGAGTTTTCTTTTCGGGCAGTATGGCGAGCACCTTTTGTCAATCAACGAAAGCGAGTTGTTTTCGCGATGCTGGCGATGCCGCCATCGCTTATCGTCTCCTGATACATGTCGCGCGTAGTGGCGTCGCCACAACTCATGCTTGTCAAACGCCGTAGCATCGCCGCAAGCGCATCGGTTGATGGACGTGGACCACGCTAGAACATACGCCTCCGGTGTGGTTGCGACATTAACCCCCAACAGAAGCTCGTCGAGACGCAGACAGGATTAGAACGAAAATGACGACACCCGACGGCTTGGCTCGAGGAGTGTCATCGTCAACCGGGTGGGATTGTTGTCCGCATCGATACCGCTTCTTGATCATCCTGCGAGTTCGCGAGTAGCTGACCCGGAGGTGCGAGGCTCACTTTCGGCTTACTCGGCCGATAGTGCGGAAGTTGCCAACATGACGCCCCAATTGTTCGGCACGGTGATAAACGGCCTCCATCAACAGCATCGCCCCTCTGGGCGGCGGCGAGAATTTCGAATACACGAACGTCGAAATCATTTCGAGGTCCTCAACGAGCGGACGCAC
>Ga0153932_1000289_pt1 | contig 17106 bp, 12 predicted proteins | sample TSNJ016MetaG_FD_102273 | JGI IMG/M metagenome (GOLD analysis project Ga0153932, IMG submission 102273) | Attine ant fungus gardens microbial communities from New Jersey, USA - TSNJ016 MetaG | ecosystem: Host-associated > Fungi > Mycelium > Unclassified | place: USA: New Jersey, Wharton State...
CCACCAAAGCCACAAACCCACCGAACTGCAGGAGCCCAGGCACGTCTGAGCGCGTGGAAAGCTCCTTCAGTTGCTTTCGGTCGAGATCGACCTTATGCCACGAATTCATGTCAATCTGCATTTCGAACTCCATCGGGTAAAGCTTCTTTCATAACGATTAGGATTGCAAATATATTTTCGATCTGGTGAGACACATACTCAACTCCTTGTGCTATTGACAAAAGCCACGAGCGGGGAGATTTCGTGCAGAAGCAAATAAATATGCCCATGCGCGATCTTGGTTTGTCGCGTTAACTTGTTGCGGTACCCGAAGCGCGCTGTACTCGTTGTGGATGACAGAAATGTAGTTGATTGAATCTGCGCCCTCAAATGCAATTTTGAAGAAATGTCCTCGAAATCGATATGACCACGGGTTTTTGCCTAGACGACGGATGGGAACAAACGTTCTATGTGGGAAACGGCATCGTCAGGGCGACTAGAGGGATGGGAGATCCTCTGCAGAGTATGGTCCGATGCTCTCGTATGCCCGCTGACGGACAAGATGGCGATCATACTGAACACGAGAAGACGGGGCCGTATGAAGCTGTTCGGCAGCCGGCTCGATTGGCGCTGATCAAGCCGCGAAACGCGCGCGGCATACGACAGCTGGGCGAGACAAAGCAAATAGCTACGATCCCCGCTGCATGGAGTGACCGTAAACGCTTCAAGAGGGCTCTGCATTCGGCATCTGAAATGAGGATGTAACCAGGCCGACGGCAACTAACAGATGTCGTCGGCACCGCGCCGACCGGGTGAGGACGCCTTGCAGATAGCCATACGATTCCCATGGTAGTTGAGAAGCGCTGCTTAAACGCGGCTCATAGGTTCAGCTTACGTTGGCAGACTCGCACCGTACGGCGAACAACCAGTTCTTCAGCGTCACGCTGCCCATGGGAATTATGTTTTCAAACTTATTGTTCTGGTCGATCTATCGAAGGCAACGTCGAGACCTTCGATGCGACCTTGCGTTTCCGAAATTGGGGATTGCACCGCGTAGGCAAAAACCCGCAGTCATATCCGTTTGGAGGACTTTTCCTCAAAAAACCGTTTGAGGGAGCAGATTCAATCAACTACATTTTCGTCATCCACTGCTCGACAATAAGTGGAACGGGGCGCCGAGAGACGGTGCCCCGGACCGGCTGTGCGTTTATTCGCTTGAACCGAAAAGGCCTTTGCAGCGGCTTGCCGGACAGGTCGAAGTTATCTTTCGAAACGCACGGTAGGATGACCACCGACCTCCCCGTTTGCAGCAGTTTTCGCAACTGATTAGCCGACGAATTTATAACTAACGGAGACAACCTTGATGAAACGCATCCTCCAGTCGCTCACACTCACGGCCGCGGCGATCGCCGCTCCAATCGCCGCGCACGCCGAAAAGATCGGCATGTCGCTCGGAACCACTAATACGTTTCTGGTCGTGATGCGCAATAGCGTGGAGAAGTACTCCAAGACGTTGCCTAACGTCAGTGTGCAGTTCGAGGATGCACAGAATGATGTTGCCAAGCAGCTTAACCAGTTGCAGAACTTCATTGCGCAGAAGGTAGATGCGATCATCATCAACCCGGTCGACACCGACAGCACGCCGAAGATGACGCAGCTGGCAACCGCAGCCGGTATCCCCCTGGTGTACGTCAACGTGCAACCTGGCGACAAGACCTTGCCACCGAAAGTCTCGTTCGTCGGCTCCAACGAATCCGATTCGGGCACGCTGGAAATGAAGGAAGTTTGCAGGTTGATGAACGGCAAGGGCAATATCGTCGTGATGATGGGCAATCTCGCTCACCAGGCGGCTCGTCAGCGCACCCAAGACGTCAAGGACGTTGTTGCCAAACCACCTTGCAACGGCATCAAGATCGTTGACACACGCTCGGCTAACTGGAGCAGGACGGCCGCGACCGACTTGATGAATAACTGGTTGTCTGCGGGCCTGCAGTTTGACGCCGTTGTGGCCAACAACGATGAGATGGCCATCGGCGCGATCCAGGCCCTGAAAGCTGCGAGAAAATTTGACAAGAAGACCATCGTCGCCGGTATCGACGCCACTCAGGACGGTCTCGCGGCGATGAAAGCAGGCGAGTTGAAGGTCACTGTTTTTCAGAACGGTCCAGAGCAGGGAAAGGTCGCCGTCGACACGGCACTCAAGGTCAGCAAGGGCCAGCATGTCGACTCGTACGTGTGGATTCCGTTTGAGCTTGTTACGCCAGCCAATGTCGACAAATACGTCGGCAAAAACTGAACTCCACCGCTCGCCAGTTTGTAGCACACGTGGCAGATCACAGCCATAGCAGAGGGAACCATGTCCAGCGCAAGTTTAAGGGAAGTCGACATATCGACAGCCACCCGACGCACCGACGACGTATTGCTCGAAGTCGCCGGTGTCGTCAAGAAGTTTCCGGGCGTCGTCGCACTCGACAACGTGAAATTCAAACTGCGCGCGGGCACGGTGCACGCGCTGATGGGTGAAAACGGCGCGGGAAAATCCACGCTGATGAAGATTATCGCCGGTGTCTACATCCCTGATAGCGGCGAACTTAGACTGAAAGGTCGCCCCATTGAGCTCACCGGGCCGCTTGATGCGCTCAACAACGGCATTGCGATGATTCATCAGGAGTTGAACCTGATGGGTCCGATGACCGTTGCAGAGAATATCTGGATCGGACGCGAGCCGCGGCGCTTCGGTTTCGTCGACCACGGCGAGTTGCGGCGCCGCACCCAGGCGCTGTTTGACGCCCTGAGGATCGACCTCGATCCGCTGGCAAAGGTTGGGACTCTTTCGATCGCGAACCGCCAGATGGTCGAGATCGCTAAGGCAGTTTCTTACGACTCTGATGTGTTGATTATGGACGAACCCACGTCAGCGCTCACTGAGCATGAAGTGGGCCACCTGTTTCGCATCATCCGGGATCTCAAAGCTCGCGGCAAGGGGATCGTCTACATCACCCATAAAATGAATGAACTCTATGACATTGCGGATGAAGTGTCGGTATTTCGCGATGGCAAGTTTATCGACACACGCCTTGCGGCGGACATCACGCGCGACCAGATTATCCAGATGATGGTGGGGCGTGAAGTCACTCAGATGTTCCCGAAAGAACCGGTTCCCATCACCGACGTGGTGCTGAAGGTCGATCACCTGGCGGTCGACGGCATTTTCCACGACGTATCGTTCGAGGTACGCGCAGGCGAGATCTTCGGCTTCGCAGGACTGGTCGGCTCCGGCCGCTCGAACGTGGCCGAGGCACTGTTCGGCGTTGTGCCAGCCACCGCTGGCACCATCTTGATCGATGGCAAGACAGTAAGAATCGGTTCGCCAGCCGTGGCTATGCGTCACGGCATGGCATTCCTCACGGAGGACCGAAAGGATTCTGGTTGCTTCCTTACCCTAGACGTGCTTGCGAACATGGACTCTGCGGCGCTGAGTCAGGGACACTACCTGAGGGGTGGGTTTGTTCAGCGCGCTCAACTTGAACGCGACTGCAAGGCAATGGCCATGAGCCTCAGGATCAAGACGCCAACGCTTGGTGAGACGATCCAGAATCTCTCCGGAGGCAACCAGCAGAAGGCGCTGATCGGTCGATGGCTGCTGACCAAACCGAAAATTCTCATTCTGGATGAGCCTACTCGTGGCATCGATGTGGGCGCAAAAGCTGAAATTCACCGTCTAATTTCCGAGCTTGCAGGCAAGGGCGTAGCCGTGATTCTCATTTCATCGGAACTGCCTGAAGTCCTTGGCATGAGCGATCGGGTGCTCGTGATGCATGAAGGGCGCATGACGGGCATCCTCGACCGCTCCGAAGCCGATCAGGTAACCGTTATGAATCTCGCATCACAGTGATTTGGTGAAGCTGATCAGACACATATCAAGGAGACACGTCATGGCAATCGACAATCCCATCACTCAAGCCCCCGCTGCGACCATTAAGCCGCAGCGCCGACCGTACCCGCCTGAACTGAGCATGCTGCTGGTACTCCTCGGTATTGGCCTTTTCTTCGAAGCCGCCGGGTGGGTTCTAGTTGGGCAGAGCTTTCTCTTCAACTCTGCGCGACTCACCGTGATGATCCTTCAGATGTCGGTGGTCGGCATAATCGCCATCGGCGCAACCCAGGTCCTGATCACCGGTGGGGTCGACCTTTCGGCTGGTTCCTTACTCGCGGTAGCCGCGATGGTCTCGGCCAGTCTGGCCCAGGAGCACGATTACGCACGCGCCGTGTTCCCGGCGCTGACCGGGTTGCCAATAGTATGGCCCATCCTTGCCGGGCTTTTGGTGGGCATCATCAGCGGCGCAATCAATGGCGGCCTGATCGCGTTCACCGGCATTCCACCGTTTATCGCTACATTGGGAATGATGGTATCGGCCCGCGGCGTCGCGAACTGGTACACCCACGGCGAACCGGTCAGCATGTTGAGTGATAGCTATGCATCAATTGGTTCCGGGATCATGCCGGTCGTGATCTTCCTGGTGGTAGCCGCAATCTTCCACGTTGCACTCGGCTACACCCGTTACGGCAAGTTCACCTATGCCATTGGCGCCAATCGGCAGGCGGCACGAGTGTCTGGTATCAACGTCGGGCGGCACCTGCTGATCGTGTATGCGATAGCCGGTTTGCTCGCGGGTCTCGCAGGTGTCGTAACCTCCGCGCGTTCGGTCACGGGACAGCCCGGGATGGGCACCGGTTACGAGCTTGACGCGATTGCCGCGGCCGTCATTGGTGGCGTTTCGCTGGCGGGCGGCATCGGACGTATTACGGGTACCGTGATTGGTGTGCTCATCCTCGGCGTTATGACATCTGGATTTACGTTCATCCGCATTGATGCGTATTACCAGGAAATCGTCAAGGGCATCATCATCGTTGGCGCTGTGATCGCAGACCAATATCGCCAACGCAACCGCCGGGTCTGATGTCACGAGGGGCTCAGAATAAACGCACGCAATCGGCAGCGTCGTCGTTTCCAGAGGGCGTGGCCTTTGACAGGAGATGACATGACGCTTCGATTATGCGCGGTTGGCGCAAGAACTATCGGTCATTGCCATATGCAGCGAATCACGCACAAGTTCACCTGTGCGCCAGTGGTTGCACTACACGACGTTAGTAACTCGCTGGCATTACAACCATAACCGTGTCTTTTTATCAAATTAATTTCGTTATACGAAATACAAATCTGCATAAAAAACTGCAAAACCTAGAATCGTTTGTCGAGTGAGTGAGAACCAATCATGAAGATTTCTCTAGACCCTTATATGCATCGCCATCTTCCTTTGGAAGAACTGCCGAAGAAGGTCGCCGAACTTGGCTACGAGTGGATCGAACTCTCTCCGCGGGGCGACTTCCTTGAATGGTTCAAGGCGCCACGCGTTTTCCCGGAACGGGTGAAGAGTTTGAAGAGGGCGCTCAAGGATAGTGGCGTCGGCATTGCCTCGCTTTTGCCGATGTACCGCTGGGCGTCCAACGACGAAGCGGAGCGTCAGGCCGCCGTGCGTCACTGGAAACGTGCTATCGAGATTGCCGTCGAGCTTGATGTCGATACCATGAATTCCGAGTTTGGTCGTGGCCCGCACCCGGATAAAGGAAGCTGTTACTGCTGCCACACCGGTTCGATGGTCGAGGCCTGCGAAGACGCGTGGTGGCGCTCGATGGAAGAGCTGGTACCAATCCTAGAAAGGGAGAGCATCAACCTTCACATCGAGCCCCACCCGGAGGACTGGGTCGAAACCCTGCAACCATCCGTGGACATCATCCGCACGATCAATAGTCCGCGCGTGAAGTTTCTGTACTGTGCACCGCACACCTTCTATTTCGGGGACGACGTCAAGGCGATGCTGCGCGAATCGGCCGATGTGCTCGCACATGTCCATGTCGGTGACACGTTCAATCACAGGGCCTCGTCAGGACTGCGGTACATCATCAACCCGCCTGGCACGGCGGCTCGCGTGCATCAACACCTCAACATCGGCCAGGGAGAGGTTCCCTGGGACGACTTTTTCGGCACGCTTGCGGAAATCGGCTTCGACGGCATCATGACCGCCTGCGTTTTCGCCTGGGAGGAGCGGGCCGACGAGTCAGGCCGCTTCATGCGCGAAAAGATGCAGGAGTACATCGACAAGTATTTTCAAAAGAAGTAAGCGCACCCATTGGGCCCGCGTCGGGCATGAACTGCAATCATTGAAAGGACATCCTCCGTGACGATAACCATTACAACGGCACCGTGCTGCTGGGGCGTTGACGACGTAAAAAACCCCAACCTGCCGCCGTGGCTACGCGTGTTTGATGAGGCCCATGCTGCCGGCTACGGTGGTCTCGAACTCGGTCCCTACGGCTACGTCCCACTTGATCAGGAACTAGTCGGCAAAGAGCTGGCAGCACGCGATCTTTTTATCGTCGCAGGCACGATTTTCGACAACCTTGTAGCGCCGGCCAACCGTCAAAACCTGCTGCGACAGACCGATGAGATCTGTGCGCTCATCACGCAACTTCGGCAGCCGGATCCAGTCCCGGGCCAACGGTTCAGGACACCCTATCTGACTGTCATGGACTGGGGCCATGATGAGCGCGACTATGCCGCGGGTCACTTCAACGATGCGCCTCGTCTTTCCGACAAGGACTGGAACGCGATGGTCGCCAATATTACGGCCATTGCTGAACTCGCACGCGACAACTACGGCGTCCGTGCCGTGATCCATCCTCATGCCGGCGGATACTTCGAATTCGAGGACGAAATCGAGCGAATGGTGGAAGATATCCCATCGGACGTGGCCGGTCTCTGTCTGGACACGGGGCACGTCTACTACTCTGGCATGGACCCGGTCGAGACACTCAAGAAGTACGGCGACCGGCTCGACTACGTCCATTTCAAGGACATCGATCTTGCGGTCTTTAAAGAAGTTATGCAGGAGAAGATCCGCTTCTTCGAAGCATGCGGCAAGGGCGTGATGTGCCCGATCGGTCGCGGCACCATCGACTATCCCGCGGTCAAACAGGCGCTCGAGGAGATTGGCTATCAAGGCTATATCACCGTGGAGCAGGAACGTGATCCCCGAAACGTTGCGGGGAGCTTCGCTGATGTGAAGGCCAGCCGCGATTATTTGCGGTCCGTCGGGTTCTAAGAAACTGGAGCTATACAGATGTCTTCAAACAACAACTCACCCATCCGCTGGGGCATGGTCGGCGGCGGCCGCGGCAGCCAGATCGGGACCATTCATCGCGACGCGGCGCTACGGGACAATGTCTTTCAACTCGTGGCCGGCGCCTTCGATATCGATGCCGAGCGCGGTCTCGCGTTTGGCATCGAATTGGGCGTGGATACTGAACGTGCCTACCCGAACTACAAGGCAATGTTCGAAACGGAAGCCCAGCGTCCAGATGGCATCCAGGCCGTCTCGATTGCTACTCCGAACAACACTCACTTCGAGATTTGCAAGGCGGCGCTGCAGCACGACATTCATGTTGTCTGCGAGAAACCACTGTGCTTCACCGTAGAGGAAGCGGAGGAACTGCAGGCGCTCGCCAAGGCCAACGGACTCACGGTCGGCGTCACGTATGGTTATTCTGGCCACCAGATGATCGAGCAGGCCCGCGCCATGGTACGCAACGGCGACCTCGGTGACGTGCGCATCGTGAACCTGCAGTTTGCGCACGGTTTTCACAGCGCGCCCGTGGAGGAGATGAATCCGTCCATCAAGTGGCGGGTCAATCCCAAGGTCGCCGGTCCGAGCTACGTTCTCGGCGACGTGGGTACTCATCCTCTGTTCATTGCCGAAGCAATCCTGCCGCACCTGAAAATCAAGCGCCTCATGTGCGTGCGACAAAGCTTCGTGAAAAGCCGTGCGCCGCTTGAGGACAACGCAATTACGCTGATGGAGTACGACAACGGCGCGATCGCCAACGTCTGGTCGAGTGCCGTCAATGCGGGGTCGATGCACGGCCAGAAGGTTCGCATCGTCGGCGAGAAGGCCAGCATCGAGTGGTGGGACGAACGTCCAAACCAGCTCTCCTATGAGGTTCAGGGCGAGCCCATGCGCATCCTCGAGCGGGGCATGGGTTACCTTTATCCCGCGGCACTGATCGACGACCGCATCGGCGGTGGCCACCCAGAGGGGTTGTTCGAAGCGTGGGCGAACCTTTACCGACGCTTTGCCATGAAGATGACCGGCAATCGCGGACGTGCCCCTTCGGGGATCGAAGAGCTGATCTTTCCCGATGTTGACGCAGGTCTTGAGGGTGTTCGCTGGGTGGCAAATTGCGTTCGCTCTGCCGACGCGGGCGGTGTCTGGGTAGAGTACCAGTGAGGAGAATTTCGCGAGATTGCCGGCCCATTGCTCGCGAAGTTCTCGTTAGAGAAGGGACGATGTTTTTGCCCCTTAGAATCAAATAGGTCGAGCTGAGCGAAGATCGGAACGCCGTGCCGGCGGCGCCATGTGTCAGGCCGCGCCAACTTCAGCACGCAATCTGCTCAAGTGAATCGCTACGGCCGGCTCGCGCCTTCAGCCATCGTAGGCGATGGACGAATTTTAAGGATCACTGAATTATGAATAATCTCAATTTTCCTAGCGATCGCCGCTATGACCTCGCGTGCCTGGGTCGGCTGGGAGTGGATCTATATGCACAGCAGGTTGGCTGTGCGCTACAGGACGCCACTAGCTTTGCGAAGTACCTTGGCGGCAGTTCCGCCAATATCGCTTTCGGCGCGGCACGACTTGGCATTCGCACGGCGATGATTTCGCGAGTTGGGGACGAGCAGATGGGCCAGTTTCTCACACAAACTTTGCAGCAGGAGGGGTGTGACACCCGGGCCGTGCAGGTTGACCCCGAAAGACTGACGGCGCTGGTGCTACTGGGATTGAAGGACCGCGACACGTTTCCCTTGCTCTTTTATCGCGAGAACTGCGCCGACATGGCGATCGACGCTGCGCAGATTCCGGCAGACCTCATCGCACAGTGCCGCGCCCTGCTGATTACGGGTACCCACCTGTCGACGGCAACCGTTCGTGCCGCTTCGAGTGCCGCGCTGGAGCTCGCCGCGCGTCATGGTGTCGTGCGTGTGCTGGACATCGATTACCGGCCGGTATTGTGGGGGCTGACGAGTCGCGGAGCCGGTGAGAACCGCTATGTTCCGGACCAGAAAGTCACCGATCAGCTGCAGGAAATGCTGTCCAGGTTTGACCTGCTGATTGGCACCGAGGAAGAGTTCCTCATTGCCGGTGGCGTTGCCCACAACCTGATGGAAAGCCTGCGCAAGGTGCGCGAAGTGACCTCAGCGGCGATGGTCGTAAAGCTCGGCGCGAAAGGGTGTGCCTTCATTCCCGGGCCGGTTCCTGAGCGCATCGAAGACGCACTCTCGGTGCAGGGCGAGCGCGTCGAAGTGCTGAACGTTCTGGGCGCGGGGGACGCATTCGCCGCTGGGCTGATGACGGGCCTGCTTACCGGCAAGGACTTCGTTGACGCCGCGAAACTTGCCAACGCGTGCGGCGCTCTTACCGTCTCCCGCCATGGTTGCGCGCCGGCAATGCCTACGCCCGCCGAGCTGGAACACTGGTTTAGCGGCAACCGCAATCCGAAGGTTGACGCTGATACTCAGTTGGCGCACCTGCATAGAAGCTCGCCTGCCAGGCCGCGCTGGGATGAGTTGAACGTGCTGGCGTTCGATCATCGCACCCAGTTCTTCGATCTGACACGCGAGACTGGCGCCCCGGAAAGCCGTATCCCGCAGCTCAAGCGTCTGCTTGTCCAGGCCGCCGAGCGGGTGGAGAACAGCCACATGCTCAAGGGGAAAACGGGCGTACTGATCGATGGCGGCGCTTACGGATTTGATGCGCTATGTGCTGCCACCGGTCGAGGCTGGTGGGTCGGCAGGCCCGTTGAGCTGCCGCTTTCGAGGCCATTGCGTTTTGACGGTACGCGTTCAATCGGTTCGCAGCTGGGTCACTGGCCTAGGGAGCAGGTCGTCAAGTGTCTTGTGGCTTACCATCCCGACGACCCTGTCGACCTTCGTCTCGAGCAGGAGGCGCGGCTGCATGAGCTATGGGAGGCGACACGCGAAAGTGGGCACGAGCTGCTGCTCGAGGTGATTCCGCCCCGCAACATGGTTTCAGAAGGGACCGCCGACGATACCGTATTGCGTGCATTGACACGTATCTACAACCTTGGCATCAAGCCGGAGTGGTGGAAGCTCGCCCCGATGGCCAGCAGCGGTTGGGAGCGACTTGCGGCGCTCGTTGCCGCGCGCGATCCCTACTGCCGTGGGGCAGTGATTCTGGGGCTGAGCCAACCTCTGTCAGTTCTCGCCGAGGGATTCCGGCAAGCCACCCATCCTATTGTCAAGGGGTTCATGGTCGGGCGTACGCTGTGGGCCGATGCAAGTCTGGAATGGCTGAAGGGCGAGATTGACGATGCAACCTTGGTCAACAAGGTTGCGGCCAATTTCAGGCTGCTTGTCGAAGCATGGCGCGATAGTCGCGGCACGAGTGTACGTGCTGACGCTTCATCTGAAACTGTCGATGCCGCCGCGGAGGCGAAATGAAAAGGACGGTGCGACTCACGACGGCACAGGCTGTCGTGCGTTATCTCGCAGCGCTTCGGGTCGAAGAGGCAGACGGAACCCTTTTGCCGTATTGCGGCGGCGTATGGGCCATCTTCGGGCACGGCAACGTCGCAGGCATAGGGGAAGCGCTGTTCGAACAGCGTGACGATCTGCCGACGTATCGGGCCCACAACGAGCAGGGGATGGCGCTGGCCGCGGTCGCCTACGCCAAAGCGAATTTCCGGCGCCGCATGATGGCCGTCACAACGAGCATCGGACCCGGCTCGACGAATCTCGTGACGGCCGCGGCAATGGCGCATGTGAACCGCCTGCCGGTGCTCCTTCTGCCCGGTGACACGTTCGCCGCGCGCGCGTCCGATCCCGTACTCCAGCAGGTCGAGGATTTCGAGCAGGGCGACGTAACCGCGAACGACTGTCTTCGCCCAGTGTCACGCTATTTCGATCGCATCACTCGACCCGAACAGCTCCTTACTGCGCTGCCACGTGCTGTCCAGGTCATGACCGATCCGGCTGCGTGCGGCCCTGCGACACTTGCGCTTCCGCAAGATGTGCAGGCGATGGCGTTCGATTACCCGGAGGCTTTTTTCATGCCTGAGCCAGTGCGCTTCCGTCGACCACCGCCTGACACGCAAGAGCTGGCCCGAGCCGCTGAGGCACTCGTCTCGGCCCGTCAGCCATTGATAGTGGCGGGAGGTGGTGTGCTGTACAGCGAGGCCTGGGAGACGCTGCGCCTGTTCGCCGAAACACATGGCATACCAGTGGCGGAGTCACATGGAGGCAAGAGCAGTCTGGACTGGGATCATCCCCTGAACCTCGGCGGCATTGGCGTCGACGGCGGACCGGCTGCCAATGAAATGGCCAGGGAAGCGGATCTGGTACTGGCGGTAGGCACGCGCCTCCAGGACTTTACGACGGGGTCTCACGCGCTTTTTGCATCTGCCCGCCTCTTAAGCCTGAATGTTCAGCGGTTTGATGCGAGCAAATGGAGCGGCATTTCGCTCGTCGCCGATGCCCGGATCGGTCTGCAGCAGCTATCGAGTGCCGCGAAAGGCTGGCGAGCCAATCCCGACTGGACTGCCCGTGCACGAGGACTCGCCGATAGCTGGCGAGCGCGTGTATCTGAGCTCACAACGCATGTACCCAGCAAGACACCCGCGTATGACGGTGAGGTGATCGGCGCGGTACGAGATTCCCATGAGAATTCGCCCGCGCAGGATATCGTCGTATGCGCGGCCGGCACGCTACCGGCAGAACTGCACAAGCTCTGGTTTGCGGGCCGGCCGGGCGGGTATCACGTGGACTATGGGTACTCGTGCATGGGCTATGAGATCGCAGGTGGCATCGGCGTAAAAATGGCCATGCCGCACGCGGAAGTGATCGTCATGGTAGGCGACGGCTCGTACATGATGCTCAACTCCGAGCTTGCAACTTCCAGACTACTGGGACTCAAGGTCATCGTGGTTCTCCTCGACAATCGGGGGTATGGATGCATTGAGCGCCTGCAGCTCAAGTCGGGAAGCGCGAGCTTTAACAACATGCTTGACGACTGCGTGCCCGAGGGCGGCGCCCCCTCGAAGATTGACTTCGCGATGCACGCGCGCAGCATGGGTGTCGACGCCGTCCACGTTCGTGACGTGAATGAATTGAAAACCGCGATGGTAAGCGCCCGCGAGGCGAGGACAACGCAGGTGATCGTGATCGATACGACCCACACGCGCATTACCGAGGAGGGGGGCTGCTGGTGGGACGTCGGCATTCCCGAGGTATCGACACGTGGAGAGGTACGCGATGCCTATGCCCGTTATCGCGATAACAAGACCACGCAGCGAATCTGAGACAACGGAGCATGAACATGAAGCCGTGGAGCATTAAGATAGGCGTCAACCCGATTTCGTGGTGTAACGACGACTTGCCCGCGCTGGGTGGTGAAACATCACTAGACACGATGCTGAGAGAAGGCGCTGGTATCGGTTACGTAGGCTTCGAACTAGGCAACAAGTTCCCGGATGACCCCTCGGCACTTAAGGCCCGACTCGCTGAATACGGTGTCGCATGCGTCTCTGGCTGGTATTCGGGCGGACTCGCCGAACGCCCATTGGACGAGGAGATCGCGCGGAGCACAGCGGATATGAAAAAGCTGCAGGCGCAGGGCTGCAAAGTCGTTGTGTACGGTGAAGCGTCCGGCTCGATTCAAGGGCGGATTGACGTGCCGCTCAGGAAGCGCCCGCAGTTCCTGGACGATGGTCACTGGAAAGCCTATGCCAGGAAGCTCAATGCCTTTGCCGAGCATCTCCGGGCCGCGTACGGGATCACGCTGGCCTACCATCACCACATGGGCACCTATGTCGAATCGATCGTCGATGTCGACCGACTGATGGCTGAGACGGATGAAAACGTCGGGTTGCTGTTCGACACCGGCCACGCATACTTCGGCGGTGCGACGGATCCTTTGCAATTGGTCAGAAAACATCTGAAGCGCGTGACGCACGTCCACTGCAAAGACGTGCGCCCACAGGTGATCAGGCAGGCTCGCAACGAAGGTTGGAGTTTCCTGGACAGCGTGATCAACGGGGCATTTACGGTTCCAGGTGACGGGGCGATTGACTTCGACACGATCCTCACGACATTGCGTGATTCCGGATATAGCGGTTGGCTCGTGGTCGAGGCCGAGCAGGATCCGGCCGTCGCCCCAAGCTACGAGTATGCAAGAAAGGGTTATGAGACCCTGAGAGCGATCGTGGATCGCCTCGACATATCGCAACCTGTTGAGAGGATCACATAATGGTTAGCCCGTTGTTGGTAAAGGCGAACAGGGAAGGCCGCCAGATCGTTGAAGTCACACCCGAGAAGGCGGGCTGGACACATATTGGCTTTCGTGTATTGCGATTGGAGCGGGGCGAGACCGACTCGAACGAGACAGGAGCCCGCGAATTGTGCGTCGTTGTTCTGACGGGCCGCATTGACATCGACGTAGATGGACAGGTATTTGCCGGGCTCGGTACGCGTCAAAACGTATTCGAAGAAAAGGCTCCCGCAGCCATCTACGTTCCACCGGGCCGACATGTCACCCTCCGCGCGGTCGATGATGCGGAGGTCGCACTCTGCACTGCTCCCGGGGATGCGAACGCGCGGGAGGTGAAACTTCTTGACCCCGCGACGATGCGGCGAAGTGAGAGAGGGCAAGGCGCAAACAAGCGCTTCATTTGTGACATCCTGCCTCACGACGACCCGAGCGCTGCGCATCTGCTTGTCGTTGAGGTGAGAACACCCGCCGGGCATTCGTCGAGTTATCCTCCACATAAACACGACATCGAGTCGCCTCCGAACGAGACTCAACTGGAGGAAACTTACTATCACCGGCTTAATCCACCGCAGGGATTTGCATTCCAACGGGTGTACACCGACGACCGGAGTCTTGACGAGGCTTGCGCAGTCGAAAACCACGACGTGGTCATGGTGCCGCGAGGCTATCATCCCGTCGTCGCGCCGTTTGGCTACGATCTCTACTACCTGAATGTGATGGCGGGACCGAACCGATTTTGGGTCTTCCGCAACGATCCTGCCCACGAATGGATGATTCAGGACGACAAAAATCAAAGCGTGTCACGTCAAAGGTGAGAGTCTGCGAACACCGCGAGCCTGATATGCCGACCGCGGCAATCTGTTGACCCGTTCAGGCGAGTCCGCTCGACATAGTTCGAGCGGCGAGTCTCTCCTGACCACGGACGTCGTATAGCCGGAGCGATAAGGTATGCAGTTGGGGTCTCACGAGTGGTCGCCAAGCGGGTACCGATCATCTCGATGTTGCCAGTAATGCTGAGACTGCAGTGCCGCGACGAAGAGGGCATTGGTCGAATTAGGCAACACCCTCTCTGATCCGGCTTGCACATGTCCTGCATCAACCTGCATCCGGAAGGTTTGGCGGTCGATGTACCCCACGACGCGACCGTTTGGCGCTTGGTTCGCACTCGCTTACCGACGGAACCTCAAAGTCGTCGATTCGGCGGTTACGCCCAGACGCTTTAGAGCCGACGTTGGCAACAAGATAGAGAAACTGGTCGCTGCCGTTCAATAGTTTCCTGCTGAGAAGAGAACTCGCGTTGGTTGGAATCAATGCCGAGCTGGTCGCCGTCGTTGTCTATATATGGACCTGTCACAGGCGCAGCGTGCGTCGCCAGGATAATCAAAGCTCTGAGCGTGACTTGCAAGCCAGCGCCGCTCAGTCGCATATTTATAGAAGAGATTTTATGCTCGAACTACTCGAATCTCGCGCATCGTTTGGAGGTGTGCAGCGCATATATCGGCACCAGTCGAAGGAAATCGGTCTGCCTATGCGCTTCTCGGTGTATCTGCCGCAGCAGGCCTCGCTGAAAAAAGTGCCGGCACTGTTCTATCTGTCCGGGCTGACGTGCACTGAGGAGACATTCCCGATCAAGGCAGGAGCACAGCGCTATGCAGCCCAGCATGGCATCGCGCTGATCGCTCCCGACACGAGCCCGCGCGGTGCTGACATACCGGACGAAAGTGCTTCTTGGGATTTTGGCATCGGGGCCGGCTTTTATGTCGATGCAACGCAGGAGCCCTGGTCGCAACACTATCGCATGTATTCATATGTGCATGACGAGTTGCGCACGACGGTTGTCAATGAGTTGCCGGTCGACGGCATGCGGCTCGGCATATTTGGCCATTCAATGGGCGGACACGGTGCGCTGGTAATAGCGTTGCGCAATCCAGACATCTACCGGTCAGTATCGGCATTTGCGCCGATCGCGGCTCCGATGTGTTGCCAGTGGGGCCAGAAGGCCTTCACCGGCTACCTTGGCGCAGACCGCGAAGTCTGGAGACAGTACGACGCGAGTGAACTCATGGCCACGGCGACATGCAGTTTTGAGGAGGGTATTTTGATCGATCAAGGGCTCGCCGACCAGTTCCTTGCCGGACAGTTGAATCCGCATGTCTTCGAGGCGGCATGCAAAGTCACTGGCCAGTCGTTGACGCTCCGTCGTCACGAGGACTACGACCACGGTTATTACTTCATCTCCACCTTCATCGAGGATCATCTTGCACATCACGCGCGCGTGCTATGCCGGTGACTGGGCATGTGCGTTGGTGGTTTCGATTCCCGCGACGTATATCCCTGTTATGCCACGGGCGGAAGATTTTCCTGAAGGTAAATGGATATCGGCGTCTGCAGCGGTAGACCGGATGCGGTGCCCCTGTTGTAGTGGCCGAGGATCACCTCCACTGCCCTGACTGCCTCGACAAAAGGACTTTGGTCAAGTACAGCATCCATGACTCCTTCGAGCAGCAATGACCTGCTCGTTTCCGTCAGTTCATGACCAATCAGGATAGTGGACTGCTCTCGCTTGAGGGCTTTTAACGCGCGTGCAATGCCCTCGTCTCCGACCGACAGGCTATAGATTCCACGCAGCTTCGGATATTTTTTGAAGGCCTCGCGAGTGAGCCGCTCGGTTGATCTCTCATCTTCGTGATTCTCAATTGTTGCAACGACTTCGCACTGCGGAAATCGGCGGCGCAAAACGGTGCGAAATGCACTGTCGCGTTCTTCGTGACCAAGATAGGTCCGCAAGCCAGCAATGACGATTGTCTGTCCACCCTCGGGACCGAGAAACCGGCCCATCAGTTCACCCGCAATGCGCCCCGCACACCGGTTGTCAATCCCGACGTACGCTAGCCGCCCGGTACCGGGAAGGTCACTGGCTAACGTCACCACCGGGATCTCTCGGGCAATGCGCGCCACCGCGTCAATTACGCGCGGATGATCGTAAGCAACAATGATCAAGCCATCGGCTTTCTCCGATGCCCGCTGTATTACGGAGGTCAGCGATCGAGGTTCCAGGTCATCGAAGAACGTAAGGTGGCACGTAACGCGATAGGTCTCGAACGACTTTTGTGCAAGTTCGAAACCGTGTCGCAACGCCACATAATATGGAGCGGTCGGATTCTGGGTGACGACGGCAATCCGTAACCAACGCACGGACACCTCGTCGAGCGCTCGATCTAGCTTAAGTTTGCGTGCCCACTCCAAAACGCGCGCTTCCTTCTCGCGGGCAACGCCACCACGACCGTTAAGCACGCGTTCCACTGTGGAATAGCTAACGCCGGAGGCCTTGGCGACGTCCTCCATCGTGGGTTTTCTTCTACCGTTCATCGCGACCTCACAATTGAGGATGGTTCCTCAAAATACCGTTTGAGCGCTGCACTTCTATCAACTACATTCTACGCATCAAAGCGATAAAAGCACAGGGAAGACGCGAATGAACGAGTCAAACCAGAGCACCGCATTAATGGGGGCATGCTCAAGTTCATGCTGGCTTATAAATGCATACAGTTTGTATTCCTAATAGATACATTTGATCTTTCTAAAAGGTGCGATGAGGTTCAAAAAATGCAGATTGACATGAATTCGTGGCATAAGGTCGATCTCGACCGAAAGCAACTGAAGGAGCTTTCCACGCGCTCAGACGTGCCTGGGCTCCTGCAGTTCGGTGGGTTTGTGGCTTTGGTGG
>Ga0153932_1000290_pt1 | contig 17031 bp, 15 predicted proteins | sample TSNJ016MetaG_FD_102273 | JGI IMG/M metagenome (GOLD analysis project Ga0153932, IMG submission 102273) | Attine ant fungus gardens microbial communities from New Jersey, USA - TSNJ016 MetaG | ecosystem: Host-associated > Fungi > Mycelium > Unclassified | place: USA: New Jersey, Wharton State...
CTTCCCGCCTTTGCGGCGGAAAACCTGTCCGAAGCCGAAGTACGCGATCGAGTCCTTCATGTTCGAGATGAAACGCTGCCACGGCCGCATGTTCGGATTCGTGACGTACTCGAAGGTCAGCGACACGCGGAATTCGTTCGCGCGCGCAGGCGTGACGCGATGGCGCAGTTTGTCGCCATCGAAGAAAACCAGGCCGCCCGGCGGAATTTGCACTGAACCCGGCTGATCGGGAATCTCAGGCGTGCGCGTGTGCAGTTCATAGTCGAGACGGCACGACGAATCGTCCTTCACGCCAAGCAGCAAGGTATAACGGCGGCCTTCGTAGTACGACGTATCGTAGTGCCAGCCGATATGGTCGCCCGCCTTCGTATAGAAATACAGCGCGTACGCGTGCGGATCGTCAGCCGGCGACTCCTGAAGCGTGTCGCCGCTAATTTTTTCGAGCCAGCTAATCAGTGCCGGTGACCGGTACAAGTCGGCGATAAACGGCGCGAGCTCGTCGATCGCGTGACGGCTGACGCTGCCGCCCTGCTTGTGCCCCGGCAAATAATTGCGGTTGATTGCGGGCGTGACTGCCTGGACAGCGGCAACCAGCTTCTCGGTGAACTCGCGCGGCAGAAAGTCGTCCAGGTACAGGAACGCGCCCTGGTTATCGAACGTTTCGTGCAGCTTCGCAGTCTGCCGCCCGGGCAATACGCGCTGAAGATGCGCGGCGAGGGTTTCGTCGAGAGCGTGAGAGCTCTTGCGCTCAGCGGACTGGCCGCCAACCGCACGAGGGGATAAGGAATCGACAGAAGAATTCATTGAACAGCCTGCAAATCCTGATCTTGAGTATCAGCATCTTTGTTAAGTGCCGTGGCCCGGGCGAAACGCCGCAGTGCGTGCTGGTAATCCACGACGACCCACACAGCAAACAGCGGTGCACCAATGGAGGCCGCCACGAGGAACGGCGTCATGCCGTTGAGCAGCGTCACCGCCGGCAGCAGATACAAGACGTCTTCGGTCTCGAAACCCGCCATGGACGCCTGCTTCGTGCCGCTCTTGCCCGCCATGGATTCAATCCGCATCCGCAGGAAGAAGATCAGCGCAACAGCGACACCCGCAATAGCGCCAAGCCATTCGGCCGACACAATCATCGCCGGATGATGAACGCTCACATAAAACCCGAGACCGACGAACAGCAGCACGGTCACCACCGAATCACATGCGAGATCGTAAAAATGACCGATTTTGCTCGATTGCCCGCTGATTCGCGCGAGTTCGCCGTCCGTATGGTCGACGAAATTGGACAGCGCGATCAGCAATGCGCCCAGGCTGCATAACCAAAAACTGCCGACCGACAGGTAATACGCGCCGGCAATGCCAATCAGCAGGCGCAGAGTGGTCAGGTGGTTCGGTGTAACGGGGGTGCCAACGAGCGGTGTAACGAGGCGCCGGGCGAGCCGCGCATCCCAGGTTGCGGGCTCAGGAAGCGTATGGTGTTTAGCGTTGCGGGGTTTGTTCATCCTCGAAATATATCTCGTTTCGAATTTAATTGCATACAAGGGCACGCTGCCATACGCCCGCAATAAGGCAGGTTTTTAACCGGAATTCGAGCATATCGCGGACACAATGGCGGCGGTGACCGGATCGGGCAACACGTCATCGTAACGGTAAATTTTGCTGAACCGGATGTTCCGAAAACGCATCGGCTTAACGGCTACTGCACGGGCACCGGCGCTGCGACTGGCGCTGGAGCGGCGGCCTTCTCGTTCGTCCCGACCGAAACCGGCGCTTCATTGCTGACACCGCCGGTTTTATCGAGCGGGATTTTCACCGTGCGCACGGTGCCGTTACCCAGCGGAAAATCCGCGAGCGCACTACGGACGAGATACGGCATGGCGCGAACCAGCGACGATTCGCCGCCTGAATTGCTCGCGGTCACTTTGTACACCTCGCGCCCGCTTTCGCGCTCGGTCATGCGGATCTGCAGCGAGTGGACGAAGATTGGGTAGCTTTGGTCGACATAACCCGTCGGCCCCATGTCCCAACCGCCCCATGCTCCCCATCCGCCGTATCCGCCCCATCCGTACGGCCGGCCGTACCAGCCGCCGTACATGGGCCACGGATCGTAGTAGACAGGCTGGCGCACGGTAACCATGTCGCCGCGAATGGAGTAGGACAATTCCACAAGATAACGCGCGCCGGCATCGGGCACCTGCTTGAACGAGTGCGTGGCGAGTTCGTTTGCGGCGAGCACTTCATACGTCTTCTGTTCAATGCTGTTTTGCTGTGGCGCCGAGCGCACGAACGAGTAGGTCCGCGTGGCGTCGGTCCCGGACCAGTCGGAGAACGCCGCCACCTGCGTCTGAACATAGGTCGTACACCCCCCGAGCAACGCGAAACCCGCTACCAGCAGCACGCGCGCCGCGCCCTTCCATTCCCCGTACCACCGTCCCAACCTCATGGCCGACCTCATTCGTCTTGTTGATCTTGATTGCGATGTGATGTGTAAAACAACAACCCTGAAGTGTCGCATGCACCGTACGAAAGACGGCTGACTCCATCTGTTTAAAGACCGTCGCAGACAGGTGAAGTTCGGGAAGCAGGCCATTCGGCCGACCCCAAATCGAGCACACGATCCCGCGAGCCTTTGTACAATGGTCCGACACAAGGCCGCCTGGAAAGCAAAGGCACCCGCTCAACTCAATCAGAACCGCCATGTCCACCATTTCCACCATGCCCAACTCGACCGCACCTGCTGTAATCCGCCGTGCCGACTACACGCCGCCCGCCTTCCTGATTGATACCGTTGCGCTCGAATTCGATCTCGCCCCCGAACGCACGATAGTGCGTAACACCATGCGCCTGCGCCGTAACCCGGACGCCGCGCCTGCCGCGTCGCTGGAGTTGCTTGGCGAGCAGATGGAGTTCATTGGCGCCACGGTCAACGGGCGCCCGCATGCGGATGTCCGCGTTACTGAGAACGGTTTGTCGGTGAGTAATATTCCCGACGCGTTCGAATTGACGCTGGAAAGCGCGTGCAATCCGGCCGAAAACACGACCTTGTCGGGTCTATATGTATCCGGCGGCAATTTCTTTACGCAATGTGAGGCCGAGGGCTTCCGACGCATTACGTACTTCCTCGACCGGCCCGACGTCATGGCCACGTACACGGTCACATTGCGGGCGAACAAAGAAGCGTATCCGGTGCTGCTGTCCAACGGAAACCTGATTGAAGAAGGCGACCTGGAAGACGGCCGGCACTTTGCGCGCTGGGAAGACCCGTTCAAGAAACCAAGCTACCTGTTCGCGCTGGTGGCCGGCAAGCTCGTCAAGCTCGAACAGCGCATGAAGACCGGTTCGGGCAAGGAAAAACTGCTTCAGGTGTGGGTCGAACCTCACGATCTGGACAAGACGCAACACGCCATGGATTCGCTGGTTCATTCCATCGAATGGGACGAACGGCGCTTTGGGCTGGAGCTCGACCTGGACCGCTTCATGATTGTTGCCGTGAGCGACTTCAATATGGGCGCGATGGAAAACAAGGGCTTGAACATCTTCAATACGAAGTACGTGCTCGCGAATCCCGAAACGGCTACAGACGTGGATTTCGGCAATATTGAAGCGGTGGTCGGCCATGAATATTTCCACAACTGGACGGGCAACCGCGTGACCTGCCGCGACTGGTTCCAATTGAGCCTGAAGGAAGGCCTGACTGTATTCCGCGACCAGGAATTCTCCGCCGACATGGCCGCCGGGCTCGAACCGGGCGCAGCCAGCGACGCGGCGCGCGCCACCAAACGGATTGACGACGTCCGCGTGCTGCGCCAGATGCAGTTCGCCGAAGACGCGGGTCCAATGGCGCATCCGGTACGCCCGGAAAGCTACGTCGAGATCAACAACTTCTACACGATGACCGTCTATGAAAAAGGCTCGGAAGTCGTGCGTATGTACCAGACGCTGCTCGGGCGCGACGGTTTCCGGCGCGGCATGGACCTGTATTTCCAGCGTCACGATGGCCAAGCGGTCACCTGCGACGACTTCCGTCACGCCATGGCCGATGCAAATGGCCGCGATCTCGCGCAATTCGAGCGCTGGTACAGTCAGGCGGGCACGCCCAGGATCACGGTGCGCACGCGTTTCGACGCAGCCGCGAAGCGTTACTCGCTGACGCTCACGCAAGGCTACGGCGAGGCGTCCGAGGCCGCGCGCGCGACTCAAAAGGGTCCGCTGCTGATTCCATTTTCGGTCGGCCTGATTGGCAAGAACGGCGCCGACCTGCCGTTGACGCTTGACGGCGAGAAGGAACCGCAGGGCACTACGCGCGTGCTGGAGTTCACGGAACAAGAACAAACCTTCACGTTCGCCGACGTCGCCGAAGAACCGCTGCCCTCATTGCTGCGCAATTTTTCGGCACCGGTGGTGGTCGATTACGACTACACCAACGAACAGCTCGCGTTTCTGCTGGCTCATGACAGCGACCCGTTCAACCGGTGGGAAGCCGGCCAGCGCCTCGCCACGCGCGAATTGCTTGCGCTGGCGGACCGGGCATCGAAAGGTGAGGAACTGACGCTCGACGACCAGGTGGTATCCGCATTCGCCCAAGTTCTCGACGACAGCACGCTCACGCCGGCATTCCAGGAACTGGCGCTGATGTTGCCGTCCGAGGGATATCTGGCCGAACAGATGGCTGTGTCGGATCCCGCCGCCGTTCACGCCGCTCGTGTGTTCGTGAGCCGCCGCCTCGCCACGGGCCTGCGCGACCGTTGGCTCGCCGTGTACGAAGCGAACCGCACGCCGGGCGAATATCGCGCGACGCCGGACGACGCCGGCAAGCGCGGGCTGAAGAATCTTGCGCTCGTCTATCTGAGCCAACTCGACGATCCCACCCGCGCAATCGAACTGGCGAGCGCGCAGTACGACGCCGCGAACAACATGACGGACCGGTCGGCTGCGTTGTCGGCATTGCTGACGGCGGGCGCGTCAGGTTCCGTCGATACAGCCGTGGCCGATGCGGCCCTTGGCGATTTCTACCAGCGTTTCGAAAAGGAGCCGCTGGTCATCGACAAATGGTTCGCGCTGCAGGCCACGCAACGCGGTGGACCGAAGCGCAATGTGCTCGAGATCGTGCGCAAGCTGATGCAACACCCGGCGTTCACGCTGAAAAATCCGAATCGCGCCCGCTCGCTGATTTTCAGCTTCTGCGGTGCCAATCCGGCGCAATTCCACGCCGCCGATGGTTCTGGTTATGCGTTCTGGGCCGAACAGGTCACGGCGCTCGACGCGATGAATCCTCAGGTGGCCGCACGCCTGGCTCGTACGCTCGAACAATGGCGCCGATACACGCCGGCCTTGCGGGACAAGGCGCATGCGGCGCTGGAACAGGTAGCGTCGAAGGTGAAATCGCGCGATGTACGGGAGATTGTGGAAAAAGCGCTGGGCTGACTTGAGGATTAAGGCTTAATTCGATACCGCGGCTCACAAAAACCGGCGCTACGGCGCTGGTTTTTTTACGCGCCGTCGCCGCGCGACAACCAGGATTGGCGTCTCGCAACACTCCATTAAATGTGCACCACATTGCTGTGACATCGGGAGACACATTCCAAGCGGGTAGAATCTGAGGCATTCGTCTAACGCTCTCGGAGCCCAATGCAATGTCGACCCCATCATCTATTTCACGCCGCACAACGCTCACCAAATATCTGATCGAGCAGCAGCGCGAACATCAAAATCTTCCCGCCGACCTGCGATTGTTGATCGAAGTGATCGCGCGCGCGTGCAAGCAGATCGGCTATCAAGTGAGCAAGGGCGCGTTGGGCGAAGCGCTGGGCACCGCCGGCAGCGAAAACGTCCAGGGTGAAGTGCAGAAGAAACTCGATATTCTCTCGAACGAAATCCTGCTCGAAGCCAACGAATGGGGCGGCAACCTGGCCGCGATGGCATCGGAGGAAATGGAAAAGATTTTCCCGATCCCGAACCGATATCCGAAGGGCAACTACCTGCTCACGTTTGATCCGCTCGACGGCTCGTCGAACATCGACGTGAACGTGTCTATCGGCACGATCTTTTCAGTCCTGCGATGCCCGGACGGCATGGAACCGAGCGAACAGGCATTCATGCAGCCGGGTTCGGCGCAAGTGGCGGCCGGCTATGCGGTCTATGGTCCGCAGACGGTTTTCGTGCTGACCACCGGCTACGGCGTGAACTGCTTCACGCTCGACCGCGAACTCGGATCGTGGGTACTCACGCAAAGCAACATGCAGATTCCCGCCGACACGCACGAGTACGCAATCAATGCATCGAATAGCCGTCACTGGTACGAGCCGGTGCAAAAGTATGTGAACGAGTTGATCGAAGGCAAGGACGGCCCGCGCAAGGAAGATTTCAACATGCGCTGGATTGCTTCGATGGTGGCAGACGTGCACCGTATTTTGAGCCGCGGCGGCGTGTTCATGTACCCCGCCGACAAGCGCACGCCCGATCGGCCGGGCAAGTTGCGCCTGCTGTACGAGGCGAACCCAATGGCGTTCATCGTCGAACAGGCGGGCGGCGCCGCGACGGATGGCGAGCAGCGCATCCTCGACATCGTTCCGACCAACCTGCATCAGCGCGTGCCGGTGTTCCTCGGATCGAAAAACGAGGTGGAACGCGTGACGCGCTATCACTCGGAAATTAATTGAGGTCAGGGTGTTGCCAAACTCGGGGAAACGTACTTATAATCTCGTTTCTCTGATGCCGGAATAGCTCAGACGGTAGAGCAGCGCATTCGTAATGCGAAGGTCGGGGGTTCGATTCCTCTTTCCGGCACCAAACAGAATCAAGCAAATTAGCCCAATCCTCGGATTGGGCTTTTTGTTTTCTATTCTGAAATAATCGCGATGCAACCGATTGGCGCATTACCGCTTTGGCCCCGTCGAGATCGGACTCGCTATGGTGAGATTGAATTAAGCATGGGTTAGTGCTCGTCTTTCTGACACATCGTTGAATTAACTGAATTCGCCGAGCTTTCCGAATGCAATCGACCGTATTTCAGAAAGCGTTGCTCGCTCGCAACCGCACGGGCGCATATACATTCAGGCTGGTCGAAAGCGTGTCATGCTGGAAACCCTCACATCACCGCACGCTGGGAGCCACGAAAATGGCTAAATCGAGCGACACTCACGACCTCTCCTCGCAGCAAATGACGCGATGCAAGCGGCAGATCGCTTTGGCGACCGCCGCGGCAGTCATCGTTGCGGCGTTTTTGTGGTTTGTCGCCGTTCGACTCGGGCTTGCCGGTTCGTGATCCGCTGATGGCCGGCGGACTCAATTGAACCGGTCACTGTCCATCCTCCCACGGAACACGCGCTCCATCTGGCAAAGTAGCGATTAAGGGTTTACCCCTAAAAATCACAAAAACCAATTGTGCGTACCGACCTTAATTTTAAGAGACCTCTTAACTACACTTGGGTTACCGGCTTCGAACAACGGTTCGTCGCCAAACCAAGACTGGAGGTTCATCATGAAATCGCTTATTCAAGCTGTTGTGGTTGCCGCAGTGCTCGCCGTACCCGCTGTATCGTTTGCTCAATCCAGTGCGCCTCAGCAGGACGCTGCCGCGTCCAGCTACGGTGGCGCCCCGGACGGCACATCGGCGACGGGTTCACATCGTGCGCTTCATTCAATCGATCGGGTCGTGCATCGCGTAGATAACAAGATCCGCTCTTCGATTCGCCCGGATGCCAATGACGGTATGGAACCCATTTACTTCGGTTCTTGATTCGTTCGAAAGCGTGAAAGTCCCATGTCATGCGGCAGCGACTTTCACGCTCGGACCCGTCAGTCGCGACGAGCTCTTGGATTACCCTGAACCAATGACGTAACTGTCACGTCAACCCCGTCAATATATTCATTTATGCGCGCAAAAAGCACCGCGCTAAGCAACGCATTAATCTCGCGAGCCAACATTCGCAGTTGGCAACACAATCATTAACTATTTCTAATTCGTGAACACTTCGCCGTAAAGGGTAATAAAAGTTATCCGGCAGCGGAAAACGTCGAAATGAATGGGCTGCGCTGGTAAAGTCGCCGTGATTTTCCCGGCTTCTACCAGGTCTTTAATGACCTCGCCCCACCACACCGCGCCGCAATGTCGCTAACGCCGAAACAAAAAAACGCCCGCAACCGGAATGCTGATCGCATGCAGTATCTTCCGGCTGTCGCATCCCTGTGTCTTTCCTTGCAGGGTTGTGCGCCGCACGGCGCACCGTCTTATGAAATCTTTGGTGCGTATTTTCCGCTCTGGCTGCTAAGTGCCCTGCTGGGACTAGTCGGCGCGCTCGTTGCGCATCGGATATCCGTCTTGACTGGATGGGCGCAAATCGTCCCGTTTCAGCTCTTCGTCTGTGCGGCCATCGGCTTGATGGTTGCCGTGGTTATCTGGCTTTCGATGACCGGACAACTCCCATGAAAATAACCGGCTTGCGCAAAAACGCTTTCAAAGGCCGCGTGGTTGCGTGCGTGATCGTCGCCCTTGGTATTGCCGCGCTGTTTTACGCATCCAGTCGGTCAAGCCGGTATCCGTCAACGGACGACGCAACAATCGATGCCGACGTCGTGCATATCGCCTCGCCGGTGAGCGGCCGGATCGTCAGGCTTGCCGTCGTGGAGAACCAGCGGGTCACAAAAGGAGACGTGCTCTTCGAGGTCGATCCCGTTCCGTATCAGCTCCTCGTGGCGCAGACCCAGGGCGATCTCGACCTGGCGCGCGCGGCGTTGGACACGCGCCGCAGGACTCTGGTCGGCGAGCGCGCGAATGCGGTCATCGCGGGCGATCAGACCGGCAAGGCAGCGCACAACTACGAACTGAGCTCGCGCAGCGTTCAGCGGCTAACGCCACTCGCAGCAAAAGGATACGTTCCGCTCCAGCAGCTAGACCAGGCGCAAGTGGCACAGCACGATGCCGAGCTGACGCTCAAGCAGGCACAAGAACAAAAGCGGGCGGCCGCGCAGACCATAGGCGACGAGTCGGGCGCCATGGCCCTGGTGCGCGCACGCGAGGCAGCGCTGGCACTCGCGCAGCACAGCCTCGACTCAACCGTTGTGCACGCGCCGCACAACGGATTTGTCACGGGCCTCTCGGTGCTGGCGGGCGAGACAGTCGCGCCCAATCAATCGATATTCACGCTCATCGCCGCCGACGAATGGTTCGCCGTCGCGAACTTCCGGGAAACGGCGCTCGGCGCGATCCAGCCAGGCGATTGCGCGACCGTCTATTCAATGATCGACCGGAGCCAGGCGATCCACGGCAAGGTGGTCGGCATCGGCGCGGGCGTGGCCGATACTGACCGGGTCAATCTGCCGCGCGCGTTGCCCGTCGTGCAACAGTCCGTGAACTGGGTGCGGGTTGCTCAACGCTTCCCCGTGCGCGTGCTTCTGGATGAGCCGGCCGCCCGGTTGGTCCGGGTCGGTGCGAGCGCGTTAGTCGAGGTCCGGCATGGCGCAGCCTGCCGGTGATCTTGCCCGGCCAGGCGCGGCCGACCTGCTGAAGCTGCTTGCGCCCTTTCCGGGAAGAGCGGAAATGGCCTGCCGCGTCGCGCTGATCTGCGCGCTGACTATATTCGTGACAAGCGCCTACGGCACGCCGGAAGCCGCCATCTCGGCCTACGTCGTGTTTTTCCTGAACCAGCCGGACCGGGTTTTCAGCGTGGTGCAGAGTCTGGCAATGCTGGTGCTGGTCACGCTGGTGGTCGCGCTGATAACGGTCGTGGCCATATTCGCACTCGACGATCCGGTCTGGCGGGTTGCGTGCATCGCGGGGCTCTCGCTCACGCTGCTGTTCGTCACGTCGGCGAGCAAGCTGCGGCCGGTCGGTGCGATCGTTGCGATGATCGTCGGATTTACGCTCGACGAACTTGGCAGCGTGCCGTTCGGCGAAGCGGCGACCCGTGCGCTGCTTTACTCCTGGGTGATGGTCGGGATTCCGATCGGGGTGTCGATCTGCGTGAACCTGGCGCTTGCACCGTCGCCGCGGCGGCTTGCCGGCCGCGCGTTGGCGAAGCACCTGCGGCTCGCGGCCCAAAGCCTCGCCGAACCCGATGCAACGCGCGACGCGCTCAACGCCTGCCTACGCAAAGGCGATGCGCAGATGCGCTCGTGGCTGACGCTTTCGGCGCTCGGCGGATCGTCGGCACGTGCCGATATCGCCCCGTTGCGGCAAGCCGTTTCATCGACATTTGCGATCCTGGTCTCAGCGGATCTCGCGGCCCGGGAACCGTCGAGCCGGCTGCCGGCATCGTTCGTCATGCCGATCATCGACACGCTGGAGAGCATGGCACGCATGCTGGAAGCGGGAGGTTATCCGGTCGATATCGAACTCAACCTGCCCGCCGCAACAGAATTGACGCCGCTTGCGCGCGTCGTGGCTGAAGAACTGCAGCACGCAATCACTTTCTTCGCTGTAGTAGATGTCGATGTCGATCACAAACCACAGGCCGACAGCGCCCCGCCCCCGAACGAGCATGGCGGATTCTTCCTGCCCGACGCGTTCACGAATCCCGAACACGTGCGCTATGCCGTGAAAACCACCGCGGCGGCCGTGTTTTGCTGTCTGCTTTATTCGCAACTCAACTGGTCCGGCATCCACACCTGCTTCATCACTGTCTACATGGTGTCGCTCGGCACCACCGCTGAAACCGTCGAGAAAATGACGCTGCGCATCGCCGGATGCATCGCGGGCGCGCTCCTCGGTACCGCAGCGATCGTGTTCGTGATTCCCGCGATGACCTCTGTCGTCGGGTTGATGGGTATCGTGTTCCTCGGCGCCTTGCTTTCGGCCTGGATTGCCTTTGGTTCGCCGCGCATTTCTTATGCAGGATTTCAGATTGCGCTGGTCTTCTTCATGTGCGTGATCCAGGGCGCCGGGCCTGGCTTCGACCTGACGGTCGCGCGGGATCGCACGATCGGGATCCTGATCGGCAACGTGGTCGTGTATCTGATCTTTACCCGTGTGTGGCCGGTCAGCGTGGCTGAGCGCGTCGATACCGCTCTCAGCTCGCTGCAGCAGCAGTGGGAGCGGCTCGCCATGCCGGGGAATTCCGCCACGCGCCGCGCACAGGCCTCGAGCGCGATGGCGCAATACGGCGCGCTGGAACAGGACCTGGCGCTGATGCGCTACGAACCATCATGGGTTCGTCCGGATCCACAGTGGCTTGCCGAACGTCGCAGCGCGCTGGCAAGGCTCGGCGCGCTCGAAGCACCCATGCTCCTGATTGCCGAGAGGCGACCGGGCGATGCCGCGTTCGCCGGCTGGCTCAGCCAGGTTACCGGCAATCCGCCGCAACAGCCGCCCAAGACGGGCGCGATAACCGACCGGCAGCCATTGGCGAACGCCGACGCCGCAACCGACGAAACACTTGCCGCGCTGCTACACCTGGGCGACACACGCCTCGCTCAACTCCAACACGCCGCGCCAAACATGGCGGCGAAGGACTTTACGACTCATGCTCCGGCTTGACCCTTCATTCGCACTAGCGATCCTGGCCGCAGCGAGTTTGACCGGCTGCGCCACGTCCTCCGTGGACATGGCGCCCGAAAGCCTTGACCGTCCGTGGCAACCGCAGACGGACGCGAGCGGCGCCATCGTGCCGGGAGCGGTATCGACTGGATCGACTGCAACGAACCGTGGCTACGTGTTACCCGCGAATCCCGCGCTCGCCGTGCTGCCCCCTCCTCCGGCATTCGACCCGGCGCATGCCTACGAACTAGCCGAACTGATTGACCTCGCTGAATCGGCGAACCCGCTGACGCGCATCGCCTGGAACGATGCACGCAACATGGCGCTCGCGGCCGGCATTGCGAAGAGCGCCTACCTTCCCCAACTGTCCGTGGCGGCAATGGGGCAATACGCTGGCGCCCAGAATGTGCGCTCGTCCGTGCCCGATGCTTCATCAACCGCCGGGACGGGACATGGCACGACTTCGGCGGTGACGCTGCAATGGCTGCTCTTCGATTTCGGCGGACGCGCCGCGCGCCTCGAGGCTGCATCGCAGGCATCGGTGGTCGCGAATATCGGCTTCACCGCGGTTCACCAGCAGGTGATCTTCGATGTAAGCGTCGCGTTCTACGGATACCAGGCCGCGCGTGCCCGCGTCGCCACGGCAGCCCAAGGTCTCGGCAATGCCGAAGCCATCCTCGCTGCGGCGCAGTCGCGCTACCGGCATGGCATTGGCACTGTGATTGAAGTAGCGCAGGCCAATCAGAATCGCGCGCAGGCGAAGCTCGCGCTGATCCAGGCTCAGGGGGCCGAAAGCAACAGCTATCTGACGCTGATTTCGGCGATGGGCATCTCGCCGCTGTCGAAACCGAGGATCGCGGAAATGCCGGCACGTGCACTTCCGGCGCCGACCAACGACTCGATCGAGCAGATCGTGTCTTCCGTCATCGCCCGGCGGCCGGACGTGCTGAGCGCCTATGCCGCCGAGCGGATCAACCTGGCGAGGGTGAAGGCAGCCGAATCGGAATTCATGCAGAAGGTGTTTGTCTCGGCTAACGGCGCGTACAACACCGGCAGTTCATCGATTTCAGGGATTCCGTCCATTGGCCAGCAATTGCCGACGCTGAATCTGAGCGGCGGCCGGTACGGCGGCAGCGTGATCGTGGGCGTGACGATTCCACTGTATGACGGCGGCTTGCGTCAGGCCGTACTCGCGCAGGCACGCAACAACGCCGACAGCGCATCGACCCGTCTCGCCCGAAGCCGCGAAGAAGCGGTCCGGCAAATTGTTGCCGCACAGAACACGCTGCAGACGAGCCTCACCGCGCACGCTGCCGCCAAGGAGTTACTGGCCGCTGCACAGACAACTTACGACGCCGCATTCGACGCGTACGGCCAAGGGATCGGGTCGGTCACCGACTCGCTGCTCGCACAGAATCAACTGCTGCTGCAACGAACGCAGACGCGGATAGCTACAGCAGCGCGCTTTCGGCTGCGGCCGCGCTCGCGCTGGCGACTGGTGCGATCGATTCGATGCCGACGGAGCCGGGCTGGCGCTGAAGGCTGAGAGCGTCGAGTTCATCGATATCCGCTCGCAGTATTGCCTCGGGCCGTTAACTTAAAGTAACGCTTCAAGTGAACGATTGTGATGCGATTGATAATTCATCGCAAACACGTCGGCGCAAAACGATCTTTTCACGTCGCATCGCCGATGCTTCGGATTTATCCGATTTGCGAACATAAACCTGTTCGTGTGTACGCTTGCGGACATCACTTAGAGAAAATTCCATTAAAAGATAATAAATCGGTCAACCGGGCGGATTTATTGCCGTTATCAATATTAGGAAGGAGTGCGTGATAGGGGGCTCACGCCATCGGCGGCGACGTTCGAAGCGCGCCCGATAGACTTTGAAACGCCTGGCGAAATATTTGCCGCGCAGCAGCAGAACTCAGTAATAGCGATAACCGTGTATGGCCGGGTTTTCACTGCAAAACGGAGACGACGGAGAATTGCGTCATCGGGGATACACGAACTGAGCCATTAATTAACTGTGACGTGCCTGAGTCATCTCACCGGTGTCCCGTTAAAGCAACAGAGCAAGCGGCAAAAGTTCCACCGGCGCATTCGGCGCTAGCAGGAATCCAGAGTCGAGATTGATAATCGACCCATACAAGGAGAGAAAGTGATGGACGCCAAGCCGACCAAAATCCCGACACCGGATAAGGTGCAATGTCCGGATCAAGAACCGGTCGCAGTTGAATTCCTCGCGGAGTTGCCCGAATACGTCCGGGCTTTCTTCGACGAACAGCGCAACCAGTGCGACCCGAAGTAATTGAGCAACGTTGCCGGGGTGGGCTCAACGCGTGTGCGCTTAACGCGCGTGAGCCGTGGGCGATCTATGTGCGGACATCGAACAGGCTGCGGTTTTCGCACGCTTGAACAGTGCGGCATCCTCTTAGTCACAACGGCGTAAAGGCGCGTGGGCGTCGAGCCAAAGCCAACTGCATCAGGCCAACCAGAATGACCCTCTTGTATCGCGCAAGATGAATGTCTCAAACACGATGGGTTAAGCTGCAGATCTTTGCACGCTATCGATCAATCATGCTTTCCACTCGCATCTCGCGCACTCTGCGGACCATTGCTGCAATGGCCGCTGTCCCGGCGCTTATCGTTATATTTCAGCCGGCCGCTTTTGCCGATGGCGACGATACACCGCTCACCAATCTCATTGCTTTATCGTCGCAACGGCTCGCCTTGGCCGAGCCGGTCGCGCGCTGGAAGTGGGCGCGCCACGAACCGATCACCGATGAACCCCGCGAAGCCGCGCTGTTGGCAAGTATCGACAAGCGCGCGAAATCCGCCGGCATGGATCCCGCGTTTGCGCAAGCTTTCTTCCGGGATCAGATCGAGGCGAGCAAGGACGTGCAGAACGCACTATTCGATAACTGGCGCAAATCGCGGCCGCCTGAAGGGACACCGCCGGACCTCGCCAGCGAAACACGGCCGAAACTTGATCGCATAACGAATTCATTGCTCACCGCGCTGGCTCGCGTGGAGCCGTTGCGTCACACCGATGATTGTCCGTCGCGGCTCGCCGAAAGCATTGCGCGCTGGAAGCACCTCACACGTTACGATTCTGCCCAGAACGCGCCGCTCGAGCGCGCGCTCTCGCATGTGTGCGCTGCCGGGGGCGTGGGCGCCGTGGGTTAAGCCGGCTCTCCGCTCACAGGAACGGTGGTTCCGAGCGGTACGACGATCAATCCGCGCGACAATCGCTCGCTGAGAATCCGGTAAGTCGACAACTCGAAGCTCGCCAATTCCGCGGACGAACGCAAGCGCGCAGCGTCACCCAGCGATGTTGCCGTGCCAAAGAACTGCCAACCGTCCACGACATGCCAGACTCGCGCCCCGGTCGTGGCGTCCGCCTCCTCAATGGCGATAGCACCCGGATACGTCCACGGGGCGCCGCGAGGATCGTCGCGCCGCGTTTTCACCACGCGATTGTGCGCCGGTCCGAGCCGTGCGACGGAGCGGCCTTCCTCGAGCATCGCGCCGATCTCGCCGCCCGTCGCGCTCCACTCCACGCGCCGGACGAGTTCCGCGAGCCGTTGCTCCTTCGCCGAGCGCTTCACGCCCGACAAATGCGCGCGCACCCGCTGGCGCAAGCGCACGCTTCGCCCCACATACAAAGGCACGTCGTTTTCGCCATAGAACACGTAGATGCCGCAACCCGCCGGAATCCGTTCGATCGTGTCTTCGTCGATATCGCCCGCCAGACGGAAACGCCGCGTCACCTGGTCGATATGCGCGCGCAGGGTATCGGCGGAATGAGTGGTGTGCAGGTGCTGCCAGAATTGCCAGAGCAGATCGGCGTCGGCCAACGCGCGATGGCGCGCTGAGGGCACAAGCGCGTGCCGTTCGATCAACGCGTCGAGTCCGTGCCGGCGCTCCGTCGGATAGATCGTGCGCGATAACTGGACCGTGCACAGCACGTCGGGCTGGAACTTGATGCCCGCGCGCTTGAACTCGCTGCGCAGGAAGCCGTGATCGAACCGCGCGTTGTGGGCGATAAACAGCCGCCCATCGAGACGCGCCAGCAAATCATGCGCGATGGATTCGAACGTCGGCGCGTGGCGCACCATCGAATCGCTGATGCCGGTGAGTTGCTGGATAAAGAATGGAATTGGCTGCTCTGGATTAACGAGCGAACTCCACTGCGTGACGCCAGCCGGCCCAACCTCGACCACGCCGATTTCAGTGATGCGATTCACGCCGAACGTGCCGCCGGTGGTTTCGAGATCGACGAAAACCATCGGTTCTGAGCTAACACTATTAGTAGTAACGATTGGGAGCACAACGCTGACCGCTAAAAGAGGAATGGACGCGATCCGCGCAGGACAACGGCGTATCGATCGGGCATTTTAGCTCACGTCCATTCGAGCCCCGGCAGTTCAGTACCGATTCAGTCGCGAGGCGGCTCGGCGCAAGGGGAGCTTCGCAGGCCGATTCCACATGCGCTCTCGAATCCAGGAAAACAATAGTCGTAATAACTCCGGAATAAACCGCCCCTATCCGTTAAAAGGAAATATTTACTGAGATTGTAACCATTATTATCGAATCGTAAGCGTTAACGAGCCTTGTTACCGAAATCGACTATGGGCATCATGAACCTGTACCGCAAACACTTTAAAGGAGGTCATTGCTGTGACGACCGAACTCAAAAGCATGTTTTCGTGGATCAGGACGTTTGTCGCTCCCCAGGCAGTAGTGGAATCGCATTCAGCTCTGGATTTTGACCCGGCGTGGCATGGCGACCATTGGCAAAACCTTCTGTCCTCGCCAATGGACGCTCGTCGATATGTGATGGAAGACTGGACAATATCGAGTCCACCCACATTCGATAGCAACGACGGCGCTGAATCACCCGACGCCGCGAATAAGGCTGAAGGGATGCCTGAAGAAGTGCTGGAAGCAACTATATAAGTAACGCGCACCTGAACGCGCTATGGCCATCAGGCCCGTCCAGGTAAAAAAAAGCGCGACTGGGAAGTCGCGCCGACAAGGTTTGGAGATCTTTTCCGTCAACGAAAAAGTCTGCTTCGGAAAGCAGCAGTTAAAGTATAACGGCACGTCTTCTGGTGATCATCTACAGTTCTGGCAATCATCTATTGCGGTTCCGTCAACAATCGACATTTAGGATTATTGGCGTTGTATTTTAACGATAGCGCATGTCGCAATTGCGCAACGAACGTCTGTTGACACATCGCATTCACCCCCGCCATTCTCCCGCAAAGCCTTGCCAGTAAAGGCTTAGATTGCGTTTCTTAATCATTGCCGATCGCAGAATACTTTATTGCGTAAATCGGAATGCCAACGCTGTAACACCGTCTTTACACTTCGTCTGGTCCGGAAACGACTGTGTCTTCTTTCGATACACGAAATCACCTGACAGCGCCTCTCGCAGCGCGTCGGAGTGAAGGTTTCCTTCAAGCCTGGGTTGTCAGACCCAAATTGCTCTCGGAGTTACAAAGATGAAAAAGACTCTCATGGTCGCCGCCCTGTCGGGCGTATTTGC
>Ga0153932_1000291_pt1 | contig 16910 bp, 17 predicted proteins | sample TSNJ016MetaG_FD_102273 | JGI IMG/M metagenome (GOLD analysis project Ga0153932, IMG submission 102273) | Attine ant fungus gardens microbial communities from New Jersey, USA - TSNJ016 MetaG | ecosystem: Host-associated > Fungi > Mycelium > Unclassified | place: USA: New Jersey, Wharton State...
ATTCGCCGCCGACGCCGGGCATCGCATACTTCATCTCATGCGCAGTCCATGAATGTGCATGATGTCGTTGTAACTCTCCGATCTTGTCCGCTCACAGCCTCTGGCTTTGGGCGGTTTTTTTTGCGTTTTTTTGGGCTTTTTTTGGATAACGAACGAGTTGAGGCTTGAACTCATGTCGTACCGACTCGACGCTGCCCTTGCCCCTCACCAAAGCCGGCTTAAGTTTTCGGGAGAGCGTGTTCTCCGACTATCGCGCGTGGTACGGCCAATGTTTCGCATCGGCAAATGTCGCGGGCGCAGGATCATTTTCGGCCGCCCTTCTCAAGGCTGAGAGACAAAGAAGCCCGCACAGCTTGCGCTGTGCGGGCTTTCTTAACATCACGTCATGTACCGAGAAACTTAACCGTGGTGGAGAGGAGGAGGTTCCTTCCCGCGCCGCCGAACCCTAATAAAATCAAGGCTTCGTTCACTGGTTGATATGGAAGTGTACCAATCCATGTGTACCAGTCAACAATTTTGAAACCGGTTGCAAACAGAACAGCGCGGCACGCACGCACGCACGCACGCACGCACGGTAATCGAAGCCTGAAATCTGCTTTTCGACAACCGCTTTAACCGGAAGACAATTTCGCAAGCGGGGATATGGCAAAATTCGACGGCAATTCTAAAAACGGGGTACGCCACGAATTGCACCACGCGATTTCAAGCCGCCGCTAGCTTCGAGGCGCATCGCCAATCATATGTGCGCACTGACTAAAAAAGAGACCAACATGCGTTTGATTCCATCTGACCCCGACATCGAAACAATCGTATCTCGCATAAAGGCCGGGGATATCGATTTGCAACCGGACTTTCAGCGCGGTGAAGTGTGGTCAAAAACGAAAAAGCAGCGGCTGGTTGACAGCGTTCTGCGCGATTGGCACGTCCCACCGATACATGTCATCGAAGACGTCACTTCCCGAAAACAAGAGGTATTGGATGGTCAGCAACGCCTAGTCGCAATACGTGATTTTATTGACGGCGAGTTCACCCTCGACGGCCAGATTGAACCCATCGACAACGGCCTGATATCTTTGCACGGTAGCAAATATCGCGACCTCCCTGACGACTGGAAGCGACGTTTTAACCAGTTCACGATTCGTATGTTCCGTATCGTGGATTATCGACCTGGGGAACCGGGCGAACTGTTTTTCAGGCTAAATCAGCCGACCAGCTTAACTGGTGCCGAGCAACGAAACGCCTTTTTTGGTCCGGTTCGTGCCCAGATTAAAGAGCTTGTTGAAGCGCTGAACAACATGGGCCTGGGGAAGGATATCCTAGGCTTCTCAAACTCTCGCATGGCTTACGACGATGTACTCTCGCGAGTTGCGTTGTCCATTGAACGATGCTCTCTAGATGCCAAAATCAAGGCATCTGACCTCATTGAGCTCTATCGCGCGGAGACGCCTCTGGCTTCTGACACCACACGGGTAATACGGGATGCAGTGGCACTCTTCGTTGAAAGTCGAAGCCAAGCCCACACCGTTATAAAGTTCAATAAGGCAACGCTTTCCACTTGGCTACTCTTCATCGTCAGGTGCCTGAGAAGAGATTACGACTGGCTTACCGCCAATGTCCTAGCTGCCTTTATGGACTACTTCGAAGGGACGAAAGTTTTGGGAAATCTTCAGAGCGAACACGTCGCGTCGGTCGTCTCATCGGATTGGCTATTTAACGTCTACGAGAGCCGCTCATCGGCGCGGGTCGCTGACGTGTCTTCCGTTCTATTGCGCGACGCAACGCTATGGCTGGTTTTCTCCGACTTTGCCTCGTCGGAAGACAGCGAAAGAAATTCAGTCGACATCAATCAACTGAAGGCTGCATTCGCATCCACGCCACCGCAAGTATTGGAGGACGACGCGGTCGGTCGTCGCCTAATTGAGCAGGGCTGGGGACGACTGGCATGAATCTACGGAAAGCTGCATTTGACGACCATTGGCGACGTGTGTTCGCGAGAAGCTATCCCGTTCGGCTCGAGGACGTCACCTACAAAAACTTGCTATGCCTTTCCGACAGCCAACTCCAAATTCCGAAGGGAATTTGCGCCGTTGTCGGCGGAAACGGCGTGGGCAAATCAGCGCTGTTGGCAGCCATCTCGGAATTGCTCGCTGACCCCGAGGTGCCACTCGGCGTTGGGCACAAAGCTCGCTTGAAAGAGAGTGAGTTGGAAGGGACGGCGACCGAACCAACCGGCAGAAAGAGTTTATCCATTAGCGAAGACGTGAACGGACTCCGCACAGCCGGTCCAGCAAAATTTGAATCCGAATTTTACTGGCTCGAGCCATCGTACCTCGTGAATCTAACCCATAAGCAGGTGAACGAAGACGCGGAGTTCCAAGATTTGCTGGAACCGTTAAGCCCTAACAAGCTGGATGCCGACGAACTCGAGGCGCTTAGTTATTTGCTCGGCAAGAAATTCGACAGTTGCGACATCTATGAAATCACCGAATACGGGGGCTTAGACCCTTTCCCATATTTTGTAGCGGAAGCCGGTGACACAAGTTACGGAAGCGAACGAATGGGGTTCGGCGAACTTTCGCTCCTTTTCATTCTTTGGAAGCTACGAACCATAAAAAAGAACTCCGTCTTGGTCCTAGAGGAACCTGAGGCGCACGTATCACCAAGGTCGCAACGCGCTCTTATGAACATTCTTGCCAAGGCTTGCGACGAAAAGGGCCTCTCAGTAATTCTCACGACGCATTCACCCGCAATCATTGCAAACCTACCAAAAGAGCAGCTTATATTGCTGTCTAAAGACGCGGCTGGGACGAAAGCGGTTGTTGGCGCAAGTAAGCTGCAGGTGAACGAATTGCTCGGCGCTACAACGCAAAAGCGCGGGATGTTGCTCGTTGAGGATAAGGCGGCATCCGAATTCGTAATCGCTTTGTTTAGCGAATTACATTTCGAACTGTTGAGTCAGCTGGACGTGGTCGACGCTGGTGGCGAAGCGAAGATAAACGCTGCACTAACTTCGTTGCCCAAGGCACGGGGTGCTTGGTTGTCCGTAATTGGTCTGTACGATGGCGACATGCGCCAAACATTGCAACCGCAGCTTTTCAAGTGGCCTCACCTATTTTTACCCGGAACGGTTGCACCCGAGCGTTTGCTAAGGGACGAGCTAATTCGGCGCAATGACGGCGTCACTCTTTTAAGTGAGCAGCTTCGCCGGGAAGAAGGGGCAGTTCGTATGGCGTTGGATGCCGTAACCGGTCAAGATGCGCATGACTGGTTCACGATGTTGCCACCCCTCGTTGGTTGTGAGCATTCAGCTTTAATGGCCGCACTGGTGCGCATTTGGTTGATAAACAATCGGGCAACAGCGGATGCGTTCATAAACGAGCTTCTCGTCAAAGTTGATGTGGTTCGGTAGCGTTTAGCTCCCGTCATGCTATGCAAGTTGGCCTCATTTTGACGGTTTGCACTTTTTGGGCATCGGCGCACGAGCCCTCTGCTTGTGTGCCGATATTCACTTACACCGATGGGTTACAGCGCTGCCGCGACTGCGGCTCTCACGCGCATGATGGTCTGCCGACTGGTGCGATATTCTTTAGCAAGGCCCGCGACTGTTGCACCTCTTGCAAGCCGAGCGACCACGTCTTTTTGTTGAGTGTCCGACAAAGCGGAGGGCCTGCCCATCGTCTTGCCTTCAGCCCGAGCCCGGTCTATCCCGGCGTTCGTTCGCTCTATCAGTAAATCGCGCTCGAACTCTGCGACTGCGTTTAATACTTGCATCGTCATGCGCCCGGCCGCACTTGTTAGGTCAACGCCACCGAGAGCAAGGCAATGCACCCGCACGCCTTTCGCCGAAAGCATTTCGACCGTCACGCGAACATCCATTGCATTGCGCCCAAGCCGGTCAAGCTTTGTGACTATCAAAATATCCCCATCCTCAACGCGGTCCAGCAATTTCGCAAAGCCGGGCCTCTGACCAGCACTAACGCTCCCCGATATCGTCTCGGCGACAACACGACGCTCGTCGACTTGAAAACCCGCCGCCTCGATTTCCCGCACTTGGTTGTCCGTCGTTTGACCGGTAGTGCTGACTCGAGCGTATGCGAAAGTGCGCGACATTGATGCCCCCGTAGATGTACGTAATCGACGTCCGAATCATAACCCATGTCCGAAATATCAGTAGCATTACTTTCGAACATGCAAATCATGGGGGTACTAAAGTGGTCGGTTTAGTACATACACCAGGCGTGCGAGCAGACATCATCGGACTTCGATGACCTGAACCTTAAAAACATGAAGCCCTTGTATAACCGTCTTGCCACTGCCGTGATGATTCTTGGATTTGGTGCGGTCGTACCTGTCTATATGATTTGGGGCTCGAAGGACACTGGGTATTTGTTCGGGTTTCTCGCATTCATGCTGCTTTACAACTTGCATCTCGACGATAAATGGAAGCAGGAAAATATCGAGAGGTCATGGACCCCTGAACAGCGAGCGAAGCGCGATGCCACGATGAAACACCTTGCACAGCGAATGCCAAAAGAGCCTTCCTCCAAAGGATTCAGCTCAAGTGATTCCATCCTTCGCAATAACGAGTTGGAGCGCCAACGCGGTATTGCACGTGCACGAGAAGCGCTGGCGTCAAAAAGAGGTGATGAAGTATGAAATCAAGTGTTCCACTGACCGACCTTTCGCGGTTCCTTCGAAGAGAGCTTCAGTTACTAAGCCTGGGCGCTGCGTTGTCTACGCGAGCGAAGCAGTATCCGGTTTACGATAGGTCGAAGTCCTACTACCAACGTGCCAGCGCACAAGCTGCAGTTCGGCAACAACTTGTAATGGTCGAACGGGTCTATGGCCGCACAGTCAAAGAAATTGAGCACATAAAGCTAATCGAGCGAGTCGCGAAATCCCTTTCAGCTACGCACGGAGCCGACTTTCACGGCAGTCGCTTTCGTTTTGGCGTAGCTCAAAAGCTCGTTAATGTTCATTTGAAATATCTATGGTCAGCGGGTCTTATTCCCGAACCGCCCCACTGCCCCATCGACGGCATCATCAGAGATGCGGCTAAGCTCGCTTACGACTGGGTCAGCAGTGACTCCATCGACGATTATCGCCTAGCTATTGCTCAGCTAAGGGCGATGGCCGCGAAGAGCGGTGTGTCGTTAGCCGCTTGGGAACTAAGCAAATTCGGCCGTCGCCGCGACTTGCTCTAGCAGACGCGAGTATCTTCCCTTGCGTTCCTGGAGAGACTGTTCGATTAATTGGTCGACTATCGAAAGTATTCCCTCTGCGATGTGGTCAGTCCGTCGACGTCATTTCGGGCGGCAAAACTTCCAGTTCTGGAAAGCAAGCTGTTGGTGGTAACGCACCACTCTCCTGTGGTTGCGATGCCTTGATTTGTTTTAGCTTTGCAAGCGAAATCGCATTTTTGTTGTCTCGCTCTGAGCGCCGCGAAGCTGCAAGAACAGGCGCGAACGAACCAAAGTAAAGCTCGGACCAACTCCCGTCATGACTGACGCTCAAGACGAGAAGCAAGTCAGCTACGCCGCGAAATCCTATTTGGCTCGCCGCGAAATTCGCCTTTATTTGAACCGTCCTACCGTCCGGTAGAATTGCATCGTGTCCATCTGAGCCGGGTGGCGCTTTTGTCAGCCCGTATGACTCGATAGCCATGAGTTCGCCGAAATCCCCGAGAAGGTTTCCTAGGCCCGCCCATTTGAATTCGGGAGCGAGGACTTTGAGAGTACGCTGAGACGCGAAGATGCTGGCTAAGACGTGCTGGATAGCCTGCACCCGTTGAGACGGAACCTCGATGCCCATAAACTTCGTCCTGTGTTAAGCGCAACTACTCCCATCAGGTGGACAGTGTTGCAGTCTCGCGTGCGAGGCCAAATTGTTAACTTCAATACCGAAATCCTGCAACCGTTGCGAGCCGAAACCCATCGTCTCCCATTCACTACTGAGCGCTTCGTAGCAAGACTGGTATGAAGCAAGTTTCAAAAAGTTCGCGGTTCCGCTTAGTTACGGGACAACGTTCTCACGTTGACCCCGTCTGTGTCATACGGGTCCACGTCGACGATTGCTTACTCCCTTTCGATTCCGCTAACAATTGGTTGATGCTCGGCTAGCTTGAATAGACCAACCAACGGCGCGTATCGTGAGGAGAGCGGATAACGATTGCCAAGTCGTGAGTGGTTCGCAATCCGACCTGTTTGCAGTATCCGTTGCTCTACGAGATGCCGTGCTTCTTCGGTTGATATGATTCCGTTCGGACCCGCTTCAACCGCCCCCCTTACCAACAAAATTTCGAGCACTCTCTGGTGGCGTTTCGGTGCGGTCGAGAAAAATTGCGCCAGCTTATTAGACAGCTCACAGAGGGCTCCAACAGCCTCACCCAGCACCACAGGTCTATCCAACTCTACAAGCCTGCTGAGGATGGCTTCCCGCGCGTCATTCACCCGCAATGAGGCATCCTGTGCAATCGCTAGCATACGGCTCTCTATATCTCGTGAACCGGTGAAGGGAACGGGCTTTCGATAACGAACTTCCATCCGAATACGGTCGGCTGTCTTCGCATATATTCCTAGACTCACAATCTTCGTTAAAGACAAGGTGTATGACACTGCGGGAGAACGCTCGTCAACTTGCCACGAGTCCTCAGCTAGGTTCGATGCCATCTGACGCAGAGCAGGGACCATGCGGCGCACAGAGTCAGACGCGTCCGCTTGTCTGAATTCCTGATATACCTCGGCGCTACGAATCTGCCAATCACCCAACGCAGAGAGACGGGGCTCCCCCTCCAGCGGTCGCTCACTTGCCAGCCGGTCTGATACCAAAAGGTAATGAATAAATTCGTCCACGACTGCGAGACAGCGAGCAGCCCTGCGTATTGCGTGAAACGGCGCGGCGGACTCCCAAAAGGCCATGGATGGCAGCACGTTATCACTGTTGTTCCAGCTTACCTCTCTTAGCGCACTGTATGTCTCGTCATCTGAAACAAGGAGCTCACGCCACCCGGCAGACTCTATATCGATACCACGTTGAATCGCATGAGCGATGATTCGCGTTGGATTGAATTGCAACGTTACGGCAACGCGAGCTTGTCCCGGCTGCATCGTCGTAGTCACACCGGAATCGAAGGTGCTTGGGTTCAACGAGGAGAGCTGGAGTTCAATCCCTATCAGCCATCGACGTCCTTCCGCACGCTCGTTGACGCTGAACCCAATTTTGCCGTTGTATTGGTAATCGCTATATTGAGGGAAACGAACAAATTCTTCGTAGCTTCCACCGATATGACTTGGTCGTGTTCCCGAGTTACGCATATCCGCTACGAGCTCGCCAACGAAATCGAAGCTATCTGGAATTCCGGTAAGGAGGTAACGACGATGCAGTTCCATCTTGTCGAAACAAGGTGAAGCCGGATATTCGCTAGTCGTTGTGTAGCTTGGCAATCCAGGTAAAAATCGAGTTCGCCTTCGGGCTGCGGCGTAATTAGTGAGGGCGCGCTCAGTTGGCACTAGCATCCTCGTCGAGAACTGTCGTTTGATTGTTGTTTATAGCTTCTTCTCCCTTGTCGTTAACACCCTGTAGGGCTTTGAATAGCTTTTCGACGCTGGGGAACGAAACCTTCGCTAAGTCAGTCACTCCGCGTCGCAGCGTGTAACCGCCGCCATAGCCATCAGCCGCAGACTGGCCGACCTCCCAACCGCCAAGGCGCTTCCAAACCTCGTCTTTGATGTCAACAGCACGGCAGGCATCCGCGAAGCCATGACGAAAGCAGTGGAACAGTAAACGTCTATCTGTGACACCTTGCTTATCCGAATACCGACCAAACCATTTTGAGAAATTCGTCGAGAGATAGCCGTCAGACCCTCTCGTGAGCTCAGGAAACACCCGGCGCTCTTCAAGTGCGCGAACTCTCTTTACATGCTCAAGAAAACCCAGCTTCACAAGGACTGGGTGCAATGGGATTGTGCGTTCCGACTTATGCGTTTTCAATCGCTTGGTCCTGCCTTGCACACCATCCTCGGTTAGATGGATACATGGGATTCCGTCCACGATGGCGATGTCACTTGTCTCTAGCTGGCAGGCTTCGTTTAGCCGACATCCTTGATAGAGCGCGAGCAGTGGCACCCAGTATCTTCCCGGCTGCAGCGCACCGACAGTGTCATATGACTCAAGGTACATCGCGCTAGAGAACAGCTTGGAAAGGTCCTGCTCCGAAAAAGACTGGCGCGAAGCAGCCTTACTTTTTTTCTTTTGAAGTGGTCTCAGGTTATGGAAGCGGGGACGAGGAATAAGCTCTTGATTTACGGCCCAATGAAAGAATGCCGCCAAGCGAGTCAAAACGTTTAAAGCCGTCTTTGCTTCAAGTGGTGGCAACCCTTTTATCTCAGCCTCTGTTGCGGCTTGCTCGCACGTCAGCCCCGGAAACCGCTTTGTTGCGTTCGGTGGGAGTCGACTTAGAAGATGTTGAACCGCTTGCGCATGGTCTAGCGTCACCTCGTCAAGCGGAATGTCAGGGCCGACAACTTCGTTGAGCAATTTGAAACCGGTTGCATAACCTGCCGCATTTTTAGGACTTAGATTTGCTCGCTGCGGGTCCCCAAAATACCGGGCTATCGCCTGCCTGACCGTAACCGCCTGGCGACCCTTTCTTTGGATAGCCGTCACCGCAGCCTCGACTTGGTCAGGCATGGACCTCGGCGCATCGTTCAAGCGAACAAACAAAGGGTCTCGTAGCTGATGGCTTGTATCCCCGCCGTAATGCCTTAGGCAGGTCTCGGTGATATCGACGTCCCCTCGGCGCAAGAAACTCGCGAGAGTTTCGATGCTATTCGAATCAGCGTCGTAATGCCCTGCAGCATTCAGAATGCATTCAGCAGCCCACGTAATTCCCGCCCACACTTCGTAATCATTGCCCTGGAGAATCTCAAGCTGTTTGTGCAAAAGCCGGATTGGGTCGTCATCTGTTCCGAATGTTTCGTGAGGTCTCCACAGGTCTAGCTCGGCGGCGCGCCATTGAGGCCGCACATGTTCAGTCGCAAGAGCGTGCAGACGACTTGCCGAGATAGGTCGCTTTTCCGTTACGAGATGAACTTTGGGCTTCGAAGCAGCAGCGATTTCTGCGTGTATCTGAAGCATCGCTCCGCTGTATCGCGCGTCAGCTACCTTACGGTCTTTTGTGCTTAAGCTAACTTTGATTTCCCGCTTTCCCAATGCGCTAACTACATTTGCGGGAACACGAACGCGCACAAGGTACGTGCCGTCACGTCGGGATAGTCCCGGTTTGTTTGCCATTGCTTCATCGCCTTCTGTGTACCAGTTTTCGTGGTCCAGAGACTCGGAAGCCTTTGATTTTTTTAGTTTTTCCAAGGCATTCAAACACTTGGTAATTCGTGGTGGAGAGGAGGACCACCGCATCGTCAGATTTTTTCAAGCAAAAAGCTCGCCATCCTTCTGGCGGCTTCTTCTCGTGCCCCCGCAACTGCCCCCCGCTCCCGGCCACTGGGAATCCGGATTCGAAGTCGGACCACATAAACTCGAAGACGTCCATCCTGGCCACCGCACCATCAAACAAAACGACCGGCAACTCTGCGCATGCCGCCTCATTGAGCACTTTAGTCCATTCAGTGCCCGTGCGCCAGACGCCGTTCCCCGCATGGTCTATCGCGCAGGTTTCGCATGCAGGTGTACGGGCGAGCATGCCGCGCACCTTCGTTTCCGTGCGACCGGATTTGGTCCCTCCGCCCAGCGACCATACTTCCCGCCCCTTTCCGGCCAGCCCTTCCGTTCACATGCTGGCAGTTCTGCCGGACTTCTGCCGCAACACCCTGTCAGTCACCGGCTTCCAGGGCATTCTCCTGTCCGAAGAATTTTCTGGCAGCGACCGGTCGGAGCCGGAAGTGCCTGCCAGCGACATGCCCGTCGAGCCAACTAATTTTCGCGCCCCGACCGGGCAGTGGGCCATCCGAGTTTCACTCCATATCGCCAGTCTGGACGCGTCTACGACCGCCACGCAGACCACATGCATGCAGGCGCGTCCAATTGTCTTGCTGTCTGCGCTGCCGGCCCTCGCCCTGAAAGTTCGATATTGTATGATTCACTGAGAAGCCTACTTCGGCAAACTGCCCCGTAGAGCCACTAGGACTTCATCTTTTAGGTCGCCACCGTCAATCTTGACAGCGGCGTTGTTCGCAATGAGCACCGAGGTGCGCAAATGCCCTCTCACGGCACGGAACTGAAGTTTCTCGAGAACGTGCTTCCTGCCGCCAATGAGCTCTTCGCAGACTGACCGTACATCCTCATCTCCTTTCAGCACCACCTTCGCCCGAACGCCTTTTTCGATTTGAAGCGCCCCCAATTGAATGGAGTCGATGACGACGCGGCTGCCAAAATACTCTTGGAAAACGTTGGCCCAAGTCATCACATCCACGTTTAAGGGAGCAACTGGGAGAGCGAAATCGGTAATCTCTAGGAGCTGGCTCACAAGACTCTGCGTCGACCGAGGAGCATCCACGAGCTCTAATCCGGGCCAAACCCGCGTGGCGCGAAAGGAAGTTTGGTGAAACTCCAGTCGGCTGAACGTCAGTTCCTTACCGAACGGGTCCGCGACGGTCTCTTCGTACTCGTAGCGCTCAACGTACCTAGCCTCCAAGAAATCGTCGCGCACCCTGTCCAGGACAAAGCCGCTCGACCCGTCATCCGAGAAAGAGCGCTGCCGAATCTGCTTGGCGAGCGTTCGGACCGGCAGCGGCCAATCAGCCTGCAACCACCGATAGCGGCTCATCGTTCCGCTACCTCTGCGGCGGCAACCGTCATCCCCTTTTCCCTCATGTCGAGCAGTAACGCGCGGGCCGTCGATTCGACAAGCTGATAGAGGCTTTCCCGCTCACTATCATCGACAGGGCGCGCAGTTTTCGTGTATTCACCCTCTTGGAAGCGGTAGGCACCCTTGACGGAGTACTTAAAGCTCTTTCCATTTTCCCCGTCCTCAAACTCGGCGTGCAGATGAGGAATGTCGTAGGGAATGGTCGTTTGCCGCGTCTTCCAGGTAATTGACGTGATGTAAAACCCCCTTTCCTTTAGCGAAAGGTATTCTTTCGATGCTATAAGGTTTTCGCCACTCAGGGCCATACTTCGTACAATGACGAGCAATTCTTGACTCGCTTCCGCACGAACGTCTTCGTCAAGGTCATCTTCGTCGAGCTCGTCCTGGGGACGCAAACCCGGGGCAATTTTTAAGTTCGTCACTCCGTAAAGCTTGTGACCCGACAGCTCGGAAATCAGTCGCATGAAGAACGTTGTGCGTTCATCCGCCGTGAAGTCCGCGTCAAGCTCAATCGCCTCACGCGCAATTGGAGTGCGACGACGACTTTCGATGCGGCCCGCGAGGTCTTCAACAATGCGCTTCGACTTCTCCGACGCAGGCAGGCGGACGATAGTCTTTCCGTCCTGCTGGAAAAACTCAATGGTTGCGTCCAGACGCTGGCGCTGGATGAGGCGCGTCCGCGAATAATCCATCTCGTCGTACTCGACGTTCATGACCAAGCCGGCTGTGCCCTTCGAATTGGAGACGACTTTTTCACTGGTTCCGACATCGTCCTTGTATTCACGTACGACGGCCTTCAGCTCGTCAATCGATATATTGGCGTCGAGCGTAATCGAAGTGGTCTTCTCAGCCCGGCGAGAAGATTCCCGTCGCCCCATGACCTCGCGAAGTTCGCCTAAGGTGAAGGGAAGCTCGGAGATGGCATCCACCAAATCGTCACGGGTCTCATGAGGGGAAAAAAAGATACCGCGTTCGCGAGCGATTTCACGGAGAACACCTTCGGTTAGGCTGCGCCTAGCACATGCGAGCAGGTCAAATACATCTTTGTCCGTCGCATAGAACTGTTGCGTATTGTCAGGCATAGTCCATTCCCAACTCGATATCCGAGAAACGTGCCAATACTTGGGACATACGCTTGTAGTGAATATGTTTCACTCTTTCAGCCAACGGCGAACCGCTCGACGCGTTCGAGAGTCCGTCGATATAGACCTGCTGCGCTTTTTGGAACATCGGCTGCGCAACCGGACACGCATCGAGGAGCTTTATCTCAATATCGATACCCTCTTTGAGCAGTTGGAGGCTACGCAAATAGTCGAACAGGTACGTGAACTCGTCGGGTGACTCGCCTTTCCCGCGATAGAAGAGCACGAGTCCTTTGTGGTCAGGGCGGCCTTGGCGGTCGTATTCGAGAACGATGAGCTGGGACGTTAGCATCTCGAGCGTTGCCGCCTTGGCATGCTCTAGCTCTAAATTTTTCCGCCGGACGAGTTGAGGATAGAAGTATCGGCAATGTGCAGGGTCCGGCAATGGAGCGCCGCCCGTACGTCGACCTCGCATCTGAACAATTTCGTATCGGACATTGTCGAGCCAGAAAATATCCTCCGGCCCAAGAATGACGAGCCGTGAGCCCTTCGGCAAGTCCAGCTGCGCGGTCTTCAGGCTTTTCAGGTGCTGCCTGAAGTCTTTGTCGTACTCGCCGTCATGGTTGTAGACAAACAGGAGGCCGCAAATCGAAGGAGTAACGTTCGGATGGATATAGAGTTGCCGCCATTCGTCGCTCACCTCCGCGCACGACACCTGTTTGGACAGGCTCTCGAGTGCACCACGAACCGCTGAGACAGTGATTGAAGACTTGGCGTAACTCTTAAGGTCACAGTTAACGTAGACGCGGTTTCGCGAGTACGGGTCATCATAGTAAAAGACCACGTCCGACGGGTGGGTGTCTAGCTTGTGCTGCGCTTTCTTTTCACAGGTCCAATTTTTGTTCATTGGACCCGTTATATTCCAAAAAAACTCTGCGAAAAGTTCATTGGAAAGTCGCTCTGCCATAGCAGCAATATTCGCTGTCTCGGCCATTCAGTCTGGTCTCCTTTTCATAGCCCAGCGCTTTGCGTGCGGGCTGAGTACGCTACCGCAAGTCACGCCGATTATCCGAGCCCGCGTCGAGCAAAGTACTTTGGCGTGGCTGTGCAGCCTCCAAAAGATGCCCGCGAACGATGTAAATCGTTGTCGGGCGGAAGCATCCGAGAGACCGAGCTCGAAGAATATCCAATTGCGCGGAGAAATGGAATGGACAGAGGACGCGCATGGCGAAAAGTCAAATTTTTGACAAGGGAACCATCTCCTAAAGTTTGGCAGACTTCGGCCGTTAGCCCGAGGCAATAAAGCCGAGCAATTATTTTTTTACAAACACCCTATATCGTGGAGGACATTCCGCCAGCGACATACGCAAAAAAGCATCGGTTACTTTGCTCGTTGCCGACGGAACCGTGCCTTTTAGACACGGCTGAGTGCAAACAGCCACGATTGCAATATCGACCGGTGATGAACGTACGTTAAACGAAGCAAATCAACTCCGCAGCGCATGAAGTCAAACTTGTCGAGCCGATGACCGAGCGCGGACCGCGAGCGGATGACGCTTACCCCTCAGAAATTGGTAGCCAAATCGAGAGCCACTGCGAAGCACTCGATGCAGCTAGACCAAGTGCTTTGCGAGGCTCAGTCATTTACGCAGGAACCGTCAGGGAACACAGGCCGTCTTGACGTAGCGAAAGCGTAGCCCCCGACAAGGTGCCGGACGACGCCAGCACAGGCGCCGCGCGGTCCAGCGTTACCAGATTTCCGCGCCGACACATGCCCTGCGTAACGTCATTACTGACGCCCACGCAGCTCGAATCATTACCACGTCACCTCATTGACTGACCGCAGTCCCGCACTGGAAAGAGAATTTTTGCGTGCGCGGAGGTCGGTGTATAAAGTTCGCTCAAGCTTTCGCGAGAGCCTTCTGCCGCATGTATGCAATTTGCACCACGCATGGCAACGTCACTCGGTATGCCGGGCTTCCGAGGTCGGCAACTGTCCAAAGTGCTGTAACAGCCCAACCGACGGGCCCCATGGCCACCCCGAGCGCGCGCATAAGGGTCGCATTGCCGACAAAAGTTAGCCCCCGTCCAATGAGAAATTTTGCAACGGCATTTGCCACGACCGCGGCCAGCTTGTAAGTCGCAAATCCTCCCACCCTCATGGCGGCAATGGCGGCAGTGGCCGCCGCCGGCCCCGCTCCTACAAGGTTCTTCAGGTCGAGTGCCTTGAGAAGTTCGTCGCGTTCGGCATCAGACATCTTTTCTACCGCACGTTGCAGAATTTTGATGAGGATGTCGCTCTCAACACTAACTAGTGGCGTCGCCTTTGTGAAACGAACTTTCAGGTTTGAAGCCACGTCACGCACGACTTCGTCATATGACACGCCGACCCGACGGAGCATGTTGACGAGCGTATTTCCTCCAAACAGGCGAATTTCCGAAGCGATAAGGTCTCTGTCATCGAAACTGTACGTCGAGTCCCTTTTGCAAACTACGAGACGCTCACATACAGCCCCATCCAGTGAGACCCGTCCCTCACCCTTGTCGGTCAGATAGTCCACGAGAACGTCCAGGTCGTCAGTATCGGCGTTCTGAAGCAGTTGGTTGAGATTCGAGCTGGTCTCTGCGGTCGCGTTGTTCATTTAAATCCCCGGAATCAATCAAATTAACTTGTGCCCAATTCGGCACGTATGAAACACCAAGGCAACCAATCGCTTTGCAAATAATCGGCTTTGCAAATAATCGATTGTGCCTTCAGTGAAATCTTCTCTCAGAGTTCGGCGGGAGGTTCTATGCAGGCGTAGCGTCCGACGAGAAAGTCGATACAATTCCTGACACGAGAAAAACGATAAGCGCGCAAACGAAGGTCACCGCGAGAGCAACACCCAGCAGTGTTGCAAGAATCTCAAGGCATCCATGGAGCGCCGCCGTGAGCGCGGCCCAAAATATAGTTAGTCCCATCATTGCTCCTCCATAGGCAGCTTCGTGCCGCATTCACAACAAAATTTAGCTTCCGCAGTGTTGGGAATATGGCACTCGGGGCAAAAACGCGCCAGTTGCTTCTGTCTCATGTACGCAAGTTGAATCACACAAGGCACAGTCACCCGGTACGCAGGGCTTGCCATGTCAGTAATCGTCCACACACCCGTGATTGTCAGACCGATAGGACCCAGGAGCAGACTTATTCCACGCATCAATCCACTGGTTGCACCGAAAGCAAGGCCCCGTCCCAGAATCTGTCGAGCGATGGCTTGAGCTGCGATAGCCGCAAACCTGTATGCTGCAAACCCTGTCGAGCGGATAGCGGCGATGATGGCCATGAGCGCAGCTTGACCAAGTCCGACGGACTTAACACCCAAGGAGTCAAGCAGCTCCTGCTTCTCCGCATCAGACATTTTCTCCCAAGCACGCGACGCCATCGATACAAGCACACCATTTTCGATAGCGACGACAGCGTCGCTTTTGTGATACGACACCTTCAAATGGTCAGCAACGTCACAGAGGATTTCGCGGTAAACGACCCCTTGCCCTCGGCGCATAAGATTCACCAATGTGTTTCCACCAAACAGCTGAATTTCGTGGGCGATAAATAGGCGCTCGTCTTCCGTGAACAGTTTTCTCGCCTGGGCAGCAATCAGCTTGCTCATAATTTCATTGTCGAGCGAGATGCGCCCCTTGCCGCTATTTGTGATGTAGTCGACAAGCACACTGAGGTCTTCGGCACTGGCATCAACCAACAAGGAAATGAGGTCGCTGTCTTCGCGAGGATTCGCCATGAGCGTTCTCCTAGATTTATTTGAGATTGGTCGACGCGCCAAGAGAAGCGCACATCCACAAAAGAGGTGCGTGATATTCAGGCGTCAGGTCCTGCAGCGGTGCAATAGCGGCCGCAACCATAATTCCGCGCCGGGTGCTGGCGTGGTGCGCGCGTTGTTGGTCAATGAGTTCCTCACGCATCGGCGCACTTGCATCACCGCTGTTTATTGAAGACGCGGTGTACAGGTTTGCACGCTCAGCCACTTGCAGGCCACTCTCGCCGCGCTCGGATGCTCGCGCCTTACCCTTGCGTAGGTTAGCCACGATGTCAAGCACGACGTCATCGTCAACGGCCGCCAGCATCATCAAAGCAGCATTTGCGATGCAAGCCCAATCAGCCGCAGACAGAAGCATCAGTGCCGGTGGAACGTTTAGCGCCTTCGCAAGCCGACATATCGTCTCCAAATCAGGATTGGCGGGAATGGCCGCGTCATCCTTGGCCGCGAGATACTTCGCTATGGTTGAACGAGCGACGCCCGAGCACTCAACGAGTTCTTCCTGTGTGAGCTTGCACGGCTCACCGTCCTTCTCACCAGCAACCTGCAAGCCATTGAAGATACTCCGGCCTAACGCTTTGCGCGTCTGCAGGTACAATGGCTTGTGCCGCTCATCTGCGCCTCCGATGTCGTCAACCAGCGTCATGTTTGCCCCGTTGTTTTTCGTCTTGTGGGAGCACTATAAGAGCGCCTTAGCTGATGAACAAGCAGAAATGTCCGGTCACGACTCCATTTAACCGCGACCATTCTCGATTGTCCGAGAGAGCGGACATCGTTGAATGGGCAATGGCATTTACCATCAAAAAATGCTACCGACTGAGTCGAGCAAAAACACTCTCGAGCATGCACTTGCGAGCACCATACATCCAGCTGAAGGTATGAACGGTTAGTTTGTAGGCCAAAGATTTTCTGTCGCTCCATCGAGGCGAGTGTACGGTTGCGATAACGTGCCGAACTAGGCGGCCACAAGTAGGCCTGCCAGTGTCTTGCTACCGTGGCAAACCGCCTCGCTGCTGTTAGACCGCCTGCCGAGCCCCGACCACAGTACCGTTTTTAAGCTCCAAGAAAATTCGTGTCGGTTGGGCATCGGCGAGCAAAAGCTCTTCGCTGCGCTCCAGGGACGCCCTGCCTTGATGAACCTTTCTTGATAGCTCACGACCCGTCACCTTGCACTTCTCGGCAAGTCTCGCTTTC
>Ga0153932_1000292_pt1 | contig 16878 bp, 23 predicted proteins | sample TSNJ016MetaG_FD_102273 | JGI IMG/M metagenome (GOLD analysis project Ga0153932, IMG submission 102273) | Attine ant fungus gardens microbial communities from New Jersey, USA - TSNJ016 MetaG | ecosystem: Host-associated > Fungi > Mycelium > Unclassified | place: USA: New Jersey, Wharton State...
AGTAGGGCGACGTTAAGAAAGGATTGATCTCGATTTCGGACAGCGAATGCTGAATGATCGCCTCGATGTGGGCTAATTCTTCATCAACCAAAGCGTGCATTGGCTGTCCTGTCGATGAGTCCACCATAATATTATAGGATGATTAAGAAGCGCAGCAGGGAACGCGATTGTACCGAACGACTGGATTGGGCGCGAAAATGAGGCCCACGATCGGGCTGCGACACCTTCCGTCCCGAAAACGCTTCCAAACCCCGTTCCGCATTTTTTCCCGCTCGTCCAGCGCCTCGGATCTTTAGCATGTCGGACTATAAGCTTGCAGGTGATTTGTTCACAGCTGTGCCGGAACTCGAGAAAGAACATGGCTGATCTAACACAAGGTTAGCGGTCGATTTTTTGAGGTTTCTATGTCGGAAATATCGCGCCGTTTGACGAGCAGCCTCGCCGATCAACGGGCTTGCAACCTGCGCGGCAAGTCCCAGTTCTGCCTATGAAGATCTTTGATCGATTTACAGGTTGCTACCAATTGAGTCCCAATCCAGCCTCGGTTGCGCGGTGCCGATCGTCGGCGTCCGCATGCAAGAATTGGCTGGTGGTCGAGATCGGTTCATGCCCCATTTTGTCCCGCAAGTATCGCAGGTCAACATGTCCAGCCATCGTGCGTGAGTCCGCTGTGCGTCTCAACCAATGGGCAAACTCCTGACACAGCCATTCGGTTACGCTCTCGTACGCTTCGCCGGTTGATTGCAGATGGTTGATCGCATTGTCGTGCACCTGCTTGATAGTCAGGTGCACGGCGCTGCGGGTCAACGTCCGCTGGGGCGAACCTCACCTCTCGTTCGAAGCGGCGGCTTTTAAGCACGGTGGGGCGTCCACAGAGCGTATTGCGGCAGCCGGCGCGAACGACGCCGGAGGGCGATAACCTCGTGAGGACCGCCGGAGGAGGGAGGGAGCGGTCTGCACAGTGCCGTCATAAGAGCGAGCGGGCAAGCCGACCGCTACGGCGATCGTCGCTTGGTCAGCTTCCTGATGATTTCCTACAAGACTCGCTCATGTTGCGTCCGTGCCTCATCGAGCGTACGTGTTGCATAGCTCTTGTTGTCTCCTGCCCCCATTCCGGAGATGCGCGTCACGAAAAGGACGGCTTCCCCCGTCCTCGCTTCAGACATACTGCGGAAGCGTGTGGTGACCGTCACGCCGGATTCGTCCAATACCGTGCGACGGAAGAGGAGTTCGTGCTCGGACATCCAGCGCGACCATTCGCTTCGGTCGACCACTTCGACAGGCAGGTTCTTCGCGCCGAGGACGAAGAAGCGACGCCACGTGGTCGGGACGGAGCGGGATTTCATCTTTCAATGTGACGGCGTGAGCAGGAAGCCGATCGACTCCTACCACCAGCAATCGTCGACTAAGTCAGTCCAGTCACTATGTTCGGCCGACTTCTAACTCTCAGTTGCTTCGGATTGGCTAGCGCGTCACAGAGCGCCTCGCCGAAGCGTGCGGGGGCGACGCTGTCGCGTTGCGCAACCACAACGAGGACGGGACGGCCGAACGACGCCAAATGAGTTACGCTGTCATACCGGTCGCGAAACAGTCATTTCACGGGCAGCCACGGGTAATGATAAGCGGCGACGTGCTCAAGGGTATCCCATGGCGTGATTAGGAGTAAGCCAGCGGTCTTGTCGCGTTCGCGCGAGCCGGCCGCAGCCACTACGCCGGCCCCGAGCGATTCACCGATGAGCCGCAGCGGCGTGCTATAGAGGCGATGCGCAAGCGCAATCGTTTTCTGCGCATCTGCGACTAGGCTGGCTTCCCGTGGCGTGCCATCACGTAGCCGCAGGGTCGCGCTTGCGACTCGTAAGTCAAATCGCAAGTGCATTAGGAAGTAGATGACCGCTGCTGACCAGAATCCGAACTTGCAACTCAGCCATCGCCGGACATTCGCCGGGGCGAAGAACTTGTTTCTACAGACGCGGGAGGCGGCGCATCATCTCCGCCGTTCAAAATCATTTGCGCTTGCGCCCAATAGATTTCCGCTCCGCCGTCAGGGCAGCCTGCTTGTTCCCAGAGCTCATACGCCTTGGAACGAATATCGTCTTCGGTGGCACGGTTTAGCATGACAGTCTCCAAAGTTGCTTCGCGATAAACATAGCGCCGCGTTGGTAGCGTGATCACGATGCCGCGGGGACGATACGGAGCGTGCGCGGTATCTTACGTTGGCTTGTCGGCTTAACGATTTGTTGCTGCAAGCAAAGTGCCATTCGGGTGTTCGTGGGTTCGGATGCATCAGTTGGTTCCGCACCTTTGCTGCATCTGAGTACGGGACAGATTCTGTTCACAAGTGCGATTTGCGCGCAATGACCTCCGGCGAGAGTGCGGAATTTCCGCGCCTGGATCTGCGCGAGAAAAACCGTTCGATTTTGAAGAGTTAGGCCGGTAACGACTTCAGCGGATACAAAATAAACACTTTTATGCGCCGGTGCTGCGGCGCATAAAAGTGGCAAAAGTCTCAGTCATCGAGGCGCAAGTTTATTTTGCTGCACCCCTTGGCGTCTTCGCTCAGCGCCTCGCTCATGTCGCCCGTCGAGATGCCTTCAGATACCGCCGCGGCAGCGCGGCGACTTGTACACGTACGGCGGCCGAATTTCCGAGAAGTGCGCAATCAGGTTCTCGCCGCCCTCGTCCGGTGTAATGAAACTCAAGCCTTTCGCATCGTTGAACCACTTGACCGTGCCAGTTGCCATCTCTTAAATTCCTGAAAAGTAAAACAACGCGCAAGCGCGATCCGCACAGCGTGACACGCGGGATTTTGGCAAGTCTGAAGGTCTGCAACAATCGGTGACGGATGGCAGGCATCGGTGACGGATGGCAGGCTGATGATAATTAAAACAAAGATTCAAACAAGCAGGCTAGTGTGTTTACCCTTGTTCATGCCTGCACGACAAGGCTATTGAGGGATGCAAAGTAAGAATTCAAACGCTTGTCACAATCGCGAGCGGGCAAAATGAAGCTAAAACCTCAGGCAAACTAGATCACAATATGATGTAACAAAAAGGGTTGATTCATCGTACTGCACCGCATTACCATGGACCCTTCTGAGAGATGCAGTAAGCAACGCCTGTAAAGCGCCGCGCGTACGATCGGCCGACCGCTGGCGACGCGGCACCGACATGCGCGCTTTGCTGCAGATAAAATCTAACGACAAGGACGAGAGAATGCTTAGTCCTCGCGAATTCGCTACGCTGATGCGGGTCAAGAACGCCTCCTATCAATTCGACCTGAGTCATGAGGACCTTGATACGCTGCTGACGCATCGACTCATCGCGCTGGACAAAGACCCGCCAGGCCAGTTGCGCCCTTACGTCACTTGCCACGGCGAGGCGGTCCTTCGCGCAGTGGCAAGGGCTCGCTGAGAATTCACCCTCCCCAAGTAACAGCGCCCGCCCTGCCGCACGGTCAGGCTGGGGGATTCACAGCTGAGCGTCCCCATCGATACCTCCGACTGGCGGTTTAAAGTCATTTCTATGATTAGTCATACATACAAATGATCGGAATCAGAAGTTTTGTGCGTCGGTTCTGAGCAAGGGATTCAGCGGTCATCGATCAACCCGGTCCATCGCATCCAGGTTTGCGTCCGATTACTCGGACACGCGACGGATCCTCTCCAGGAGCTTCACTATGAGTTTGTTGTCACCCGAGCAAATCGTTGTCGAGCAAAAAGCCAATCTGCACACGTCGTTGGGTCTGGCCAACACTGCGCTCGAAAGTTTTCAAAAGCTGGTCGGACTGAACGTGCAAGCGGTCAAATCGATGCTCTTCGAAAGCCAGGATGCGGTGCGCGGCGCGCTGTCGGTCAAAGATCCGCAGGAGCTGGCCGCGTTGCAGGCGCGCCTGATGCAGCCGACTGCCGAGAAGGTGCGGTCTTACAGCCGTCAGGCGCTCGCGATCGTGGCGGCCACTCAAACCGAGTTCGCAAAGGTCGCCGGGGCGCAATACGAAGCGCATAACCGCCGGGTGCAAACGCTGGTCGACAGCGTCGCGCAGACTGCACCGGCTGGGTCAGAGGCTACCATTGCGGCGCTAAAGTCGACGATCACGGCGACCAATACGCTATATGGAACTGTCCAGCGCGCCACCCGACACGCGGTTGAAGTCACCGAAAGCAATCTAAATGCAGCGGCTGCCGCGACGTCGAAAGCGACCCAACAGGCCGTCGAGCAAGCGTCACGGGCCGCGAGGAAATAATGAGAGATATGCACGGCCCCGTCTTCGTCGTCTCGACCTGTCGGAGTGTACGGATGGCTCTTGCAGCCCGTCTACACGTCGGACCGCACGAGCCGTTGCCCAACATCGTTGAGCACTAACCCTTAGGAGGAGATTGAGTGATGGCAAAGCAACCGGTCCTGGTGACAGGCGGCATGGGTGGACTGGGCGAAGCTATCAGCGTCAAGCTCTATGACGCGGGTTATACGGTCGCGGTCACCCATTCGCCGAACAATACGGGCGCCGAGACCTGGCTCGCGCGGATGGCTGGCCGACAATTCCACGCCTATGTGGTCGACGTGGGCGACGACGATTCTTGTCGGCAATGTGCGCAGCAAATCAAGAATGAGGTCGCCCCCAATCGACATTCTGATCAACAACGCGGGCATTACGCGCGATGCGAGCTTCAAGAAACTGGACAAGGTCAACTGGGACGCGGCGGTCCGGACCAATCTCGATTCAGTGTTCAACATGACGAAACCGGTGTGTGTGAAGACATGGTCGAGCGGGGCTGGGGCCGCATCATCAATGTGTCGTCGATCATCGCCTCCAAGGGTGGCTTCGGCCAGACGAACTACGCTGCCGCGAAGGCCGGAATGCATGGCTTCACGAAGTCGCTGGCACTCGAAGTGGCGAAGAAAGGCGTGACGGTCAACAAGTTCTCGCACGGATTCATCGCGACCAAGATGGTGACTGCGGCGCCACAGGACGTGCTCGATACCAAGATCATTCCGCAGATCCCCGTCGGCAGGCTCGGGCAGCCCGAGGAGGTCGCGGCGCTCGTCGTGTATTTATGCTCGCGTGAGGCCGCGCTTGTGACCGGGGCCAATTTTGCGATTAACGGCGGTCAGCACCCACAGTAAAGCAGAGGACAGTCGAACACTAGAAGAGGAGTTCGTGATGAGCGAATCGTGGATGGGAATGGTCGTCGGTTCATTCGTCCTGGCAATGACGGCGACGTTGATCATTGGTCACTATCGTCAAGAGCATCGGCGCGAGCGGCTACTTCGTCGGATGGACCTTCATCACTATTGGGACGTGATGCGTCGCCGACCTTGACAGCGCCGCCTACCCACGGACGTCACTTCGTAACACGGGACAAACCGAGCCCGCAAGGAACCTCGCGAGATGCTGAGCGTGACGTGAGTCGTTCCCCGCAGGTTTCTGTCGTACACGCGTACGCTGCCGTTGTGAGCGCCAACTACCCACCGTTGACTCGGTACTAACGTCAATGACAAGTCGATATCAGCATCCGGCTCACCCAGGACCGCCGCGCATCACCGTGCGGGCTGCGATGGGCCAACTGAGAGTCGTTTCCGTCTGGCAGGCGTTTGGACGGTGTGCGGCGCACGCCCAGCGGAGGACCGTGCACGGCAAAAGGAAGAAAGGCCTGGAGGAAATGACCGTCACATTTGAATCTATCTCGCTCGCCGAACTGGCCAAGATTACCCGTGGTCTGAACGCTCTGCCGTGGGTGAGCGCCGCGTCGATGCGTGTCGCGACGGGCGCTATCTTCCTGGAGCGAGACCGATCGTGAACTGAGCATCAGTCGCACGCACCTGTCGATGAAGAACAAGAACCTTGAGAGGAGTAACTTATGAGCGTCGATGACTATCCACAACAAGAGCTGGTTCATATTGAAAGAATGATTGTCGAACTCGAACGACTAACACAAAACGGCGAGTCATCGAGGAACGAAACGCCGTAACTCGACCTGAATACTGGCGAAATCGCATCCACGCTTTGCTGAATTCCTCGGAGGTGACCGTATTCACGACCAAGCATGCTGCTGTTTTATTGGAAAGGCTGACGAGCCTATCGGAGGTGTTAGACCGACATGATCGGTCCGATCATGTCAAGTAGGCGATTGTCACCGATACCTCGGCCCTGGTGAACAAGGGCAATCTTGCCGGCGCGAAGACACGCATCAAGGATCTCGAAACCTCTTGGGATGAGGCGGAGCCTTCCCTGAAGCCGCGCTCTGCAGCCGACTGGCATGTCATCGATAAAGCAATCGATCGCGCATTGTCGGCACTGCGCGCGGGTACTCCGGACGCTGTCGAATGCAAGCAATCGCTGGCTGATCTTCTCAAGGAAATCGACCACGTGAGCGCAAAGGCTTAAGTCCGGCAACCGCGTTCCCATTCGTTAGCGAAGCCCGTAGCGGATGGGAACAGCGGTGGGCGAGGTTCATAGCTGCGTTACACAGGCGAGGAAGCGAAGCATAGTGCAAGATAATATGGCCCCATTTTCAACGCTACGTTGCCATGAATCTATCCGTTTGCGCTGCCCTCATAAAACTGGCGGCTCTGGTGGAATATCTGGTATGACCCAGACACTTCCTATAATTGGGATGCCTTATCAATTGAAAAAGACCGCATTCCAGACGACTGGTGCAGCGATGTGCTTGAGCCCGAAAGCGGGAAGGTCGAACTGGTCTTTGCGAATTCGATGCATCAATTCGATACCTGAAATCGTCGTCGCGGCATTCCTGAACCGTTTGAAGCCGAGCATCACATTCGTTCTTGACTTGATGTTTCGATGGTCCTGCTCGATCACGTTGTTCAGGTATCTCGAAGACCGGACCTTCGTATCCTCCGGCAACAGACCATCGACCTTCATCTCGCGTACCGCGCGGTACGAGGCAGCATACCCATCGAGCGTGACCGTCTCCGGCGGCTGGATTGCCCTGCTGAAAAAGGCTTTGGCAGCGGCCACATCGCGCTTTGCCCTGAGCATGAAGTCTACCGTCTGGCCGACCCGGTCCACCGCCCGGTATAGATAAACCCATTTGTCTCGTACCTTAACGTACGTCTCGTCAACGCGCCACGACCGTCCCGCAGGTGTTGCGAAATGGTCATGCACATGGCGTTCGCCGGGCAGATGCTTGCAAACTGAGGGCTGCGTCTGATTTGTTCGGGTGCAGCAGCCCGATCGCCGACTTCGTAGCCGCATTGCAGGAAGAAGGCGTTCACACTCGTGGTAAGGAGCCACAATCGCTCAATTCCGGCTGTGGCAGCCGCTCCCTGTACAGCGTCGACCTTCGCCCTCCTAGCCCTGGTGCGCGCAGGCTGGCTGCACCGCCAGCGAGCCCAAAAGGCCGTCTAGGCCATGCACCTCGAAGCCGATGCGACTCCCAGCCGAGCGTTGGTATCATCGACAATGAGGAACCTTATTGGCGCAGTTTCCGATACGTTTTCAACTGGAAGCCCGGTCGCGATCAACAAGGCCCGTATGAGGTCGTAGCGGCCGTGTCAGGCAGCAGTCGGCCGGGTTTGGCTGAGGTGAAGCTCTCGGTCGTCGGCTCTCGTCCACTGACCGGCTGCCTCCAGCTGTCCTACGTTTTGTTGCAGATGACTCGCCGAGATATCGAGGGGGTGGTAAGGCGGTGCTGTTTCGCCGGTGATGGCAAGTGCGGCGAGCATCTGACAAGATCTCGAGAAGAATACCAAGAATGGAGGCAACTTGCGGACAGTCGAATACCGCTTTTCCACCATTTGGCGCATCGATGCGCCAGTGCAGGAAGTTTGGGCGGCAATCCAGGATTCGGCGCGCTGGCCCGAGTGGTGGAATAACGTCGAGCGCGTGGACCAGCTAGAGGCGGGTTCCGATCAGGGCGTGGGCGCCGTACAACGCTATACGTGGAAAGGCTGGTTGCCCTATCGCCTCGTGTTCGATATGCGGGTGACGCGCGTCGACCCGTTGGTCGCACTCGAGGGGGAAGCCAGTGGCGACGTCGAAGGCGCCGGCCGGTGGAGTTTTTCGACCGATGGACGCAACCTTACCGTGGTCCGCTATGACTGGTGCGTGCATACGAACCGCGCATGGATGAATGCATTGGCGCCATTGTTGCGACCGGTTTTCCAATGGAACCACGATGCAGTGATGCGCGAAGGCGGGGCCGCGCTAGCTCGGCGGCTGGACGCGCGGCTGCTTGGCATCGAGCATGGATAAAGCTAGCGCGGCAATGGATTGAACGCTCTGCAACATTCCCCCTTTACCTCGATGGTATCGTATCTCTTGACGTCGGGGCAGATAATGCGCTTGAGATGGCGGAGCAGACTGAAGTTTGAACCCAGGCGCCGCCGGATGGCGATCAACCATCGGTCGCTGTCCGGCCACGAATGTCGGTCGACTTCAGTATCCAGATCGTCGATCGATCTTGTTAATCGACAACGCTCGAGACGGCAAGGAGTCACTGCTGAAGCGCCTTAAGCTATATCTCATCCCTGCGAGTTCGGATATTGGACCAAGACCGTTGCCCATCTTCAGACAATTACGCCTGACATCGAGGGCGCAGCACATGCCTATCTTCGCAGCATTTTGGGACGGGACAGTCGGGTCTGGTATGACCTGCGGAGATCCGCGCATGGCAGATGCCGAGTCCTTTGAATGCCAGCAGATGCTCTACGTCGCCATGACACACTCAAGCCACGCGCTGACGGCTGGTAGGTGCATCGTGAATAAGCCACTAAAACCGGGGAATTAGGCGATGTAGGTCATGCTTGCCTTGGGTGAAGCCTTCACCTGTATACGGCGGTCTAGGTGGCTTTGGCGCCTTGGGCGGTTTCCCGTCTTTACCGAGTGGGTTCAGATACGGCTCGAACGTGATCTCGATCTTGTTGGAATAGTCATTATCGACTGAATGTGACCCGGTAATTCCGAATATCGTATATGCGAAGTTGATTCCAATGCTCCCCTTGTGCTCGATGTCCATGAGGAAGGAAACGGTGTTCTTTACGTCGCTATCGTCCACTCGGTACTGAAAGCAGGGTTTTCGATCCGACTGGCGCAGCAGTGCCTCCCGCAACCCGATCAATGCATCCCGCAGCGGCGTGGGTGTGTCTTTTAATGCGCTCACATCGACCGCGAACTCTTGCTTGTCGGTTTGTTCCGCCAAAGGGAACATCGCGAAGGTCATGGTTTGCGTACCTTTCTTCGCGGCGCTTCCGCTGGCTGAAATCCCCAATGTGAAGCCGGTTGGCAAAGGAAACCCGATCTTCGGGTCTACCTCGTTGGTCGCGAGCTTCATCGTCGTCAGCGTCATCTGCACCTTGGTAATTTGCAGATTGACGTACCCCTTGCACGCGTCCGCAAGCGGTTTGTCCTTCGCGTGCTCGATTTCGTACTGGTGATAGAGACCAACCTCGACCTTCACCCGAGCCAAGACATCGTCCACCGACACGGCCTTATTCTCAGCCGGCGGGGGTTGATCGGTCGACTTATTGGATTGCTTCGGTTGGAATAGAGCGCACCCTGAGACGAGAAGTGGGATAAGCAGTAGTGCGTATCGCATGGCAGCCTTCCTTCTTTTCGAGAAGTACCGTCGCGCCGGGCTAGCCAACTGGTGAAACAATCGTAGTCAATGAAAAGCTCTTTCGGCGGGGATAATCGCATAGGGATTTACGCTGATGCTTCCCTTCCGCCGCAGAGCCATTCGAAATAGTGACAGATTTACGACAGTGTCTGCCGCCGAAACATCGTTCCCACCCCTTAGTCTAGAGCGTAGGCACAGAAGAAGCGTATGACGTGGGAGGAACCTTTTGTCGAGTCCAGAAGGGTGTCGCATGCAACCTCGCCCCAACCGGGCGCATTGACGCCGATCGCATCGAAATGCTGCACGCGCTCGACGATGCCAAGCAAGGCCGTGTCTGCTTCCTTAAACGTGTCGTCGGCCTGCCGAGCCATTGCCTGTGCGAGATTCGATGTGGCGACATCCATTTCGCCCAGCTCGACTGCCCGTGCAGTCCAACTTCGCCACCCATCAAGCACAACGAGAGACAGGCACACGATCACCACGAAGATTATCGCGCGCCAGAGAATGGACGGTCTATTCAAAATCAAACTATTCTCCGAGGACAACGTGGAAGCATCTGACGGCGAGCTATCTTCTGCTGAGAAAGTCGCCATAGTTGCAGACGCATCGCGAGTATATCGGCGTCCAAGCGCGCATCTCGACGTCCGATCGCTCGCAAAAAGGCTGATGCCGCTTCGTGCGTTTCGCCACCAGACACAGGCAAGCTGCGGGCGCGCACTTCATTCGGACGCATTTTGTCAGCGTGGATACTTAAATTAACTGTTTTTGCGCCGTTGCCGTGAACCTGGTTGTTCGCGGCGTATCAGTGTTCTGGGCCGGCACGTCTGACGTCAACGCTCATCCGTCCAAATAATGGCGGGCGTAGACGACCATAGCGCAAGGGTTGTTGACGTCGGCGAAATACTGACCGTCTCCTCTGTGGCCTTTTCTTGCAAGAGAGGTGCCGCGGTGTTGATGGTTGAGTGAAAAACGGCATGCGTAAGATCTGACCCGCGCTTGACTCGTATAGAGCGCAGCCATCAGCTCGCCGATCTCCTTGCCAACAAGGACAACGGCCGGGCTGCCGAGACCGGCGGCACGCGCGCTCGCGGCAAAAGAATGGAGTAGTGCGAGCACGCGCCGCTCGGCCGAGCCGCCCGCTGACTGAACCATCACGGCGGGCGTGCGGCCCGGCAGGCCTCGCCCTATCAGTGCAGGTGGGCTGCGGCATCAATGTATCGGGGCTGCTTGGAGGGTCACCGGTTAGCATCGCCGGCGGGCTGCTCTGAATGCTCATCAAAGGCGGCGGTACAGCATCTCATCCGCGTTCCCTGGCTGTGCTGCCCCAAGGGTATTGCGGGATCGCGTCGGAACGGTGAGCGAGACCCGCACGAGTCCCACCAAGATCGCGGATATCACGGCGATCATCGAAGGAACTGTCTTACAGACCAACATTCTCGCGCTGAACGCCGTCGTGGAAGCACCCTTGACGGCCGGGCGGGGGCTCCTTCGACCAGGTCAATCAGGCGATCACATAGATGGACGAAATCACGCAGCAGAACGCTTCGCTCGTGGAGGAAGCGGCAGCCGCATCGCAATCACTGAAACATCAGGGGCGGCAACTGTGAGACGGCTTATCAGCGGCCACCCTTAGCCATGCGACAAAAACCCGCTCGTGCCACTCGATCAAGTCGGAGTGGTGGACGTGCGCGCATGCAGCAATGCGCCGAACGCTTCGGCCGTCAAGCGCTTGCCTAGCAAGAATCCCTGCATCTCGTCGCACATCATGGTCTTCAGCTTGTCGAGTTGCGACGCGGTTTCGACACCCTCGGCCACCACGTCCATCTGGAGGGAGTGCGCGAGGGCAATGATCGCAGAGACGATCGCGCTGCCCTCGTTACCATGGGCGTCGAGCCCGTTGGTAAAAAAGCGATCGATCTTCAACTGCTTGACGCGAAATCGCTGCAAGTAGGCCAGGCTCGAATAGCCGGTGCCAAAGTCGTCGATCGCAATCTCGAAGCCGCTATCGTGGAATTCGTGGATCATCTCGATTGTCCTAGGGGCGTCCTGCATCGCCACGGTCTCGGTGATCTCGAACATGATCCGGTCGCACGGAACCTGCTCGGCCCTGACGATATCGAGCATGGTGGAGACCAGGTCCGCCTGCGTCAGTTGCCGGGGCGACAGGTTAATGGCCACCTTGATCGCGGGCAGACCGCTGGCCTCCCATCGACTGATTTGGCGGCAAGTTTCGCGCGCGACCCAGTAACCGATCTCGACAATCTGCCCGGAGCGTTCTGCGATCGGAATGAAATCCAGTGGCGCCAAGCTTCCGATCTCCGGGTGGTCCAAGCGCAGTAGCGCCTCGGCACCCGCCAGTTCGCCATCATCACCGCGGAATTTCGGCTGAAAGTGCAAGGAAAAGTACCCGGCGCCGAGCGCCTCGTGCAGTGCGTGCTGAATCTGTAAGGCACGGGTGGCCGCCTCGTTCATGGCCGCCTCGAAAAAACGATACGTGCTGCGTCCGCCCCGTTTGGCTTCGTACATCGCGGCGTCCGCGTGTTTCAGCAGCTCTTCGCCGGTCTCACCGTCCTTCGGAACAGGGCAATGCCGATGCTCGGCATCACCTGCAAGGGCTGGCTGTCTGCCCAGACACCCTTGCGCATCCGTTCAAGCACGCTCTCGGCCATGTTGCTGGCGTCCTCCGGCGATGTGATGTTTTGGAGCAGCACCACGAATTCATCGCCGCCCAGTCGGGCGACCGTGTCGCCGCCGCGCACACAGTGCAGCAACCGCTGCGCGAAGGCTTTCAGGACCTCGTCGCCGACCGTATGCCCAAGCGAGTCATTGATGGTCTTGAAACCGTCGAGGTCCATGAACAGAATCGCAAACAGAGTCTGTTGCCTCCTGGCCATCTGAATCGCGCGCTCGATCCGTTCGGACAGTGTTCGGCGATTCGGCAGGTCAGTCAGCGTATCGAACGTCGCCAGGTGGGCGATCTGGCCGTTCAGCCGCGACACCGAACCTATCAGGACGGTGGTCCTTGCATCGAAGCGCGACAGCATCAGCGTCACGATCAAGATCGCGAAGGTGAGCAGCGTGATCGTGGTGGCGAGCCAGTGCCCGTCGATGCCATTGGCCGCGCCACAGATCGACCCGAGCGCAAAGTTGGCCGCGGCGTTCGCCGTATAGTGCATGCCGGTGATCGCGATCCCCATCACGAGCGCAGCGCCGGTGCGTTTTGTGGCGACGTGGCGTTGGTCTGCCGCGTTGAGCGTTTGCGCGATCCAGAGGGCAGCGCTGGACGCGACGATGGCGACGACGATCGAGGCGACAAACAGAACGGGATCGTACTCAATGCCAGGCCGCATCCGCATTGCGGCGTCGCCCGTGTAGTGCATCCCGGCAATCCCGAAACCCATCAGCATGCCACCTGTGATGAGACGACGGAAGGTCAGTTTCTCGCGCGTGATCACATACAGCGCGAAGTACGAAACCAGCACCGCGATCGCAAGCGAGCAAGCGGTGATGCCCAGATCATATCCGAGCGGAATCGGCAACGAGAATGCCAGCACGCCGACGAAATGCATTGACCAGATTCCGGTCCCCATTGCTGCTGCGCCACCCGCGAGCCATGCACGACGCAGCGCTGCCCCCGCCAGCAGGGAAATGCGGCCTGAGAGATCAAGGGCGGTATACGAAGCGAGCGTTGCGATGACCAGAGACAGCGCGACGAGCCATAAGTTATAGGTGCCGTGCATGTCGAGTGGAGTAACCGAATTTGAGTGGCATCAACTCAATAACGGCCGCGCTGGCACTTTCTTTAGGCTTCGCGGAATCCGTCATGGCCCAGACATGTGCGTTGCCTGCCGCAGGGACCGTGTGTTGGAATCAGCAATAGGCTCCTGAAAAACGCGCCGTAACTCACGATTCAGTGGTGAAAATGAAGATCGATACCGCGGCGATACTATCCAATCAACGTGTTGAACACTAGCCGGTGTCGGACGTCCAGCAGACGGGACCGCGCGAGTCGCGGGGGCGCAGGCCGGTCCGGTGTGAAAGGTTGATGAACGTCCAACGCGCGCTCTACCGTGTTAGGCAGTGCGCGAGTGGCGGTGGCGCGCCGACAGACGCACGGCCAGATGTCTGCGGCGTAGCGGCAGGGCGGTGCGTCTGCCCGCTACCTGACGGCGTTGGTATCACGCATGTACCTTGGAAGCGGCCGTCGTCTTAGCGCTAACGTGTAAGGCCGCATTGGGGGGCGCATGCTGCCGATCGCGGTAGCTGTTCGCTGCGTGACGCGTGTTTGCTCAGAGGTAGAGGGCGATGGAGAAGTTGGCCCCCTGCCATGTTTGGCTTGCAGTCCAGAAGAAGGTGAATGTAAGGGACGACCCCGCTTGGGCTGCTTGCGTGGGCAGGTCGACGTAGTAGATGGCGACCGCGGTGGCGGCGGCTGTCGTGTCCTGCCATGTGTTCCAGTTATCGATCGACCAGCGCAGACGGAAAGGTGCGTCCAAAGGAATGCGAACTGTCTTGCCCGTCGCCATTGACGGTAACTGACGATCGAAGTTCCAGACCTCGAGCATGCTCGGAGCGCGCGGAGTTCCGCCCGCCATCGGCTGGTAGCGGTTAGCGACCACATCCAGCCGGTCGAAGACACGATTATCCGAAACGGATCGAACAAGCTTGATATATTCGGCGTGTGCCCATGCCAGGGGCATGGCAGAGCCGGTCGGTCCTCCGGTGACGAACGGAGTGTTCGGCAGATTGGGCATATCCCACACTTGCTCCGGAAGCAAACCGCGCGAGCCAGCGAACGCCTCAAGATACTGAATGTAGGGTTTGGGGTCGTTGCCAGCGGTCAGTTCGTAATGGCCACGTTCGCCGGTGAGCAATGGCCAAGGGCGGCCTACACCGAAGGAGCAGCCAACGTACCAGTCCTGACCAAGATCCCCCTGACCATAACCGTCGTGGTTGTACCGGTAGAAACCAGGCCCCTGCGGCAGGGCTTTCTTGATGATCGCATCGACAACTTTGACGGAATTGACAATGATAGGATCGTCCGCGCCGCGCACGCCATATCGCACCAGTTCCAGAAAGCCCGCGTCCACGACGTCTCGTGCGTTGTACGTCTGATTCCAAAGGGTCACCTGGACAACGTTGGGATCTTCCGGAAAATCGAAGTCTCTTGCGCCGCCCTTGACGTGCGTCGGCAAATTCCGAACATAGTGTTGCGAAACGTCTGGCAGTAGTTGCCTTGTGTGGTGACGCACCATGCCTCGAGATGCGCCTCAAGGAAGTCAGCGTATTCGAGCAGAAATTGAGCCGTAGTCGGGTCCGCCCATTTATCGGCGGCGCAAACTAGCGCTGCTATGTTCGATGCGAGAGTCGATGGCGAATAACCTTCAAGCTCTTCCCATCGCTCCTGCTGGGTCATCGGGCCATTTATGATCAGCGCCCTGGTGGCAGCCAGCACCATCCCCGTCGGGTCGAACTGATGGAGCAAACCGGCCTGGCTCAGGTGATAGGCCAGGATGATAGGAAACGAATATTCGTCAAGCTGCGAGCAGTCCCCTGGCCACGGCTCTCCGTCGATGAAGAACTTCTGGTGGAAGCTGCCATCCGCCGACTGGGACGAGGCCAGAAACATGAGCCCTCGCAACGGCGCATCTTCTTCGCCCGCGGCAAGGAGCGCGATTGCGCTCTGGCACATATCACGCGGCCAAACCATGTGATAGCCGCAAGCCAGGTCCGTGATCGTCTGCCCCCAAGGAATGCTTAACGAGGCCACTAGCGCTCCGTCAGCCGTCTTGTCTTCATGTGCGAGCAGGATGTTCCGACTTTTATTGAAAAGCGAATCACCGTCGCCGGTGGTCCCTGGTTTCGGCACGAACGGCGTGGGAACTGCCGCTTTCCAGCCCTCGTTAAATGCCTGTAGATGACTGTAAGTGCGCGCTGGTCCGTCAAAAGGATACGATAGCGCCTCGGAGATGGCGGTCAGCGCGTTGTTGGGGGAGGTCTGAGTTATCGGGGTTGCTTCATCGATGCAGAACGCCAGTGCCAGTACAAATTCATTTTGCCCAGGTGCGCGTTTGATCTCCGCCGTCAAAGCGACGTATCCGCCCTTGGCCGAATCGTAATTCCAGACCGGCAACCGTTTGTTGGCGATGATATCGGTCCAGCCGTCGTTGACACCCACGAATCCGCAACTGGTCATTCCGAAGCCGCAGTCTGCTCCCAAGGCCAGCCAATAATTTGCGCGCGTAGCGACCAACCGATCCCCATTTGCGGTGCTTACGCGGTAGGCAGCGTTTTCGGCTCCGTATCCCGCCATATGAGGCGCCAGAAGCGCATAGACGTGTAGCTTATCCAGGAAAGGTTGGGGGCCCTGCAATGTCGTACGAACTAAAAGGCAAGATGCACCCGGTTCAGCGATCACGTCCTGCACGACCGTGTAGGGCTGTCCGATAGCCTGGGAGGTCAGCTGGAACGACAGGGCTTGCGGCTCCGGAAATGTGCACTGGTATGTGAAATCCGTCTGCGTATCGTGAAAGAGGGTCGACCCGTCAGTGACGATGAGCTGAAAGTCACGTACTTGCGGGGTGTCAATGTCTGGAAAGTAAATTTCGGTGAGAATGCCCCCTGCGGTCGTGTACCACACCTGACTGGACAAAGAGTGCGCGGTGCCGATGGCATCCTTGTCCGCGCGGCTCCAATTGAGCGGATTACCTGGCGCGCCGGGAGCCGAGTTGGATTGAAGCAAGTTTGCCATGGCGTTTCCCCATTATTTCACTACCGTTATAGGGCGCAGAAATAGCGAATGCGAGCTTCTTTGATTGGAGGCGGCGTATGCTTTGCTCGTAATGACGCTTGGCGGGGACGCAGGCCAGCGCGCTTTGCCGGGAAATGGACATGAAGCTTTGGCGGGGTTGACGAACGTTATCGGCATTGCCAGCGGCGAAGCGGAAGGTTGGCGCCCGGTGCGGACTTCGCCCCCGTCGCACACGTCGAGGAGAAGGCCGACGCAACCGTTGGATCTCGAGGTTTCATAGCCGTGCTCGAATCGCCGATGGCCAACGTTGCCATGACCGCGACTTCACGTACGTTTGCTTGCGCAGCCGCGATGCGAACCACGGCGAGCAAAGTCTTGGTTCATGTCGGACCGGAGCCGGCCAGTTACGGTCATTCGACCAAAGTTGGAGAGGGACAATCGAGCGTCAGCAGTACGCCTGTGACGTGACGCATACGGTCGATGCCACGAGCGCTACCGACACCGCCCGATCGCCGCTCGCTGCCTGAATCCCGGCCGCCACATCGGTTCG
>Ga0153932_1000293_pt1 | contig 16866 bp, 23 predicted proteins | sample TSNJ016MetaG_FD_102273 | JGI IMG/M metagenome (GOLD analysis project Ga0153932, IMG submission 102273) | Attine ant fungus gardens microbial communities from New Jersey, USA - TSNJ016 MetaG | ecosystem: Host-associated > Fungi > Mycelium > Unclassified | place: USA: New Jersey, Wharton State...
CCCGCGAGCCACTCACGCGTTCCATTCGCCATTCGAGGTCTTCGCTGCGACACTTGCCTCAGCAAGCCAACCTCAAGGCTCTAAACACTAGCCCCTCCTGTTGCGCTTCGGTTTGAAACCGCCGCGAAATACAAATTCATCGAGATAGTGGTCAACCTGCCCAAGCTGTACGGCGCCGTGGTGCGTTCCAAGCAACCAACGCTTGAGAAGCAATGCGACACGATGCACTCCGGGCAAGAAGTTGTGAGCAGCGGTAATGTAACCGGCCATCACTGTTCGTTCGTGAACGAAGCCATCGGCAAATCAAACCTTCTTCGTGCGCGGCGTTTTGCGCGCCGGCGCACTGCTCTTGCGTGGGCCCGCTGTGGGCTTCGCTGCTGGCGACTTCTGCTTTGCAGCGGCATGCGTCAGTGACAACGCCAGTTGGTCTCGCTGCTCACGCGCCTGCACCGCTTCATCGACATAACGCGCGTTCTCGGCACGCAGCGCATCCAGCTTACCCTCCAGCACACCGACTTGCTGACGCAGATTACCGACTTGAGCCTGCAGCTTCTGCACGTCGTCGCGATGCCGGACACTGCCCTGCTCCGTTTTACGGTTAGCCGTATCAAGTTCCTTCTGCAAGCGCGCGGCCGCTTGCCGCTCGCGGTCGATTTCCAATAGCGCCCGGGTTTCGGCGGCTTTGAGCCGCTCCTGCGCCAGCGTGCCGTCGACACGCAGCTTGTCCAGTTCAGAAGCGAAGTCATGGCGGGCGGTTTCAAGTGCTCGCTGCAACTGCTGCTCGCCCTGTTGCGCAAAGCCCAGCTGGTCCTGCAACGCGGATGCAGCGGCGACGGAAATGGCCAGCGCCTGGTCGAGTTCCCTGACGCGGGTCTGTGCGCCGTCCAGTGCGGCCGCACTGCCTGTCAGTTCCTGCCGCAACTTGTCGCGTTCGACCTCGGCCTGAGCCTGCCGAGCCAGCGCATCCGCGACCGAGCGTTGCGCCTCGAGCTGCGTGGTCGCCAGTTGTTCTTGCGCCATATCGACCGCCCGCGTCCAGAGCGCCGCGGCCAGCTCGCCGGTCGAGGACTGCAGTTCCGCCGGCAGGTCCGGGTGCTCGATGCGCACGCGGCTTTTTTCACGGAGAGTGGCCCAGAAGCGCGTCAGCGCCTCGGCCGGCGCGCTCATGCTGCCCTTCTTCACCAGTTGATAGAGCCGGTTCGCGGTGGGCGTGATGCCGTGCCGGAAGAACAGCAACACGCAGACCTCGCGATACAGCTCCTGCGTGCGCGGAAACTGCGTCCGCAGCCGCTCGATTTCCGCATGCAGTTGGGGCTCCAGGAGGTATGACCGGGATTCGTAAATATCTTAAGCTTCAGATATTAACTAATCCCGGTCAGGCCTCTGATCAGCGATGACGCTGGCGAATTCGGCAAGACTGTGGACGGCAGCCAGCTCGCTCGGGGAAGGATCCTGGACTGGTTTCACATCGCGATGAAGTTCAAGGCTGCCAAGAACTCGGTTTTAGGAAGCCAGACGATTGAGCCCGAAGAGCGAATCGCTGTAGAGACAGAGATCGATCACGCCAAGTGGCTGGTTTGGCATGGAAAAGGCCGGCAATCGGTGTTCCGCATCAAGGCCCTGGACGCCAAGCTGCTGGCAAGGGAAGGCTATGAGCACTCGACGTTGTACTGGAACCTGCGCCGCCTGTACTTCTACATCGAGCACAACGCCGGTACGCTGGTGAACTATCGAATGCGCTATCACAAAGGGCTACCGATCAGCAGCAGCATTGCCGAGTCCGCGGTGAACCTGGTGGTCAGCCATCGCATGGCGAAGAAGCAACAAATGCGATGGACCGACGAGGGAGCGCACTGCCTGGCACAGGTCAGAGTTGCTGTTCTCAACGGAGAATTCTCGGTTAAGCAACTTGCCGTGTTGACCAAGACTTCTGCAGCTGCAAACTCGCCAAGTGCGCGCCGAGCGGCGTGAATTCACCTCCCATGGTTTGGTTCACTCTCTCGTATAAGAATGATTTCAAATCTCTTTGATCCGGATCAGATATTTGAAGTGTCGTGCTTCCAGCAGATTAGCGGGGTCGTTGCCAAGCGAGTTGGCTGCGCGACCGGCAGCCGTCCTGCCGCCGGACGATGGACCATCACTGGAGATGTGATGTGCTGCGTGAACGATCCACGCGAGACTTTTCGATGCTGGGAATATCGATTTGCATGATGCCCCGGACGTCCTGGAGGCGCATGTGAAGCTACCGAATGCCAGTCGCTTCGACTTCGACGCGGCGATCCGGCGCGAGACAAGCGATTAATCGCTTGGTTGCTTTAGTGCCGCGGCACTCACCGGGCTTCGTAACCGGATCCGAGCCGTCGACTCCGCGGGCCGATACCTTGCTGGTGGAAATCCCTGAGGACTGCACCAGAGCGGTCTTAACCGCTTCAGCACGACGAGTCGAAAGGTCCAGGTTATACGCACTGGGACCAAGTCGATCAGTGTGTCCAGTCACTTCGATAGCGTCGAAGTTGCCGCCTCGCAGCTCTGCGGCCAGCTTATCCAGGGCCTGTCGACCTGAAGAGCTCAGCGTCGCCTTGTCAAAGTCAAATAAAGAATCTGCCGAGAGTGTCACCTTCTTTGCAGGCGCGGGAGCCGGCACAACTGCCACCGGTTCCGGCGCAGGACCGATCGGTTCCGGAGCCGTTGGTGAAACCGGTTGCGATTTTTGCCCGAACCTATAAAGCAAGCCGACCGAGACAAGGTCGATGTCGCCTTCGTTGCCCACGGCATCGTTAATGCGGTAGCGTTCCACTTCTCCGCGCATTGCCAGCGCTTGTGTGATCTGGTACTGGAGGCCCACGCCGAGCTTATAGTTAAAGCCTCGCTTGCTCGGGCCCGGATCGAGCGCTCGAACGGCTCCGCTTCCGCTGAACGAGTCGCTAGTGTTAGCGTAAGTTGCGCCCACCCGGCCGAAGACGGAGAAGTTTCCGGTGATTGGCAAAAGGCCAACCGCGTCGAGATTTCCGCCTTTCAGCTTCAGGCTGCCGTCCAAATTGCCGGCGGGTACTGTAGTTGCATGAAAGCTAAATTTTCCCAAATCGAAGTATCCGGCTTCGAGGGCGAAATACCTGTTGAACTGGTAACCGCCAAAAATCTTGTAGCCCAGGTCGCGTTCGCCATTGTTGAGCGAGCTCGTAGCGAAACCGCTAGCCTGCAGTCCGCCGCGGATTCTGCCATCGTCGATCGTTGCATGCGACTGACCAACATTCGCGCCGCCATACCAGCCTGAGTCCTGCGCCGTGGCGATCCGGCTACCGATGACGGTGAGCGCAATCAGAACCACTTTCACCGAGACCGCTATTGTCTTCAAGATTCTCTCCAGGAGCATTGACGCGCTGCCAGATGCCGCATCAAGGCCGCGTCTGGACATGTTGTGAGCCCTATAGCACCCGATCACTATTCCGAACAGGTGTAGAGACAGCCGAACAATGACAGCGTTGTTTGTTCGTGCTTATTGACCTGGGACGTTGATGACGGTGTTCACTAACGTCACTGACGCTCCCAAGGAGATCAATCGGCCGTTGACAGTCACGACCGCTGCGTTGCCCGCGGTCGAGACCGTCACGCCTGACTGGCTAACGACCGTACCGGCGAACGTCCCGCCTCCGGCTCCGTTGATCGTGGCAGCGGTACCGACTTGCCAGAACACGTTCTTGGCTTGCGCGCCATTGGTGAGGATGACGCTTTGGGGACTACCCGGGCCACCCACAGTCAGCGTGGTTGCCATCTGAAAGACCCAGACTGCGTTGGCATTGCCTTGGCCGTCGAGTGTTAGCGGACCGCCTGTGATTCCGAATGAGCCCGCGGCCGCGGTGTACACACCCGGAGTTAGCACGAGGTTGGCCAAATTGCCGGCGCCGGGATTGGGCCCACCGGGCATTGCTACGAGCGCGTTATACGCGGCACGCGCGTCGACACTCGCCTGCGTCGCGATAGCAAAGGTTGCTGCGGTTCCTTCCGACGGGCACTGAATTGTCGGTGGGGGCGCTCCCGTGTAGATCAGGCCGTTCACTAATCCCTGATTCAGCGTCGTTTCCGTGTAGGTGCATCCCAGCCCCGAGTCATGGAAGCCTGTAACTGCGGTGGAAACGGCAGTAGTGCCGATGTCACCATTGATTGTTGTCAGCGTGCCCGAGTTGGTCATCCCGGCGGATCCGCCATAGGTTCCAAATGGAGTCACTGCGCCGAGCGAGACAGGCGCCAAGCAAGCGGAGCTTGCAGGGGCGGTTGTAAACGTCCAGGCAAAGTCGCCGGCCAAAACGTTCGCGGGCACCGCCAATGTAGCCACGCCGCTAACTCCGCCCTTAATCGTCGCCGTATAGCTCGCGCCACTGCTTAGTGGGGTAAGCGGCGTGAACGTGGCGATGGTTCCGGTGGCAGCGTCGAGCGTCACCGAGCCTGCAATGACAGGCGCTGAGCCAGGCCCGGTCACCAGGAAGTTAGCCGCATTGACCTTCGTGGGATCCATCCGAACACCAGCAGGCAGGCTAAACGTCGCGTTGACGCTCGAGTTTCCGCAGACCGCGGCGCTAGGCGACGGGCTGACGGACAGTACCGATATATTTGCCGGCGTTGAGGGCGTTGAAGGCGTCGTCGGCGGGGCTACTGTGGAGGTTGTAAAAGTCCACACATAGTCACTTGACGCCGGCAGTGCCGCCTGGTTTCCGGCGAGCGCGTTGCCAGCAAGGTCCGTCGCCGCGGCACTCACCCTTACGGTATAAGTAGCACCTGTAGCAAGCGCCCCGGCTGGTGTGAACACGACAGTCTCGCTGCCGACCGCATAGCTTACGACACCAGCGGGCGACGAGCAGGGCGCCGCGCAGGTCACCGTAACGCTAGCCGCGTTGAGCGTGTTGGAGGACATCTCCTTGCTGAACACCGCGCTGATCGCTGTGTTCACTGGCACACCCATGGTGGAACCGGTATTCGCCGTCGCGGGCACAGTCAAAGTGACCCTCGGTCGCGTCAAATCAGCAGTCGCGCCGGTTGTAAAATTCCAGACGAACGGGTTGAGCAATGCGAGCCCGGTTGCCACGCTTTTCGCGCCGGTGATCGTCGCTGTATAGCGAGTCAATGGCGCAAGCGTGGTCCCGGAGCCAACCGAAAACGTGGCATTGCTGCCGGTCGCGTCAAGCGCTAACGTACCTGCCGGATTGGAGCAAGGTGCGGCGCACGTCACCGTAAATGTCGCAGCGCCGGTAAGCGGGCTAACCGGCTCACTGAAGGCGGCGGTGATCGAACGCACGTTGATTGGTATCCCGGTGGCACCATTCGCCGGCGCGACGGCAGTTATCGTGGGTGGTGACAGCGGCGTATTGCTGCCGACGCCGCCCGTACCTAAAATGCCGTCCCGGCCGCTATTGCCGCCGCCACAACCCGCCACCAAGACGCTGAGTACCAAGGCGCCGAGCCAGGGCCTGAGGTAGAAAGCGCGTTTCGAACTCACCATTCCAATCCTTTTCGCCCGTTTGGCCATTGCATCCACAGGATGAGCACGGTTTTTTCGGACACAGTGTTTGACACCCAGCGGCAGGGAACAATTTGTAATATTTTTTAGATGGCCGGAGTATCGGCTTCTGGCTCTGCGCTGTACATGCTTATTTCTTTGCATCCCTGACAACATTCAAAACTGTTGTTTCCATGCGGACCGTCAACTCAACTATCGACTCACCAACTCATCAATCGCGCGAAAAACGGTGGATATTGCCGATAGCTGGAGCACTCTCGAACCAACAGAGCTATTTGACCGAATGCTGCTTTATCACGGGACAAGGCGAAGGTGGACTTTCCTGCCCAGCCGACTGAGTGCCGCACCTATGCACTTGGAGTTCCTCGCCAACTGCGTTAGCAAAAACACACGCACGCGGTCCCCTAATAAACAGCTATACCACTTTAGAAATTAGTATTCCTATCAACTTAGCATCGAATCGAGCCAAGTTCTTTAGCCCGACGGAACCTCCTTGTGGATAGTAGTTTGTAGTGCCGTGATCCATTCGGTAATTGGTTCCGCGGTTACCTTAAAGTGTTCGTGTGTCGGTAATTTTTGCGAAAACGAACTAGTGCTATAGGAATGGGTGCGAGGTGCAAATGGTTACATTCGTTCTTGGAGCAAACGGTCAACGCTTGTCACTAAGGACGCGTTATCAGAGACAGCACCGCGTTAATCGGCCGTCGCACAATAAAGGATCTAAACCACGAAAAAGATTATCGCTGCTCTCGCCTCCGCCCTTCTCGTGTCGACCGCTTTCGCACAAACGGCGGCGCCGGCGAGTGCAACAACGGAGACGGGCAAAGCCCAATTAAAGGCAAACGATAAAAAGGCCGACGCGCAAAAAACGGCCAACGAAAAGAAAGCAGACGCGTCTCAGGATGCTGCGAAGGCCCAAGCGTCTGCTAATGAAGACAAGACTTCAGCGCAAGCCGATGCCGACAAGAACGCCGCGAAGGTCGCAAAGGCGGACACCCCCAAGGAAGCCTCGGCCGCGCGAGTCGAGGCAATGAAATCGCAGAAGAAAGCGAACAAGAAAAAGAGCGAAGCCCAGGCTAAAGCAAATGTGAAGAAGCAGGACGCAAACAAGGACGCTTCTGTCGCACAAGCCAAGGCCGACAAGGCAAAGGTTGAGGCGCAAGGTGATGCAAACAACACAGCCGCCGACGCGAAGGTTGACGCAGCCAAGAAGTAATTGACCAATGGCAGGGAGCGTTCAATGTGAATGCCCCCTGCCCGCACTTAAGAACTCGGATGGTTCACGTTTCGATCTCGTCCTTTGATGCGGTTTCAAAGATTCGTTCGCACGCTTTCGGAGACCACAATGAAAATAAAATTTACCCTGGGTTTTGCAGCTTTAGCACTAACGTTGGCGACAGTTCAATCGCACGCAGCTGGATGTCTAAAAGGCGCGGCAGTTGGTGGCGTTGGTGGGCACTTTGTTGGCAGTGGTCACGCGGTATTGGGCGCGGCCGGCGGGTGCCTGGTCGGTCGACACATGGCCAACAAGAAAGCCAAGGAAGATGCTGAGGCGAGAAGCGACGCACACGTGGCACACCAACCGGCACCCGGCGGCTAGACACCTTCTTTTAGAGAGTTAAAGCATGAAAACGAAAACTGTTGTGCTGCTCTTGGCCGCAACCTTAACTGCTGCACCGCTGACCGTATTCGCGCAAGAATGGCATCCGTCCTCGGCACGTGGTCCCGAGAATTACGGCCGCCCCTATGATCAAAACGGGTATGGCGACCAGGTGCATTCTGGCGATCGGGGCAAGTCTGGTGATCAACGTCGCCCTGACGACAACGGTTGGCACGGTGGCGAACAGGCTGATAGTCGCCGGGGCGGCCCCATCCCGCATCGGGATTGGCACAAGGGAGATCGGTTGCCCAACGAATACCGTGATCGAAATTACATAGTGGATGATTGGCGCGGGCATGGACTTCATCAGCCTCCACGCGGGTATCACTGGGTTGGTGTCGATGGAGATTATGTCCTCGCAGCGGTGGCGACCGGTGTCATCGCAAACATTCTGCTCTCACCGCAGCGGTAGCTGCGCTAAGGCGGCGGCGAGTACTCAGGCTTCGAGGCCGCCGAAGTCTCTTGGTTGCGGTACACCTCCGCTGGTCGAGTCGAGTCGGCCAATCGCAATTGACCGCGTTCAAGTGTTCATGCAATACGTTTCGTGAACGCGCAAACAAAATCTTTAATCCGCCAGCTCAATATGGTCCGCTGACGACCAACCCGAGAGAGTGAATTATGAAAAGAACCATCGCTTTAATACTGTTGGCCGTTTGTCTCGGAAGCGCGTTGGGCGGTTGCATATTTGTGCCCGAAGGCGGCTACCACGATCACGGGCATGACCATGACCACGACCGCTATTAACCGTCCCTGACGCGCTCGCGCATTCACCTGCTCAACATTACGCATGACAAGGAAAATTATGAGCATCTCACGCAGCCGCAGGTTCGCAATGACACTGGTTGCCGGTCTCGGCGTAGGCTTATCGTCCGTTGCTTTCGCCCACGTCGATGTTGGCGTAAACGTCGAAGTCCCCGGTGTCGTCTACGCACCTGAGCCAGTCTACGCCGCGCCCCAACAGGTGTATGTCCAACCCCATGCCGCTATTGTCATTGGTCCGGGCTGGTATGGCAACAGGTACTACGACGGGCGTCGTTATTGGGAGCGCCGGGAATGGGAAGAACGCCACCGGAACGACCAGGAATGGCATGACGCACGAGACAATCGCGGCGGACCTCGAGATGATCGGGCTTACGACCACCAACGCGGCGAGCAGCGAGGTGACCGGCACTACGACCATGAAAATGACAATGGGCGCGGTGACCATTAACACGCGCGATATGGGTTGTTGCGTTCGACCTGCCGGAACCCAGGATGCTTGTTTTGTAGCTCACCGGTTACTGGGGAGATTCCGCCGGAGCTAGACGCGCGTCATTTGCGATGAGCGCTTTCGCGTTTGCGAATCAGACTCACTTGCCCATTGCGTTCAAGAATGGCCGACTGCACGTCTTCAAGGTCCAGTGAGTTAAGTTCTTGGCGCGCCGTCTCGAAAACATCCGTTCTTGTGATGAGGGCGGCGGACATTTGCCTGCTATTGAACTGGCCATCCTTATAGACTTCTCTTTCGACTCCTATCACTAGCGATTCCAGCCACCGCGATCGGACGCAAGTCCACGCGAGCGCTCGATGTAGGAGCACGATGACCAATGACGCCATAAAAGTCGGGGTGGCCGGCGATGCTCCGACTATCACCCGACTCAACGTTGCGCCTAGCAGTATCGCGACCACATAATCGAAAGGAGAGCGCTGGCCAAAAGACCGCCGGCCCGATATGCGGATTAAAATCAACGCCGCGAAGAAGACCGCGACTGCACGCATCGCCATCTGTAGCGAGCCAAGGTCCTTGCCCTCGCCGAATATCGCTATCAGAACGTCCATTTCTCTGTTCCTTCCCGGCTTCGCGGCCAGAGCTTAAATCTTCTACGACTGCTCAGTCCACGGGTCCGAGGTAGCCCGGGAGACCTAGCGCTATGCCGCTTTTTGCCAATTTGATTGCTTTCTTCACCAGCGACTCGAACTCGTCATCGCTATTCGGTCGGGGCAGGCTGCAACGGAACAGGTCAGCCCATCGAAATTCTTCTAGAGGGACGCTCGTCTTTTCGTAGCCGCCAGCGTCACGAACCGACGCCGCGAGGCTTCGGAATTCGTCGTCGGCTAGCTCCCATACGTGCTCTGGCATTTCAGAAAATGGCCGGCGCCGACCCTCAGCGTCGTATGGGTAAGTCCATCGATTGTTTTCCATGGTCTGCCAGAAATCGGCATGTGGGAGAAACGACAGGTCTCTGACGAGGACAAACGGAACAGACTTCACGTTTGCACGCCAAAGTGCCGCGGCCACGTGATGGTGGTCAATCGCAAACGGAGCGCTGTTGGGGCCATACACGACCGGTATAGGCCTTTCGGCGATAGCCATTTCCAGTTCGTGACCGGACAGCGCCTTGTACTTTTCGGTTTTCTCGCGCACCTCCCGCATCCCGTGTGTCATTTGGGTCGGGCGTAATTGGTCGATTCTTAGCATCTTCATCATTGACTCCAATCCCGCAAAACTAGAGCACAGTGAGGTAACCGGCTCGCAAGGTCTCGGAATCGCAAACCGGATACGCGTCGCATAACACGCATAAAGCACGCGGCGTGCCGCATCAAGATCGACGTCGCCTGCTACGACGATGAACCGCCACTGGACGTTGCCGCTGTAGGGCACGACTGGTGTTTCGTTCTGGTCAAGCACGACAATCTCTAAGGCAGGGGCAGGCGCTCTGCGGCGGGTGCAAGCCTTTTCAGCTCAGTGAGACGTCGATGGTGATGAACTGTAATCCTCCTTATCGGTCTCGGCGACAGTCGAGTTCGATACTGTCATCCAAGGCACGGATGGTCAAAACCCGCTGCTGACGCTTATCGGGCGTTCTGTGCGGTTCGTCACTGGACGTGACGGCGTGTTCGTCGGGAATCCAGCGCAACTTTCGTGCTATCGCGCTTGCCTCAAACCACAATTTGATGCCAAAGCGTACGGAATTAGCCACCCGCGCGGTGGCACTAGACGCGCTTTCGAGCACAACAGTTGCGCTAACCCCCGTGTCTTATAACATTTATCGGTCTCCGAATTATTACCGACTAAATCCGATTCTTAGTTCGGCCACGACGAGATAAGGATAGTGGCAGGTTGCATGACTTCCGAATGGCACTCGCTTGTACGTCCTGAATGTATTCGGTTCCGGTCTATGAGGCGCGGCCCCTCCCTGGTCGACGTATTCACCGAAACGCCGCGGATACATGCGGCGCAGCGTGTCAGATTGCATGCGTGCGCCTTATTTTTCACAAGGCGCTTATGCAGCCCTGCGCCTCTCCAATTGCGCAATCAGCGTCTTGTTGAAGGCTGGAAGATCGTCGGGCTTGCGGCTCGTGATCAGATTGCCGTCTTCGACCACTTCCTTGTCCACCCACGTGCCGCCCGCGTTGCGAATGTCATCTTGCAGACTCGGCCAGCTCGTCACCGTGCGGCCCTTGATAATGCCTGCGGACACCAGCAGCCACGTGCCATGACAGATCACCGCGATCGGCTTTTTCGCGCTGTCGGAGGCTTTGACGAAAGCCTGGGCCTGCCATAGCAACCGGATCGCGTCGCCGTTCACCACCCCGCCCGGCAGAACGACTGCATCGTAGTCGTCGGCGCTCGCCTTGTCGAAAGTCAAATCGACCGCGACAGCATCACCCTTATCGACATGCTTGAAACCCTGAATCTTGCCGGGTTTTGCTGAAATCACGTGTACCGTTGCGCCAGCGTCGGCCAGCGCACGTTTCGGTTCAATCAATTCCGCCTGTTCGAACCCGTCGACTGCGAGTACCGCGACCTTGTATCCATTCAGCGTGTTAGCCATGTGTTTTCTCCTTCAGCGTGATGCGGGGAGCGCTCACCCACCACGGCATGTTCCCTTCGTCGCCCTGCTTAGTTCGCAACGGATATGCCGATGCAAAATCGCGCGGAAAGCGACACTCCATTTGCGTGCTGCTAGGGTCTTTACCGACCTGCCGGGTCCTCGTCGAGGCCGTCATCATCGTCGGCCAATGGGTCGTCGATTCGATCTGGTTCAATGTCGGCGTCGTATACCAGCGTCGAATCGCCGTCGGCTGCAGCCCGCTCGCCTGTGCCTGCGCGGTCCGTGTCACTGCCGAGATCGGTGTCGCCAGTTTCGAGCGCGTGGTTGTCCAGTTCAGAGTCGACATCGAATTCATGACGCTTCTCACCGGCGACATCGCTGCCGCTATCGGACGAATCGCTCGGACCGAGTGCACCACCGGTTTGCTTAACTTGCTGTGGCGATTTCTCGTCGGGATTAAGCGTGCTGCTCATGGCGTCCTCCTTCGTTTATCCGCTACCCATTGCGAACGATCGCAAGGACTGTTCCGCCCACGGATCCGGCAGCGTACGGTACGCGCGCCGGGCACCGTCATTGCTATGAGCGAAACACCGGCGCAGCTCGCGCTCCCCGCTTCCAATTTCTACCTGAAACGCTCGAAGTTACTCGACGATCACCTTCAGCATCAACCGGTGGACGAACTTGGTTTTTCGCTGGAGCCCCGTCGGTCTTTGGCGGCCCGGTTGCCCGCGGCGCCCTCGCTGGCAGCGTCGGCGTATTTGCTGACTGAGCCTCCGCTACGATCGGAGCGCCGGCCGCGGCGCTAAGAACAAACAGTATCGCAACATGTTTCGTTTTCATTCGAGCCTCCCAGCAAAGCTCAGGGCTGCGGTACGACGCTTGCTCATGTCTCAACACCTCCTCGGCAGATTGAACTTCAGCAATCGCCGATCCTGACGACCTACACTGCTGTTTTTTTTGGTAACTCACATGCCCTATTTACTCGGTTGGCTTCTCGGTGTTCCCGTGATTGTCTTAGTAATCCTTTACTTAGTTTTCCACTGACTGGTGAGTGGTGAGTCGAGGCTCTTGTTCCCTGCAACTTTACATTACCCCACCAACACGGAGGCTCAGATGGACACGGATGAGATAACAGGCGCGACCAACGAAACGGTCGGCAAGATACAGGATGCTGTCGGAAGCGTTACCGGCGACGCGAGCGCACAGTTGGCTGGGAAAGCAAAGGAACTCGGCGGCAAGGTGCAGGAAGTGTATGGGCAAGCAACTGATCAGTTGCGTCAAACGACCACTGAAAACCCCCTGATCACGCTTGCCGTGGTGGGGCTGGCCGGCTTCCTCCTCGGCGCGCTCTTCAAGAGCGCAAATCGCAACTCAATGAACTACGATGATGTCCCGCCCGCTCGGGGGCGCCGCTACTGACCTTGGGTAGACATCGATGACGCTCAGTTTATTGACCAAGGCGCGAGGCCGCGTCCACGCGTGGAAGGCGGTCGGCACTTTGTGCGCTCAGCGTGGTGGCGATTACGCGGAGTTGATATCGCTCGAGCTCGCAGATACGAAGGCAAAGCTGCTGCGCGAGCTCATCGCGATGGTCGCGCTCGCGATAGGCCTGTTGTTCGCCCTGTCCTTTTTATGTATCGCATTGATTGCCACGGCATTTGGAACACCTTACTTCTTAGACGTCGTCTGGGGCGTTGCGGGAACTTGGATAGCAGTCTCGATAGCGGCGTTCTTTGTGTTACGAGCGCAATTGCGTGGTGCTTCCCATTTCGTGGCACTTCGATCCGAACTGCGTAAAGACGCTCAAGTCATCAAGGAGGCGTTGTGAACGACCCCTTATCGCCGCAGGACGAAAGCGTCGCCGCACGGCGCACTCGCGTGCTCGCTCGGATGGCCACGTCCAGATCGGCGCTGAGGGCTGAAAACCAAGCGGAGGTGGACTCTGAAGGCCCATTGTCGGCGCAATCAAGAACCGCTGTCGGCGCTCAGTTTGCCCATGCGTCTCCTCTAACCACTTTCCTCGCATCACCGAACGCACCAATTGTCGCCGCGTTGCTCGTTGGCTCTGTGATTCTTGGTCCTCGACGTGTGATCATTGCCGCGGCGGTCCCTTTACTGCGCGCCGCAATCGGTCGCGCGGTGCGAGATATGGCTACGCGCTAGGCACAAGAAGCGTTTCGAAAGGCACTTTTTCAACGGAGTCGCAGAACCTTAAAACAAGCGCTTAGACTGTGAGACATGGTGGATACCCGGGCGTCTTCTGAGACCCGCAAACGGTACGAATGGATCGCCACCCTGAATCCATAGTTCAAAACTTGCTCATACATAACAGCGTCTGGAGCAAAGATTGCATGGTGCCGATGCGCATACGCAACGGGGCGATCTTTGACGTTCATTAGCAAGGAGTGTCGACGAAATATCGATGAATGTTGCAAGAACGTGGAGGGGTCCAGGCGAATATCGTCGTGTGCATTTGGCCGATACCGCAAATTAGCACCCGCACGTTATCTCCGCCTTCGAGATGCTAACGAGTGAATAATGTTCGCTAGCCATGGATAACGAACCGATCGAACGACGAATCCGGACCAAGGCCTACGAGCCTTGGCTCGCTGACGGGGCGATGGAAGGGTGTGCAGATGAATACTGCCGTCAGGCTCGAGAAACGGTCGAGAAGGAAATCGAATCTGAGCGCATCGACCGCGAACCCGGCAGCGCCTCCATCCTCTGATCGTTATATGAATGATTGGCTGGCCTACCCCGCCTCGTTGATATGAATGATTGGCGTGCCCCCTTGCCCGCCCCCGGGGGGCCAGCCAATCACCTACTTCGCTTAGACCTTAGCCCCAGCCGTTTCAGCGGAAACCTCCTGCTCTCCCAAGATGGTCAGTTTCTTGTCGGTCGCTTTTTCCTCTTCCAAGGTTTGATTCAGGAGAGTCATCGCTTCTGTATAACCTAGTTTCTTTGCGAGCGCACACAACGTTCCGTAGGAAGCAATTTCGTAGTGTTCGACTTTCTGCGCCGCACCGATCAAAGCCGCATCCAACACAGGGCCCGCCTCGATTTCGCCGATTTCCTCATCTGCTTCCTCGATCAATCCTTCCATCGCGACACACTTGATGCGTTTCAATTTGATGCCGGTTGCTTCTACCGCCTGATCAATGCGTTCAATCTGCCCGTGGGTTTCCTCCAGGTGCGTCTCGAAAGCCGCCTTAAGGTTCGCGCTCGTCGAGGCCCGAGCCTGCTTCTTCAGAGCCTTGGTAAGTTGCTTCTCCGCGCTGTAGATGTCCGACAGGGCATGAATGAACAAGTCATTTAACGTTTTCGCTGCCACGATCTCTCTCCAAAATTTGAGGGAAGTTGCTTCGTTACTGGGCTGTGATGCCCTTCTTGGCCGCAAGTTGCTGCGCCATCTTCAGATGCTGTTTAATCGTTGGCAGAGCCTTTTGAGCAGCCTTTTTGAGGTCTGCGTTTTGGCCGCCGTCAGCCTCTGTTTGAAAGGCTGCTACCGCCTTCTCGTGCCCGTCGAGTCCGACCTGCTTGATATAGGCGGTGTCAAACGCTTTGCCATGAAGGCCGCTCAGCGAATTGAGAACGGCCATGTCGGAATTGTCCTTTGGCACTGCCACGCCGTGCGGCGCCGCCATCTTCAAGGAGATCGCCAACTTCGTGTGATCCATTTCCATGTGGTGAGCGAAGCTTTTTACATCTGCATCCTGTGACTGCTTCGCGGCAAGTTTGCTTGCGTCTATTTCGGTAGAGCTGGACATGCTGGCCGCTTGTACGAACTCCTTGTCCGGCGACGGCAGGTCGTTAGCGGCGGTCGTACTCGCGGCTTGGGTTTGCGCGAAGGTGAGGCCAGCGGCGGTAAGCGCCAGAAGCGCAGCGGCGATAGGGGCGCGTTTCATAGATGAACTCCTCGGTGGATAAGTGTCGCGGGCTCACAGGAACGGGAGACGACGCCACCAATGCAAACGCCATTCCACCCGGCCCGTTTCCACACGGTCGTGGATGCAAGTGGTTCAGGTACCCCCTTTGCGCCATGCGAACTCGCCCACTGGCGCGCACAACATTGCGAGAAAGTGGGCACAGGTCTAGGAGATGGAACACTCCGACGCCGGAAAAATTAACCGTTGATAGCGACTGAACGATGGAGGGGACAACGACGTCAAGGAGGGCTGCCCGGCGCCGGGGCCGACCGCACGGAAACGGCGTTAGTTATCAACGCTCAGAGCGCTCATCCTCCAATCGAATAACCATCCCCCTTCGCCGCTGAAGAGCACGTCGCGGGTCGCGAATTTCGTTCAGAAGTTGGCGAAGCACGTCCAGAATTATTCGACTGAGATCGATATGTTTGGTGGCGAAATGGCACAAGGCCCACGGAAAAATTGCATGCAATTCAAAGCAGTTTTACAACCTGCAATCCCGGGTCGATCGCTTGCCGGTTTTCGAATCTATGCGTCGTATCGCGGAGTTCCTGGCCAGTTCTACGGCATGCTCACGGTGGCGCGTCTGACCGATAAGCGCGTCTTGTCCCCTTCGAAGGGAGCCCGGAAATCGGCCCATTCGTAGACCCTCAATCGGCAGTCGATGCCGCGCAGCGGTATGGCGAACAGCTTGCATCGGGTGACCTACTGAATCCCGGTTTATGGCCGGGTTCAGAGGCGCAAAGACGGTACGTCGGGCGCACCTCATTGCGACGAGCAGAGGTCCGGCTCACGTAAGTGGGCGAACAGCGTGACCAAAGTGGCGAGCCGGGACGGTGTCTGTCCCTTTTGGTAATAAGCGTCGAACTCGTGATCTACGTCGTGTTGGCGCAGTTCTGTTTCGTCGAACGCTGTGAACGCAACGATGGCGACCTCTTTCGTACGCGCGTCACCTCTTAACGCCAATGCCGCTTGGTAACCATCGCACTCCGGCATCGAAATATCCATGATGATCACGTGTGGCCTGAACTCAGTGGCGACAGACACAGCGGCATGTCCGCCAAACACCGCCACGCATTCCATCCCCTCGAGCGAAAGATAACTCGCCAGCGCCTGCGCGGCCGGGACATTGTCGTCGACAACCAACACGCGTATTTTGGAAGCGCCGCGGGTCACTCGGCGCGACGTCCAGACTGACGCACGAGCGTTTCGATGTTCGTTTCCCATTAACCCTCCTCTTTTGGGAAACTACCGAGCACCGGGCATGCCTGACGAACTTTTGTTTGCAGGAAGCAAGGTCGAGTATCGGCTTTCAACGGTCGTACCCTCCTCTAGCTTCGGCAACCCAGTGCGGTCAGCGGAAGGGGCCGCGGCCGCGCGACCAATGCGGCTTGCTAAATGCTAGTGCACGCTTTTGAGTTGCAAAAAAACAGGATGTCTAACAGCTTCTACCGCCACTCAGGGAGATATATGAAACTACTAACCACCCAGGACGGACTGCCGCGCCTTTCATGGGGTTCTGTGATTGCCGGGGTCATCCTCTCGTCTATTGTTTATCTGATGATGAGTGTGCTTGGTACCGCCATTGGAGCCTCGCTGCTCTCCCCGTTATCCCGGCCTGATCCTTTACACGGCTTCGGATTTGGCTCGGGCGTTTGGGCGATCGTAACGACGGTGCTGGCTGTCTTTATCGGTTCGTACTTTGCCGGTCGCTGCGCGCCGGTGCTTGGGTGGCTGCATGGACTGCTTTCGTGGGCCGTTATGACCTTGCTGATTGTCTTCGGTATGACCTCGTTGATCGGAGGTGCGGTGAGCACGGCCGGCAGTGTTGCCGCCACGAGCGCACAAGTCGGGGCAACGGCCGCGAACCAAACCAGCACGGACCCGTCAATGCTTAATTCGGCCAAGCAGCAGATGCAAGCCGCGGTTGCGTCAGCCGCGTCAGCGGCGTCGAGC
>Ga0153932_1000294_pt1 | contig 16834 bp, 13 predicted proteins | sample TSNJ016MetaG_FD_102273 | JGI IMG/M metagenome (GOLD analysis project Ga0153932, IMG submission 102273) | Attine ant fungus gardens microbial communities from New Jersey, USA - TSNJ016 MetaG | ecosystem: Host-associated > Fungi > Mycelium > Unclassified | place: USA: New Jersey, Wharton State...
GCACGAATGGGGCAATGGCCCGCGTGTTGCAGATTCACCGAAATCAATTCGGAAATCGCGGGTTCGTCTTCTATAACGAGAATGCTGCTGGGCATCGGCACCTCTGTAACCTTCTTCGCGTAAGTGAACTTTCGTCAGTGGGAACTACTTGAATCTCAGCTCAGTGCTTCGCGTTCGAGTTGATCGCGCGACACATGGCGGACATCCGTACCCTTCACAATGTAAATAATGAATTCAGCAATGTTCTTTGCGTGATCGCCGATCCGTTCGACCGCTTTCGCGATGAACAAGTAGTCGAGTCCCGCTGAAATCATGCGCGGATCTTCCATCATGTACGTCACGAGCTTGCGCACGAACGCACGGAATTCTTCGTCGATGGCTTTGTCGTCACGCACGATCTGCGCAGCGGCGACCGTATCCAGGCGCGCGAATGCATCGAGCGCGCGTCGCAAGATGGACACCGCCATTTCGCCGGACAACTTGATTTCCGCGATGTTCACGTTGCGGCCCATGCCGTCTTCGTTGATACGCTTCACGCGCTTGGCGATCTTCTCGGCTTCGTCGCCGGCGCGTTCGAGATTCGTAATGGTCTTCGATATCGCCATCAACAAACGCAAGTCACGCGCAGCCGGCTGACGGCGCGCGATGATGTTGCTGCATTCTTCGTCGATCTCGACTTCCATGGTATTCAGGCGCTGCTCGGCCAGAATCACCTTGTCGGCAATATCCATGTCGAACGCATTGAGCGCCTGCATGGCGTTGATGATCTGCGACTCGACCAAGCCGCCCATTTCCAGCACCTTCGACGAAACCGCGTTCAGATCGGCATCGAATTGGCTCGACAAATGTTTATCGGACATATGTGCTCCTGAAGTCCTTTTTTAGCCCGTTATGCATTCAACCAAAACGGCCGGTGATGTAGTCTTCCGTTTCCTTGCGGGACGGCTTGATGAAGATCTTTTCCGTATCGCCGAATTCGATCAATTCGCCCAGATACATATATGCAGTGTAGTCCGAACAACGCGCCGCCTGCTGCATGTTGTGCGTGACGATGACCACCGTATAGTCGTTCTTCAGTTCGGCGATCAACTCTTCGATCCGGCCCGTGGAAATAGGGTCGAGCGCCGAACACGGTTCGTCGAGCAACAGCACTTCCGGACGGATCGCAATGCCGCGCGCGATGCAAAGACGCTGCTGCTGGCCGCCTGACAAGCCGTAGCCGCTTTGCTGCAGCTTGTCCTTCACTTCGTTCCACAGCGCCGCTTTCGTCAGCGCCCATTCAACGCGGTCGTCCATCTCCGAGCGCGACAGTTGCTCGAACATCTTCACGCCAAACGCGATGTTGTCGTAGATCGACATGGGAAACGGCGTCGGCTTCTGGAACACCATGCCCACGCGAGCACGCAAGAGCGAGATGTCGCGGCGTGTATCGAGCAGGTTGTTGCCGTCCATCAGGATCTCGCCTTCCGCGCGCTGCTCCGGATAAAGCGCGTACATCTTGTTGAAGGTACGCAGCAGCGTGGACTTGCCGCATCCCGACGGGCCGATGAACGCGGTCACCTTGTGCTCGGGAATGCGCAGGTTGATGTTCTTCAGCGCATGAAACTTGTTGTAGAAGAAGTTGAGGTTGTTCACCTCGATCTTCGGTTTCATCGATCCAACCGGGGGCGCGTGGTGCGTCGGCTTGAAGCTGCCCGGCACGGCGCCGCGTTCTACTGGGTTCGTGTTCATATCGGTGGCCGGATTAGCGTTCCGGGTGCTCACATCGCTTGCGACTGTGTTCATGGAAGGGTTTCCGCCTTATTTTTTCGAGAAGATCGAGCGAGCGAGGATGTTCAGACCGAGCACGCCGAGCGTGATCAGGAACACACCGGCCCACGCGAGCGCTTGCCATTGGGGGAACGGGCTCATCGCGAACTTGTAGATGGTGACCGGCAAGTTGGCGACCGGCTGGCTCATGTCCCACGAGAAGAACTGGTTCGACAACGCCGTGAACAAGAGCGGCGCGGTCTCACCGGTTATGCGGGCGACGGCGAGCAGGACACCCGTCACAATGCCGCTCACCGATGCCTTCAGCGTGATCGATGTCACCATCTTCCACTTCGGCGTACCGAGTGCAAAGGCCGCTTCGCGCAGCGCGTTGGGCACGAGCCGCAGCATGTTTTCGGTCGTACGGATCACGATCGGAATCTGCAGCAGCGCCAGCGCGATCACGCCGGCCCAGCCGCTGAAGCGTCCCGAATGTGCCACCACGATCGCATACACGAACAGGCCGATCACAATCGACGGCGCCGACAACAGGATGTCGTTGATGAATCGCGTGACACTCGCAAGCCAGCGCTTGTCGCCATATTCGGCGAGATAGACGCCTGCCAGTACGCCAAGCGGCGTACCAATGAACGTTGCGAGTCCCACCAGCATCAGGCTGCCGACAATCGCGTTGAGCAAACCGCCGCCATCCGTATTAGGCGGCGGCGTGTTCTGCGTGAAGAGTTCGACAGACAAACCGCCCACGCCCAAGCGGACCGTGGTGAAAAGAATCCATACGAGCCACAACAGACCAAACGCCATGGCTGCCAGCGACAACACCAGCGCAACCACGTTCTTGCCGCGCCGGCGGCGCTGCAGCTTGATCCGCGTGGCGGCTTCGCGCTCCGGATTGCCGGAGCCGGGGAATTGCATCGTGGGCTGGCTCATTTTCCGCCCTCCCCTTTTTCAAGGCGAAGCAGCATCAGCTTGGACAACGACAGTACGATGAACGTGATCAGGAACAGGATCAGCCCGAGTTCCATCAGCGCCGATGTATGCAGGCCCGGGCTCGCTTCAGCAAATTCGTTCGCAAGCGCCGACGTAATGCTGTTGCCCGGGGAAAACAGCGAGACGTTATCGAGCAGATTCGTATTGCCGATCACGAACGTCACCGCCATTGTCTCGCCGAGTGCGCGGCCCAGACCGAGCATCACGCCGCCAATCACACCAGTGCGCGTGAACGGCAACACGATCTTCCACATCACTTCCCAGGTCGTGCAGCCGATCCCGTACGCCGACTCCTTGAGCAGCACGGGCGTGACTTCGAACACATCGCGCATCACCGCCGCGATGTACGGAATGATCATGATCGCGAGGATCACGCCCGCACACAGAATACCGATACCGATGGGCGGCCCCTGAAAGAACCGGCCGATAAACCAGACATTGCCGAGCAAATGGCCGAGCGGCTTCTCGAAGTACGTCGCGAAGATGGGCGAGAAGACGAGCAGACCCCACATGCCATACACAATCGAAGGAATTGCCGCGAGCAATTCGATCGCAACGCCCAGCGGCCGGCGCAGCCATGCAGGCGCGAGCTCGGTCAGGAAGAGCGCAATGCCGAAGCTCACCGGCACGGCGATGATCAAGGCAATGATCGATGTAGCAATGGTGCCGTAGATAGGCACGAGCGCGCCAAAGGCATCCGCTTGTGGATCCCACTCGGAGCGCCAGAGAAAACTGAGACCGAATTTTTGCAGCGTAGGCAGCGAAGCCACCACCAGCGACACGATGATGCCGCCCAGCAGCAACAATGTGATCACGGCGGCAAGCCGTGTCAGGCTGCCGAAAACGATATCACCGAGTTGTCCCGGAGCACGCTGGGCGCGGCTTGCGGGCGGAGTCGATGCGAGGTTGATGTCCGACATGGGAGCCTTCGGAAGGACCGCGCGGCGGATGCCGCGCGGCATAACGGACTGAAAAGCCAGAACGTGTTGCTTGATGCCTGAATGCAACTTACTGCACGACTGCCTTGCCCGACGCGTCCTTGACCTTCGCCTTCCACTGCGTTTCGATTTCGGCGGTCACCGAGTCAGGCAGCGGGATGTAATCGAGATCGTTCGCAGCTTGCGTACCGTTCTTGAACGCCCAGCCGAAGAACTTCAGCGTTTCCGCGCCCTGTGCTTCCTTTTCCTGCGTCGTGTGCAGCAACACGAACGTGGCGCCGACGATCGGCCATGCGTCCTTGCCCGGCTCATTCGTCAGGATCTGGTAGAACGACTTCGACCAGTCTGCGCTTGCTGCCGCTGCCTTGAACGTTTCCGTCTTCGGCTCGACCACGGCGCCTGCTGCGTTCTTCAAGTCGACGTACGTCATCTTGTTCTGTTTAGCGTACGCCCATTCCACGTAACCGATCGCACCCGGCAAACGCTGAACGAATGCAGCAACGCCGTCGTTACCCTTGCCGCCCGTGCCCGTCGGCCAGTTGACCGTCGAGCCTTCGCCTACCTTGCTCTTCCACTCGGCGTTCACCTTGGACAAGTAGTTCGTCCAGATGAAGCTCGTGCCCGAACCGTCGGCGCGGCGCACCACGGCGATGTCGGTATCCGGCAGCTTGACCTTCGGGTTAAGCGCGGCGATCGCCGGGTCGTTCCACTTCTTGATCTTGCCGAGATAGATGTCGCCGAGCACTTCACCCGACAACGTCAGTTCGCCCGGCTTGATACCCGGAACATTGATCGTCGGCACCACGCCGCCAACCACTGTCGGGAACTGGAAAAGCCCCTGCTTTGCCAGTTCGTCGTCTTTCAAAGGTGCGTCCGAGCCAGCGAAATCCACCGTCTTTGCGATGATTTGCTTGATGCCGCCCGACGAACCGATACCCTGGTAATTGACCTTGCCGCCGCCCGACTTCTGGTACGTATCGGCCCATTTCGTGTAAATCGGTGCTGCGAAGGTGCTGCCCGCGCCGGTGATGTCGGCAGCTTGTGCTGACAAGGCATACATTGCGCCGACGATGCCTGCGAGCGCGGTGTGCATCAATTTCATGTGATCTCCAGGGTTGTGAGCAAGTGGCTCGACACCGCGAAGAATAGGGTCTCTGTGTGACACTTCGATGACGAACGATGAAGCCAGCGTGACAACGTGCTTACGGGTTGAAAGTTTTACTTATGAGCCTGGACGCATACGTTTGCCGTGCTTTTGGGCGTGCGCATGAAAAAATGCCACGGTTTTGGCCGTGGCATTGTTGTTTGACGCGGACGCGTCTGCAAAACTCAGGTCGTTGCTTCCTTCACGACCTTGGCGATGTTTTCAGCGTGTCTGACCGCTTCGGTCTGCGACGCCGCCTCGACCATGACGCGCAGCACCGGCTCGGTTCCTGAGGCGCGGATCAGTACGCGTCCCTTCGATTCCAGCTCGCGCTCGGCATCGGCGATAGCGCGGCTGATCGCGTCGCTGCTCTTCCAGTCCGCGCCGGGGCTCATGCGCACGTTGATCAGCTTTTGCGGGAACAGGCTCACGCCTTCCAGCAAATCTGCCAGCGCCCGGCCGCTGCGCTTGACCGCTGCGAGCACGAGCAGTGCGGAGACAATGCCGTCGCCGGTGGAATGCCGGTCCAGCGACAAGATGTGGCCCGAGCCTTCCGCGCCCAGGACCCAGTTGTTTTCGCGCAGCTTTTCGAGAACGTAACGGTCACCCACCGCCGCGCGCACGAACTTCACGCCGGCTTGTTTAAGCGCCACTTCCACGGCCATGTTCGTCATCAGCGTGCCGACGGCGCCATCGATCTTTCCGTCGGTTGCGATCCGGTCGTTGACCAGCACGTAGAGCAATTCGTCGCCGTTGTACAAACGACCGGACGCATCGACGATCTGGAGCCGGTCGGCGTCGCCATCGAGTGCAATGCCGATATGCGCCCGATGCTCCTTCACCGCTTTCACGAGCGCGTCGGGGGCGGTCGCGCCCACGCCATCATTGATGTTGAAGCCATTCGGCGACACACCGATGGTCACCACCTCCGCGCCGAGTTCATGGAAGACCTGCGGCGCGACGTCGTACGCGGCGCCATGCGCGCAGTCGACGACGAGCTTCAGCCCATGCAAATCGAAACTTGCCGGGAAGGTGCTCTTGCAGAATTCGATGTAGCGTCCGCGCGCATCGTCCAGCCGGCGAGCCTTGCCGAGCAGTTCGGAAGGCGCGCAGGACATGGGTTCGTCGAGCTGCGCTTCGATCTGCAACTCGACTTCGTCAGGGAGCTTGTTGCCATCGGCGGAGAAAAACTTGATGCCGTTGTCGTAATACGGGTTGTGCGAGGCGCTGATCACCACGCCTGCGGCGAGGCGCAACGCGCGTGTCAGGTACGCAACGCCCGGCGTCGGAATCGGACCGGCCAGCATGACGTCGACGCCTGCCGCTGAAAATCCCGATTCCAGCGCCGCCTCGAGCATATAGCCGGAGACCCGCGTGTCCTTGCCGATCAACACAGTCGGCCGGTTGCCGCGTTGCGCCCACTGATCCGCACCTGCCAGCACCTTGCCGGCGGCGTACCCAAGCCGCAATACAAAATCAGGCGTGATCGGGGATTCACCCACCTTGCCGCGAATGCCATCGGTTCCAAAATATCGACGTGCCATGTTCTTGTTCGTTTCCTCGCGCTGAACGCGCTTCATCTATTTGTGTGTTGATTCGTGCATAGTGCGCGCCGTCTCGCCCTGGCGCTACTGCGAGCGGTTGGCAGCCTCCCGGACTGCTTGCCAGACCTTGAGCGCATCGGCGGTGGCCGCGACGTCGTGCACGCGGATGATCGATGCGCCCCGTTCCGCCGCGCACACCGCTGCCGCTACGCTTGCAGCTACCCGTTCGGACGGCTGCGTGCGGCCGGTAACGGCGCCCAACATCGACTTGCGCGACATTCCTGCCAGCAACGGCAGGTTCATGTTCACAGGCTGCGTACCGGCGAAATTCGCCAATAAGTCGTAATTATGAACCGTCACGGACTTGCCGAAGCCAAATCCGGGATCAAGACAGATGCGATTTGGCGCGATGCCGGCTTCGGTCAACGTGCGCACACGTTCGTCGAAAAACTCGCGCACTTCCGCCACGACATTCCGATAGACCGGCTCGTGCTTCTGCATGGTCCCGGGTTCGCCAAGCATGTGCATTACGCACACACCGCAGGCGCTGTCCTTGACAGCATCGAAAGCGCCTTCCTGACGAAACCCCCAGATATCGTTGATCATGTCTGCGCCGGCAGTCAGTGCGGCACGCATCACGGCAGGTTTGTAGGTATCGATGGAAAGCGGCACGCCAGTTGACCGCAATGCCTCGATCACCGGGATCACGCGCTCCAGCTCCTCGTCCAGCGGCACGGGTGGCGCGCCGGGGCGCGTGGATTCGCCGCCAATATCGAGGATATCGGCGCCATCGCGAACCATCGTCTCCGCTTGAGCCAACGCGGCATCACGTGCGACAAACCGGCCGCCGTCTGAAAACGAGTCCGGCGTGACGTTCAATATTCCCATGATGAGCGGACGCTCGAAGGTGAGCGTGAATCGGCCACACGTGAGGGGGTCCGCGACGGTTTGCATGGCTGTAGCTAAATAGGTGTTGCTCAAGACGGTGATCTCAAGAAAGAAAAAGGGCTGGTGTGAACAACACACCAGCCCTTCGAAACTACTCTGGAATCACGTCAGGCAGAAGCAGGCGCTGTCGTGTTACCCGGCTTGACTTCCGCACCGGTATTGCCGCCACCAGCAGACGGATCGCTCGACGGCGGCGGCAGGTTCTTCGGCGGCCGCGGCGGACGACCGCCCATGATGTCGCTGATTTGCTCTGCGTCGATGGTTTCCCATTCCAGCAGCGCCTTCGTCATGGATTCGACCTTGTCACGGTTGTCTTCCAGCAGCTTGCGAGCGAGACCGTATTGATCGTCGAGAATCCGGCGAATTTCAGCATCGACCTTTTGCTGCGTGGCTTCGGATACCGTCTTCGACGCCATCTTGCCGAACATGCCGTCCTGCTCGGTATCGACATATACCATCGTGCCAAGCACATCCGACATACCGTAACGCGTCACCATGTCACGAGCCATCTTGGTCGCGCGCTCGAAGTCGTTCGAGGCACCCGTGGACATGGAGTTCAGGAACACTTCTTCCGCTGCACGGCCGCCGAACAGAATGGCGATTTCCTCGAGCATCTTGTCGCGATACAGATTCACGCGATCGTGTTCCGGCAACTGCCACGTGATCCCCAACGCCCAGCCACGCGGCATGATGGAAACCTTGTGCACCGGATCTGCGTGAGGCAGCAACTTCGCCACCACTGCGTGACCCGACTCGTGATAGGCCGTATTCCGGCGCTCTTCTTCGCGCATCACAGCCGACTTGCGCTCCGGGCCCATGAAAATCTTGTCCTTCGCGTCTTCGAAATCCGCCATCTCGACGATTCGCTTGCCGCGGCGCGCTGCGAACAGCGCAGCTTCGTTCACGAGATTCGCCAGATCGGCGCCCGAGAAGCCCGGCGTACCCCGTGCAATCACCGAAGCATCGACGTCGTTCGAGATCGGCACCTTGCGCAGGTGCACCTTCATGATGTGTTCGCGACCGCGAATGTCCGGAAGACCGACATAAACCTGACGGTCAAAACGGCCCGGGCGCAGCAACGCCTTGTCCAGTACGTCAGAACGGTTGGTTGCAGCGATCACGATCACGCCAGAGTTCGCTTCGAAGCCGTCCATTTCAACCAGCATCTGGTTCAACGTCTGTTCGCGTTCGTCGTTACCGCCGCCCATGCCGGCGCCACGATGACGGCCCACAGCATCGATTTCGTCGATGAACACAATACAAGGCGCATGTTTCTTCGCCTGTTCGAACATGTCGCGCACCCGTGCGGCGCCAACACCCACGAACATTTCCACGAAGTCAGAACCGGAGATGCTGAAGAACGGCACCTTGGCTTCGCCAGCAATGGCGCGCGCCAGCAGCGTCTTACCCGTGCCCGGAGGCCCGACCAGCAGCACGCCGCGCGGAATTCGCCCGCCGAGCTTCTGGAATTTCTGTGGATCGCGCAGGAAGTCGACAAGCTCGGAAACTTCTTCCTTCGCTTCGTCACAACCAGCGACATCGGTGAAGTTGATTGCGTTGTTGTTCTCGTCGATCAGCCGCGCTCGCGACTTGCCGAACGAAAACGCCCCGCCCTTCCCGCCGCCCTGCATCTGCCGCATCATGAAGAACCAGAAACCGATGATCAGGATCGTCGGTCCAAGGTAATACAGCGCAGAAACGAGCGCGTTGGGTTCGTCGTCAGCCTTGCCGCTGACCTGAACGCCGTACTTCATCAGGTCGCCGACCATCCAGATGTCGCCAGGCGACACGATCTGGTATTTCTGACCATCTGCGGGGGTGACGGTGAGATTACGGCCCTGCACGGTAACGGTCTTGACCTTACCGGTCTTCGCGTCGTCCATGAACTGCGAATACGACACACCTTCCTGGACGCGGGGTTTGTCGAACTGCTTGAACACCGTGAACAGCACCAGTGCGATAACCAGCCACACCGCTGCCTTAGAAAACATATTGTTGTTCAAAGCACCACTCCTTCACTCATAGACGGGCGCCTACATTCGCCTTGCGGCACCACGAAAGCATTCTAATCCAGACCGCAAGCCCCTGCTATAACCTTTGACTAGCACGAAGATAGCGGCCGGATCCGATTCTTGGACCCTTTCGGCAAAAACGCTCGTTGGACACAAGCTCCTCCGAGGCGGTTTCGCCGGCAACTCTCACTCACGACGCTTGAGTTGCCTGCCCAAAATAAACGTTTCGGACGATTTGTCGCGCGACGCCTTAGGCTTGCGTGGCGCGACGATTTTGAATTGATGCTTGAACTTTTCCACAATCTGACTATAACCGCTGCCGTGAAAACATTTAACCAGCAGCGCACCATCCGGTTTCAGGTGGTTTTGCGAAAATTCCAGCGCCAGATCACACAAATGCTCCATCCGGGCGGCATCCGCACTCGCAACACCTGAGAGGTTGGGGGCCATGTCCGAGATTACAAGATCGACTTGATGATCCCCGACCAATTCTTTCAGTTGATCCAACACCGCGTCTTCCCGAAAGTCACCCTGGAAAAACGTAACATCGGCAATGGGTTCCATGGGCAGGAGATCGAGCGCAATTATCTTGCCATCTATCCCGCCTTCGCGTGTGTCACCGCGGTTCGCCCCTTTGGCCAGCTTGTTGCGCACATACTGGCTCCAGCTTCCCGGAGTCGACCCCAGGTCCACGATGATCTGCCCCGGCTTGATCAGCTTGTCCTGCTCGTCGATCTCCTTCAGCTTGTACGCGGCGCGCGCCCGATACCCCTCGCGCTGCGCGAGTTTCACATACGGGTCATTGATGTGGTCGTGCAGCCACGAGTAGTTGAAGCGGTTTTTTGCCATTAAGAATGAACTCTTGCTGCGTGAAGCTGTACTTTTAGCGGATAATACGCGTCTAATTCGGGCTGCTGCTCAAATTTGAAGCAGCCTTCGTGTATATGGACAGCCGGTTTCGGCGACGTTGCGCCCTGTGGTGCGCGCGGGATGGTAGCCGGAAGCAGCCAACCGGCAAGGCATTCCAGCCGAATTGGCCGGCGCAATACCTGAGCTTCGGCGATTAAAGATTCGTTAAAATCAAGTCCGTTTGCTCGCCGCCACACCTCGCGCCGTCCGTCATGTTCCCGAGCAAGGCGTTCCGCCCTGCCCGTCTTTGTTATTGCGATCGCGACCGTTCAGCCGCTTTTACGCTACGTCGCCCCTCATTTTAGTCGAGTCCGTTACTTCTCATGTCAGCTCTTAAACTTTCTCCTGCCCAACGCGCCGACCTGCGCTCCCAAGCTCACGCGCTCAAGCCCGTTGTACTCATTGGCGGCGAAGGGCTGACCGAGGCCGTGCTTGCCGAGATCGAAGTCCACCTCGCCGCGCATCAGCTCATCAAGATCCGGGTTTTTGGCGATGACCGCGAATCCCGCGTCGCCGCTTACGCCGAAATTTGTGATCGCCTGGGCGCGGCTCCAGTGCAGCAGATCGGCAAACTTCTCGTGGTGTGGCGTCCGGAAGACGACGCTGCGCCTGCACGCAAAACCGGCACGGCTGGCGTGCGCGGCGCGAATCGCGTTGCGCCGCCGAGCGCGGGTGAAGCTGCCGATGCATCCACCAAAGGCCGCGCCCCGCGCGTGGTGAAGGTCGTGAAGATCACCCGCGATGCACCGGTGGTCCGCAAGCCGAAAAAGCAGAAACTGCTGGTTCGTGGCAATGAACGCGTCACCGCCGGCGGCAACGTGAAGCGTGCAAAGAAACGTCTGCCGAGCGCCAAGCGCCACCATCAGTCGTCGAAGTAAGCCGTTCCGGGTTCGCCCGGAAAGCAAAAAGCCGGTGTGATCCGATCAGCTCGGATCCCACCGGCTTTTTTTCAGCCGCGTGCGCGACGTGCTGCGACGCTGGCTGTCTTTCCCTTCGGAACCGCGGTTTGCGCAGGGAACCGTCCCGGCGGAAGGCGCCAGAACAGGACCAGTCCCAACACACTCTCGATCAGGTAAAACGCGCTCGATACCCCGTGCAGCATGCCGAACCGGCTTGCATACGGTGACTGCGCGAGTTCCATCCCGCCCTCTTGTGCCGCCACACGCAAGGCGTTCATGAACGGCTGCAAGGCAAAATAGCCGATCAGCACGCACAGCAGCATGCCCGCGATCACCCAGCGCGTCCGCTTGTACTCATCGAAACCCGTACGTACCAGGCGATTCGCCATGACCAGCAGCACCAGCGCGCACACTATGCCCAGCATGCCCTCGATGCGAAAAAGCTGCGCCGCGACCGAACCCGCGGAGGTCCGGTCGAGCATGCTGAACAGCACGGGTGCTGCGATGTAACCCAGGGCCAGCACGCTGCCGACCCAGATCATGGCGAGGATCCGAAAGAATCGATGAGCCATCAGACGTACTTGACCGCAATGACTTCGTATTCGCGCGCGCCGCTCGGTGCCTGCACCGACGCAACATCGCCCTCCGTCTTGCCAATCAGCGCACGTGCTATAGGCGAGCTGATCGACACGAGGCCGTGATCGATGTCGGCTTCGTCGTCGCCGACGATCTGATAGGTCACCGAATTGCCCGAATCCAGGTCTTCCAGCTCGACGGTCGCGCCGAAGATCACGCGGCCGTCGGCTTCCACCTCGGTCGGATCGATGACTTGCGCGCCTGCCAGCTTCGACTCGAGCTCGGCAATCCGGCCTTCAATGAAGCCCTGCTTCTCTTTGGCAGCGTCGTACTCCGCGTTTTCCGACAAGTCGCCCTGTGCGCGCGCTTCGGCGATCGAATTGACGACCGACGGGCGTTCTACGGATTTCAAATGTTGCAATTCGTCGCGCAGCAACGCTGCGCCACGCTTAGTCAAAGGAACTGTGCTCATAACCAACTCATTACGCAAAAATGCAGACGTAAAAAAATTACCGCGGTTAAGTGCATCTCCCGGTAAATATGGGAGACGCCGCTTAACCGCGGCCCTTGATACTTAGACTTCATATGGAGACTGCTGATACTGCTGAGACTCGAATCTGAAGCCTTAGTTTAGGCGAGCATGCAGTCCTTGTAAATCATAGACTTCCAGGTCCTTCAGATATCGGAGGCCTTCGACCGCCGCACGGGCGCCGGACATGGTCGTGTAGTACGTGACCTTGTTGGCTTGCGCGCTCATGCGGATCGAGCGGGAATCGGCAATTGCGGCGCGCGTTTCATCCACGGTCGTGAAAACCAGCGCAATTTCACCATTTTTGATCATGTCCACGATGTGCGGACGGCCATCTTTCACCTTGTTCACGACCTTGACCGGAACGCCCGCCGCTTCGATAGCCGCAGCCGTGCCCTTGGTTGCGACAATCGGATAGCCGAGTTCGTGCAGCATGGTCGCGACTTCTACGGCCTTTTGCTTGTCGGCGTCCATTACGGTCAGGAGAACCGTGCCGCTCTCCGGCAAGCGCGATCCGGCCGCAAGTTGCGACTTGAAGAGCGCCTCGCCGAACGTGCGGCCCACGCCCATGACTTCACCCGTCGAACGCATTTCAGGTCCGAGGACCGGATCGACCGCCGGGAATTTCACGAACGGAAACACCGCTTCCTTGACGCTGAAATACGGCGGGATCACTTCCTTCGTGATGCCTTGCGCCGACAGCTTCTGGCCGACCATCGCGCGAGCGGCGATTTTCGCCAGCGGCAAACCCGTCGCCTTCGATACATACGGCACCGTGCGCGAAGCACGCGGATTCACTTCGAGCACGTAGATCACGTCCTGCTTCGTGCCGTCTTCACGCGGCACTTGCTGGATCGCGAACTGCACGTTCATCAGGCCGACCACGTTCAGCGCACGCGCCATGGCGCCGGTCTGGCGCTTGAGTTCATCGATGGTTTCCTGCGACAGCGAATACGGCGGCAGCGAGCAAGCCGAGTCGCCGGAATGCACGCCCGCCTGTTCGATATGCTCCATTACGCCGCCAATGAACACCGCCTCGCCATCCGAGATGCAGTCCACATCGCATTCGATGGCGTCGTTCAGGAAACGGTCGAGCAGCACCGGCGAATCGTGCGACACCTTCACGGCTTCGCGCATGTAGCGTTCGAGATCGCGCGGCTCGTGGACGATTTCCATCGCGCGACCGCCAAGCACGTACGACGGGCGCACGACCAGCGGATAGCCGATTTCCTCGGCGAGACGCAGTGCTTCGTCTTCGGCGCGCGCCGTACGGTTCGGCGGCTGGCGCAGGTTCAGGTCCTGCAACAGCTTCTGAAAACGCTCGCGGTCTTCGGCGGCATCGATCATGTCCGGCGATGTTCCGACAATCGGTACACCGTTCGCTTCGAGGTCCAGCGCGAGCTTCAACGGCGTCTGGCCGCCATACTGCACGATCACGCCAACCGGCTTTTCCAGCTCCACGATTTCAAGCACGTCTTCGAGCGTCAGCGATTCGAAATACAGCCGGTCAGACGTGTCGTAGTCGGTGGAAACAGTCTCGGGATTGCAGTTGACCATGATCGTTTCATAGCCGTCTTCGCGCATCGCCAAAGCTGCGTGCACGCAGCAATAATCGAATTCGATGCCCTGCCCAATCCGGTTCGGACCGCCGCCCAATACCATGATCTTCTTTTTATCCGTCGGATTCGCTTCGCACTCGTCCTCGTAGGTCGAGTACATGTAAGCGGTCTTCGTCGCGAATTCGGCGGCGCATGTGTCCACGCGCTTGTAGACCGGACGCACCTTAAATGCGTGACGATGTTTGCGCACGGCCGTCTGATCGGAGCCCAGCAACTTCGCCAGGCGGCGATCCGAGAACCCGCTCTGCTTCAGGTACAGCATTTCGTCCCTGGTCAGGCTGTCGACGGTACGGCCGCCAAGCGCCTTTTCCTTCTGGATGATTTGCTCGATCTGCGCGAGGAACCACGGATCGATCGACGTCTCTTCGAAGATTTCCTGAGCAGTCAGCCCGAGACGGAACGCGTCGCCCAGGAACCAGATCCGGTCCGGACCCGGCTCGCCGATCTCACGAATCACTTCGTCGCGGCTGGTGGTCTTTTCGTCGAGTCCGTCGACACCCACTTCCAGACCGCGCAACGCCTTCTGGAACGATTCCTGGAACGTGCGGCCAATTGCCATCACTTCGCCGACCGACTTCATTTGCGTTGTCAGGCGTGCATCGGCTTCGCGGAATTTTTCGAACGCGAAACGCGGGATCTTGGTCACCACATAGTCGATGGTCGGTTCGAACGATGCCGGCGTCTGACCGCCCGTGATCTCGTTCTTCAGCTCGTCGAGCGTGTAGCCGACGGCCAGCTTCGCGGCGACCTTGGCAATCGGGAAACCTGTCGCCTTCGATGCCAGCGCCGACGAACGCGACACACGCGGGTTCATCTCGATCACGACCATGCGGCCGTCTTTCGGGTTGATCGCAAACTGCACGTTCGAGCCGCCCGTGTCCACGCCGATCTCGCGCAGCACCGCGAGCGATGCGTTGCGCAGGATCTGGTATTCCTTGTCGGTGAGCGTTTGCGCCGGCGCGACCGTGATGGAGTCGCCGGTATGCACGCCCATCGGGTCCAGGTTTTCGATCGAGCAGACAATGATGCAGTTGTCCTTGGTATCGCGGACGACTTCCATCTCGAACTCTTTCCAGCCGAGCAGCGACTCTTCGATCAACAATTCGCGCGTGGGCGACAGGTCCAGCCCGCGACGGCAAATCTCCTCGAACTCTTCCTTGTTATAGGCAATGCCGCCGCCCGATCCGCCCAGCGTGAACGAAGGACGAATCACAGTGGGGTAGCCGCCGCTGCCCGTCTGCGCAGCGATCTCCGCCTGCACCTGCAGCGCCTCTTCCATGGAATGCGCAATGCCCGACTTGGCCGAACCCAGGCCAATCTTCGTCATCGCTTCCTTGAACTTCTGCCGGTCTTCGGCTTTGTCGATGGCTTCCGGCGACGCGCCGATCAACTCGACCTTGTACTTTTCCAGCACGCCGTGATGGAACAGATCCAGCGCGCAATTCAGCGCGGTTTGTCCGCCCATGGTCGGGAGGATGGCGTCGGGGCGTTCTTTATCGATGATGCGCTCGACCACTTCCCACGTGATCGGCTCGATATACGTCACGTCGGCCGTATTCGGGTCGGTCATGATCGTCGCGGGATTGCTGTTGACGAGAATGACCTTGTAGCCTTCCTCGCGCAGCGCCTTGCACGCCTGCGCGCCCGAATAATCGAACTCGCACGCCTGGCCGATGATGATCGGTCCCGCGCCGATGATGAGGATGCTCTTGATGTCTGTCCGCTTCGGCATAACTGCTCTCAATGATTGTGTTGCGTGTTCTGTTTTGTCGCTGCGTCAACCCAACTGCGTCGATTCAAATGCGTCGATCAAGCCGCGACTTTCTGCGCTTCCATCAGGCCGACAAAGCGGTCGAACAAGTACGCAATATCGTTCGGTCCCGGCGATGCCTCCGGATGTCCCTGGAAGCAGAATGCGGGCTTGTCGGTGAGCGCGAAGCCCTGCAGCGTGCCGTCGAACAGCGACGTGTGCGTGACCTTTGCGTTGGCGGGGAGCGTGGATGCATCGACTGCAAAACCGTGGTTCTGCGACGTGATCACCACGCGGCCGTTTTCGAGGTCCTTCACCGGATGATTCGCGCCGTGATGGCCCGTCTTCATCTTCATGGTCCTGGCGCCTACGGCGAGACCCATGATCTGGTGACCCAGGCAAATGCCGAACGTAGGAATGCCGCGCTCGATGAATTCACGCGTTGCGCGAATCGCGTAGTCGCACGGCTCCGGATCGCCGGGGCCGTTCGAGAGGAAGATGCCGTCGGGGTTCAGCGCGAGCGCGTCGGCGGCGGTGGCTTCAGCCGGCAGCACGGTGACGTGGCAACCACGCTCCGCGAGCATGCGCAGGATGTTGTACTTCACGCCGTAGTCGAACGCGACCACTCGGTATTGCGGCGCTTTCTGCTCGCCGTAACCGCTTTCCAGCTTCCATTCGGATTGCGTCCACTCGTACTTCTCTTTCGTGGAGACGACTTTTGCGAGATCCATGCCCGACAAACCCGGAAACGAGCGCGCGAGTTCGAGCGCTTTGACTTCGTCGTCACCAGCAAGAATGCAACCGTTTTGCGCACCCTTGTCACGCAGGATGCGCGTGAGCTTGCGAGTATCGATATTGGAAATCGCGACGACGTTTTCGGCTTTCAGATAATCGGCAAGCGATTGTTCGGAACGAAAATTCGATGCGAGCACCGGCAGATCGCGGATGATCAAACCGGCGGCATGGACTTTGGTGGATTCGACATCTTCAGCGTTCACGCCGACATTGCCGATATGCGGGTACGTCAGCGTGACGATTTGCTGGGCGTAGCTCGGATCAGTCAGGATTTCCTGATAGCCGGTGATAGCGGTGTTGAACACCACTTCGCCGATCGTGTGACCGGACGCGCCGATCGAGTGACCACGAAAGACCGTGCCGTCGGCGAGTGCGAGGATTGCGGGAGAGAATGACGGCAACACGGGAGGCTCC